>Ga0065711_1004020_pt1 | contig 54103 bp, 35 predicted proteins | sample Hoacrofraction12_FD_59098 | JGI IMG/M metagenome (GOLD analysis project Ga0065711, IMG submission 59098) | Hoatzin crop microbial communities from Cojedes, Venezuela - Epithelial fraction 12 v2 (version 2) | ecosystem: Host-associated > Birds > Digestive system > Esophagus > Crop | place...
CAGACCTGCCTGGACGCGGTGCTGTGCAGCCTGCTCTGGGTGACCCTGCTTGGGCAGGGGGTTGGGCTGGGTGACCCACAGAGGTCCCTGCCAACCCCTGCCATTCTGTGATTCTGTGATTCACATCTGAGTAAGAGTGGAGCTGCCTATTTTTCGGTCCCTTCACAGGCTCCAGGCATCCCTCCCTGCCCCATCCCTTGCCCTGGGGTCCTGTCGTGGCTGGGGTTCCCCTTCAGCACCCCATCTGCCCCCACCTATCTCAGACCCGGTTGTGTTTGCGGCACGCCGGAGGTCCAGGTCCCCCCTGCCGTGCTGGGGATCCCCCAGCTCATGGCTGCCTGCGCTGGGACTTCTGTTCCCCTCCGTCTCAGGAGAGCAGCAGTCTTCTGGCTTGGCCTTCGGTCCCGCATTTCTGCTTGAGTCAAGCTTGCGTGGCTTGACACTCGTGGGTGAGATGGTCACATACGGAATTCCCGCTCCTGGTGCACCAAATATTGTATTTATCGGACAGTTTAAAGGTTAACCAGCTGCCCTGCCAGCTCCACCGCCGCACTGCCTGTCCTGGGCACGCAGAGCAGCCTCCCGGCTTTGTCATCACGGGGAATTCCTTGCCTGCGGACTGTGACTGTCTTTACTTTCTACCCAGCGTGAGCGGGGCCAGCATATGGAGCTTCGCCGGCAGAGTGACCCCCATGGACAACTCCCGCCCACGTGTGCGGTGCCAGAGCCGTCAGAGTGACGGGCGAACCTGCAGCTCCAGGACACGTCTGCGTGCCTCTGCTCCGAGCCAGCGCCGTGGCCAAGGCGCGATGTCCGCGCCCGCGGTGGCACCATCCGCTCCCCAGCGCCGCTGGTCCGGCAGCTGTCACACCGCGTGGCTCTGCAGCCAGCCCAGAGCTGGGGAGATCCGGAGGGAACGCACTGCCCACCGACGCCGGCTTCTCAAGTTCCATTCCGCAGAGAAAACGCCGGGTCAGACCAGAACGGGTGGCCGTTGCGGCCCCGTTCACCTGCCAAAATGATGCAAGTGCTCTGGGGGTCAACGGTCTCACGCTTTCCGTGTCGGGAGGGTTTGATTCCGAGCGTTCGCTCCCGCTGCTAAGGAAAAAAGGGGAGCAGGGATTTCAGATACCCGTTGTGGCGGCAGCTCCTGCGGGGAGGAAACCAACCTCGGGGCCGGGGCTGCTGCCAGGCTTCCCGGCCGGTGCCAGGCAGGGACTGGTCAATGCCATGCAGGGACGGGTTGGTGGCAGGCTTCCTGGGAGCGGGATGGGTCAGTGCCAGGCAGGGACAGCTTGGTGTCAGGCTTCCCTGGAGCAGGACGGGTCGATGCCAGGCAGGGACAGCTCAGTACCAGGCTTCCCTGGAGCAGGACGGGTCGATGCCAGGCAGGGACAGCTCGGTGCCAGGCTTCTCTGGAGCGGGATGGGTCAGTGCCTGGCTTGCCCGGAGCGGGATGAGCATGGAGCCCACGCCTGCTTTTCGGGAGCCGCGCTTACCCGCGATGCTGAGCTGCTTGCCGTCGCTCTGGATGAGTGTGGCAGTGCCTCCACCTCCGTCAGGCATCACCTGAAGGAGTTTCTGACATCTGAAATCGTTCTCTGAACCCCCCTTTCCCTGCCTTCAAGGCATAACACTTTCGGCTGGGAAAAAATATTGCCGGCAGAGACTAGGTGAGCCAGGGAGTGGAGGAAGGGAAAGCGAGAACCACAGGACTAATGGCTTCGTCTCAGATAAAACATGCAGGCTCTTGGTTTCACATCAGTTTTCAGAAGTGGAAGACGTTTTTTCCTGCATTATTACTCTCCTTTGGCATGATTTTTAATACCACGTGTGACTGAGGCTGTAAGCCCTCACACTCTGCTCTGCGGCTGAACTGAAGGAAGGTTCCAGCTAAGCTGGGTTTTTCCATCTGAAGTTTATGGACATAGAACTAAGAGAGTTTTTTTGTTCGGGACTGTAGTGAAATCAGTTATGAAGTTAGCAATGAGCTTGCGGGGAGCCCAAGAGGCTTCAAGTATTTGAAAAAGTCAGAATTGGTTTTTTTTTGTTTTTTTTTTTACGACAAACTCGCTTTCAGCAGGGGCAGAGGACTCCAGCCCAGCAGACAGAGAATGAGCAGACCCATACCAGCCCCGACAGCCCCGCACAGCACCGGCTCCGCAGGGCTCGGCCCGCGTCAAGACCCTTGCTGCTCCCTCCACCGAGGCGTTCCACCACAACGTTTTGGTGCTCTCTGACCCGCTGGGCACAGCTGGCTCAGCGGGGAGAAGCGCTCGCAGCTCTGCTCCCAGGGGTGCCCGCGGGGACAGGCCATTCCTGGTGGGCAGCAGCCCAGCCACGGTCCGAGACCCCAGCCGTGGCCCGAGACCCCAGCCGGCCGAGCGCTCAGAGCGAATGGTGTGCATGGGACTCGCCGGGGCCGAGGTGCTGTCCCCAGGCACCGGACCCTCGTGGGCGGCACAGCTCTGGCGCCGGGACCGCAAAGTCCGCCGGAGCAGGGGAAGCTCGGCTCTCCCGGCCGGGAGCTGCCCCAGCCGGCCCGTCCCCCAGCGACGGGCAGCAGGAGCTGCCAGCGATCAAACTGCCGGAACACGGCGGGTGCCAAATACAGTCAAGTTTTATTCTTTTGCTGTCTGATCACACTGTGACAATATAAACTGTGTAAAGCACGATAAAACATCCCATAAAACAGAGTAGGTACATATTATAAAATAAAAAATACAAATGTTGGCAAAAGAAAAAAAAACCCTCAAAAAGAAAATATTATAATAACGGTACCAGTTTCTTCCTGTATTCCAAAATAATGTTTAAATTATGCAGCGCTAAGATAAGTTACTTTTATTTTCTCTCTCGATTTTAAACATGCACTAAGTCAAAGAGGAATAAAACCTATTAATCAATACAGAAAATGTTATTAATCATGTAACATTGCGTGCGGGTTTGAGGGGGGATGACGCAGTGGCCGTTAAAAGAAATGCATTATCAACACTTCCCTTCCCCTGGGCTCACAGATTCTGGCAATTAAAAACAGCTCGATAACTCACAATAAAAGGAACAGCCACTGAACTGGCAATAAATTCTGATAAACAAGGAGTTCTTGTAATAATTGTCAGGAAACCATCGAAGCAGCGACCAGCCGTGCCCCCAGCGACGGCCCTGGCCACGCTCGCCGGGACCGCGCAGCCCGGTCAGGAGGACGGAGGGGGATCCTGGCCCCTACTTGCCACCGAAGCCCCCAAACCCGCGTGGCTCCTGCCCGACCCGGCCCGCCGCCAGCGGCATTCCTGGGGAGCGGCGCGCTCTCCTCCCGCCCTCCTGCGACATCGCCCCAGAGGAGCCCGCAAGCGCGCAGAGCTGCGATGGCCGTTTTCTACGCAGCGCCTGTTGAGGCAGCCCTAGAATCATCTCTGCCTCTCCACGGTCTTCCATTACTCAACGTACCAAAAATGTGTTTTTAAAACCAGCCCTTAAGGCACCGGCTACTTCGCATCCCTACCCAGGAGCATTTTATCTGTCCCAGTGAGCACTGCCACTCTCTGCAGACACGTGCTGCTTCGAACCATGACCAAACGCAAAACCACTTTTAATTTATTCGTAAGCATTTTGGCCAGAAACACATGAATTATCGATAATTTTAACACGTAGGTGCTACTAGCTCAAGAACTCAAGCAATGAGATTTTGCAGAACAAAAGAAAGAGCGGTGGGAGTTTCTGCTGAGCGGATACACGCACTCTGAAACAGCACTAAAGTCGACTTTGATTTTTGTGAAAATATTTGAGACTGAGATTCAAGAGCAGATCCTCCCTAGCACCAGTTACAACAACTCTACCAGCATTAGTAACCAGCTGAGGATCCTACTCATAACGCCCAAGCTGTATGATCCCCCCTGCTTTGATACCTGCTCCTTCTCAAAAGGTTGCTGGGGGTTTCTTAGGAGACACCACTCCCGGCAGAAAAGCGGCACCTGGAACCCCGCGTGGTGAGGGGGTTCGGCAAGGCCCGGGGTCAGCGGCAGGCAAACCCCCCCGGCAGAAGAGCCCGCCCTGGAGGGGCTGCGGCGCCGTGCGGATGCGGCACTGCGGGACGTGGTGAGCAGGCGTGGTGGAATGGGGTGGCGGTGGGACTGGGTGACCTCGGAGGTCTGTTCCGACCTGCGTGATGCGGCGATTCGCAGCGCTGGCAAGCGGCCGCGCGACGCAACGCGCCCGGGAGCTGCTGTCGCCAGGCAGGAGCGAGCAGTCACCGACTTCTCAAACCAAAGTCGGGGGAAGCCTCCTCACTCACACACAGCGGGGCAGAATTCGGGCACAAGCCCAGGTCTACACGTTGTCTCTGCTGTTAACAGAGACGATAACATAAACTGTAATAAAGTTTTTTTCTGTTGTGTTTCCAATTCCACCTTACATGGCAAGATATGCCCAGCTCACATCAATTAAACCCCAAACAACTGCCCCACTGTGAGAAACCAGCGTGTGGTTACAGTTTTGTAAGGAAAAAGACACTGAACCCAGTGACCACAGTCAAAATAAACCAATTCCACAGTTTTTAAAATAAAGATATCAGCGTACTGAAATGTTTTCATTGTGTTTAGTTTAAAAAAAAAGCAGTACAAAATTATGTTGAACTTGAAAATTCACAAGCCAGCATTTCCAGGAGCTTGGCACAGCCCTGCCGAGGAGCAGCGCTGCTCCGGTAACGTCTTTTCGACTCCAGTTACAGAGACAGAGCCGGCTTCCGGGCGGAGCGGACCTGCGCCACACCGTCTACGTAGGGTTGTTGTTCAGATTGTTCTTGTTAAAGAACCTCCTTGCTTCAACACTGCTCAGAGACACGGAGCAGCGAGACGGGTTCTCTTTTCTGTACTCGATGCTTTCCATCATAGCTTGCTTGATAACCTGGAAAACAACAAGCAAGGCGTCATTACGGGAAACCCGCCACGTTTCCAGGATTGGCCAGCTGATAGAAAAGACCCCTTCACATGTTAACGACTTCTGCTCCTTTTTTTGTCACTGCTCCACCATGAACAAAGCGATTGCTGAGCATTATTACGAATACTGCTTCTCGATTGTGTAAGACCCTGATTCTAACGTAGTCAATAAAAATGTGACAGGGTACCACCAACGGCAGAGAAGTCACACGAGCACACACACCATCGAAACCCAGTCCCAACAAAATTCCAAAGGGTAAATCAGAACACTGATAAAATCCATACTCAAAGGATATAGAAAATAATTATCTTGAGAAAGATTAAATCTCCACTTTTGCTTCCTAAGTCCTGAAGTAACAGGATTTCTTTGGCACACTGAGGAGAAAAAAAGTAATTTCTTTATCTGGATGATTATTTACACTTGTGAACACGGCAAGTCATCTGTGGATGCTGGGTTCATGGTGTCATGTCACAGCTCGTATCAATGAAAAACAATTACGACTTAGTTGCTAAATTTCCAGGGAACTTTACAGAAAACTCCCAATTTCTTTTTTTCCCAGCCAGAAAATCAGCGAACATAAGGAACGGAGTATAAAATCCTGAACATAGTGTCTCCATCCTCCAGAGCCACCTTTGCTCGGTTACCCCGCAGGGCTTGTGATGGCTAAATGCAAAAACAGCACAGGGACCCAAACAGCAAGGCGGGTGAACTGGAAGGGATCCTAACAAGCACAGGCTCAAACGTTCTGGAAATTACACAGCGTGCACCCCCATCGCTCCTCCATCTGGAAGATGTCCACAACATTACATCGATCTCAGCCCCAGAAATACTGTTCAGACCTTTTATCCCCCCACTGGAAAGCACCTCTGGCCTTTTCAAAAGCCACTGCTCAGAGGTTTATTACTGAGAGAGGACCAGGTATGGTAGTACTTCCCACCACACTGCTATTTCAGTCCTTCAGAGACAGCAGTCAAGTGAACAGAGCGAATTCTCCTCACTGAATTCTCACTGCGTGTCTCGTCCAACTCCCTTCAGGTAACTCCAGCTGCTGCGTTACTTACGGTGCCTGGACTCTTCCTTCCTTCCCAGGCTGGAAGGACGCAAGCTGATCACACCACAGGTTGTGCAAGCTTCTGAGCAAGCTCATGAAGAACTTACCTAGGGTATACTCCAGCCCTCATTAAAATCAAGCAGATTTTTTCCACTAATTATAAAGGGTTTTGATCCGGCCTCAACTTTGGGGACAGCAAAGGGCACAGCTAAGTGCAGGAAGCACTTCATCTGTCACGACAATCTGGCAGACGCTGAAGTAAACCCCTGCACCTTCTGCATGACAGATTTAGGGCTTTACTCGCGTCACCTACTTCCCATGTGACAGCCTAGACCCTTTCAGGCCCTTCCACACTGGTGTACGTACGTCGATGTTATTGAGGGTGTTGAACTCCATGAGGTCATGAAGCCTCTTGAAAGCCTCGTTGGGATACTGGAAGTTGAAGGTGGAGAACGGTGTATTCGGATCATCAAAAATGTCAAAGTCTGCAAAATCCTTCTCTTCCTGAGTTTCTCTCAGAATGCCTGCGTACAGAACAAATACAAAAACAGAATCTAAATGTTCGGTCTGACGACTTACCACCTTCCATTTTAACGGCTCTTTTGAAATCCCCAACTACTACAGAGACACTTACGAGTTATTTCTGAGACAAGCCCTTTCTCGCATATAATAATGACTACGTCACTACAAAGCTTCACAGGAACAGCCGGGCTTGGCGTCAGTGCCTGCGCGCTCACCTGGAGCTCTGTACTTCCGGAAGTTGATGTTGGCCAAAACAAAATGGATGATGGTTGGACAGTCCTTCTCTGAAGACGTATCCTTCGGTTTGAAAACATAGCACTCCTTCATGCCCTCTCGATCAAACACGTTGGGGTCTATTTTCGGGAAAGGAAGCTTGTTCATTTTGGCCCACTTTTCAGCAAGCAAAATTTCCTGAAAAGATAACAAAGAGTCAGGGGCTCGTAAGCATCCGCTGCGAGGTGAGATTTTATGCAGAGAGACACGGGTCAAACTGGTTATGAGAAGCAGTTTCCTTAACCCACGCTTCTTTATGGCAGGAGGACCGATCGAGTCAATCTTTGTACAAACGACCCAGCCTGGCAAACTGAGCAGCTAATGGAGCCCGCCCAACCTTCACCACCTGCGATGATTCACAGGAAGGAAAGAGTTGGTCTGTCACATAAATCTGTGGGGGAGCTTACAGGGCTGACAGCTAGAAAAAACCATCCGTAATTTCACATGCAAACCGAGCATCAGTGCTATGGAAACCAGCGAGCGTTAATAAACACCAATCCACGTGTTATGTTCAGTCACAGCACAGCATCTGAAAGCATGCTCAGCGCAGAAGTCTGGAAATCAGGCTTTTTTTTCCTCGTGACAACTCAGTAAACAACATAATTTGTAAACAATGACTCAAAAGCGTGTAATGAGGGTGTGTGAGAGGGAGGAAAGGGAAGGTCAACATCTTTAATCTTGCTTTTGAATGAAATAGGACCCTTCTTTGGGCAACTGTTTTTGATACGCAAGAGATTAAAAGATAGTGGGTGTAAAATGATGAAACTCCAAGAGCAAGGTCATTGACTTCAGCTGGCTGATTTCCCCACGTGCTGGAGTAATGAAAATATATTAGAGTGCTACCATCGATACAGGCCAACTCCTGAACGGGCATTTACTCTTTGTAGTGCAAGCAGAACCAATGGGATCCAGTAAACGAAACTGGTTTCTGTCCCTCAGGCCATGGGCACACGGCTTCTGCTTGCAGACTGCAGCGTCTATGAGCTGGAGGTACGTCACTGTTACACACACCTTGGCGCTCCAGAAACCATGAACCATTCCCTTCCACAGTGGCTTCGTGAAAACCTAAGGCACCATTTAATTTTCCCATCATGTTTTCTTGCGTAAAAGGATTTAGCCCTTTTACAATCACAGAAAAACCTTCAGGACACCGCTTGACTTCCAATCAATCTCTCCACGTTCTGGCTTGCTCCCCCAGACGACGCAGAAAATGCACCGATGGAGACAGAAAGCTTCGTGCACAGGGCAAGGGTATCAGAGATGCTGACACGCAGCCCTCTGCAGACTCCACGTGCAGAACACAGCGTAGGGAGGGAAGAGAAGACCTTTCAGAGGAGATGGCAGTGTCGGGCCAGTAAATTTATCTGATGGGGAAAATACTCAGTCGTGACAAAATCTTAAACAAATAGAAAATTAAAGGAATAAACAGGCTGTGGGATTCAGTCAGTCAAGGACAAATGAAGGCTCTCAGCCACTGAGTTCTCAGTGCTCTGTTCTTCCAAGTCGTTCCCAAGAGACCTAGAGATTACGCTGCTTACTCCTCTCTATTCTCCCGAAGCTTGCTTTAAAACTTTGCATTGACGACACTGATCTAGAGTTCGTTTTGCTACTGCTGTTATTTTATAGCAATGTTTGGGAGTTTTGGCCCTTGATAGCAAGAGGAAGGAAAAAAAACCACTGGTTTTGTTCTAATTGAAATTTGCCTGTAAAGCAACAAAGAATGTGAGTTGTTTCTCAAACAGGCATGCTTTCTTGGTTTCCTTAAAAATTATTTTTAAAAATCCACTTGGGTTTCAGACAAATATTGCCATTTTTTTGAGAACCTCACAACAGTCTCACAAGAACTGCTTTTTCTCTGTCAGCTACCACAACGACCCGAGGTGAAGCCCTCCTGGTCAGCTGGAGCCGTCTGGATGCAGCTGTGCTCCCCACACCTGCTACAGACCACAGCCACCTCCTTTAATCCACATTGCTCTGCCCCACATGGATTTTGGAGTCCTCCTTAAACCAGTACTGGGATTATCTTACTGAGATGTAAATGAACACTTAGCCCCACTTCCAAAATGTTATAGATTTAGCAATACCAGAGCGACTGAGGCACATTTCTGCAAAGCGATGACAGAAACCCATTCATTTCCACCCCAGCATCACAGAGGAGAACGGCTGTACAGAGCTAGAGCACTAGCACAATGGTAAATGACTGACTTAATTGTTTAATACTGACATAAACCAAAATTCTGCAATTCAGTGTGAAGGCAAGACTTCCATAAAAACAACAGAGCTACTACTTCAAATGAATGATCTTAGCCGCCTTTGTGTCAGCCGTCTCATGTGAGTCATGTAAACAGGAACCGAGGCAGAGAGCAATATTCTGCCTTGACGTGGAAACAAATTGCTCCAGTGCTGTCGATACAATAGCACTCCAGCCTTCTGGAACCATGAAATGCGCAACCAACCCAACTGGAAGAATGCAACTGGGTCAACTTCTATTTATGAACACAAAGAAAGGAATGGCCTCTCTTACTTACTTTGAAAGGAGGACTGGAATCACTTGGCCTTGCTGAAAAATCAAACGAGATGATGAGATCGACGCCTCTCTGAGGTCTTAAGATAAGCGGGTACGGCAGGTTAAAGGTGAGCCCACTGTCCACTATATGAATCTTCTTGCTCTTCACATCTAGCGGCTCATATATCCTCTCAAACTCATCAGGATCTGTGTAGGACACAAGAAAACAAAACAAAACAGGAACACATGAGTTAAGAACTGAAATTCTGATGGGCTTTCCAGTGGTTCCCATAGTACTACAGGTTCCACAGAGTTTAAATTGTAGAGTATCCCAGCTAAACACACCATCAAATCATGTGTAACCTTCAGTCTCATCTTATCAACTGGAGGATGAGGGGCAATAAACAGAACTGGAAGGAACCTCGGGAAGTCAAGCACAGAAACATCCCATCCCAAGGCAGAGGTGGTTCGAGGCAGTGCTGAAGGTGACAAACGCCCAGCTTTGACCCTAGCCTTCCCACTTTTACCCTGACATCCCTAATGACCCATACACAAAGTAAAGCATTTACGGGACGCTAAGAGACAGATTCCTGGCATACAAGCCCTGCCCAAACCTCGTGGTCCAGGTTCCCTCCCAATCCCCCGTCCTTCCCAGCTCCGCTTCCCCAAATAACTGAAATTTCCCTAAAAAGCCTTGATGTGGCTCAGTTCTTGCTTGACGCTTCTCTATGTCTGCTTCTGCCCATTAAAATTAGGACTATCGAGTCTTGTTTGTCAACCTACGCCAAATCTCATGACCTCGTACTCACTACTACAGTAGGGAGAAGAACGGTGACGCCTGTCCGTCGCAGAACCCCAAGCACTGGGCAGGACTGCACACCAGCCGGTCACTGCTGTCCCTGCGCCGGTGCAGTACGGAAGAGTCTCCCATCTCCAATGCCCAGACAGGGGGCTGGAGGGGATGGTGTTTCCCCTTTAGCCCCAATACTTCCTGCGTGCAGCTCAGGAAAAAACAAGCAGTGTTTCCTAAGTGTCTTTGCATTTATTCAAGTCTCTGGATGCTACTAAACGACCCCTGCAGTACTTCAAACTCTTCCCCTGACAGTTTTTCCTTGTCCTAGATTGTAAAACGATCCCCAGTGCACGTTTTTGCCTTTCGACTAAAAACCAAAGCTCATATCTGTAGAGGGCAGTGTAATCTAAGGAATGCTGAATAGAATAATACAATTAATTCTTGTATAATTAAATTTCCTAGCACCTACTTATTGCCAATGGGAGAAATCTGAAAAAAGGGCATTTTAATGTGAAGAAAATCCATCAAAAATAATTCAAACTCTATTTCCTATAATTTCAGAATCCAGGAGAAGTACCTATTGAAAAAAATCTCAGAACAGATATTTTGACTTTTTATTTGTTATTATTTATTTAGAGGGCACTTTGCCAAGAAAAGGTGGTAACAGTTTCCTAATATTTGCCTTGATTTCTAAGGGGGAAAACACTTGCAAATCATTGCCTGTTGCTAAGGGGCTAAGTGTGGTTTTAGACCTATAGAACCAGATATATTTCATCATCATGAATTACCATAAATTAATGGAAATATATTGGTGTTTATCAAATTCATCATAATTAAGAAAACTGCTAAAAAAATACACTTACTATAGATCCTTTTCGCACAAGTAGAGTAGTTTCATTTCCCCCCTCCTTTTTTAAAGACGTTTCAAACATCATCTAACCCTTGTTCTCAACAGAACGTCTAAAAAATCGCAAAAACATTTTTGTTCAAGTTTTGTATTATCTTATTTTACAAAACCTGACTTTGACAGTCAGCAGTGCTCCTTTAAGCAAGAACAGTGCCACATATAATAACATTTGTGATAGCAGTGCTACTGCCCACACAAACTTCCGACCCAACAGGCACTGAAGAACACACAAGTTCCTACTGCTTACACTCTTTGGGACTCTGTAATCAAACTGATCACAATGATTTGATGATATTTTAAATGATAAAACATCATAATGCCATCAACAAATTTATAATGACCACACAGATTGTGGTCTTCTGTGACTACAAGAGAAATTCAGCTTCAAGGTTTTCCTTTTTACCGTAACTCACTTCAGAAGTACATTTCCAGCCTTTGAACTGAGAAGCAAAGCTCCAAAATGCAGGCTGTGTCCACGCTACGTGGTCAGAATTCCACAAGCAATGAGGATCACCCGGTGCGCTTCGAATGCGTCAGAGGCAGACCAAGCAGGGGGGTCGGTGTGACTTGCAGCAGACAGCCCCGCAGTGAGCCGTGCACGCAGGCAGAGCCAGCGGCGGGTCGGGACACCGCCAGGGAGCCTGCCATCGCCCCCAGGAGAGGGGTCACGCGCAGCCGGCACCCCGGTGCCGCAGGAAGCCTCACCTGCTCTGTAACCCGTGCGGCAGCTATTCTGCAGGGCTGGCTGCAACAGCGTTGTTCTTTGTATACCCCACAACCCAGGAACCCAGGACCATCGTTCCATGCAGCCTAGCAGCCCTGGCAAGCCAATCCCTCACTCTTCATCAAACAGTCTGAGGACTGCACAGAGTATTCACGCTCCAAGAGCCCAGGACATCAACCTTCAGCCCATGCGGGCTGCTTTTATGAGAGGTGCACCCATACTACCAGCAGCTCTCACTTCACCAAGCTGGGAGAATCACCAGCTGTTTACGAGCACCGTGCCGTGTGGCACCAGCACAGCAGGCCTACCTGATCCGCGGTCATCAGATACATCGACGGATATTAAGAATTGTTTGGAAATAAAAAAGGGAGCACGTTCTAGAGACCACACTTTGTCACAGACGGCAGCTTCAGTGGACGCATGGGAGATGAAAAGGGCATTTGCTACTGACGTGCGTCCACTATAACAGTTTCCATAAATACTGAAATAAGGAAGCAGAGACTATGAGTTATTTTTTCCCCATTGTTATTTACATGGCATTTTCTCAAGTGATTTTAGTGTGTTGTAACACCAAGGCACAGAAACAGAACAAGTCTGGGTTCACAGTGAAATCATTGCAGGGGTGTAAAGTTCTAAAGCATATTTGAGGTCAGTTAAGAAAATGCTCAGCATAAATAAAACCTGTAGCAAAGCGAAGCCAAGCATTTGACTTGCAGATTGAGCAGCCAGGATCTCTGCAGCATGCACTGCGGACCCTAACTTCAGTCCTCCGCCACGACTGTAACACTGCCTTAGGTCTGCCACTGCTCATCCTCTGCACCGCAACTCTGGGGTCTACACAAGGTTTGAGCCAACTGGAGATGCAAAGTATTATTTATATCCCGCTTGATTCATTTATTTCTCCTTTGGAGTGTCTGGTAATAAAGAGAAAGTAAGCCCCAAAGTAATTCAGACTACCCTGAACTCAAGCTGACAGGTAAACTGCCAGCGGTAGGAATCGATGTGCGAAGCCTGACTGCACCCAGCACCTTGGTGACGCACACTATGTCAAACGTACCCCAGAGCCTCCTTGCCATCTGCGCCTCTGGGCTCCCAGGCTCTTACATACATTAGCAAAACCCACAGCATTGTATTGCGGATACACTTACCACACTACTGAATGGTTAAATTTTATATTAACTACTGAAATCTCAAGTGTTTTTTAACTATTCTTGACCATAATATTGCAACTGCTCATAGCTGTTAGATTTGAGTTGTTAGTTCAGGTTCATGCGTGTGGGCTTCAGGTAACGCTAAAAAAAAATGCAGGTATGTCTAAATTTTTGCCACACATTCTACCCAAAGAAATTTCAGGCACTCAAAAGTAATTGTCTCAGAAGTGCAGGCTCATGCTGTCAAAGCAGCATTTCACCTCAATTGAAATTCAAACCCAGGAAGCTGATAGTTGATTCTGAAGATTCTCCACGTCTTCATTATGCAAAATTCTCATCAACTGTCATTTTTTCCAACCATAAATTTACTACCCGCTTTCCTGCCTCTTTTACAACTACTATAAATATTAAGATTACCCAGTTGTAAACACCTCTGAGATGACAAAAATATTTGGAAAGTGGAGTACAGATGGAAATTACTCTGCAGCCACTCAAAGGGATTTGTTACATTAACAAATACACATTAGAGCGCGTCTGCTACTTAAGCTTTTAAACGACATCTGGTATTTACTATCGCATAAGGACCAGACAGACTATCTCTTTCCTCTGAAGAGAAAATAAGTGACTGCTGTTGTCACGAGGGAAGGCTGGCAGTGCTGTGCCGCTACACAGGAACGTGGAAGGGACACCACTTTCAGAAATTTATAGCTCCTTGGCTTGATGGATGCTAGTAATAATCCATAATAATCTCAAAGCATTACAGTCTGTATGACAGGAACTGCATGTGGAGGCTCCCCAAGTCTGCACCTTTGCTGTGACGCAACTTCTCTATAGAGCAACTCATGTCCTTAACGCGCTGCGCTGCTGCCTACTGAGGAAGGAAAAAAAGCACCAGTGCCAGAAGAATACTAAGAAATTAATTGGCTTTCACTGAGAAGATTGTAATGAACACTGTCTATAGCAAATCTTCAAAATACTAATTGAACTATATTCCTAATTCCCACACCACAGACTTCACGGAGTGGGGGAAGACAGTGAACTTTCTGCAAATTAACATTACTCTGAAATTCTTATTTCCCATCCACATTCTGGCTTCCTGCTTAAGCCAAGGTGAAACGCAGATGTACCCACACATCAGTCACAGGCAAAACGTGAATGCACCTGACAGATCAGTCGCACCGGCAAGAACACGGCGTCAGCAAAGCGAGGATCTACAAGCAAAGAAGTGTGTTGCCTCCATAGGTTTTTCAGAGGAAGAAAAACACAGCAGAAGAGCTGCCAAAGTCTTGCAACAGGGAAGCCCTATAGGAGGACAAGGAAAGGTTTTCTTTCCACCAGAAGGCTTAGCACCAGTTTGAGAAAAGCAACGACACGGGATACTCTCCTGGAGTTCTCCAAAAGGTAAGCAAGTGGCCTTACTGGAGGGCACCACACACGAAGGCAGCTTGGTGACCTCTGCCAACAACTTCCAAACAAAGAGCCAGTGCCCCCCCACGGCCCCGAGTGTTCTGCAGACACTGCCAGGGACAGCGGAGGCAGGCGGCAGTCCCTGCGCGGTGCCCTTCGAGGCACCGCCACCTCCCCACCTCTGCCACCCACCAACACGCACGGCTGCTGCCGCAGCAGCGCTCTCCTGCCCTCGGGTACGTGCTGTCGTAAGCCTCGTGGTTTGACGTTATCACACTAAGAGCTCGCTGCTTCTGGTGCTGCTAACGAACATGCAGCCACACAGGCCTTCTGCGAACTCACCTGCCACAGCCGCATCCAGCTCATCTTCCTCCACGGACTCCTGGGTCAGCAGGTCTGCCAGCGGGGAGAGCGGGTAGCAGCTGTTGAGGTTCAACCCCAGCATGAAGTTGTGCACCTTCCCGGCACGCCCTTCCCTCGTGTTGAAGAGGGCACTGTCGCCCACCAAAGCCATCAACATCCGCTGCACCCAGCTTTCTTGGCTGCTGTTCTGATATTCTTGATTTGCCTCGGCATTTTCAGTGCCTGTAGAGGAAAATGAAAATAATCAATGGTGAGACAGTTAACATAAAAAGTATAAAACCAAGATTTCTGGGACTACTAAAATAAAGATCCTATTAAAATAAAAGGAACTGGGTCATAGCCTTCTTTCAAGGAGCCGTGGACTGAATGCAGGAGCTTTGCTTCTAGAATTTCAGAGGAACGGAGAGAAACCACCCTCTTTAGTTCACAGGCCAGTGAAACTTCTCATCTGTGGTACAGTTGTGTGGATGCGTCCATCAGGCAAACAGACTGGGAATGTCTTAGATGACCTGAGCCAGACGTTATTAGTCTGGATGGAAAGGGCAATGAGCGTATGGCTTTCTCTGTGCTGGCACCCAGAATGCAAACTCTGCTGGGCTCGGAGGACAGACCAGAGTCACCAAGATCCATACTCTGTGTAGACCTAAATTTAATTGGATGTGTACTTGCACCCTTCTCCATATTTTGCTGATTGCTAGAAACCCAGCTTTCCTTAAGAAGGCAAAGTTAGTCTCCATAAAAGAGAATGCTCTAGCATAGGAATTCTAAAATTTCTGAAAATATCCTTACAGTAAACTGTAGACTACAACCAATATCTGGTTTTACCTAACTAAAGAGTACAATCAAATGTCCAGACTCAGATGTCTATAACTAGACGTTGCAGTAACAATTATTTGGACTGGCATCACCTTGCATCTGTAAACTGTCAAAACTGGACTTTTTGGGGTGTTTTGTATAAGATAATTCAGGGTCAGGCTTGACACTTTCATTCCAGCACTGAAATGTGCCTCTTTAATCCAGGCTTCAAAGGAGCTGATTTCTATACAAGCAGAGAGAAAACAAGCATCAAACACCACTAAGTCCAACATCTGTAAAATAATACTGTATAGCAGTGAGAGGGATTACCAAGTGTTTACAAATCACAGATTTGTAGGTTGTCCACTATGGCTACAAGCTATGACAGAAATGTAGTGTTTCATGCTGGCTATAGTGCTCAAACAGGAAACCCACAAATAAACACAAAATGTGGTATTGCCCTCTCCCTATTACTTTGCACACAGGGGGAACTGAAGAAGTAATCATTTAACTGAGCGAATGACATAATTCACTGTCTCATTGCACAAGATTTTCTTTTCTTCCTGTAGATCCCAAAATTACAGAGAGCTACATTGCCATCTTTGCTTTAGTTGCTAAAAACATAGTCAGTTTCTTCAGGTGAAAGTCACTGCTGTCCCCACAAGTATCATCAAACACAGAAAGCGTTATTAGGACGAGACAGAGACCCTGAGTAAAATCACAGGAATCCCCAGGTGGCTTAGGGACCCAAAGATAATTTTTGACAGGACATTTTCTTCCCACTGCCCAACGTTCCCCTTGTGGCTGTGCCTCTTCTGGGAAACTGGTCCTGGGCATTAATACCTTGTGCCAAGCACTAGGAATTTCCAATATCACATGTCATTCGCAAAGCTGCTAGGAGGCATCTGTGAATGCTGGAAACACAAACTACACCACTCTCAGGTAAATATTTGATCAAGGCACCCTTGAAAGCAATGGATAGTGCTAGTTTGCTGGCTGGTAGCAATTTGAACATTCCTCTGAGCTCAGCAGCTTGCTGGGAACAGACTTGTGGAGATCACTGGTTCAGCAAGCCTGATTTTGGGGTGTATGTGAAGTGACAGACCTCTGTGAAGCCCTGCTGGGCTCACCCCTAGGCTGAAGACATGTGAGAGAATCACTCAATCACCAGCTTGAGCAGGAGGCACAAAGTCATCCAAAGGCCCTCCTGAGGTCTCCTGTCCAACACTTCTTGATTTTGCTGAGCCACTGGCTCCTCTAAGATCCTCAGGCTAGCCAAGTTTTACCTTTGGTATAAATGAGAGCAGAGCTCTCAGTGATATGAGACTGCTGGTAAGACCAAGGAAAACTGCTTGACCATGCCGCATGAAAGCTGATGAAAAAAGTAAGCTATGAAATAAAATGTGAGGATTTCCTTACCTTTTGGATGCTGTGATTCATCTTCACTGTCTGAACTGTCATTGCTTACAAGGTGCTTTAGCCTAATATTTTCTGTTGAAAGAAATATAAAATTATTTCAAACTGCTAGGGCTTAATTGTCAGAACAGATAAGAACTTCAAAACAATTTGAGTCGCAAAATTATCATAGTCTTCATAACAGAAAATACAGCTGAAGAGATTTCATCTGCTTTGGACATCTCTACATTCAGAATCTGATTAGAATATATTGGCTTTATATATATATGTGTGTGTATATATATATATATATACACATAGCTACAGAGACTGGAGACAGGGACCGAATTCCAGTGATGCCAATTTACCCAAGACCAGACTTTTGAAAACTAAAACTTTTTATTCCCTAGCATCATGTATGCTAGGAATCATCTCTAAATGAAATTTGAAGCCAGTTAAAATAAACTGAATGAGGGCTGTTTCCTAACGAACTTGAACATATTAACAACTAATTGTTTTTTCCCTTAAAAAATGAAAAGAACATCTACTTTTTCTCACAAAATGATAATGCAGACATTGCTCTCTGGTACCATACCTCTGCTTTGGGCTGTAATTTCCAAGAAATGCTGCAATTTCTACCAAATGCAGTATCAGAACAACGACAACTACACTTTGCACTTCTCGCTAAAGTCCGAGTCTAATTCCTATAAGCACGCCTGGCTAAAAGAGAGTCACTGCAATAACAAGCATAAAAACCCACAGCCTTATTACCCTTGGTAATGAATACTGGATACAGCTGGCCACCACTGTTGCTTTTTTTCTAAAGGGGATTATGCCCTCTTCGACTTACACACAACACTGTAAAAATCCCCACAGGAACAGAAGAGCTTAGTCACCGTGTATTTTGCCTTAAATACTTTTTCTTTTTAATACTCAGTGGGTCCTCAATCACTACTCAAGAAGCGTCAACGGACAAACACGCAAAGACAAACATGTACAAATTCCTGAGCAGTGACACAGGAGACGGGGCAAAATAAAAACCAGCAACCAAGAACGGAAGCTAACAAAAACAACCAATGCACTTTCTGGACATCAAATTATCTCTTTAAAGCAACCCCTCTGCAGGATTTATTATTTACTGCTCTAGGAGTGATTTACACATGCTGTGCGCAACGCTGGCTCTCCTGGTGCCCACTGGCATTTTGCCATTCACTTTGGGGGTACCAAGGCGTCACCGGCCATCTTCAGCTCTGCTAACAGATTGTCGCTCCAGCCACATGAGTATTTTCACATCTAATCCCACTTCAAAGCATATTTTTTAAATTGTATGTGAAATCAGCCACACATGAGAGATAACATTCTGTCTCTCAACATCTTAGAAAAGCAATAACACAGACTTCTCCAGTATCAAATCTACTGACAGAGAGCCTCCATCGGTAGGTGTTAACACTCGTGAGGTGTATTCAGAAATAGGAACCTGGAGCCACAGCTCTCACTTTCATCCACAAATAAGTACGTTATCTTAAGCTTATAAGTTTACTTATATGCTGAATACCATCTATTAGGAGACAGAGAGAGCTAAGGGGCTCGGGGATTTTTGTTTTTCTTTTTTTTTTTTCCCCCAGATCAACTCAATCCGCATTTTCTCTCCATGCTCTTCAGAAAAATCTGGCCGTCTGGTACAATTTATTTATTGGTTATATACTTCCCTGTAATGTCATTTTCTGAACAGGAAAAAAATTTAAAAAAAACCTTTCATTATCAACTGCATTCTTGAATAAAACACAATACAGTCTACCCAAACCAAGCTACAGCTCTTTCCTTACAGTCATTTGTGCATTAGAAACGAAACCAAAATCATTCAAATAGTAAGGAAAGGATCAGATACCGACAGGTAACTTGTGGTTAGCATGGAACAATCTAACAACCCAGAGATGACAAAACGTGGTTTAACTTCATTAATCCTTTGACTAACACAGCCCAGTGTCACGAGACTACACAAGTAACTACCAAGTATTTGCCATCTTCTGCTCTCCAAAAACTAGCATAACCACCTAAAAAAGGGAGCTGGATTCTTTTAACTTCATGAAAATAGTTGGATACATGCGTGTGACTGTCAGTACCTCTGATACTGATCAGAAACAAAAGTGAAAGCAAGCCATTACCAACCCTCTTTCCCTGACTTCGTCAGCATCTCGTCATGTCAGCAATTAGTCAAGCGCACTCCGCATTCTTACAATGACTGTGAACATAGTGCCATCCCTCCGCAGAGTGAGAGGACACCGATTAGAGAGGACTAATTGCTTTGCATAGCAGAAGAATTATCGACTAATATTACCTAATTCTTCCTCCATGGTGGGACCTTTATTTTGAGAATTGGAGACGCCAAGGACTCTGTTAAATAATATAGAAAACGCGCTGCCCCAGACGCCTGAAAGGGAAAGAGTAAACAATGAATGGAGGCTGGCAGCAGAAAAAAACCACCCACCCACCACACACTGCACTGTTCAAGCAGTTGCTTGCTCTCTGAACGCAGCTCTGGTTTTGGAACATGCTAAGTCAGAAGCTCAGCCGTACACACCAGAAACAAAAAGAACAGGGAATGCCAAGTCAGACCTCTGAAGTCTTTCAAATGGATGTCTTCCAACAAGCTGAGGACTCTCCTCCTTGTCTCACACTTTGTGTGATTACATTTAAAAGTCTTCGTCCATTAACCCCTGAAATTAGTTTTCTTTTAAAGTCTCTTTCTGTCACATACTCACCCATCAAGAAATGCAAGGGATTTTCACTATACTTCTTCACCACTGTCCCCATAAAAAATTTGCTTCCAAACAAATCGGGAGACATGAAAGTGCCGTACTTTGCCATGCCAATCTCATACGGACTGAATTCCACCCAATCTGCAAAACAAGAAACAAAATTTGCCTAGCGATCTCAAACTGAATAGAAACAGAGGATGGAAACACACACACAGAAATGAAACCTCTCTCCAAGCAAAGAACTGTAGTTAAATAGGAAGCTAAATAACCAACAGGAAGATCTCTTCGGTTGTGCAGAAGTCAAAGTTTTGATTTCAAATGAGGACAGCCTAATGCCACAGCAGAGAAGGAATTCTCATTCTTTCTTATCACAACAAACTTCAGTGAAAAACTACGAGGTTGTAAAAACAGAAGTATCAAAGCAACGATCATGAATGAGAAAACAAAATGACATCTGGTTTTTATCTTCTGCTGCGGTATGGCTCCCTGTCATGTGAAACGCTACGAGGCTCTCAGTTCCAAGTTTCTTTTCTTTCACTGTGATCCTACCAAAAATTTGGAGGGCAATGGCAAAGGCAACACAAAAATTATTTAATATCACAAAAGTTGTGAAATATTCTAGGAGAGGCATTTGGATTCCACCAAAACCCAAAGTTTCCAGTGCAATCCAACATGAAAAGGCAAAGCTGAGAGGCAGCTGAGAAACTCATTACTACCTAACAGTGCCAAACACATTTTTAAAAGTACATGCCATTTTATTGGAGAGCTCAATAAAAATACGGAATAAAATGTTCAAAGGCATTTTCTGATCACAGAATCACAGAATGGTAGGGTTTTAAAATGGATTTTAGCTGATTTTGAAATACTTTCTTTGATACCGGTGGAGTTGCTTGCATCAGAGAATTCATTTCAAAAAGGGAGCAACAAACAACAAATACCCTACATTTCACCTACTAATCTATTTTATCATCCACATTTTCAGCTGTGATTGATTTGACTGCTTCTGTAAACAAAGGAGAAGTAATTCTGAAGAGGAAAGGCAAAAGAAACAGCTTTGAAAAATCCCCACAAGTCATAGCGTGCCATCCACTCTCAAGATATTCAGTGTTTCCACTGAAACATCCAGCACAAGGTTAAGCACTTCTCCTGAAAAGGGAAGATTTAATCACGACCGCTGAGAGTTTCGTTTCATGGGGCAATGCTTATCTATGCTAAGTCAAATACAACATCCCATTTTCCAAATAAACCACCCACAAATCTTCACATTTATTGGAGCAGAAGGAAACTCCTTTGAAGACCCAGTCCCGGAGTTCAATGGCATTTCCCTTTAGATATCTAAACTGGAATTGGCAGATATGTATTCAGAACCATGCTGACAGCAACGCTGAATTTAGAATTAGAATTCATTTAACCTGTGATAGTCCACTTCCATTTTGATTTGCACTGAAGATGATTTCTCAAATCACATATTCTGCTTCGGGAGATAAGATTTCTGCCTTAAAATGAAAGGGCTTCAGCATTCGTTTCTGCCATTCCAGAAGCACCTTGAGACAGTGGCCTTTTAAATGAGTAAGACTCGAATGTCCCAAGAGACGAGAACTCTGTATCAAGAGAATTACTGACTGTTCATATCCCAGTAAACCAGGCTAGTTTCTTGGCTGTGGCTTAATGCAAATTGTACTGCAGTCAAACCTCTCAGCTGTGTTTGCTGCATTTTGGATGTGGCCCTGGTGTAAGTCAGCTCATAACTCTGCACTGCTTCGTATCAGCTGCAGATGCCACGGTTCCTTCCCATTCTCCGGAGAGAAGACAGGTAACACTTTGCCAGTCTCAAGCACCCGGCAGCCTCAAGACAGGGCATACATACGCACGGACCGTACTCACACAGCGAGACCAGGCTCCCTGCGCAGCCCAGCCTTGCTGCGTGCGGGCAGAGCAAAACCCCACAGCCAGTCCCGTCCGCGTGACGAACACGGCCAGCCGAGCACCGGCTGCAGGAGCCTGCTGGAACCCGGAGCCTGGGATCCGCGGGCTGTGAATCCACGCCTCAAGGCAGCCCTGCTTCCCAAATGAACTCTGCAGCACTTACTGGTATGGAGCACCACACACACTCACCCTCCCACAGACCTAAGTTTATCATAACGACTTTGAAGAGCGAAACCCCAAAATCCAAATTTTGACTGGTCTGGCATCGCAGCAGCCAAGCTGGTGAAGAGGCTGTTCGGGGATGGAAGCACGCAATACCACAGCTGAACACTAAATTCCACTCCCCTCTTTAACACTGGGTATCAGTATCTGCACGTAATTTTTTATCCTTGAAGAAGATACCATAATTAAAAAAAAAAAAAAAGAGCTGTCTAACTGAACCACCATAACGATGTTCAATTAAATTGATTACTGCAGGTTTGGGTATGGCTGCCGCCGCCTGGCTCCAATGCTGTTGGGAGGGAAAATGTGCAGAGCCCGGGGCATGAAAGCTGTCAGCAGCTGCATGAAATCCTGCACCATCGCTCCAGGAAGGAATGTTCTCTGACACAATTAATGCATTTCAACTTGAAAAAACACGAGCAATCTCAACTACAGCTACAATCTAATAAATAAAAAAAGTGTAAATATTTCTGTTGAAAACTTACTATGTATTTCACATCGAGAACAGCTGTTCCATTCTAAAAGCAGGGAAAAAGCTTACAATAGAAAGAATCAAGCTCTAGCATCCTATATAATGATGTAGACGATAGCCTCAATAAAGCAAAAATCAGCTCGACTGGCAGAAGCAATACCTGTTTTAGACCAATTGGTAAGGCTAGAGAAACTACACCAGCCTTCGGGTGCTTCTGCTCTCGCTTAGAGAAGGCCATTACTAACTAAAGATCATTGTTTTTAAAACGGTGAATACGTCACCCAAATACCAGGTCTCAGAAAACAGAAGCTCAGCAAAAAGCAACATATGTTTATTTTCAAACACAGAGGTTTCTGTTTCCTAAGTAGGAACGCAGACGTTCTCCCATGAAAAATTTAACCTAATTTACAACCTCCTTTTCCATTATGAACAAAGTTTTGACAGCAACTTTTCCAAAGAATTTTGCAGGAAATGTAGATACAGTGTCTGACTTATAAACCTTGGGCAAGCCACTTGATGTTCCCCTTCTCGGTCTTCTATATCCAACTCTACAGCTACAGAGATGCTTTTGTACAGCACCTAGCACGACTGGACCCACTCTCAGCTGAAGCTTCTAGATGGGACACAAACCTCTGAAATAAATGAAAGCAAAAGCCCCTTTTGTGTTACCAGCAGTACTTTACACTGTGCAAGAAGTAAAAAAGAGGGAGTATATTTAATTTGTTTGTTCAATTCTAATTTCACTCGTCTTGGACAAAGGAATAATCCTGTATGACTGAAGACATTTCCCTTTGCCTGCCTAATAAACTGATTTTAAGCAATTTTCTGCCGCTGGAGAAACACCAGCTTTCTCGCTGTCTTGACTCTACTTCGCTACTTCATGGATAACCGATATTCTTTTCAATTGCTAGGAAATAATTTTGTTGTAACATACAGAGAAAAAAAACTTGGCCACCACTTAACAGTTCACAGAAACCTAAAGAGGCCATTACTCTGTTAGACTTCTTTTCAGGCAAAAAAGTAAAAATAACCTTTGCAAAATGGTCTAAGAACAAGTCTCCAAACCCAAGAATGATAAAGAAACCAAAGGCCACTGACCTAAAATAGAGTCTGCTGACTTTCCACGGACAGGAAAAGATGCATCTTCAACACCAAGAACCGGCTCCGTTCCACGGTGTGCCATGAGGAGCACGTCCTTTTGCTGCCGGTTCTGCACAACCGTGTAACCTCGGTGCAAATACTGCACCAACCCAATAAACTTCCACCTACCTCAGTATGTGATCACTTGTCCCCGAGTATCTTCTGCTCATCATCCTCTGCTGTCAGACTCCCAGAAGCTGCTGAACACAAATGTGTCCCTTTCCCCACCACCTTTCAAAACCCTTCAGAAGTGTCCTTACGATGTACCTGTTCGGCATATCCTTCAACGTCACAACTTCCTCCTCTTTTTACAAATTTAAATCTCCCTGTACTCAGTTTGTAACAACACCAATTCTGTTAAGCCCCGAAGAATGTTTCATATCACGGCAAATTCTTTCCTAATCCTTGCCATGAGACTAATGATTTCTGTGTGTACAAGTTGCAGGATACAATTATTCTCAGAAGTATTAAAAAAACAGAGTTTTTTTTCAGCCACGCCCTTCTCTCTCCTTTTCTCAAGCGACTCCATACATAGAGTGGGAACGTACCTGCAAACATCAGCTCGGAGACGTCTGGTTTGACATGGAGACACGTGAAGAGTGGGAGAGCACACTGCGCATTATCGATTTTCTCCTTCATGTCACTCAGAGTGGTGTCCATTCTCTGCATGGAAAGAGAGACATTATGTCCAAACGGGTCCTGCAAAGGCCTGCTGATCTTTGGGAGGCTACACACTTCTCTGAAACCCTCACAGAGAAGGAAAACGGACAAACTCCGCTCCTTCCAGGAAAAACAGAACAGAAGGCCTTGTAGAAGGAAGTGATCTGCTTGAATACCTTTTAGATGCACAGTTTGGGAAGGAAGGAGGGGGAGAAGACATGAGAGGAAGATTAAATGAGCATGTGTGGTAGAATCCTAAATAACATGGCCAAGAAGTAAACAGCATTGCTGGACAAAGCAAGTTTTTTCCCTCTGCTACTTTAAAAGACCAAAACAAGGGAAAACCTCCTGGGAAGAACTGCCATAAACAATCACGTAATGTTTTTCAAGCTGTGCTGTTTCTGAAAAGTCAGCAAAGATAACGAAGAAAAGCAAATGGACTATTAAGAGGCCGACATTTGTTAACCAAGGATCTGCATCTCCCGCAGAAAATACTTTGGAGTCTGCAACGAAGCAAGACTGAAAGCCATTCTGGCATAACGGTGCGAAGCTGTCTTCTCTGTGAATAACCAAGAGCCTTCTTGCCGCTTTTCGCTGACTGTGTCAGGTGCAGGCTTACGCTCAACATCTGTGCATTTGTTTAACTCCTTAGCAAACAGGGACTTCTAACCAACCTCACAGGATCATCAGCATCCCTTCATTGCCAGAAGCTCACCCCATATATCACAATTACTAAAAGCTGCGTTGCCTGTTTTTCAGTATTTTAGAGTGTTTAAAACCGAACGGCAATGCACCCTCATGACAGGTACTGGTGCATAAAACAAGTCGGTGAACCTGTTAACACCTTTCAATCTTACAGTAAGATCAAACCCAAATTCTGCTCACCTGACTCATTTGAACTTGAAGTCTGTGTACCTGATTCAGTCATTTAAGATTTGTCAATAAAAAATACAACAGTATGAAACCCTCCTGTTGTCTCTTTTTTCAGCAAAACAAGTACTAATCAATAGATAGGAATCTTTCACCTTGAAATTAGTACTTTGTTAAGCAAATGTTGCTAATAGCGAAATGTGCTTAAAGACGTTACACCATTTTGCAATTTTTTGTTGAAATTGTTTGAGCAGTCATTTTAGTGGTTGATACACAATGTTAAGAGCTTGCTGCAAGTACCCATCAGTCGAGTTCTTTCTGTTGCACATGAATGCATGGTGTCTTCCTTGCTCTTAACGAAACGAGGGCCATTCAGAAACATGTCCCAGAGCAAGGCAAGCATTTTATAAGTTTCTTCTCCAGTATCTCTTCAGCTGTAAGTATCGGTATTGCTAAACATGCTTTGTTCAATGTTACCAAGGTCATTTAAAAAAAAAAGTCACAGCAGTTACTACACAACAGTTTCACAACTCTAACAATCAGAAAAATGAACTCACATCATGGATAAGGGTTTCACCTATCAGCATGCCAAAGATGTCGGTGAAGGTGACAGGCTGGCCGGAGCTCTTCTTATTCCACAGTGCTTCAATGTAGCGTTTGACTTTCTGAGGAGTGAGCAGCAGAAGTGGGTTGTGACTCACAGAGTTCATCAACTCTTGATTAATCTCCTTTGGTCCTTTTTCTGGAAAATCCGGGTGTGAGTACAAAGTTGACATGTACCTGCAACGGAACGTAGGCTCCGTGAGTATCCAAGCCTGCTTCAATGTCAGCTGCCTGAAGCGTACAATAAGCTCATAAATAATTTCATACAGTTACTGAGTAAGTCAGATTCATTTACTCGCCATTTATAAAGTAAATTGTCATTTCTTTTTTCTCAGGGCATAGAAAGCTAAACAATTTGTTCTGAATGTAAGCATACAATCACCCACTCCACACACATTTCCATCATGTGCACGGGGTAGAAGATTCCCGTGTTCCTCATCTGTCTGTTTAAGGGACAGTGGATCATCGTAAGCTGAACAAACAGCTTCTCGCGTCGTCACAGCGTACCTCCGTTCGGCAGACCGGAGGTCCTAGCGTACACACATGCAGTTCTTTCACTCGGAGATCTACCTCTCTGTCACTCTCCAGTTCATTATTACTGTTCAAAAATTCCTAGCACATGCTAATATCTGGCATGCTTTCCCCGATCTAGATGTTTTCATAATCAGCTGCAGCACAATAACAACCACCTCTGCAGAGGCAGAACTGACCCCGAGGATTCAGCAGAGGCCTGTCAGGCAAATCTTGGTTTTTGTCACTGAGTAACTCTGGAAACTGAAGTTCTGTTTACTGAAAGTTTAGACACCCACGCAGGTAACGGTGGTTTGCACTTGGTTAGCTTAAGTAACACTGCGGGTGAAGTCTCAAGATAGGCTTCCTCATCTACTAGACGCTCGTTTCGCTGCTATTTATTCAATTAGCCGGCGCAGGCACACATACCATGCTGCAGGCATCATTCTGCACAGCAGTGGGATCCACAGCGTGTAAGCCTGGCCCTGAGCTCACTGCCCAGCAACTCACTCCACAGCACGAGGAGCCCTGCCCCACGTATGATGTCAGAACCTGATTCACCCGTCCTTGTGCAGCCTCTAAGGCTCAGCGTGCACGTCAGCTCACGGGTGGACCGAACACGGCAGCAAGTTTCCACGCGAGCAGAGAAAGGAAAATGCAGGATGAAGAATTCAGTGCGAGGTTCAAGCAAGATGACAGAAGCAATCAGGGAGGTAAATGCATTGCTCCGAGATTAGGCGTGCGTCCGAGGAACAAGCAAAAACCTGCCTCTCCCTGCAGGAAAGGATTTCTCCACCCTTCGGAAAAAAAGAAAAAGAAAAAAAAAAAAGAGATTATTCCCAAGTAAAGAAAAAAAGAAAAGAAAGGGAGTGCCAAAGTGTCAAATTATTTACTCATCAAGCAAGGGAAGTCTGAAGAGATGACATCACCAAGACTACAAAAGTAAAATTGTTTAAATACAACTGTTTCCAACAGATGTTCCCGACTGAATCAGGTCAGATAACCTTGCCACGTTAATACAGATTTTACAGGTGTGCATTAGCTCAACCATGCATTCACACCTGGGTTCTCCCAAAACAGGACCTGATGGCCAGCTGCCTGACGCCTTTCCAGAGCGTGGACCACAAGCCGTTCCCTAGAAACACAGCCAAAGTGTTTCACGCTGCACCGCACTATCCGCGTCCCTCAGCCAGCCAAACAGCATCTTCCACCTTTTGCAAAGTGACAACAGCACATCCAGGTCTCTCCACAAGCAGTGACAAATCTGCACCCCCCACCAGGGACAGAAAACCCAGGGTCCAGGGATACCAACTGATGTAGTCCAAAATCTGACCGAGAAACGTCCTCTCGTTCGTAGGCACCCTGGCATTTCAACACCTCCTGGCAGTCCGCAAGCTCCCTCTCTAGTCTGGGAGGGGGGAAGCCAGCGTCACACCAGTGAAAATCATTGAAAAAAGCCAGCGAAGGAATGGAACAGATCATTCTGTGTCGAAGCAGTTGGCAGCTTTGGGGTTAGTGTACTGCCTCAGGAAGTGTGGAACTCAAATTCACGTGCTTCCTTAGAGTTAACCCAGCGGATAAAAGTCAGCCCCGGCAGATCCCCTGCTCATTGACATTTAGCTACTCCAACAACAGCCTTTCTCCCTCACTCTCAAAGAAAGGTGATATTCCTATGATCTTGTACTTCTGGAAGGAACCTTGAGGTCTCTATTCCCGCTTCCCGCTCAATGCAGAACCAACTCCAAAGCCAGATCAGATTACTCAGGGCTTTGTTCAGCCAAGGTCTACTTTCACATGGAGCAGTCACTGAGCGAGGGAGAGGATGACACCTCACCCAGCCCAGCCAGCTAATGCATTCCAGCGCGTGACCACTCTCACTGCAGAATAATTTTCCTAACAGCTAGGCAAATTTCTCTTGACATAAATTACGGCCATTAGCCCTGTCCTTCCTCTGTGTGTCTCCAAGAAGAGTCTAGTTTCTTCACAACCCCAGCTGCCTCCCTTTGTCATGTGCTCCAGCCCCCTGCAGTGCCCAGGTGACACTGATGGGATGAATCCATTTTGACAATGCCTTCCTTCTAGTAGGTGGCCCTAAACTGGACTCAGACGCAGCTCCAGTATTCAAACTGGTACATATAAAAAAAATGTATGTAAAATATATGTATAATGTATACTAAAATAAAATCGTATTATGTGACATTTGGGATGCTCCCTTGAAAAGTTCAAGATTTTCTTACGATGTAACATCCTTACTGCAACCTGATCCAATGACATTAAAACCAAGTTTTAAAGTTAGACAAAAAAAAGGTCTGCAATTTTTCACTTGGTGAAAAATCTGTAGCGTTACGGTGTTCAAACAGTGAAGAAATTTGGATCGAATTTCTCAGATGTCTTTGGCTGATGAAAATTAAACAGCTTTTAAATTTGTTGCATCATTTCGTTCAAGCAATATCAAAACAAATAGTTTCAACGTTGGTAATAAATGTAAATTGGGCCAACTTTTATAAAAGTCAAGAAGACAACAGGCTGCAGGTTCACAGCACTGGGCAGGGAGCAGAGAAACCCTCTCATTCAGCAGAGTGGCTAGGGCAGACACAACACTGGGCTTCCAAGCATTCTGCTGCCTAAAGAGCCCCGAGCTCGTAACGCCCGGCGAGTGCATTTCACGCAGTGACGTCACTGATTTTCTCCCGGTGATGCTGTTCCTGCTCGTGGGCTGGAGCATTCACCGAGTCAGGCAGAAGGACACCATAACTACCCGATTAGGACACGCTCACTGAGACATCCTGGACAACCCACAGCAGGGTGCCCTGCAGCACGGCAGTCAGCCGGTATTCTTTCCCACAAGCTGAAATACCTTTGCTCCAGTCTCCTCACGCTAAGAAAGAATCAGTAAACAGGTCCTAGGCATCCCCAGCAAATCCACTAAGCAGGGGTTTACTGAGCCTAGAGTGGAGCAGAAGATCTTACAGTGATTTTGAGAATCTCTAAAAAGGGGCCTAAAGGATATAATCCATTTTGGGTTGAATGAGCCATCACCTTCAAATTGCAAGAATTTTTTTTTTTTCCCCATTTCATCAGGAAATTAGAACAATACAAAAAATATTTTGGATTTATACCAACAGATCAAGTTCTTCATTTTTTTGGTTATCAAGATGGAAGAATCAGTAGGTACAGTGTTGGCTGTCGACACAGAAATGTGGTGCATACGCGTAACGCCTCTCTCCATCCCTTCGTGCTGTCGAAGCTGCTAGGAAGATCACCTGGAGACGAGCAGCCCTCACCCCCCCAGGCACTCTGGAACACCTCCACCAGCAGACCTGCTCCACTGACCTGCTACGCTGCAAGACACCTACCTCTGCATGTCCTTTCTGTACTGGTTGTGCATCCATAAAATTTTCTGTGAATTACAAACTTAGCAATATGTCAACTCTCATGAAAATTTGTTCTTGAACTTCCTGAAGGAAAACTGAAGAAAAACAAAAGAAAAAACCCTTACCATGTGGATCCTGAGAGCCCAGCAATGTAAGTCGCGCAGTCTAAAATTCCTGATTCATAAAGTGCTTTCATGACTCCAGCAAACCCCACCATGGCACGAAATCCACCTCCTGACCCCAGTATCGCTATCACTGGTACCTGCACAGATGAGAAGAACGGCACATCACCACATCAATTCTGATAAAGACTTCACAGTACTAAATAAACGTTATCCATCAATCGTCGGCCAAAGGTACCAGCCTTGTGCAGTTAACAGCTCACCCTCCAGAGACCCTCCCAGCAGAGAAGAAACCTGCACTTTTCCAAATCAATGCACAAAAGCTCTAACAAGCCAGAAAGTAAGTATTCTGCAGTCTCTCAGTGGTACCTGTGTGCAAGAACAGCAAAATACCTCAAGAGAGCACTTTGAGATATGACTTTAACCACTGTACGTAGAATGGAGCAGTACTGTAATCCCACCCATGAAGTTCCCTGTCCCCCTCAGGTTCTCTGGCCCCAAGAGCGATGTGCAGTATCTGTACGTCATCTCTCAGCCCCTTCTGCTTCACCGAGAGCCGGGCGGCAGAAGCACTTCGGGGCTGCAGCACGGGAGGAGAGCGCTGCTGCTCACGAGTAAGGGAAGCCAGGAACCAGTCAGCAGCACGAGAGGTTCTGCCTGCCACGGCAGAAACCTCACCAAGGGCAGAGCAGACTTCCTCCCACCTTCCTATTTATCCTGTACCTAGGGACCACGAGCAACCAGGAGGTAGCGAAGCACCTGGCACGCAGGGATATAAGGGGAAGCTGAATGCGCCTGGCTCCTGTGCAGGCAAGAAGGAAAGTATGAACAAGGCAACACCAGGACAGGAAGAAAGCACATTGTCCCACGACACCCTGTTACTGACAACTCTGACTGCCTGGTATCTGAAGAATCAGAATTTATTTGAAGAAGTCACCACTTGTAGCAATATTTCTAAACAAAAACATACTCAGAATTTTTTTCTAATGTCTGTCCTTCTTCTCTATAACGCGAAATAGAGAAGATATTAAACTTAATTATTAAATAAACTATTTAGTTACAAGACCACATAAATTTTTAAAGCAATCTAAACACCAGCTTTAATCCGAGCGATATCTTTGTGACAGAGCCAAAAGCTGTAAAAGTTACTAATCAGAAACAGAAGAGAGACAAATAATATTTTGGCTAGGAGTTTAAAAACATTTTATAATAAAAACATCTGATATTACCACATAGCACGAAGACAGTCTCAAATTTACAACTACCTTGCAAAAACTACAGGAGAGATAAGGAGAGTTTCTGCGTGTCTGTACACCTCCTCAGCTACCAAGAGACAGCAAAGTGACCAAAAGCAGACCCAGTTACAAGCGACACCAGACTGGAAATGTATCTACAGGGTTTTTGTTTTATGCTTCTTTCCCTCTTACTCCCCAGCCTTCCCAGCCCTGATTCAGAGCTGTTCCCTTCCACTGCACAGTTTCCCCAAGTGTCTAGAAAGACGACAAAATAAAATGAAAATTCACTTGCCACCATCATCAAGGGTTTTAGGCTAAGCAAAGCTCCCATCTGGTTCCCAGTTTCTGAAACCCTGAAGAATTTTCCACCATCAATGGTAATAAGGTAACGCTCTCTCAGTTGTTACTAAGCATAAAAAGAATTACACAGTTGTGCAGAAAGCCCCTATCTGATCAAACTAGTCATCAGTCAAAATGTCACTGAAATGCAATTTAGGGTGCCAATGGATGGGATCAGTTATACGAAAGGCAACCACGTGACTACTGAGTTCCGCTTCTTCCTGCAGACCCACTGCAAGGCGTGAAACTCGCCCGCGGACTGGAAACGCACAGTCGCACCGAAATGACCACGCAGTGACCAAGTCAGGTGAGACATTTCCCGAGGCTTCCATTCCGCAAACACTGCTCATTCTTGATGCAGTGAGATTATCTAACTGTCTTCTTCATAAGTGTTCAGCTTTAGTAACAGAAACCGCAGGTATTTACTGGCATCAGCATTCGTCATGCCCCTCCAGAGATAGCTATCTACCAAAAAATGACAAAAGAAAGGTGAAGATTTAGGACATGCCTGTTTTGTTAAGCCAACACCCCAATAACGGAGCAGTTGCTTTGAACAGAAGAGCCATATTACTAATCACAAATTTAGTAACGTACATTAGGCTTTGAAAGCTCTTTACAAACACTACCTAATTAACCTACAAAGGCAAATCCCAACAGGATGAAGATGGTGGTGTGCAGGTGGAAAAAGTATGTGAGGAACGCTTCCAAAGTGCCACTATTCAACAAATCTTCGTCACTGAAGTGGCATGAGCACAAGGGAAAATCTGAGTTTTCTTCAGGATGCAGAGACATCTGTAAGGAGGATCAACCAGGACAGCTGAGCAGAGTCACCAGCACCCTGCCCACAAATGCCTCCTGTCTACCTCACCCACAGCCCTTCTGGGAACCACAGACCCCTGTACTGGGGGAGGGTGGGTATACCCAGGGGTAGGTGGATGCGCAGTATTTCTTCATTTCCCCTTGATATCAAAGCAAAGTATGAAGAGTTGCAATCACTACTGTATTTCCAGAAATGAAATTCAGCGGAAGAGCTCTAGGGTAGAGGGCAGCAGCTTAAGCCAGCTTCCCACAGTAAATCCAGCTTTTAAATAATGAAAACAATAACTGAAGAGAAGCATCTACCACGCATTTCCATTCATCTGCTTCAGCCAACTGAATACAAGTTGACTCGTAGGCGTAAGCCAGGTGTTGAAAGTCAGGAGTCCTCTCCTGCTTTGCAGAGGAAGGTCGAGCACATTTGCAAGCAGGTAGGTTTGTTAAGGCAGCTTTTGAGCTGCAATTCAGTTTCCAACATGTTTAAAGGTAAGAAATGGTACAATGTGAGATTACACACACCCATCTTACAAGTTCCTCTGCAGGATACATCAGCAGAGGCAGAGGGAAGTAGCTGCGGACAGAGTACAAAGGGAAAAGAACCACCAAGAAGCCATCTCACAACCAAGAAAGAATGGAGAAAAGGCAGGAGACCAAGGCATGCACGCTTCTCCACGTACACCAGCTGGGGCTGACGCGCTCCGCTCTTGAGGCAGTCTGAACCCAAAGTCCTTTGCACATGATCAGTAAAACCTGGGCAGAGGTACTGAACCCATTCCAGCAGATTAGTAAACGGGTAGTAAGGTGACTCACAAGAAAGTGACGCTGTGAGTCAATGGCAAAAATGTGAATGAAATTCAAGAGTCTTGGCAACAAAAGCCCAATTCTCTGATCCCTGGCCACACTGCCACGCTCAGTCCCATACTACCAAAAGGCCGTGCCAGCACGGCTTTCTGCTTCCTATGGCCGGTCCGCATGGCACAATGCTGAGGGACCCAAACTGGTTTTGAACAAACCAGCTTAGCTATCATCCAGACAAACTCCGCTGAGAAGGATTTAACAAGGCTAGTGAAGTGTTTGGTCAGCGCATCTGCACCGCTCCCAGGACGCTCAGCACAGTCCAGTTCCCCTTCAACCAACAGGTGCCTCACCTCAGCAAGCACCGATTGCTTAATTGCCAGACTGGGCACGAAAATGAAAAGGATTCAGGAAACAAGATATGTTTTAAGAAAAACGGGCTCCAAAAAAGACAATCTCAATCGTATTTTCCAGTAACCTGGCAAAAAAAGCTAAAACATACGCTAAAACTTATTAAATCTTGTTTTGGGAATGAGTAGTGCAGACATATTTATCCCGATGCGCTGGAAACACAGCGCACAAAATCTGGACGAGAATGCCTGTGGTGGAAAAAAAATTGCCACAGGGTCCACAGAGGACTATTAAAAATTGTGCAAACCCAGTCTTATATGCTTTCTTTAATTGATTGAAGTATTTTTAGAAATTGTTTAAATCAACAAAAATTACAAAAATAAACTGAGCGATAAAACAAGTATGAGCACTGTCATCCTCTGCGTTTCCAGAATGTGCCTCAGGATTAAGTACGGAAATCTGAAAGCACTCACTTCCCCGTCTGGGGATGCGTGATGATTTCAGAGGTATTAAAGTCTCACAGCATCCCTGCGAGGCACACGTGTTGCTATCCACAGATGAAGGAACTTAAGTGAACTTTGAGTAAGTGACTTGTTTAAGATCAAACAGTGACTCACAGGCAACTATGAATACTCATCATGTCTCCTGACTTCTGATGCCATGTTAAGACTACGAAACGTCCTATAAATCCTCCTGCTATCTCCCATCTGTAGCAATAAAAGGAAACATGACAGGCTATAAGGACAAAGCTATATTTTAATTTGAACGAAACGGGTTTTTCATTGCTGGGAGCAGCTAAAAATTCTGACAAGTCAGCTTCAAAACACGCACTTGGCATGTGAAAAACGGGCGGATGACATTACCTCAGTCCTTCCTAGGGCCGATAAGCCTACAATCGGAGATCGCTGTCTGGTCCTGGAAGGTGCCAGTTAACTGATAAGCTTTCAGTGTTTTAGAAAGTGAGGGACACCAATGGCAGCTGATGCCAAAAAGCAGATGAAATCTCACCTCGTGTTTGCAGTAATTCCTGCACGCGTGCCACCAGAGAACTGACACTGCAGGCACTAAGTCTCCGTCCGGTCCCAACTGGACCTTGGCAGAATACCCGCATCCTTTCTGAGAAAGGTATTGTTCTGCTGCACGAGACCAGACCAATGACATATCCACATCTACTCTGACAAGACCTGCACGTGTTAAGATTAAAATAACTGAACTGAAAATTAAAAAAACCTTGAAAATGTTCCTTTACATTGTGCACAATTTGTATCTCTACAAAGAAAATACGTACAATACTCGTCAAATTCTTTCACCTTCCTCAGAAAGCTCTCACGGCACATTTTACTACGCAAGACATTTTAAAAGTACACCACAATAACACATTTACCACCTGCTCAAAACGTCAGAGAAATTTAAAAGGAATTCTTCAGTGCTGGTTCCAGCTTCTGCAAAAGACTGTCAGGTTCTGCTTGTACTAAAAATGCACAAAAGGAACAAAAATCAATGAAATAATCAACCCAGATTAATTAATTGACTGTTCATTGCTTGACACCCCGCACATACACACGGTCTTCCCGTCACAATTCTCGGAGCAGAACAGGACGGGGAAGCAGCAAGGAAGAAAGAGGATGGAAAAGCTAAAACAAAACCAGTCGACCTGTACCGAGTGCATCCTTAACTATCACAAAATAATGGAGTGTTTCACTAAACCACTGAACAGATCAGCAGGGGTCAGCACCCTTTGCTCACTCCCAAAGCACCACCCGTCCCTCCAGACCTGCTGGCCTGGCAGAGAGCACCAGCCCGTCACTGAACGCTGCGGTTTCTCACAGTCGCTAAGGAATAAACTTCCTCACCCTAATCCTATCAAAGGGGCTAAAGGAACAGAAGAAAGGAAGGAAAGAAAGTCATTTCCAAACTGATTCTGAAACTAAACCAGCTCATTCCCTGCCTAACCCTTCAGACACGAAGGCCGCGGCGCCCCGGCCATTGCCAGAGCACGGGCTGGATCCCAAGCACGCACGGGCACCCAGCGCCGCGGCCCGCGGCCCCGAGCAGGCGCCGGACAGGCCCTGCAGGCTTCCCCAGAACCAATGCCTCAACGACGCACCGCATTCGGAACCGGAGCAAAATGAGAAGCATGGATTTATCTCCCTCACCCGGTGTTCACCTAGGCACAGCCTGCTGAGGATTTAAATGATAAGGAAGCAGATAAAAGTTACAGCAGTTTCTTTAAGGTGACAGGGCAAGCGAAAAGCTGTGATGTGTATCCTACGATGGCATTTCAGCAGTCTTGTCCTTCTGCACATAATGCACATATCTTATTTATGTGAGGCTTCATTTTGGCAGAGGATTTTGTCTCCTTAAACTTTGATGCATAAACTCAGAGCACAATTATTCTCCATTCTAAATATTGTATGCGCAGAGAGGTAAAGGAATTTTTTTTGGTCCTGCCACCTGCCTTTGCATTGAACCCTTTAGCTCGTATGTCTCATTCACCCCTCTGAGAGACAAATGCAGGACTCCACAGGTGAGATTAATCCTGCTGTGAACTCTCCAAACTTACATCACGGGAAGTGGTCAAGCTCTTGCTGTTTTCCTCTCCTAGGAATGATTTCATACTGTGCATGATATTGTCTTTTCTCTGCTGCCGAAACTTCTTCTCCTCATCGCACAGAGCCATGCTGAACCGGAGATCAGTCGAAGAGCTGTTTTGCAAAACAAACAGGCTTTAACACAAGGCATAATTCAAAACAGAATTAAAAATATCACCTAGGGAAATGAATGGAAGAGTAAATTCCTCATCAACTTACATAAGATGAAATAAAATAAAGTTATGATTAGTCAGGCGACAATTGCACCAGCTGATTTCACGGAGTGATGGACGCAAAGCACAACAGCACGACGCACCTTTAGGATGTGCATTTGATGTAGAAACCGCATTGTTCACAGACTGGTGGAAACCAAACACAAAATATGCAGCTTCTGGTGGTGTATTGGGTGGTCTTACTAAATTTAAATACAGCGAGTTCACCACTCACATCCAATTATAAATTTAGTCTAGAAATCGGAATTCTCTGCTTATCCACTGAACAAAGAACTGCAATGAAAATTTTTCATACGTTCCTACTAACATACACTCTTCTTAAGTCAGAGGTGAACGTTAAGCGAGGAGAGGGTGATTTTGACTCTGTTCCATTCAGCCTTACAACCAAAAACTGAATGGATCTCAGCACAGGTTGTGCCGGCTGGCCCCAGGAGAAGGCTTTCTTCTCTAGCTTCTTCCCCACATTGTCTGATCAGACACGTACACAGGGCTGCATAAAGACCCCACTGCTGTACTTAAATAAAAGTTTTTATTATTATTATTATTATTTTTATTTTACTCTGTTAGAATTTTCTTAAAAATTATATTTGTTACTAATACATTTTCCATCTTTCTTTTTTAATGAGATACTTACCACACTTCAAGAGACAATTCCAGAGTCATTTCTGTGACCTAAACAAGAAATATTTAAATATGGTTACATCACTCACAGAGCGAAAAAACCACAAACACACCTGGAACAAACTTTTACTGTCAGATTTTTTCTTTAAATCACTGTTTAAAAAAAGGAGGACGCTTCTGAAATACATGAATGAGTTTCTTTTCTACGGAATTTTTTTTTTTTTAAAAGCACACGACGTGCTTCCAAAGCACACCACGAACACTGAATGCAGCAGAAAACGCTGCTAGGTCCTGACTTCCATTCACCGGAACCCATTGCCTTGGCTTTCTTCCCCTGACAATCACTTTCGACGCTGCTGTTCATCTGTGGCCTGAAGGGATCTGATTGTCTTCACACACATGATCCCTTGTTTCTACTGCCAGCCAGTCTGTCTGCCACTCGCTTCCCCGTTCCCCCGGTAAACTTCATACTCAACTGGTATCTAAACGAGACTGGTAAGGGAATGACTGCTCTGTGATCCACACAAGCCACCAAGTGTCTTTCCACAATTCAATACACAACCAGGAAGAGCGACTGCTTACAAGTTTCTGAAAGATGAAAGTAACTTTTGAAATGTCACTACGCAACGATCTCACCTGCCAACCACAGAGCTACCTGACCCACAGGCTGTGGTCGGTCTCCTCTGCCTTTCAGAGAGCAACTCCAGGCACCAGGGTAAAACACGATGGTTAAAGTGCCAGTTGCATTGGTTAGGCAAAATCCAAGAGTACGAGGCTGCTGGAACTAGGACAGAGCTGACGGGCATTTTAACCTCCCCACCATGGCCATGGCCACCGACACAGCGGCTCAGCTTTGCAGGTGTGCAGCAGGCTCACACACAGCGCCTTGTTTCACTCCACCTCCGGCTATGAACGCGTCGCCCTCCCCGTTCCTGGCACACCATCGCTCGGAGCGGGGCTGGAACACCTCACACTGAACGCCTGCTTGACACTTCCACAGAGCAGCTAAGGACACGGAAGCGCAAAGCTGCCTCCGGCCTCCCGCATCCCGCGTACCTGCCGCCGGGCCAGGGACAACCTGGCACTCCGCTCCTGTCCGCTGAAACGGGAGCTGCCAGCGAGGCGGCGGACGGACAGGGTGGTGGGAGAAAGAAAAGGCAGAGAAATAACACAGGCAGAACATGAAGAAACAGAGTGAAGAGTCATTTACAGAAATACTTCAAAGGGCAGTAATTACATTACTCCAGCAACTGATCTTACTAATTTAGAAAGCACTTCGGAAACCACGCAGTGATCCAACGGTCGGAAAAAAATGTACGCACACGGTATTAAATAAACCCTTGAAGTGAAATGCTCCAGCAGGGAAACCGCACGGCATTTGCTATACTTTATACAGACCGCCACCGAAACGTCCGGAACACATGGTGTGTGTGCAAATCAGCTACGCGGGGCTCACTCGGACTTGATGCTCCTTTGCCATTCACTCAGACATTGCGGACTGTACTTGGCTTTTTTTGACTGGTTTTTTTTCCCTATGTTCTCTACCAATCTTTGATGCGTGCTGATGAGAAGTTAAAGCACACCTGTGATGTGGCAAGGCCTTATGTTATTGGCATGAGCTTTGTTAACTGCGTCTTCAAAATTTATTGCCAAAGGACTATCAGCTCTTTCTCGCTACCTCACCTCGTGCCTGGCAGAACCAGGCAGCAGCACTCAGTACACATTCCAGCAGCCCAAGAGCTGCTGAAGCACTTAGTGAAATAAATATGCAGAAACTTCAAAAAAATGCAGTACATTAAAAAAAAAAAGAAAAATAAGGAGAGGAGGTTACCAAAATTTCAACTGCCCTAAGGCTACACCTAATTAAATGCTAAATCTTGCATATCAAACTCTGACTTCCAATAAACAGGCCTTAAACAGCTATTTGCTGTAACTACAGTTTTAAAGTTAAATCACACAGAAAACAGCAGAGAAGTCACAAATCAAGACCTCTGATCACGTAATAAACCATAGCCCAAAACAGAAATGCAAACAGTATTTATACATATAGCATATGTATACAATGTATACATATGAAGATAGACAGATGCGATGGATAAAATTACAAGTGCAGAATTATGTTCAGAATGGCCTCTGATACGTTACTCTAATAAATGAGGGTATTTTAATACATGCAGAACAAGCTTAATTACCCAGAGATTTAACAACAATTTCCAGGAGTGACCGTGCAGGCAGACAGCCCCTGTTAAACTGACTCCATCTGTTTCATATTCATGTTTAAAGCAAATAATCCCATTGGGACTTGCCTCTTTTTTGAGAGTGTTTGCATTAACGCATCATTGTATGGTAACTAGGGCTGTGTTACAACACGCCGCTTATTGAAAGTGAAACACACAGCAATAAAAGAATTCCTGTCAGCTTCCCAGAAGCCACAGACCTCCGCATCAGAGGCAATCTACTGCCCAGCAAACTCTGCATAACCGCTCGTGCTAACGCAGACCATTACGCCAAATTGCACCAAGGGGTGCAGAAACTGGTTTAGCAGGCGAAAGATTGAAACTAGACCTTTAAAGAGGAGTCTCTCAGAAGGGACACTACGAAATGCAGGGGCACTGCGTTTTTTAATCCTCTCAGCAGGACTGCGAGCAGATAAACGCAGAGCCCTTAGGCCAGCACTCTGTGTTTAACCATGGATGGCAGCGAATGCTCAGAAAACGAGCTTCAGAACAGGGTATGCAGAGAACAGCCCTCATGTGAGATATCCCCTCCCGTGCCCCCTGACTGAAAGGCTGCCACTCTTACCCCCTCCACGACGCGTTCTAACCCCTTCTTGAGTTCAAAATTTAGCTCCATATTAAAAGACACACACATACACAGTATACACAGTACTGAGGAAGACTGATGGGATCTGAAATGGTCTGGGATTTCCTTTCAGCTAGGAACATGTACTTCTGATGAGTATCAAGAGCAGGCCAAATGTTTTTCTTCTGCTTCAACAAAATGACTGAGGGAATACTCAAGTAACATCAGGCTCAGTGAGAGTCCCTACGACACATCACTTTGCCTTTACAAGCACCGTCCTCTACCGATTCATGAAGAAGCTTTATCTAACCAGAAATGTGGCACAGACAAAATCCAGGCACCTGATCAAGGACTGAAACGTGGTACGCCCTGGTCTACACAACAGTTTAGGTGTCTCAGTTAAGTCGCTCTCTTCAGAACTTCCCATCATGTGCACAGCTGCGCCCACAAAGGCAAAGCTCTGAACGTTGCAACTTACCTCATTGAACGTTAACTGGACCTCCTTCTTCTCTCCCAGTTTCAGAGAAGATATAGGAAATGCGGACGTGCCAAGAGTCTCATCCATAACGTAGTTGGCATCCATCAAAGTAACCTAGAAAAGACACGGGGGTACTCAATTCTACTTCAATAAATCCCTTTTTTAATTCCACCCTGCTATGCCTAAAGTAAAAAACAAAGAAAAATAAAGGAATAGGCCTAACCCAACCCAGGCAATGCCCAGTGCCAACAGACACGTTCTTTTAAAAGAAGACCAGCTCACGTCTACTGCAGGTGGCATCTTCAAGACACTCAACTGCAGGAGTACAACAGTGTCATTGACAAAAGGGTTTTTATCCGAGAACCTTTCTGTCAGTACATCTCGCCATCCTTCTAAGCAGACATAACTTCAAATTATATGTATAAAATACCCGGTTACTTCACATTTCCAGGTGGTAAAACTTCTCTGGGGAGAAACTTACATAGTTTTAAATGTGATATGCCAAAAACCTTACAGTAGCTTTTCAGTGAAGCTAGAATCCCTATATGCTAGCTTTGTATCTACAGACCAATGACTTGGCAAACTGTGCAGCGCTCCAAATTACACAAAGCTTTCCCCTGTGGCCAGCCAGATCTTCAAGTCTCTTCTCATATTCTCCATGTCAGAGCACATACCTTTTCAAAACGTGATACTATCCAAAGACGGATGTGGATACCGCAGAACACTGTTCAATGCTTTTGCTCTAATCCATCTGGGTCTACACCTAGCAGTCTTTTTTCTCAGTGACAGCCTTCTCAAATAAGATATTCAGAAAGAATTTCCAGTTACCACTTACATGGTTTCTATTAAATGAGTTCTCCAAACTCACTTGGCTTACAATTTTTTCCCACTTTGTGGAACTGTATCTTCTAAAATATCATATGTCTGTGGCTTGGATCATATCTTATGCATAAAACAAACGGAATCAAGATACAATCACTTGAATAACTGGTTGCTACATCTATGCTCAGCCTCTTCTCAGCTACAAAGAATCTTCTTCATCTTGTGCTGCAAGCAATCCTTTGAAACGATGAACCATGTTTTAGGACAGAATTCCCTATTTTAATGGCATCTACGATCTTCTGCTTCCTTGGAGAACTTTATGCCCATTGCTGCAGTCTTTGAGGGCTGTCTTTTAAAGCCAACAGCAATAGCAAAAACTACTTAATGGGATCTTGGAGAGCTTGTTACATTTCAGAGTGAAAACTGCACGTGGGATAAAGATTTAGAATAAAATAATCGGAGGAGCTGAGAGGAATATGGAGTCTGCAGGAGCTTGGGAATTCAGAAGGAGGTTTTGGGTGGGGAGGTGGTTTCAGGGATCTGAATTCGGAGGCTGCACGCCATGCAGAATCCAAAGGCTCTGCCGGGCACCGCGTGCGCGTACAACAACGGCAGAACACAAACAGCAGTTGTAGCAAATTACAAAAGATGTTGCAGTAACTGGGGGTTCTCACCCTGGTGGGAAATGAGCTAGTCACAGAAGCAAGCGAATGACCCAGGCTTCCACGTGGTCTAAAATATCTAAGATCACGTAACAGTAAGAAATTAATGGCTTGCCAGCACCTCAGCTTCTTCACATCAGAATGCATACAGACACAGAGCAGAAGAGGTGGTACTGTTCCCAAGCAGGCAGCAGGTAAGCCACTGGCCACTGCTGTTTGTGACTTCAGTAATTCGTCCTTTAAAAAATCCGTGAACCAAGTTTTGTACTCCAATTCATACATTACTAGCGAAGTGGCCTAAGTGTAACTACAAGCAGAATCTGACCCAGTCTTTATACAACCCCAGTAAAAGCAAGGGACTATATTTTAACTACTATTTGCTACTCCTCAGTTTGCCGTTCCACTCATCTTTCGGAGATCATGAGAACTACTATAGATCACATCAACTATTCAGCCAGCTGTAGCTCCTGCAGATCTTCCAAAAAAGCACAGGATCTGCAAACAGACAGGTAAAACTGTCTGCCCCAGGAATTCTGTTAGAATCCACAAAGGCTTTATCAGGCGAAACTGAAACAATTTTTCTTTCCCATACTGCAACAAAGGCAGGTTTATGAACCCAAGTTCTTCTTTTATTCTTCCTATTTCCACAAATGCTTTCTCACAAAGAAAGCAGAATAACTCCATCCCTCTTTCTAATTCCTGGTATTTATTTGCCTGTCTCGTTATTACAGAGCAAGAACTAAGTTAGAGATTTCAAACTTTTCTCAAGTTTCCCGCGGTCAGTTTGCATGTCTCTGACCAAAACGCGTAGTAAGAATCAACTCAGGTGACGGCTGCACCTGACCAGCTGGTGGCAGCTACCTTGGGTGACCTGCTTTCTGAAGGCTGTGATGAAGTTGTCGTGAATTCCCTCGTATGGTTGTCTCCTGTGCAGGTCACGTATGATGCACATCACTGGGTGGGCTACTCAGCCCTCGGCTCCAAGCACAGAGACAGCAGAACCATACTGCTGCTTTCTGTCTCCTCTGGGAGAAGCAGGGAACAGGCAGAGACTTGACTTTACCTCCACCTATTCACTGTCCATAATAGCTGAATCAGTGTAGGAAGCAGGGATAAAATAATTTATGGCTGATGTGATGAACAATAAGCTACCAGCCCTTCAGAGCAGTGCGAGAGAGAACTCGGAGGCAGATCTTACAATGAGTCTCCAGGCTACTCTTTGAATAATACAATTTATATAACACCTCCTCCTTAGCATCATGCCTAAAGGCAAAACCAGCCTACAATGTTTAAAAAAGAAGTTGTAATTTTGAGACAACAGATGCCACAAGATACTATTATTTTAACCTTCCAGACATTGTACAACGTCCGTTTCACAGATGCAGCTCAGCCATGTGATTTACCTCGAGAACATTCTCTTGGTTGGGGTCCAAAATGAACTCAAAGGTCTCGTTCCAGACGGGATTCACATCGTTATTGAAATGTTTCGTTCTCTTCCTGCAGTCAGGGGCAGATGGAATGAACAACTCCACATAAGGATCTGGAGTGTCAACTGCAGAGCAAAACAGATACTGAAGTGAGTCGGAACTCAAGCTTGGGTTGTAATAATCAATACAATTATGTGAAACCACAGGTTACCTCACGGTCTATGACAGAAAAATATTCAACTATACAAATTACATAAATAAAATGACGTGAATGATACAATGATATTAATCTCCCAGAAAGAAGCAGACATTATGCTTTTAAGAGGGGAGAAGAAAAGCCTTGAACAAACAGAATGGCACTGGGACTGATTCAGGTTTATTGGAAATATGTATGCTTCTACCAGGCAGTGGTAACTAATTTTAAAAGCTTTTACCCCTTCCTCTCTTCCTAGCCTTTAACTACTTCAGCTTGTGTCACAGCAGTAAGTATTCTACAGTACTACACAGCTTTGGATCCTCTTTCACCTTTGCTGGTTTGGCGACCACGAAGGAAATCAGCCCGGCCACCCAGGTACTGCCAAACACAGCGCAAGGATCGCTGTTCAAACCTGAAGCCACTGCAGTCACCAGAACTCTAGGGAGGTCACCACAGAAGCTTACCAACACATTAATTTGGAATAACAATTGTGCAGAACACTAACTGAAAATACAGAACCACATGCCAGCTGTAGCTCACCAGAATTATCAGCGGAAGAAAGACATGCGTTGACAAAACTCCTCTGAGGTGTCTAATAATAGCCGTTCCCGAGAGCAAAGAACACGTTGGCAGCCCTAAGAATCCCACCTTTCCAACCAGTTAAAGCATGTAATTTCTTTCTGTCCAATGAGATTTTATTTTTCTGCCAAACTGGGCCAAGGCTGGTGTAGTCCCTTGCAGATTTCTCTTAAAACCTTGCTCAGATGCTTCACAGGAAGGCATGGCAAGTTGCTTCTGTGGTTTTGGTGATCATAAACAGCCACCTGCTCCGCTGCAGTAAACCTCACCCATCTTTCCAGTATCCTCTCTTCAAAGTTTGTCCTCGGCTTTCGTGAAACGATTCTAGGCCAATGCCATACCCACCATGAACGAGAATCCTTCTGCCAAAGCTTTCTTTTCAAAAGAGATCAAAACCTATTACTAGGTGAAACAGGTCTGAACATTCCTCCTTGTACACACTTTAAGGCTAAAGACACTTCTTTCAATAAAGCCAGGTACTTTTAGAGTCTCATGAATTTCAGTAATACTTTCTCAGTGAGATCGCTGAGGCCCGGAACCACATGGTTATTTCAGCTGGGAGAAGGAGCAAAAGAGCAAAACAAAGAAGCTTGATACTTTCAAATCAGAATCAATCAACTTTCGGGAAAAAAAAAACCAACAGCCAACCACCCAACCAACCAAAGGCTTTCTGCAAGCCCACAGGAGGTTCTGTATCTGTACCAGGGCAGAACAGAGCCAAAACTCCAAATGTTTGGCCTCCTGGTCATTCCAGTGGGGAACACCAGCCAGACCTGACGCACCTTCTAATGCCAAACATAAATGATACTGAACTTACTCACAAAGTACTTCAAATACGTCTGGAGATGCACAAGAACACACAAGGGTCATGCTTTGAATTAAGCATTCCTCTAGCTAGGGAAACTTCAAGGACAGGAAACAAATCTTCTGCTGGACTCAGGCTCCTTCAATCCAAAATTTTTATGTCAGTAGACTTCGCGATTCACAGATTTCACTGCGTGAGCGCTTCCCTGGACCGCTACTACACTCCGCAGAACTTCCTCGGGAGTCTTACAATGTGCTCCGTATCTGCGGGCTTTGCTAATTGCTACGATTTGGCAGGTCAGACTGCTACCCGTGCAATGAACAAGCAGCTATTTAAAGGTGGGGACTGGAGTGGAAAGCCTTTAAATAGCAATCTTTATTAGCTCCTAAGAATTTATGTCTGATCTTGTCTCTTACTTAAAGTCAGGGGAACAGGGGGATCAACCCTCCGGTGCTTTTTGAATCTGTTTTCTCACTGGCAGACGTAACTAACTGCCAACTTTTACTGCATGCATTAGCTTCCTGGAATCACTACACAAAATTGTGCCAGAACGCAGGGAACCAAGGCCCCTTGAAACCAAACAGCAAAATATCTGCTGAAATCCAAGTGACAAGATCCCATCCATTAAGCCTGGACATCGAGCACTGCTCTGGCAACACACCCGACAGACTTGCCCTGCCAAGAGACTGAAATTGTCTACAAAAGCTCGGTTTTTAACCAAAACACTGGTGCTAAACAGTGTTCTGGGCAAAACATCAACGCTTCCCTTTCCATGCTATTTTTCACGCTATTCTGTGATCAGCCTATGTATTACTGAACTGTAAGCTACAAAACTGACTCTTCCTTTCAAACACAAAGAGTGAGTGGTTTCCTATCTGTACCCCAAATCCCAGAGCACGTGGAAACCCCGCGCCACCGCACAGCCGGCACCCAGCTGCCATTACTAACTTCCTATCATGCAGGCTCCAAACCCGTGTCGAAACAGAAACTAAACCCAAGGCACGGAACAACTAAACTTAGAAAAATCAGTCTTCGTAACTCAGTAATGCCAAGCCGCCCCCTCATTCCCCATCTTTATTATCTTTTCTAACCCGAGGCAGAGTTAATCATCTGCCCTTTCATGTTTGAAAGTTTATTTTGTGCTCTTTTCAATTAAGAAAATGAAAATGTATTTTTTTTATAACTTCCTTCTTCCGATAAAGAGGAAAAATACTGGAAGGCTGTGTGCTCTGATTAAGATATTGCTATAAGCTACACTGTATTAATCAAAATCTTACTCCTCGTTAGTGGTTGGGGACCAAAAACTAGCTCCCAACAATCTGGCATGTAACATACCGGTATTAATTTCACTTATTTCAAAACACTGAAGTTGTCAAACGCAGATAAAACCGAGAGAGCGTGTATCCTTGCGTATGCATGTACTTACTCCTGTTTGTGTTTTTGCTACTTGATTTTGCCAGCTATGTTTCTCAAAAAAACTAATCTGAAAACGCAAGTGAAAAGCAGCTTGATCACTGCTGCTATCTGTATTTCGATTTTAAAAGGAAGCATCTTGATGAAATGGTTTATGGGTCAAAAGGTGATGTTTTGTGAGTGTAATCAAAACAAGAGAATTATGTATGTCGAGAAAACAGTGGTGGAATTGCTCTTTTCTTTTAGCAGCCCACTTCAAACACCAACCACGGGCTTTTTGAAAGCAGCAGCGTGTAAGAACTGGTACGTCTTCCTCATGACACTGCTGAAGGAAGCGAAGGTCCTGCACAGCTCCGCGCGGCTCCGGGCTACTCTTTGCGCAAGCACTCTCGCACGACTCCCCCACCATCTGCAGGCTAGCTGCCTGCAGCGCATCTCGCCTTTTACATGCCGGTGAAGCTGGGAAGGTTTGCCAAAGGACACGTTGACTGCCACAAGACAGTGACTGCCCGGTACGATCCCGCAGTCCTCTCCTCCCGGCACTCCAGTTACGGCACGCACCTCAACGCGTGCACAGCTCCGCGTCACGCTTCTCCCAGCATCAGAGCTCCGCGCGCGGCGGCATGGAGAGCACTCCGGGACCGAGGGACCAGACTCTGTCAGCATTGCTCAGGAAAAAACGAATATGAGCTGACTATTAAGCACAAGTGTTTCTAAACCCCCACCTCTACACTGAAAAACAAAACTCGGAGTTTCAGCACTGACACCAAGGGAACTAACAGGGGTCCTGGAATTAGCGGCTTACAGCTAGATGAGTTACAAAGGTCAGTCACAAAATAGTCATCATAATCTTTTTGTGAGATTTACAGCATCCACCCAATCTCTGGGGGCTGAAGACAGATACGCAACAACAAAAGCAGAGCTGGCATCTAAACTGTTATTTTTAAACAGTTCAGAAATGTCTGAGAGGTAGGAAGCAAGGAGTCAAGAACTTTTTCTCGTTTGATTTATCTCCTGCTTAAGTAATTGCTATAGAATTCCATCTCTAAATTACATTATGAATCATGAAGTGAAACACATAACGGACAGTAATTAGGATCAATCATTTTCACATTACAAATGACTAATGTTTTAAGCGATCTGTCTATTAAAGAAACCTGTAAAATTTTCTACAGTGACTGGAAACCACTTGATCTTATGTTACGGATCTGGTGAGATGACTGTCATCAGGCCCCCATATTAATACAATTAATATTTCAGTCATATAATTAATATTTCAGTCATTCCAATTTCAATTATTTCAATAGCGTAATAGACATAAAGACACAATAGAAAACCTGTTCAAATATAAAATACCAAGGATGAAGCTGCCACCATCACACCTTAAATTTTATCTCATTTGTCCAGCAAAAGTTGGAAAAAATTCAAAGTTCTTAAAGCATTCCAAAATCTGGTTTGCTACAAAAGAATTCTGCACCATAAGAATTTGTCTTTTTTCTCTCCACATGAGTATGTCAAACGCTTGTGACTGTAATGGATATTAAATAAAACTATATTAACTTTAACTGCACTTAACACATGCTTCACCACTACAGAACGCACAGGATCTGCAGATCCCACGTTTATGCAATTACAGGAATATTCCAGCAAGCACATGGCAGAACGTCCTTAAAGAACGACGTTAGTTTGGTTCGTTAAGAGTTTTTCGCCTTCTGGTTAACCAACACCCTCCACCCCTCAGTGCAACCTCATTCACAAACTCTTCCTAGGACCCACAGGACCATCTCTGCCTACTTCCCACCGGTCTCCTCGCTTACTGCGCTGCGGTGCAACCTCCTTACGTGAAGTTACGCGGAGCCGAGCGGCTTGACGGCGGCCAAGCTGACAGCGGGACCTGCTGGGTACCTCCCTCTCCGCCGAGGGGAAGGAAGGCGAGGACGCGGCCATGCCCTGTGCTGGGGACGGGGGCTGGCGCGGGCTGCGCAGCGCACACCGCGGCTGCCTGGCCCCAGGCCTCCTCGCAGTTTTACGGAAGCTCTCCAACCTACCGTTCACCCAGAGGAACCCACAGCACGGAGCATGCAGGCGTTGTCAGCGGGCTGAGCGTTAACTAGTCTCGATCACACTAAACCAGCAGGGCACGAGCTACACAGATCTCTTCCTAGGCCAGAACCATATTTTTGTTGTGTGCTTAAAAACAGTAACCGAGTTTTTATTCAGATCGTGAATTTTACAGGGCTCACTAGACAATACGCTCCACGGTGGCACAGAAATATGATTTGGTCTCTCTGCCACAGTCAGGCGAAAGCGTAACGCATTTTAAAATTATGTTTTTTCCCAGTTTAATGTGATTTTCCAGTTTAAAAAACAGAATTCTTAAAAACCATCTTTATCAATAATTGTCAAATGTCATTAATTCCCAAATAATTACTGATTCCCAAGCAACATATTAACAAATATATGGATTATTAGATTTTTGGCTCACACCGCTGCAGACTAGGGAAAGGACAGACTAACACGAGGCCCTTAGAAAAGGTGTCTCTGGTGTTCAAGAGAACACGGGTGCCACTAATCAATTAATTAACTCGGCATCAGACGGGCAAGGGGGAATGAAGCAAGGCAGAGTGGCCACGTGCCCCGCGGCACAGGCAGTGATGGCTCCTGGCCGGCGACCGGAGCGGGGGGATGGCCAACACCGAGCAGGACGCAGCGCTCCGGCTCGGACATGGGCTCACGCACCCTCCCCGCCAAGGCACGGGCAGCAAACACGCCCGCAGAGGCTGCGCGGCGCAGGCTGGCGGCGCGGTTTTGGAAGCCAAGCAGCTCTTCTCCCACCCGAAGAGGTGGAGCCCAGGAATGCCAGGAGCAGAACTGGCTCTGTCAGGCTGCCCCGGACAAAAGCACCTCGTCAGCCTCTTGGGCAATCTTTGGGCTAAAAACTGCCTCCAGCCCTCCATTCAACACCCCAAAACCCCGCAGCAGCCAGCAGCGACAGGGCCGAACGTCTGATCTCTCTTTTTAGGTTTGTTCTGAATTTCCACTGTCAAAGAGGACTGCAGCTGGGTCCGCTACGATCCAGGGCTCCTGTTCACATGGAGCAGGTACTTCGAGAGTCTCCAAAGAGACACAGTCATAGCCCCGCAGTAATACTAAGAGCCTGGAGACATGCCAGCAGGCCACAGGGAACCCCAAACACCTAGGAGCACTCACAGAGATCACCAGTAAGGGGTCCCAAGGAGGGGGTGACAGGGTATTTACTGCCTGTGTTTAAGGCACTACAGGGAATGCCACGGCTTTTGGCCTTCATCTTCAAGAGGGCTTTTGCAAAGGGGATGACGCAGTGTGAGCTTTCATGAGCGGAAGGTGACTACACGTGAAGTAAGGCAGATTCCAAAGCAGCAGCTATGCAATGAGAAATCCTGCAATTGGGTAATAAGTTTATAAGTTTATTAGAGATTGTAAGTGCCTTTTATTACAGTGCTTTTCATCTCCGGCCTTACTTAAGCGAAGAGAAGAGCCGAGCTCCCAGCACCGGCACTGCACTACCACCCAGTTTACTGGGGTGGGACAGCACTACCTGTTTCGCTGATCCAGCCTTGAAAGAGGAAAAAATCCAGAAAATCCAGCTCAGCCCTTCAGCAGGTTCAAAACAAATTTATAGAAGAGCCAAAGCAAACAAACAAAAAAATACTAACTTCTCTAGGTTCTGTCCAGATCCCTTTGCAGACAGGCAGCAGTGAAAAGCAACTAAAGTATTAGCTCGCAACAGCCCAGAGAATTGGTTTTCTAGTAGTGTGCCAGAATCTCAGGGGTTTGGAGTTCTTTTTAATTAATTGAAATGCCTAGCTCTTAAGAGCTTTTTCATTGTTAAACTTGTGAAACATTTCACTCTGCCAAGGCAGAGAGCGGCAGGAGGGAAGGAAGAGGCGGCATGGCAGCCCAGCTCAGCCGTGACCATGGGCCCATGGCAACGCCAGATCTGGGCAGCGATAGTTTAGGTTTAGGCACATCATCACATTCCTGGTAAATTACTCAAAACCCACACTATGACTTTTATTCCAGATTTATGTTAGCTGATGGAGTATAGATTACTCCTAGTCTGGCATAAAGTCTGCTAACACAAATTGAAGCTGGCAGTGTTTTCTGAATCCACAGAACAAGTTTACACTGGATCCGTGTTTGGTATCATGAGGCTTTAGAGGTTTTGGTCCAGCACCAGCAGCTCCAGCGATTGATTTACTGTATCGCTGAAGTGCAGCCTCCAGGCCTCTGCGCGAGAAGAGGCTCCTCCCTTGGCTGTTTAATTCAGACGATTGTCAGGAATGTTTGAAAAACCTGGAGCTGCTGTCACTGGGCAGAACGGTAGCTAAGGATGGGCTCAGGCTGGACACGTAAACATCAAAGTAAAACCATCACCATTGCTACTGCGAGCAACTGCTGCGCTGTTCAGTTGGGATTTTACAGGCACTTCATTTACAGGACTAAAGAATGGATTGCAAAGCATTTAGAACAGCAACAGAGAAGGCTTCAAATCACACTCTTAAAAAAAAAAAAAAGAGTAGTAGATAGCAACCTGCAGAACTCCTCATCAGAAGAGCTGTAGATGAGAAGACTTGCATGCACTCAAGGAAAACCAGTGAAGTTGATGCTCCTACTTACATCAGCAGCACAGCCAGCTCTGGGAGTCCCTTACCGAAGGCAGCCAAGTGCTTGGAGATGATCAGAGGAAAGCATCGCGTGCCTATCCTGTTCATATCTTTCCTTCATATCTAACTACGACTGATGTTCTTCCTGATTCCCCCTTAGGATTAGGCATTAGCCCAAAGCTGACAACTTCAAAGCCCTCCCTGGGAAGGAGGATGAGAAGGAAAAGAAAAAGCAGGAAGAAATCAAATCATTGCAGAGGAGAACCAGAATAAAAGGAGGGAGACCCCCTCCTACATGGAGGGAGCAAAAGGCTCAAACTGGAGAAACAGTGGTGTCCACAACGCCCTGCAGCACAGCCCCACCACAAAGTTCTGCCTGGAGACATGACAACACATGGACCAGAAACAGCTCCTGATCACCAGTAAGCTCCACTCTCCTGGGGCGGCAGCTGGTCACAGCACGGCAAGGGCAGGGAGGCAAGGAGGCCCTTCAGTCAGAGGATCAGGCAAGATGGATGCTCGGTCTAAGCCAGCATGGCTGCTTTGATGTTACCATTACGGATTCCTCTGCGATGAAAACAAGTTTTCACTTCATTTTACAGAAACAGCCCCTCCCCAGTTACTGCATGGCAAGTATTCGGAGACAGAATTTGGTTCTCATCGAAAAGATGTATTTGCAACTATAAAGAGCAGCATTTTCTGCATCCATTTTACCACAGAACACGAGCTGGTTTCCAACACAGCTTCCACCTCCCAGCACCCCTTCTGGCTAACCCTACAATGGGGCAAAAATATTGCACGTGTCTAGGAAACGGAAATCATGGCTATAGCTGCCTCAGTGTTAGACTGAGATCTGCAGCAGACATTTCACGAGCAGTTGTTAGCAGCATTGTTCATTTTTGAGGACACGCAGCTTTCAAGGATATATTTCAGTACCAGCCTATGGCTATAGAGCCAGGCAGCTGCCGCGGCTGGTGATGGAGCACAGACCACTACAGGACACGATCAGCAACAGGGCAAGTACAAGGGCTGTTGGAAGAGTCAACCCCAAAGCAGTTGCTGAAGCCCACAGAGCTTGGTCATCTTGGGACTCAGTTGCCCATCCAGGTCACCCTAGCACAGACTGGAGCAGCACGCATCCATACGGGAACATTTCTCCGTCCTTCCTGCAAGATACTTCCAGCGCTCCCCCTCTGCTTTGCTCTGTCAGGCAGGCAGTACATCTTGTGGCTCCTGCCCACGTGAAGATCTGCATCTGCAGCTTGTAGGACCTGGAAGATTGACCAGCTCTGACCTACTTTCTCCAGGCTGTCAGCCTGGCAAAGGGGAGGAGTTTGGCTTGTTTTCCTCTTAGAGCTCCCTTGCAAAAATCAGGTCCTGCTTCACAGCCTTGCAGGAAGAGCATTCTCCGATGACATTTCCACAGCTAGATCAAGTATACTGTAGCTAAGTCAGGGTGCAAGGCCAGCCAGCTGTGGTCCAGAGAACAGCTGGATTAGCCCTGAACGGCTGCTGTAACACAGACTGTTGTGTCCCTGCTCTAACACAAACAGGCAAATCTCCCATTCCTTCCCTTTCAGCCAGCTCAGATCTAAAACGCTGCATACACATTCCTAAACTGCACGAGACTGCTCTGACTCTGGCTTTAAAGACACCAGCTTCAACACCAAGAGCTACAGCTCACAGCAGCCTAACTGCAGTGGGAATGCATCCTTCATTCCAACTGGGTGGACAGAAACCGGGATAGAAGCTGAGTACTAGTGCCAGGAGCTATCCAAACTTTAGACGTTTTTATTTTTAAGAAAAGACTGTTTCCTTAAAATGCCCAGAACTGGTTATTGTCGTAACATCAAAAGTAGATGAAGCAAATGAAAGCTGCAAATCCTAAACAGGATTAAGCAAGATTGGTGATCATTAAGAGTAGAGTCATACAACTGGTTTTCTTTGTAGATGCTAGCAACTGTTTTGACAGCCAGTATACTTACAGAAATAAAGAAAAACAGATCTTTAAAGATGCAAGACAAATTTTACAATACTTCCTTTGGCCCAGTTTTCCACCAATCCCCCTGAAAATCCAGAAGAGGAGACATCCTATGGGAAGAACCACCACAGTTTGAAAGCACTTCTCTTCCAGAATGCCGCAGCTTGAGATTCTGGTCTTTTTTTACAAGTTCTTGTACCGTTATGGAAGGAAAGGCTTTATGGTATGATGTGGTATCTGGAATAGGTTCAAAACTAAACATTCTCTATATAAGAACTCACTGGACTAGAAGCAAGATCTTTTCCAAAAACTCCAGCCAAAGAAGTGATTTTACAAGGTCTTTTGACCCCTGCGACCAGCAGAAAGCTAGCAATTAAGATGATTACATCCTCGCCAAACCCGCACAGATTTTGCGATATCCTATCTCGTACTGGGTTTACATGGCAGGTTTTGGGCAGCAGGGGGGCAGGGACGCTGCAGGGGTGCCTTCTGTGAGAAGACACCAGAAGCTGTCCCCAGTGTCCGACAGAGCCAGCTTCAGCTGGCTGCAAGACGGACCAGCTGCAAGCCAAGGCTGAGCCCACCAGCAGCACTGGCGGCACCTCTGTGACAACGTATTTAAGAAAGGGTGAAAAACACGGGACAGCAGCTGTGAGAGGAAGGAGAAAACGTGAGAGAAGCAACTCTGCAGACACCAGGTTAGTGAAGAGGGAGGGGAACGAGGTGCTCCAGGCGCCGGAGCAGATATTCCCCCGCAGTCACCCAGGTCACACCCCCCCAGCCCACAGAGGACCATGGTGGAGCAGAGATCCACGCTGCAGCCCGTGGAGATCCCACATTGGAGCAGGCAGGCGTGCCCCGAAGGCAGCCACAGCCTGCACAGAGCCCACGCCGGAGCAGATTTTCTGGCAGGCACTGTGGCATGGGGGGACCCACGCTGGAGCAGCCTGCTCCCAAAGGACTGCACTCCGTGGAAAGGAGCCATGTCGGAGCAGTTCGTGAAGGACTGCAGTCCATCGGAAGGGCCCACGCTGGAGAAGGTCATGAAGGAGTTTAAGCTGTGGGAGGGACCACATGTGAGAGCAGGGGAAAAGTGCGAGAAGGAAGAAGCAGCAGAGACATGTTGTGAACTGGCTGCAGCCCCCATTCCCTGTGCCCCTGCATCACCTGGGGAGGATGTTGAAGAGTCAGGAGTGACACAGAGCCTGGGAAGAAAGGGGGGGGGAGGGGGAAGGGTTTTTTAGTTTTATTTCTAACTATTCTGCTCTGTTGCTCTGTTACAATTAAATGGCAATAACTTAGTTTCCTCAAACTGAGTCTGTTTTGCCTGTGACAGTAACAGGTAAGTGACCTCCCTGTCCTCATCTCGGCCCCCCGTGAGCTTCTCGTTGTATTTTCTGCCCCTGTCCTGTTGATGGAGGGGGGAGTGACACGGCGGCTTGATGGGCAGCCGGTGGCCAGCCAAGGCCAACCCACCACACATCTGCTGCAGCTGCTCACCTCCAGCCTTCCAGCCTGTAAAGAGGCTTTGCCAGCAGAGCTGAGCGCAGCTATTAGAGCAGCAGCCAATGAAACAGAATTTAAATGTTTTGTAAAGATACGGCTGCATTGATCGGACGTTGACAGGAAGGTACCTAGGATGTGAGGGTCACCTTGAAAGGGACACCAGAGATTAAACTAAGCGAAATCAGTAGAGGAAGTACTCCTACAGGAAGGCAGCAGTAAGTGGGCAGCCACCTGAAACAAGAGACTTGACTGAACTCCTGGGAAAGAGGGAATCTGCTCTCCAAACATCCCCCGCCCCCAGACACCCCGGGTCACGCGTTCTTACAGT
>Ga0065711_1027104_pt1 | contig 54098 bp, 28 predicted proteins | sample Hoacrofraction12_FD_59098 | JGI IMG/M metagenome (GOLD analysis project Ga0065711, IMG submission 59098) | Hoatzin crop microbial communities from Cojedes, Venezuela - Epithelial fraction 12 v2 (version 2) | ecosystem: Host-associated > Birds > Digestive system > Esophagus > Crop | place...
GAACCCAGCGTGACGGCACAGGGTATGGAATACCGGGCTCTGTTTGGCCAGGTTGGGGTTGGGTCAGCCCACCCTGCTGTGCCCTTTCCTGGATTCTGGTGAAAATTAACCCTGTCCTGGCCAAACCCAGGACAGTCGCAAAGTGAATTAAAAAAAAACCCAAACCAATGCCAAATACAGCAAACTCAGCTCGCCCTTTTATTGTTCTTTGCAGCCATTGCTAAGGGCAAATGAAACCATTCAGTTCAATCAGCCCGTCACAAAAAAGTACAGATTGTTGTAACCACACTGAAAAAGTAATGCAATTTACATTACTGTCCTGAATACAAAACAAGTAACAACTTTACAAATTCTAAGCCATATATCCATTCCGTTCTTTTTGCTTATTCTCTCCATGTATACAAAGAAGAGGTGAACTTTTTCATTAGCATAGAGAGCCACCTTCTTATCAGACGTCTTTCCACAAACCTGTCTACTTCTGGTCTGCGAGATCCTGAGGGAAGAGACTACCCTTTGTTACACATCCAGATACAGCCCAGGATTTAACTGAATAATAATATATTTCACAGAAAATGAAAAATTGTCTCAAAACACAAGACCTAACATCAAGATATCCTTTTAGGCCTGAAAAAAGGCAAAAGTAAAAAATATTCTTACAATATATGCTAAAATTTACATAATTGTAGCTAAACATTTTATAACACTATTCTTCAAAAGGAAATGCTTTTATTACCAACACTTGTTACACCATTTTTGGGGGGGTTGAAATCTCCTTCCTCATCTGAACTTCAAGCACGCCATGTAGACAGTGCTACTTTAGATAGACCGTGTCCCCAGTCCATTAGCCAGCCAGTTCACTTCTCCCACAATGTACTCTGCTTATTTCCTACAGTATCATGACGTTCACTCAAGAAGATAAAGATATTGATATTCATCTAAAACTAAAAATTAATCTCAGCTGAGGGAATGTAAAAGACTTATTTGACTTCTGTGTTCCCAGTAGATGAAAGACTCCAGGACTGTCTCCCACAAAAAAAAAAAAAATATCAAGCTCAGTATTCTACAGGGAAAAAAAATCATTACTAATTTCCAACCTCCAATAACAGTAACAATAGTAACAAAAAGAATAAATAAAATGCATCTTAAATAGTGTTATAAAACTATCATAAGACTTCTATTTTAGATAAAGAAATGATACTAAATAGAAAAAAATAGTCAATATTCTAAACTTTGGAAAACCGTACACTTGATTTGTATAGGTTTTTACTAACAGAATAAAAAGAACCTGTCTTCTCTCCTAGAGCAAAGGCTGCAAGGAGATACATGCTTAGAGCTAGTCACAAAACAGTTCCAAAAAGAGTAGGTCGCTGAATGAAGCATTTGGAAGAGAATCAGTAGAACAGAGTGAGAAGCCTCTTTGTTTCCCCTAAGAGTCTCACTTGTAACTTTAGTAAGCAAGGTCCCACAGATTTACAGAATTAAAGGGAAACTGAAGATCTACAAATTAGCTTGAAGGTAAAGGATATTCCATATTCCTAACCAAACACCTTGATTCTTCCTTCAAAACAATCTTGAAATTTCTTCTGCTGTGAAGATTACCTACCCCAAGTGTTTCACTATGATGTGTGAGCAAGCTCAAACACAGAATTGTTAACTGGCCTTTACACTTTATGCCATCTGGCCCTCCATCCTTAGGAGTGCACTTTGCTTTTGATACCAGCAATTGTTATGGTCTATTTCCATCTTATCCCAAAATGAATCAATATTAATCCTTGTGAAATCAAGCAATGTACTACTAAATAAAATTTGAACTTCTAATTCTTTAGAAAGTGCTAATAGTTGACTATGTTTCCAAGTTTTTGGCAGATGTTCAAAAACATTCTTTTTTTTTTTTTTTTTTGCTTTGTTAAGAAACTGTCTGGAGTAATTATTCATATACTGGGACAAAGGGATGACCTAGAATAAGATGAGATAATTTAATTGCCTCAGAAAGGAGTGTTCCTGTTAAATTGACATAGCTGTATATATTCATTCACTTGTAGATATATTTTTGTACAATTATTGTTAGCTAAAGGCAATAACTATGTTTTCTGGTTATTGGAAAAAGGTGTCTGCCTCAGTAGAGCATCTAATCAAAGTCTTAGGCCAACGAGTTCCCTTTTTAAAATACCTCTAGCATTACCATTTCTTCACCTGCAAAACCTCCTATAAAGAACAGTCCAAAGATTGCCTAGGAAAATTGAATTAGGTACATTGATTACTGCAGAGACCTCACATCTAGAGTTTATAAATGCATTAGTGATGCTTCTTTATAAAGAGAGAAAAGGTTAAAAATAAATAAATAGCAAGGAGCTTTTCAGAGAAAAGGAGCAGCACAGGACTTCATATCAGGCTGTGAAATCTCTTGACCTTCAGTGGGAAGGCACAAAAATAAAAATAATTTATCAATATATCTCCCAATTCAACGCTGTGGAAACCTCTGATTTTTTTCCAGGAGTCTTATCTTTCAAAATTTTCATTTTACCGGGAAGGTATTGCTGTTCTCTGGAAGTAATTTAAGGTAGGTTGTGATCCCTGCCAGCACACATGACTTGCTCTAGTGAGGTGAGTCCATGCTGCACAGCCCTACATCACCAAGCAGGAGCATGAGGACAGCTCACTCTCAAGCTGACTCCAGATCCCACTTGATTTTCTGGTCATTTTAGTGCCCACCCAGTTCCTTTACCTAACGTGAGGGGGTACAACTTTGTCTTTAAGACAGATGCGGTGTGCACCAGCATATAGGTAACTACTGGATGATGTGAACCCAAACTTCTCTATCCTGTTGTGTGCTGTAAACTGTTGTAAAGCCTGTGTAGACCACCCCTGCATCTGTTGATGAAAGATGGGTCTGGAGCCAAGCACAGCTGTGGTCCATACCTGCAACACAGCAAGAGCTGCCATCTCCCTCCCAGCCGTGATGGCAGTTGGGTCTGGAACTCCACATTGCAACCTATGGACAACCCCACTCTGGAGCAGGTGGATGTGACCTGAAGGAAGCTGCAGCCCATGGAGAGTCCATGCCAGACAGGAGCTGTGAGCCCACAGGGGACCCACCCTGCAGCAGTCCGCTCCTGAAGGTCTGCATCACACAGAAGGGACCCATGCTGGAGCAGTTTGTGAAGAAAGTCAGCCTGTGGGAAGGACCAGTGTAGGAGCAATTCATGAAGGGCCATGTCCCGTGGAAGCAACCCCATGCTGGAGCAGGGGAAGAGTGTGAGGATGAAGGACTGGCAGAGAAAAAACCTTTGAACTTACTGCAACCTCCATTACCTGTTCCCCTGTGCTGCTTGGTGGAAGGAGGTAGGGAAGTCGGGAGTGAAGTTGAGCCCAGGAAGAAGGGAGGGATGGAGGAATGGTGGGTTTTTTTTAGATTTGTTCTTATTTCTCATTATCCTCCTCTGATTAACTGTCTTTAAATTAAATTAATTTTCCCTGTCAAGTCTGTTTTGCCTGTGGTGGTAACTGATGCGTTATCTCCTTGTCCTCAACTTGACCCACAAGCTTTTAATTGTATTTTTCTTCTCCTTTCTTGTTGATCTGGGGGAGTGACAGAGTGGGCAACTGGCAGCCATCAGAGGGACATTGCTTTCCTGTGGATTGCTTTACAGGGGATCAGACCTCCATTTATAATTTTTTTGGAGCTGTGCTATCTTGAATGCCCTGTATGGGCAAAGCAACTACAGCAACTTGCTTACAATTGCTGTAATGTTCCTTGCCATGTATCCCAACAATTATACGTATCTTTAAATTCCAGATATGTAAACTCCCCTTTTCAAATAAAATATAAAAAAGTTGGATAAAAATGTAACAGGAGTACCATAACTTTTGTTTTTACTTCTCTTCTATCTCCTTTCATTATTATTTTGCCAGTGTTATTTTCAGATTCTCATATACTTCAGGTTGCTTTCCTCCTGTGTGTTTATTGCTTTCCAGAGCTGTACCTGAAATATTTAATGAAAATAGAAAGTACAAACACAGAGCAAAAATCGTGCATTCCTCCGGTGTTACGTGACCTCTAGAATTGCTTTTCTTCTTTTTTATTAATGGCTAAGAGAATAATTAGGATAGCAGAAGGGTGTTTGCACCATTAATAGGACATTCCATTACTTTTAATCACAGGAGCAAACAGAAGATAGACCTGCGGTGAGGAAAACTCTCCTGGAAATACTTTTCACAGGAGCCAAGATGCCTTTCCCTCCGAAGGAGATTTCAATTTGCAGAAAAAACCACACATACAAAGGACAATGATCTGATATGTATCTGAGCTGGATGGGATTGCAAATATATTCCTCTATTGTCTATATTCTGTGTTGTATAAGACTTGATGAGCTTCATCTCAAAGCCCTTGAGAGAAACAAAGTGTCAGTTCATGGCCTCAAACACTACTTCTATAGCTCAGAATTCAAACGCCATCTCTCTATGCCATGGCCCAAATACAGACCTTGTGTGTGACAATGACCTAAGATCACTGAAAAAATTTGAAGGGCAGGCATTTTAATGCTTTGTTCAAACTCTACCTCTTTAGTTTCAGATTCTTTTACCACCAGCAACAATACTGAGTGCAGTGGAAACGATACATGTGTGGGTCACTGAGAGCCCCAGGCCTGAATACTTAACAACATTCTTCAGAACAAGGAATGCCGGAAACACAGAGGAAGAAATGTTTTTGAAAGTTTAACAGCTGTTTGGTTGTCCCACTTGTATATATCGAATGATAGAAAAAGAAACTTGTTTTTAACAAAGAGAAAGAACATAATGCAAGAAAAAATTAATAATGATCAAAATTAGTCTGTCTCTTATGAAGATTTCTAGGTAAATCCATCTAGTCCTATGGTCTGAGAAGCAGCATTTATATGCAGTTTCTCAGGAGCAGCTTCTTTTTACCACAGAGAAGATAATTGTGTTATCCCAGAAGTTTTTGATCCATTTTTCCTTGATTTGGAACTTGTATATGAAATAATTGTGGTAAGTCTGACAGGTGTTAGACAAAAACCTTCAGTTAATACCTGTATTGCCAAGAGTTTGCCAAGAAGTTTATAACTGCTTCTACTTAGAGAGTTCCGCTTTCTTGAATATTTCCAGTCATGCAGGCATGAACACACACATACATTTTTTTACACGGAAACAGACTGATTTATGACACATAAGTGTATATCTTTACAGAAAAATACCTGCATCCAAGTTAATTGACTTTGGCTTCCTTTATGGTCAAGGGAGAAAAGCAGGTATCTATAGCATCCATACTGTTGACCTATTTTATTTTTTACTCTAGGAGGAGTCACAATCTAGAAATGTCTATTTCTCTCCGCCAACTACAAAAGGAGCACAGGATGTATGCGTGTCCATTGCAGCACCCTAACCATACTACTGGCATACTATTATTCTTTCATGATGTTTTTTTGTACTCTTCTTTCAAAGGCTGCAGAACACCTGTCTTCTTTATTATTATTCACTCCTCCAAGTGTTTTGTCATCCACTTACTGAAACTAAGATTTTCAATATTTTTCTTCCAGGATACAGATGAAGAAAATGTTAAACAGCACAGGGTAAGAGCAGATTTCCACAGAGCTCCACCAGAAACCCACCCATATGATGATGATTCTTCATTGCCAGTGGCATTTGGAGACCTATCTGTCAGCCAGCTATTAATACATTGCAAGTACGTCGTGTTGATTGCATGACACTATTTTTTTTCAATCAGAATGTCAGGCAGCACTAAGTCAAAACCAATAAAGGATTACATTACATTGACAATAATACTTTTATCAATAGATACCAAATTTGTTTGACAAAATCCATTTTCCATAAACTGTTTTAATAGAAATTGATTACATTACGGCACTATCACTGTTTAAGTATATGAATCCTCTATCAGTCATTTTTAATTATTTCCTGGGGAAGTTATCATGGGGACACATAACAGCTTGTGCCATTGTCACTGGCAGGGCAAAACAAATGACAACCCACAGTGGATCTGGATACTGGAGTTCATTTAAGAACCTCAGAGATCAGAGTTTTTGACCTGCTTGATTATCTCTCACACACTTTGCACTCACTTGCTCCCACACCATTTTGCTAGGTATTGACTTCTTACCCATCAGGGAGACGGTTCCCAATGTGCAAAGTTCAAGCATAAAATAGAGCCAGTTCCCACCATGATGCTGCTCACACTTACACCTACCAGGGTTTATTTGCCAAGGTCCCTGGGTACTCCACAGCATTCATCCCCATGCAGTTATCCCATCTTTGGATCTTCCCCCACCTCCAGGATCTTCAGCACCTACTTTCTAGGTCACCTTCTATCCATGACAAATTTTTCTGGGAGCCCTTCTTCTCAGCGGCACTTCTTTGCAGTGTCTTAAGCCCATGGTTTTTTTCCAATCTAAATAGTTTACATGTCTAATAGTTTAGACGCAAAGAGTGATCAGCCCCATAACTGGTGATTCTGTTTCGTGTCTCGTTAACTGGAGGACATGGGACATGGCACTTTGTTTACTCCGGGTATTATCAAAATTTACAACTCGCCTGTACCAGATGCAGCGGTCAAGTAACAGACTTCTGCCTGAGAGTGGAAAAGTCAAATTTTGGACCCAGACACACGCACTAGTGTTCACAGAGTAAGACATTTTCTTCACTCATGATATTCATTCAATCCTTTTTTTTTCAATAAATATTGGTCCTGACTTCTTTCAGGCCTCTAAAACTTAGCTACTCTTTCATTGTATTAATTAATGAATTAATTAATATTAATAGCCCAGCAGATCTTCAGTCAGCTATTTAAGAATACCAGATATCCATATTTACATATACAAAAGTATACAAATATAGTAATCTCTGTTCAACACCTTTTTTAGTTGTTATTGGAATAGAAGATGCTGCATCACTGTAATGTAATATTGAATTTTCTTCCTCCTCCCCTAAAAACACAGCAGAAGACTTTGGTAACTATTTCTCCATTTCCCTATTATTTTTCAAAATCCAGATTCCAACACTCCACCATCGTTACTTTTCTACAGTATTTAAGATTCTTATCCATTAGTGATTATCATTTATGGGTTTCCTGTAGAAATAGTTTACAGTTCTTAGCTTCTGATTTTATGTGCTACTCATCTTTTTGTTCATTTTATTATTTATTTCAGCACATCTGACAATGACCACAAGCAGAGGTTATCCCTTTTTGCACTACTACCACATTTGCTGGCTGCTGTTACTGGCTGTGGGGGCACCGAATGGACTGAGAACGTGTATTCGTTCTTCCTAAAACATCTCTTTATCTGCTGGAAGAGTTTACCTATGAACTCCTGCACTAACCTTCAATGATCTACTTCTGCTCTCCCTTATTGCCATCCTCTACCCCCTCACTGAAAGAAAAATGGTTTAATGCTCAGATTTTCTAATACTATGGAGGATGGAGCCTGGGAGCACAACCACACAGTCTTTGCAGAGAAAGAGATAGAGAGATCTGTTAGATCTATTAAAAGCCACAGCCCCCATCAACATAACCTTGCTGGAGAGCAAACAAGCAGTCACAGCACAGTAGTCCCTGAGTCCCACTACTGCCAAAGCCAGAGCATTGCAGCTACACATTAACAAAACTCTCCTGTTGCTACTACTTATTCGTGTCATATCTTTGATTATGAGTCGAAGTCTCACCTACATGTTTTCAGTGGTAACAAGAAGGTATTCAACCATCAGTAGATCCTCTTTATTGTCATATCATTTCAAAAGAAACGTCATAAACTGGTGGATAATTGCCAGTGCTGTCAGACCTTGAATGGGTGCTGGCACAGTGACTCCAGGATGCTGCATCTGCATGTTTTGGGTTTTCTCCAGTTATCCAGGAAAAACACCCTGATCCCCCATGTCCTCCTCACTCTGGAAGTGGAATTCACTCATGTGACATGGTCCTTTTTATTCTTGTACCCCCTTTTCTCTGCCCCAACCTCTTCCCAAATAAACCACCTGCCCCAATTGTGTTTTCCCCACTGGTCTCAGTTTTGTTACCTCCATAACCACATTAAGTATTTCTGATATTACTGTTACCTGGATAATCTTGGCCCTGAAATGTATCAGTGTTTCAGTTATCAAGGTCCTGTTTGTCCTTGGAAGATTCTGCTCCATTCCAGTTATCTGACAAGTCTGGCCATCTAGTATAACTCCTCTTTAGCAACCCATGAAATCCAGACAGTGCTCATGGCACTCTCTCATCTTCTCATACAAATATCCTGCACACCCAGCAATTTCTCACATCTGGTAGTTTTTCACTGAACATCTTATTCAGTTAGCTGAACATCAGGCCAGCACCTAGTCAGTGGCCTAGACACTGGTTTGTAACCCTAAGAAAAGACAAAGAAAAAAGTAACTTCAGCTATACTTCAGAAACAAAGAAATAACCTGCAGTATTAACAAGCATTTCACTCTTGCTAAATAGAGTGAAGATGCTGCCACAGGACATCGTTAGCCTACAGAGGTAGATCTCAGCTATCCTTGTGTCATCATGGAGCACATTACCCTATACAAGTACCTTAGCTGATACGAAAATAAAGTTGAAGCCAAATGAGCTTTCAAAGGCTTTTATTTGACTAGCTTTGCATCTCTGTAGCAACTGGGCAAGCAGAACAGATGGATTGGTTTGGGAAGAAGTTATGAGACCCACAGCGACAGTAAAGGAAAGAGGATTTAGTAGCAAGGTGAAATGAAAAATAAGTTTGCATATAGAATGATTATGTAAAGAGCCAAAAATTATATTTTTCTTGCTGAAAAAAAAAAAAAAGAAAAAAGATTATGTGAGGAATGAAGGTTTTAAACTAAATTACGCTATTTCTCAACCTGATCATTATCGGATTGGAAATCTCAAAGGATTTTCAGAGTAGACTCCAAGGATAATTTACTTTCAAATAGACAAACTAGGTATTAAATACTTATGAATAAGAGTTACAATGTCCCTAGAGCCTTTGCTGTGAGCCAGCTGAAAACTTGGTCTTATAAAACAAAAATTGACTTTGCGAAAACATGGAAAGTTTCTTCTCTATTTGAGCAGGAAAACATTCTATAATTAAAGCGCTTTCATTCCTGAGAGGATATTTACTTTATGTATGACCATTAGCACGACACAAATCAATTTCAGAAAAGCTAAGCAGAGCAGATAAAGCCAGGCACATACACAGCAGGAGAAGGAAGCTCTGTGAAAGACAAAAGCCTGAAAATATATTTACACACTTTTACATCAGTAATTACATTAGTGTTGCTAATTTCACATGATCTTAGAAAAGTCTTTACATAGCATAAACCTGGTTTATCAAATCATCCTAAACTGGACACCTACCACCCAGTCAGCTCCCGAGGCTCACTCAGTTGTATAGACTGTGATGGGAGTTTGCTCATGTGTAAGCACCTAGACATAGTTATCAATGTTAGGTGTGTTAGGGAGGACTTCCTAATGCCTACATACAACCATTGGAATTTAAGTGGGATACTATAGGGAGTCAGATCAATGGAGGACCTTTGGGAGACCTTCACAGTCCCATACTGGTAGCTGAAAACCAGGTGGGATACCTGAGGACAACAGAACTCTACCTCTGCTATCCCAAACTCTTTGTCCAGGTACCACTTTGTAATAAACAAGATAATATTGCATTATCTAGAAGTAAAATCTAAGTTGCCTTTCACCTTAATTGTATAACTAATCTTGGGACACCATTTCAGATTTTCAAATTAAATTTTAAAAGTGAAACCCCACCACATTTCCATATCAGAGGAAAAAAAAGGGAGAAAATGAGTCCTGTAAGTCAAAAAAATATAAAAAGATCAGCTACATACAGAGCAAGCATGTAACAGTGTAAGCTGTTGTGCAATTTGATAAAACAAGAGTTTATTATCAATGACAATCTATTTATTAGTGAAACTGACGGGGAAATCATGAAATGAAAGCCATAACTGAGATATTATTCCCCTAAGCAGAATCCTGAATGTGTTTTTCAGTATTGGAAGGTTAATCAGTAGCTAACAACTTGTAATATCAGTAGGGACAGATGTTTTCTAAAATGTAACTAAAATGCATCTGAGAAGCTATCATCAACAGGAATTTGTCTTCCCTGAATCAAGCATATTACTGATTTTGATGTCTGCAGTTATGTTATTTGCTATTAACTGCCCCAGCATTAAGGCAGAATTCACCACACAACTGTCAGTTTCCTAAGAAACACCATAAAAGCCATTATTTTTAAACTAATCTATTTCAATTAGTAGCTTGATGTAGAACAGTAGAAATAAATATTGTTGAGTTTGTATTTTAATTCTTTGTATTTCCTTTTCTTTCTCCTTGGCAATATTTCTTTGATGCCCAGTAGAAAAAGAGTTCTATTTAAACAAATCCTCCAGTAGAATTTATTTTGTCATTTGTAGTAAATTTAATCACTTTTTTTCCTCAAGGGGGGTCATTGTATGAGCTAATCACACCTCTTTTAATTTCTTTTCTTGTTCTTTATTTGGACCCAAAAGTACAATTTGTTGGAGGCTTTTCACTGGCAAATGCTTCACAGTTGTCCCTCTAACTGATGCAGAATTGAGTTAGAAGGTTTTATTAACATATTTGTGCAATTCTAGCTTGTTCTTTTGCAGTAATAAAAGCAAAAAGATTATTTAATGGAGATAGCTTGAAATCTCTGGTTGCTTTATCTATTAGTCTCAGAAAAAAAATCTTACTGATATCAGAGAAGGATGTGAAATCATTGTAATCATGAGTCATCTCTTGAGATCAAAACTTATTACTCAGGCTTTGTTGTTAGGTACAAACAGCAAAGACCTCCATTTGATTGGGTGCCCCTTCAGGCAAGTCATCCTCATGTGGCTCAGCAAACAGGCAAACCATATTTCACTTTTCTACCAATATCTCAGAGAGTGACATTCAGGCCAAATCTGTCTTCCACCTGTGAGTACCAGCCAGATCACCTCTGACCAGGAAAGGGGGAAGTCTTGGGTCCACCTGGCCCAGCAGAACCAATGCATACAGGCCTGCCATGTCAACAGTCCTGAAACCTGGGCCTTGTCCAACAGTGTCCAGCTATCCTGTCTGTAAGAATTCATGTCACCATCTGCAAAGGATGCAGGTTCAGAGTTCAAAGAGTAAAACTTCCCAAGAGGATCTCTCTGGAGAGCTGAGTTATTAATGTCTTTGCTTAAGAAGCTACTCCAACATCATATTTTCTTACAAACTGAACTGTTTATTTCTCTACCCCAAAGCAACTTTTCCTTTCTTTTATGACCATGTAGAACTAGCTGTCCAAACCACAGCGAAGGAAACTGTACTGTCAATTTTGGGCTACTGGCTTTGATCCATGCTTCTGTTCACATCCCTGCCAGTCGTTTCCTCTCAATGTACTTCTCTGTCTCCTTGGCCTTCAGGCAGTGAAATGTTTTTCATGTGAATATGATCCATTCTTTTCCCAGTTATTGGTTAGCCATTCAGCTTGAGGTGCTCTTACCTATGCAGAAATAATTATTTCAGAGGCGTTTACTGGAATCTTGGTGGCAGTGTTAAATTCTGCTGATTGTTTGTGTGTTTGAAAGATGGATGGTTTCAGAGAGTCTTTCACCATCATACACAGGTTTTAAACATCTGCAGGTGTTTTTTTGTCATTCTGCAAGTTCTGTGGAGTGTCACCAAAGTGGTCAGGGCTGAAGCACCTGCCATGTGAGGAGACTCTGAGGGACCAGGGCTTGCTCATCCTGGAGAAGTGATGGCAGGGAGTCCTGCTAGCAGCTGTCCAGCACCTCATGGGAAGTTAGTGAGAAGATGGAACCAGGCTCTTTACTGAGGATCATGGTGAGAGAAAAAGAGACAATAATAATAAACTGAAACAGGGGAAACTCCAATTGGATGTAAGGTAAACATTTCCTTGTTAGAAAAGTCAAGCAGTGGAGCAGGTTGCCCAGAAAGCAACCTACAAATGGACCAGTGTGTGGCATCTCCATTTCTGAATTTTTTTAAGACCCATCTGGAAAAATTTCGGAGACACATAGTCTGAACTCAGTGTTGACCCTACTTTGCATAGGCAACTGAACATGTGTTCACCCAGTTCTGGTTAAATTTTTTTCCATTCCAGGAGACCAAATGCCAATAAGTACTTTAACTTTATTGCTACACTATAATATTTTCTTTAAAGAAAAACACCTTTCACCTTTCAGAAGCTGAAATGCAAATTTTTTAGGAAGCCTTAATATAACTTCAGAGATTCAGAAACCTCAAATTCCACAAGTTTCTTGTGCTCCATCTACAGCACTTCTACATTGTAGATGAACTTGGCCTGCTGACTTTAGAGAGTTACAAATGAGTCCCTCAAAGTATAAATAGATTCTGAAGTGCTGCAGTGAATGAATATCCTATACTGATCTCATTCTCAAATCTCTAATTTACAGTCTTCTGGAGAGAGATGACTCCCTAACTTAACTGATAAAAATGTATAACTACAAATAAATTATCGTGCAGAATTAATCACGTTACTTTGGGTTAGAACAGACAACTTCAGAGCCCTCATTTAATCATTATTATAGGTTTACAACTTTGCTAAGGGACAGATGCTGAACCTAATCCAAAGACCAATCAAACTAGTTGGTCCTCTGATACTGCATAGATCGATCTGCAAAGGATCCCTAGATCCTAAATTACCAGTAGTCAGGCAGGCTGGGAACCCACTCAAAGTGCACCATTCCTCTTATTCAGATTATACTCCTAAGTATATTTTTCATTAAAAAAAAAAACAGAACATGGAAGTGACACTGGAGGGAGAAGGGCACACACAGGCAATGGTAATTCCAATTCTCTTGTAATGCCTAAACCAGTGCACTCAAGAACAACAATTGTGTTTCCACATAACGGAGATTCCTTTCATCATGTATTTGTTGTGTATTTGGAGCACTTGAAATGTACCGCTGTCAGTTTCATTTCCTTTAAAGGGGTGAGTATATGAAGTTTGTTTAAGTACCCCCTAAACCAAACATAGTATAAAATGTAAGTCCTCCCACTTCCCAGTCCATGTAGTTATAAATCACGTTTGTTGGCTGTGAACTCAGTGCACAAGCTGATTACTGTGGTATTAATGAGGTGTTGAGATATTACTTGGGTTGCAAAATATGTGATTACTGAAATTCTGTAACAAGCTAAACGAATTGTCTGAGCTGGAAAGAATAGGCTAGTTTAGCCATCATGATGGATGTACAGAATCTAATGAAAGAAATACTCTCTGTGCATTTGCATTAGAGAGTACGCAGCAGTCAGAACCAGGCTGCCTGATCACGAAAAAAAACTTGACAGTGTTTTCTTTGCATTGCTACTGACACACATAACCAACAGAATAACTTTTCTGATTGAGATAGGAGGAGAGGAATGAAATCACTTGATACTGGGATGCAGCACTCTCCCCCAGTTGAACATCAGGAACAGAGAACACTGGGGTACCGGCAGCTACCCATCTGTACCCCTGGTTATTTGTTGAGCAGTAGTATAAATAAGAATTTTAATCAAAAGAAACAATCAGTTCTCAATGGCAACACTGTGACAGAAAAACTCTTGCTGGAAGCTCTCTTCAGCCAAATATCATAGTGATGCCTTTGAAAAGGATCCTGAAGAGAAGCTGGAGAACAGAGCTATCATCTCAGGTCAGAACTGACAGGCACTTCGTTATATTTTTTCTTCCTCTCTTTTTTTCTTATTTTTTATTTTATATCTTATTTTGCTTGGGGGGGGGTGTGGGCGGGGCTTGTTTTGGGGGTTTATTTTTTTTTGCTTCCCTTTATTTTCTCTCTTTTCTTTGTTTCCAATTCTGCAAGCAGTTACCTAGCCGGTATTTTGCTGGGATGCATATAATTTGTCTTTGTCCTCAAAGTTTCAATAATTAGCTTGGTGTCAAAATGAACTGCCCAGTAGATAGCACTCTTGTTCCAACAGAAATGGAGAATCTGGTTTTAGCATAATCTGATATATTTTCAGGCTATGTCTAGATGAGTAGCTTGTAACAGAAATGACTGCAGCTTTGTTCCCTCATCATCTCTATCTGTTTAATGTTGCTTTGCTGCTCTGAAACTTGGTTTGATTCCTGTCAAAACCCAGGACAAAAAATGTACATCCCACTTTGTGCTCCGCTTCTGCAATGGTCATTGTGTGGTGCTACTCTTTCAGAATCTGCTGCTTGCAGCACATGGGGAGAAGCCGTGGGGAGATCCTGAGCCTCTGCAGACAAGCTGGGCAGCATGAACCCACCAGTTGGTCATGGGTTAAAGCACCCACAACCATGCTGAGTTTTGATAGTCTCGGGTTTTTCATGAAGCTGCCAGAACCTGGCAGTCCTACAGAAAGACCCAGAGCGCGATACATAAGACCGCACATAAGCAAACATGAAAGACATGTGAAAGAGACCACAAAGAGTCACAGCTGTCGTTATTCCTGACTCGTGACTCTAGTCAGTTTTTTCTGCAGTGGTCTGAAGCAGCAATAGTGGCGAATACTAATAACATTAATATCTCTTGACCACATTGTACTGGTTTTGGCTGGGATAGAGTTAATTTTCTTCATAGTAGCTTGTAGGTGTTAAGTTTTGGACATGTGACCAAAACAGTGTAGATAACACACCCGTGTTTTAGCTTTTGTTAAGCAGTGCTTACACAAGGTTGAGGACTCTTCTGTTTCTCACACTGCCCCACCAGCAAGTAGGCTGGGGGTGGGCAAGAAATTGGGAGAGGGCACAGTTGGGACAGCTGACCCCAGCTGACCAAACAGATATTCCAGACCATATAATGTCATGCTCAGAACTAAAAGGTGGGGGAAAGAATGAGGAAGGGGGAATGTTCGGAGTTATAGTGTCTCTGTTACAGGTGATGAAGCCCTGTTGTCCTGGAGATGGCTGAACACCTGTCTACCAATGGGAAGTAGTGAATGAATTCCTTATTTTCCTTATTTTGCAAGCAACAGGCTGTGTGGGGCTGAGCTACCTACCGGGATTAAACCACTGCAAACACCTGCTTCTGGCCTTCTCTGATTCTTCACAATGCTACAGAGAGACAAGTCTGGGCCAGGTACAAGGTACACATCTTCTTCTGGAAGAATGTAATTAATATTGCCAGGGGACAGAAGCATTGTGAAAATTATTTAAAAAGAATAAATACTACCAATAAAAGCTTTAGTCACCATTAAAATTGTGCATTTGAGAAGACAGTAGCACTGAAAATTTTATTTCCTTTCATAGAACTTATATACATTGCCAAAATTCTTCATTTATCCTCAAATTCAACCTCCATCTCAAATTTTCTTCTTATTGTAAAGTATTTTTTATGCAGGGAAACAATGCCAGTTATCATAGCGTTAAGTCACATTTTCTTCCTATAATGACACATACCATATTCCTAAATGCCTTGTGACAACGCACATAATTACTTTTTAATTTTTTTCAAACACTTCTCATCAGGGAGTACAGAATAGTCTAAAACACATCCTTTCAGAAATATTATATAGAAGAGCTCCTGACTAAAGATACAACTAGTTATTTCAGCACACCCCACTGAAAGGAGATGTAATTTTTGTAATACAATCCAAATCTTGTTTATTTGTTTCAGCTGGTGTCTGCACGAATCAAAGGCATCAGTCGTAATCTGGGATTCATGGGGTTGCATTGGAAGTGTTTGAAAAATCCTGCTACGATGATAGCATGTGAAAGTGTAGTAGTAGATTTTCCGGGACAAGGACACTGTATGGAATAGAGCTCACCTGCAGACTGTACTTGAGAAGAGCATGGATCCATGCTGTCACAGATGAGCATATGAAAATGAGAGCCACCACCCTCTGTCCCTCTGTCTGAGTCTGCAAGTTAGGAGCAAATGGGAGTCAAAAGCCAGTTTAAAGTTGAGATCTGCACTTGTGCAATCGATCTTGCAGCCTCCACTTCTGTCCCAGTAGTCCTGCTGCAGACTACCTGGTTGTGGTAAAACCTCAGGGGTCTCAAGTATCAGTTGTTTCACCAGTTTCGTCTCCCTTCCTGCACTCAGTTTGCTGCAGCTCTGCTGTCCTCCACCACCCTGGCAAGTGCTTGCTATGAGGACTGAGTCAGGGGCAAAATGCTGTACTCAGAAGGCGCCCTGGGCTCCTCTGCCCTCACAGAAACTGTCCCTGGTGTGCATCAACTTCATGGGATGCCCCAGTTAGCAACTCAGACCCAGGTGTTGAATTTTCAGGAAACAAACCCAAAGCCCATTTCTGCTGTCCCCACCCCCTCACCCCCCTCCCCCGTTGTTTGATACACCGTCACGAGAGGAAAGCAGCTTCAGGACATGCAAATTCTAATCTCTAGCTCCCTATGATTCAAACCCAGAAGAAAATACATCTGCTTAAGGCTTTGTAGTTTGGGGTTTTCTCTCTGAAATATTTTCAAATGCAGCTCCTTGGAGCATATATGTACTTCTTCTCTTACTACTACCCTTGCCCTCTGCCACATAAACTTGAAAAATGAAAAAAAATTAAACCACCTAGCTGTTTGTCTTCTGTGCAAGTCAATGGCCAAATGCACTGCAGTTACATACCTTCTGAACACCTTTTCTTATGTTCAGGATTTTTTATTTTGTTTTGCTGTGCCACAGCCCATTCTGTCATCCTTAATTTCAGAAAATAATTCTCTGCTTCCTCTAGATCAAAGCAAAGATGCTCCTTGCAAAGGCTGGTGCACTGGTTGTCTTCCTGATTTGTCCTTGTGGTCTGGAGCTTTCAGTATCTGCAGCAACTGTGCCTCCAGCTTTCAAGTTCACAAAGGCAGTCTCATCCCAAAGGGTTGATGCCAATCTCTACAACCTGTGGGAGGTCTGAAGGATCTGCACCACCAACAGTCTTCGTGAACCTGAAACAAAGTTTGTTAGCAGCTGCTGATGAACCAGCTATATGGGTCCTTGCAAAGAGCTATAGCTCATTAGCAGTAGCCCTGTGGGGAGGGCAGCCAAGTACCTGACTCTTTTTGCAGTCTGTCAGGCGTAGACTAGCAAAACTAGAAGAATAGCTCTTCAGTACCACTCAAAGCTGTCTGCGCTTCTCAGACCTGATATAAATACTAGGAAGAGAGGGCAAATCTCCATGCCAATGCCAGCAGGATGGGGATTAGACCTCTTCTGTCTATTAAGGCATTCTGGGTAAATACAGTCTTTAGAGCTCTCTATAAATAATAAGATTTACTCTAGATTGAGATTTCAACTGAAGATATGTTTTAGTGTTGTTGTACATGTAAAGAATTTTAAAATGTATAATAATTTATCTGACAAACCAGAGATGGGAGTGTGGAGCAACCTCTTAGTATGCTATATTATCCTTAGAGGAAGCACACCATTCTGTAGTCGTATGATGTGGAAACAACCCTCGAGCAAAACCAGAGGTAATATTTAGCAAATGAAACAGCCTAGGTTATGGAAATTATAACAAATGCATGAGAAACTGATGTTATGTCCTCTTGCTATGAGGATGACAAGTACCTACTTGTGCATGCTACCATCCTGTCTCTGGATGGAAGCATGATTTTTTTCCTGACTGAGCCCTTATGGGGGGTTAGCAACACTTGAAGTTAACACTGAAGATCAGGATTTGGAAAAGCCAAATCCCTCCCCACACTACTTTTGGCTACTAGAGTTGACTATGCATAGGAAAAATGAAATTATGGATGAGTTGAAACTTGTGCACTAAACAAAGCAGGTACAAGAGCAAATTCTGGCTGATCTCTGCAAAAAAATCTCTGCAGTGTGATCCTTGCCGTGTTCTTCTGCTTGGGTAATCATTTATATCCAATAACATTTTAGGAGCTGATTCTTATATCAAATGCATTGAATGAATCCCAACTGCCTCTGACAGAAGCAAGATCTGAGGTATTCACCCTTGTTCCCAAAGAAGCAGATTGGAGCACTAACTGGCTCAGCAGAGGACTCTGCTTGGCATGTAGTTCTACCGTACTAGGTAGAAGTAAGCAGATTCATCATAATCCATTCTCACTTTTATTTTTATTTTTCTGTACCATAGGGTAAATTAAACGAGCATGGTGTTCCAATTCTCCTATGTCATTTCAAGAATTTTGATTGCCAGGTTGAAGAGAAATGGTTTATTATTCTAAGTATTTAAATAATTTTCTACTGTGAGCAACTTTGCATGTATTGCAAATTAAAATTCAGAATTCCTGAGTTAAGATGATTTAATTGTTTGGCTAATGTTAGTGCTTTTTTCACATAAATGCTAGAACTTGACCATACGTGTTATTTTTGTAACAGATGAGATGGGTTTGATATTTGCATAAGTTCAAATTTGGGACAATAGGTGTATTTACTGTTTACTTAACCAGGTGTCAAAATTTATGCAATAAGTAATTTTTTACTGCCACCTTGTGGTGTTGCAGGCTCTTGATGACAAAAATGGCATGCTATGAGAATCAAGGTCTTACACAAATCAAACAAAACCAAACCAGTACAAAATTATGCTGATAATTCTTCTTTTTCTTTTTCCCTTTTTTTCCCATGTCATCTGTGCTGCTGTTTAGTTAAGTTCTACTCCCAATTTCTGACTTTCGTATTTTATCTCTTTCTTGTCATTTGTAAATAAGATCACCAGTTGGGCACAAATTGAAGCATAGGAAGTTCTGTCTGAACACGAGGAAGAACTTCTTCCCTCTGAGGGTGACGGAGCACTGGAACAGGCTGCCCAGGGAGGTTGTGGAGTCTCCTTCTCTGGAGATATTCAAGACCTACCTGGACAAATTGCTGTGCACCCTGCTGTAGGTGACCCTGCTTCGGCAGGAGGGTTGGACTAGACGACCCACAGTTGGGGCTGTTCAGCCTGAAGAAGAGAAGGCTCTGGGGACACCTTATAGCAGCCTTTCAGTACCTGAAGGGGGCCTGCAAGAAAGCTGGAGAGGGACTTTGTACAAGGCAGTGGAGTGATAGGACAAGGGGGAATGGCTTTAACTAACAGAGGGTAGATTTAGATTAGATATAAGGAAGAAATTCTTCACCATGAGGGTGGTGAGGCACTGGAACAGGTTGCCCAGAGAAGTTGTGGATGCCCCCTGCCTGGCAGTGTTGAAGGCCAGGTTGGACGGGGCTTTGAGCAACCTGGTCTAGTGGAAGGTGTCCCTGCCCCTGGCAGGAGGGTTGGAGCTAAGTGATCTTTAAGGTCACTTTGAACCCAAAGCGTTCTGTGATGCTATGATTTCCCGCTGAAGTGGTGTTTCAAGGCTGAAGCTATGCTGTGTGCCTTCTGGCAGAGCTCTTTTGAGAATCATGGCCCCTCCCCATGATTTCATCCAAAACTGCAGGTGATCTGTAGTTCATGAAATCATGTAGAGCAGCTACATCGTGTCCTGTGGTAGCAAAGTGTGCTCCAGGAAAGCTAACTGCTCATTTCTGCTTTTTTCCTGTAAAATCATTTGGTTTCAAAATCACTGCAAATACGTGGTGATTTAGCAGCTTGCAATGTCTGGTGAGCATGCAGCAAATGTTATCTTAAACATTCTGGGATAAATCTATGTGAAATGGGTACACTAACTGCGGAGGACTAGACTTGAGAAGCATATTGATTTATTTCAGCAAACTAAATCACTCACAGAAAGGAAAAAGCGGGGTGAGGGAGGCTGGCCAATGGAAGTTGATAAAAATAACTGTCCTGTTCATTTAGATGGATACGAATGAGGCTTTAATCCACCCCTTCTACTCTGAGAACAGCTCAGATTAGCATGAAAGTTGTGTCTCATTTGTGGTAGTGGGAAGAGGCGACAAAATATTGACTCCACTCTTCTTCATACAAACAGACCATAAAGACTCTGCTTCCCTTCAGGAATTGCTCTAGCCCTCTTGTGCATGGAAGATGATTTTACTGTGGCATTTAGACTCGCTCCCTGGTTGGGGACTGCATAATGCTCATCATGCCCTTTAACTTGATATTCTTTGTTTACTTCTGCATAATTTATCAGTTCCTCAGGATGAGGGCTGCTGTAGAGATAAAAACCCAGTGTCTTTCTGCTGGGGAACTCAGGCCCAACTGCTCAGATCTCCTGAAAGATTTGTGTATGGCTGTTACAGCATCCTTCAGACTGCTTGCTGTCTCCTCCTTTCCCGTGAGCTAGCAATGGGTCATGTGTCCCAGTAAGATGCCTGCCACATGAAGGGACAAAGTGTCTGCCTTTTCTCGTATGCTCATGAGTATAAACCCACATGCACTGTCCTGATCACTGAGAACAGAAATTCTTGTATATGTTTTTGTTACCCTATGCTATTTCTGTTTTTCCTTCAGTACATTTTTCTCGTTCTTACGGGACCTTCCAGATTTCAGCGCTTCACCAGCTACCTACATTTGGGAGATAAGGGTCTATAAGAAAAGGTCAGATCATTTAGAGTTGAGTGACTGGTTAGGAAGGATTTGAATTGCGATTCTGAGATACTTTCAGAAAGACGTCTTTAGAAACCTTTGAGTAGATGTTTGTAGATGGTATGGGAGAAAGCTGAGGGACTGTGAGGGATCTAGGACAGAAGGAGGGTAACTTACCCAGTCCCGGGTAACTTACCCAGTGGCTTTAGGGAAGGAAGGAAGAATGGACATGGGGCAACTGATGTAAAAAATTACAAAATAGTGAGGTATTTTTACTCGATTAATTCTTACAACTTCTCTTCTCCCACTTGTACAAGTTAGCAACTATGAGGCCCCCCTGTGATGTATGAATGCAAAAATGCCTCTTTGTGCTTGCTGTGCATAAGAAGAGCTAAAACCTGATACGGAACACAGGTGTTTTGTTTGTTTGGGTTTTGGGGGGAGGGTTTTTTTTCTGGAGGAGTGCCATTAGCTACTGCACCGTGAAGAACCTGGAGGTAAGGCTAAATTAGACCTAATATCAGGAACCAGTCTAGCAGTAGATTCCCCCAATTTATTTTAATTTTTGTATGTAAGAGAAGAAAAATACATACATATCAGCAGCAAACTCCACCTTTTCCCCCTAACAAATAATGAATGAGCTCAAAGATTTATGAAACAATCTCATGTCTGAGTAGAGATCTGTGCTAGTATAATTTAAAGCAACATAAACCAATGATTATCACAGCTAATGATATCTCCAAAGACACGGTATCAGTTGAAAGTGAAGAAATAGTGAAAGGTCTGGGAGAATTATTGTGATTGCAAATATAGACGAAAAGCAAAGACGACAAGAGAAAAGCTCAACAGAAACATTTTAATGAGATACTAGGGGGTCGAAAACAATATGTAAGGAACATAGCAAGTAATTACAACCATAAGATAAAAGAAAGCATCTCTAAAAGTTCAGATATGTTTGCACTGCCAAAAAGTACTGTTACAGCCTCACTCTACTGCTTCATCTATCGGCAAGTGGAGCATTACAAGTAAAAACAAAGTGCCAGCAGTCTGAAAAATCTGACTGTGGCACTATGCAGAACCTTGAAACCAGCTTCAATGAAAGGAAAATCATGACAGTAACCCCTCCACATCTGCCTTTTTGGTTAATGGGAAACGTGGTGGTGTGTGAAGCAACACAGAAGACCATTGCATGACTGTCAGTGTGTTTGTTAAAGAGAGATTTACAAAAGTGGTAGGAGTGAATCCACTGCAGTTCAAGCCAGCTTACACTCATGCACAGACAGGTCACTGGAATTTCCAAATGACTGTTTTCACTGCGATTTCTGAGCAGAAAAGCTAGTGATTTAGGAAAGACTGTTAATCAATTCTGCCCCTTCAGAGCTACACACAAGGCACCTCTTAGGATGAAGCTGGGGACTTTCATGCCAGCTTTCCCTGGTCCTCTGAGTGCTCAGGAGCTTGCTCTTGATAGTTGGGGCCAGCCAGACCAAGCTCCTGCTGTAGCGCCGCTCTCTTCCTGTAATCTATCACTTACCATACCTTGCAGCGATATGCGTCAAGCTGTCACTACACCTCAGAGACCCGAGCAAGACTGATCCTATGCGACTTTTGGAGTTGGTGCTTGCCTAACACCTAGCACAGAGTCCAAACTTCTGTCTTGCCTGCCTGACTTTCACCGTTCTCTGACAGTAGCAGTCTTCATCAAGGCATAGCCAGTGACAAAATTCAGTTGCTTTTTTTTCTACCAAAAATATTTTCACACACAGATTGAAATTCTCCCCGTTCCCTTTGAATAGACCCAAGCCACGTCATGTAGGTGGTGTAATAGTTTAATTTAGTCATTTGCATGACTCTCAAATGTTGTCAGAGAGGGGGAACGTTAAGGAAAGTAGCAACATAAAGGCTACTAACAGATTTCTTTAATCTGCAAAGAAGTGGCAGAGTTTGTTACCTCAGCAACATCTGACACTCAGGAGAGAAAATAACAACAGAGGTGGAGCCCACAAGAAACCAGTTAATTACTGTGCAGTTATGTCACAAGCTTCTGTAGAGAACTGACAACTCAAGCAGTCAAAAGTACAGATGAATGGGAAAGAACTTTTATTTTCTTGTGTCATCACTCTGATTTATACTTAATGCCAAGTTAGTCTAGACAAGTACAGAAACTCTAGGTGGTACTTGCACTTGTGAAGCCTTCTGAAAAAATTCAGAGAACTGGAATTCACTGGAGTTAAATTCAAGCCAGACTGCAGAACTGGAACTGCTGTAGTAACGTTGACAGATAGATTCCCCCTCAACCAGACATTCATTCTCAGGTTCTTCATGGCATTGGATATGTTCAACCATAAAATATTGCTCTTGGGTCACAGGGTAATGGCAATCATTCCAAGTACTGTTCCAAAAATGTCCTGAGGCCCTCCAACAGAGTGTCATAAAGTTCCTTTGGCTGTAATCTCACATCCATATCTCAGTCCATTGTGCAAGACCCTCCCCTAATCTCTCTCAACGTGGCACCCACAAGTAAACTTTTCTACTGCTATTGTGTTGTCTTTCTAGACTGTCTCAGCCTAAACTTGCTTCAGTGACATTTCCCAGCAGGAGTGAAATCTACAGAGTTTAGAGAATTCTAAGTGGTAGAAAATACTCTGGCTGCTTTCTGCCTTACCTAGGGGTGCCTCTGCAGTATCTATGGGTGCCTCTAAATGTAGCCTCTGTTCTTTCAAGATGCACTTCTTCCCAGTGTGCACTGAGCTGAAATGCCCTTAACTATGCCATTGGTCAAAATTGAATGGCTCCTCTCCCAGAAAAAACAAACTGGAAGATGTGCACTGAGGTGTTATGTGGAATGTCCTGTCATTAACAAGGAAATATGGTAACACTTACATACGGTAATACATATACACTCTTCATACTGAAGCCCTCCAGCACTATCTTAGGAACTTCTGCAAAAGAATGTGTTATTTTTCAAACAGCTACAGTTTCACACATGCACACACATCAAGAGCCAAGAGGGTGAAAAGAGCTCAGGTCCTGCTTTTGGATTTTCATGTGTGATGGCACTGTTTCTGACACAGCTGTGTGACCAGAAATCCATACGTTTACTGGAGTCACACAGATTTCTAGAAAAGTTAGCTTCAATGAGTGTCTATAGCAAAGAATTCTGTAAATATCAGTCTCCATCAGCTGAAAGGTAAATGCTTCAAATGATGGAGAAAGACCACATTCTACTTAGTCACAGGTTCATCCTGGGTTTGCTCTGATACAAACTGTTTAGTAAATTCCTGTAAGGAGAGGAACAAGATCTGCATTAGAAGTCATACAATCCACAGGTAGTGAGTCAGCAGTGTCTGGCAAAGACAGACAGCTGATCCATGCACTGGAAATCAATGACATTTTAAAACAAAACAGTTTTTTTAATAGTAAGGAATATGAATTGGGTTTCCAGTGTGGCCCAATAGATGTGCCCATACAATGGAAAACTGCAATAAATCTAAAAGAACATGAACACGTCAGGATTTTTCTCTTCTCAAGGTGGGTTACCATTTAATTTTGAATTAAATACAAGCTCCTAATCCTCGTCCTTAAAGCATCAAATGCTCCAGTATTGCCTCAGGCTCTGAAAGACACCATCGTCCACAATGAGATTCCTTAGTACAACTAAACTTTCTACAAGAATGGTGATGAACTCTTAGGCAAGTTAAACAACTTTCTCAGTGAGAGTTTGAGGTTTGGAAATATAGTCTCAGGGGCAAACTTCACAACTCTGCTATAAACACAAGACACTTCTTTGACTTTATCCCTTCTAATATAATCTTATAGAAATATGCATATAAAAAATGCAAAGCAAACACTCCACTAACATACTGCTCACTCCTCAAAGGACCAGAAACAGATGTATAATTACTTTTTTAGTGTCTTACTGGCAGCTGTTCCAAAACTTTGGTGTTAAGAACAGTATACAAACCACTCTAATGTAGAAAGATGTGGAGTACTTTGTTCAAAGTCAGACAAGGGTTGCATAGTTTAACTGCAGAAAGAACATGGGCATTCTGTACCCACTGGTCCTTACCATCTTCTTGTATTACAGATTCTTAATGATACAAGATATTCTTCTACCTAACAGAAGATCTGAGATTCCCCTGTCATCTCAAACATATCATCATTTAAGAAACCCTTTTAATAAGAGACATATCCTTGCTTCAAAGGACATGGAGCCAAAGGTGACCCTGGCATAACACAGGGTAAATATGTTAAACAAAATGAAAATACATGTATTTGCATCAGTGGGAGGTCAAGAACATTTCAAAAGAAGCTAAAAATCTCTTCTACATTCAGAAAGCTAAACTACTTCAGCAAAAACATATACAAAACTGTATGTGAATAACTTTGCTTGATACCACATATTGCCATGGTGCAAATAGTTAAAATCTAAATTGTTTTTATAACTCTGCTGAAAACAAAGTTACAAATATATCTCCTGATATATTGACACAAGCCAATAATCAGTTGTGAATTTCACTGAGATTGTTATGCATCAGTTATGAACTGTTTAATTTCAGAAACATTGTAGAATGAATGAGAGTGATTTTATCCAAATAAATGATCGGGATGAAAAAGGAGAGATCAAGAGTAATCTGATCTGTCTTCTCAAATGTACTGCAAGTATGTATCCAGATACATAAAAATTCTGAGGTAGGAAGAATTTGTTTACACACTAATTTATTTTTACATTATAAAGGAGATAAAATTAATTAACTGTATCTATGGCACCAAACTCATCTTTTCAAGGGAAACTGTATCTTTGCTGTGTAGGACTCTCATCTTGTCTGTTTTTACCGTAGAAGTTTTGTAAGATGTGCTGCATTATAGGTCACACCTTAAATTTTCTGTCTCAAAATTTAACATTTTAAGCTGACAAAAAACTCAGATTCAGATGGTTGCTTGCACCTGGGGCTCAGTGCAGGAAATCATCTGAGCATGTTCTGCTGTGTATTCCCACAACAAAGTACTTAAAACAGGTGTCTAGCTCCCTAGAGATGCATAAAGAAACTAAATTCAAGATCCCTAAGGACCTATATAAAGCCTAGTCACTCCAGACCCTGTATCCAGTCAACAGCAAGAATGACTCTTCTAGAGGGTCAGTTGCAGTTTCTGAGATTAAATTGCTCTCTAGATAAACTTCTGTTGTCATTGTTTACCGCATACAGAAACTAAAATTGTTACGCTTTGTTCTTAGTCAAATCAAGATGGTTCAGATGACCTGTGCCTTAGGACCAGATCTCAGAAAAGGGTCTGGCTATCTCAAATGGAGACATGTAGTATGGGTAAGCTACCTGTGTATTGGGCAACACATAGAAGACACGTCTTTAAAAACAGTGAATCCAAATAAAAGCACCAGTATTTTTCCTTTTCATGTAAGATAAATTCACTCAGGACAAAGCAGAAAACAAGCAATAACTTATCTAACATAATGAAAGAGCAGTAGCTGTGATACTGTGTGAGCTCTTTGATACCTCTTTTTGTGATGTTTTTCAGCAGAAGTTGGGCAGCTGTGCAGTTTTAAGTTTTTTATTACCACAGATGTTTCTAAATACCTTTATAAATCTAGATGTAAACATCCTCTAGAATGGAGGCTGAAATGAAACACGAGATTTTCTTAGTAGAACAAGCAGTTATTGGACATAATATGCAAAGCTTACACGTTTTAATCACTGTTCAAAATGAAATTAACTAAATTGTGTTGGCTGGTGTCAATCAATACAAGCTGGTATAAAAAGTGGGACAGTACACTGTAAATCTTTTTTTAACCTGGACAATACAATTTGAAGACGAGGGAGTTTGGTATGCTTTCTCCACACTTCTAGGAACTTATTCAGAGAAGACCTCACAGCTGGTAAGAAATAGCTATTGCTCAAGCTACTTTCACTGTCAAATCAGTTTATTGGATCCACAGTGCAGAGAAGTTTCTGGCCCTGTTCTTCATATGCACTCTACATGTTCTGCTGAAAAGAATAGCTGAAAGGTGAGCTAGTTAATTTTTTACATCAATATTCTGAAACTTGTGAAGCTTGAGATTTTTCTTTGAATCTAGATTAAATGTCTGTATAGATGAAGAACATTTACAGGAGTCTTCAAGCATCAGACAGGATCTTATCTGACACGTGATAATACTGGTATGCTTCCTCATCCTTTCTGATGACGGTAGTGATCTACATTTCTTCAGTTCCCACTCTCAACTTCAGATAGGCTCTACTGAAATGATTCACCCTTCTACTAGTATCTGGGATATTTTAGGAAAAAAAATATAATGTTTCTTTAAAAGTATGCTGTGTAAGATTGTCCTAAAATCTACATTAGGAATGTTACCAGTTGATTCTCAACAGTGCAGCTGACAGTGGTATAAAGCTAATGCAATGTCAGTGAGTCACCTTAATGACACTGAGGTTTCTGACTTAGGTCTTCATTTTCCGTAGAGGTCCAGGAAAAAATAGCTTAAGTATTCTCTGTTATGGAGAACTGTAAGTGAAACAAGTAGCAATTCAAAGTCTATTGAGTCAAAGTAAAGTTCCCATAATTAAAGCTCATTTTAACCTTCTGGGACATATTCAAGAGTTTTGATACTGATGAGATACACCTTCCGTCACTAGTGGCATGAACTGCAGTCTGCTTATGGAAACTGCTTCTTTCTGCATAATCTTTCCTCTATTGGCATCCTAGCATCACAACAACATATTCCCAAATGTACTTCTATTCCCCTAGGTTTCCTTCTGGATTTTCTTTTTCCCTGAAAGACGGGGTTTTTGCTACAGTAGGGATTTGAAAGAGTACCATGAATATTCTCAAAATGAACATATTTACATGTGGTGACACAGCTGGAGGGTCTTGCGAAAAAAGGGCTGTCTCTTATCTTCCTTCTCCATCCTACAGATAGCCCTCTGGGAGCTGAAGGCAAGAGAGGGCTGTATCTCCTCTCATCTTCAACATGTGCACTTGGCTTACTCTATTGAAAAACTATTTGTGCTTTTCTTTTCGAACAGTCAAACATTCAGTTCCAATAGGCCCAACATTTCACAATGGCTCGGTACATTTTCCCAGGTGGTTTCTGGAAACCTGCTTATCTTTCCTCGTTTTCTTCCTGCACACTAATGCTCTTTCCTGAGGCCGTTAGTAAGTCCTATGCAGACACCTGTCTTGCAAAGGAACACAAACTTGCTGATTTAATCTGCACCAGCATTTCAGTGAACTAGCATAAAGGTATTGCCCAGACAATCTGAAATATTTAATACTCACATATGTATTATCTGCTGAGCCCTTGATGTGAATTTCAGTAGGCATTTCTCCCAGGATTAAAGCAAAAAAGACCTACAAGAGAAAAATAAAGAAACTTGAGAATGAAAACTTAACGATGTGCAAATAAAATAAGTTCTGCCTTTCTGAGTGAAAAAGTCCTCACAATGCTAAAAGTTGCTGTCTTGTGGAGTGCAGCACTCAGTACTTTTAAAATGCTTCTTCACCAGTCGAGACTGAAGGGGAAAACGAAGCACAAAGACAAAACTGCAGGACTTTATTGTCCTTGAGAGGTATATTGCAGGAAGGAAGAATGATTATGAATCTAAGATGATTAAATACTAATGGCACAAACTTCTCAAGTAATGAAACAGCCAAATAAATTACCATCGCTTTAAACCAGACACATTTAGATTAACAGTACTTCTGTGAGACAGTTTGATAAATGTCTCAGATTTAGCAGCGCTGCATTGTGCCCCTTTCAGGGACTTTTGACTTTGGCCACCTGCTTGTTAATTGGACTGGTTTACATCTCTGCCTTGTGAGGTGTCATCCCCATTCTCTGGATAATATCCTTTGTAAAAATACGGGGTCTTATTTATAATTCTAGAGCACAGGGTCACCCAGAAAGTAAGAGCTGTAAGTTGCTGTTTCAATATGTCAGTAACAATAGCATTCAAATTATCAAAGCCAGATCTACATTGATAATTTCCTGATTGAACACAAATATTTAGTTCATCTAGTCTTCAGGTGAAGCACATTGAATTTCTGTTACTATTCATCAAATTTGATTGTTTTATTATGACATAACTGATTTTCTTATTTACTCTGAGTAGTAACTTATTCCACAGACGACAACATTGACTTCAGCATGATCACTTACAATGCAAGGCATTATTTATTTTAGCTACCCTATCCTGATGTGCAAAAATAAGTATCATTTGGCACTAAATTACAGTTGTCCTTGCTATGCAGAATTGCTCAGAGCAAGAGGCATTGAGCCATGAGACAGTGCTTCAAGGACACCCGTGCAACCCACAAACACTGTCTGCTAGACAGGCTCTGAAGCCCCAGACTGTACATTCATATGCTGAGCAGACCAGGCTCCTCTATACCAAATAGTACTGAGCAATTTGCCAGCAAGCATTTTTTTATTATTATTTTTTGCAGTACTTACCATTTACTGACTGAATATTTTGCCAGTGCTTGCTACCTCACCCTCTGTCCACAAACCAGTCTGTAATTAAACAGAGTTTAGAATTTACCCAGAAATTTCAAATTTAAAGTGAAATTTGTCTGTAAAGGTTGGACAGTTTTTTCAGCTAATTTTGCTATAAAATTCTTATCATAATTCCTCCTTGTCTACAGACAAAGAGATCTGAGATCTTAAGCTCTACTATGAGATCTTTATTCACTTGTAGAAGTTCTAGCTCTGCATCTAGCACATCCCATCCCAATAACTGTCATGCCACAACCCTTTTTGGCATTTTTTAGAAAATATATGTTTCAGAAGGTTTCTAACAAAGAAACAAGTATTTCTCTACCCTTTGATTGATTTCACATAATTGCCTTACTAGCCAACATACTGTGTAATAAAGGCTTCCTTTGCAAGGATATTTCTTTAACAGTGTTCTAAGAAGTATTTTTTGGTTTTATTGAGCACAAGTGAAAGCAAAATTACTGGTGTTTTTGTTAAGAACCCTGAGAGCAATGCATCTAAAAAGAACTAGTAGAATTGCCAAGCTTGCTTTCTTCTTGTTTTATGTATGCAGATAATATTTCAAAGATTGACAGCATTGTGACAGTCCAAATCATCACATGATACCTATGTTACAGATACTGAAGCAGTGAACTGAATATTTTTCACAGGTATAAGATAACCTGCAGTTTGCTTTGAGAAGTCAGTAGGCTTGGGCTTTGCGTAAAAACTGAGCTTTGCTTACAATAGCCCTAACGTGAAAAAATACAGCGCATGTCTTTTTGAACACTTTCTGTTTATAACAGGCTTCCTGAATCTGATGCCCTAGTATAAAAGCAGAACTGGAACACATGCTTGTGTTGGTGACTCCACAACCTATTCAACACCCCGTCCTTCTAAACCTCTTCAAGTCTTAATCGATACTCTGAATCAACTGTTGGGTTGATATCCCAACTAAGTGAATCCCTTTGATCTATTTTTGCTCTTTGAGTCTTGCTTGAATTGAGGGTGAATAGAACAGTAAGCTGGTTCACAGAAATGCATATTATGCTTCCAATCTTCAGTTTTTTTCATTTAATTGGTCATTTCAAATGTGGTTCTAACCACAACCTTGATTATGTCTTTAGATTGTTGCACTGCATGTCAATGTTTATGTAACCTGACAGATCATCCCTGTCTTCATCAACTGTGGGATATTGCAGTGCATAGTCTAACCTGCATTTCGTTTCCGTGAAAAAAACTTAGTAAAATGGTGAATCTGTGTTGCTGTCAGAAAGAAATTGATGGCCATCCATGCTCTCAGAAGACAAGAGGGCAAAACTAATGGGATACTCTGGCTGTTTTGTCTGAAGGCAAACTAAAGGCACAGCCTCATGGAGAATAGTGGAATAAGATGTCCATTGTGAGAGAAGTGTCTGGTGTTTTTCAGCTTTGAATTTTCTTCAGCTTTTTGTGGATTTTCCTCCTATCAAACTACACAGCTTTTATATGGTAGTTATTGATATTTAGTTAGCACCAGCTGCATAATTCCGTTAACCGATTCTTAAACTGTGTGCCTTGAACTAAGCTTCTTTATTAGACATGAATGTTGATTTTAACTTCAAAAATTTTAGATTCGAAACGGGCTTTGGTGCTTTTTGTCAATACTTAGGTTTCTGTGCATTTTGAATATAAAGAAATTTAACTTATGACCTGTTGATTGCGTTGTCTCTCCTTACCCTCAGCGGTTAAAAATCTCCTCCCTGCACAGATATTTTTTTATTATTTCTTAATTTTTCTTGGATAAACAAGAAAAACCTCATCAGAATAATGGGTTTTACAACATTCAGAACTCTAGTAGTACCTGTGCTTTTCCTTTCATCAGTTTTTCAGCAGCTTTTTAAAGAATGAAAGCAAAGTCTCCAACACAGCATTCTGATAACGGTATCTCTAAAGCTATTTTCAGACATGGCTATGCTTCTCTGTTTTTCTTGATACTCAGTAAGAATTATTTTAGCCTTCTAAGTGTCATTTCAGAGTCAACTATTTTCCTACCATTGTACCTAAATCCTCTTGACTCGCAGCTTTCTGGGATGCAGCTCCTCCTTCTGTTAACAGAAGCACTATGTTTTGCTCCTAGCTGAATGACATTGCATTTGGAAGAATTAAAATGGGTATTGGGATAATCCAAGAGGCAGTTCAAATTCTATATTTTGTTTCAGACTGACAGCAAGATTCCTGCTGGAGCTAGTGAGACTGAGCAGATTGCAGTGGGATAGTTTGGCTATTGCCAAGCTCCAGTGTGCAGCCTAGAGTCTGAGAAACCTGCTCCAGGCTGTGGCACCTGGGATATTAGCAGGCAGCTGAGAATTAGCCTGCCTACAGCTATGCAGGGTATAATAAGATCAAAGATGTTACTAATCACTAAAAAGGCAGGCAACACCAAGTGGGCAGTTCCCAGGAATCACTGAGAAAAAACAAGGGAATGCCATATAACACATCCCCTCACAGTCACCTCCTGGCCATACCCCCAACTTGGTAAGACTGACAATATTTTTCACCACCTCCTTTTCTTCCATCAGCAGAGTGATGTGTGAGCTCAGTCAGCAAATTGTTAGTACAAGCAACAGCAGCAATATGTGTGAAAAACATCAAGCGACTTTGTGGCAGAGCAGTGACAAAATTAACCAGAGACCCCACAATCACAGTGTAAATACCTGCAAAAGTTTGTCACCGATCTTCTCCAGGCACATCCGTGTGCAGCGGCACATCAGAACAGACGTGGCAGAGTAGAACCCAGTGCTTTGACTCAGCTCATTTATGGAGCAAACACATATTTGAGGATTAGCAGAAAAACCTACCCACCCCACCTCCTGAAAGTTAAGTATTTCAGAGCTAATTTAAGTGCAAAATTCTTCCTCAGATACTTGTTGAATTTATTGAGGCTCACCTATGGAAAAGCAGAGAATATAACAAAGGACCCACCTGAAAGGCCACTGGATCTGGGAGTCCCAGGACAAGGTTATACACAGGTGCTGGTGAAAAGAAAATCTCTTAACATCCCTCTAAAGTGCATGTTCATGACAATATTGACACTGTGAAGGAAATGGACAGTAAATTCACTGCAACAAAAAATTTATCAAAATCATCTCAAAAGATGTGTGAATGTATTTTGCTTACTACTGACAGTGATTGAGATAGTGATGTCCTGTACCTGTAATGAGAAAATTTCAGTCAGGACAGGACAGATATGGACAAGAAGGTAAACCCTACAAGTACCCAGCCCTTACTATTTGATCAACCCATACAGATGTTTATGTACTGCACCTGCAATATCTCTCCTCCACTGGCAGATGAATTTACTGAACATATGATAGATGACTAAAATAAATAGAAAACTATTGCTTCCAAAACATAGCTGATGTGATGCGATTATCAATCTTTTCAAAAAGTTCATGCTTCATTTACATTACAGTAGATAATTAGATTTTTATTCCAACATGATATGGAGAATCCTGCTTAAGCAGATGGGTTGTTTAGCACTCTCACCACAGAATCATAACTGGTATGACATCATGCTTGAACTTCTTGTTTTCCAAGGAATATTCACATCACCTAACTTGTAGTACAACACCACACCACAAGAAGACATTTATTCCATTCAGACTTTCAAGTAGATTAACAAGAATGAAATAATGTTTTTTCCCAAAAAATGGAGCCTTTAAAATGTTTTTTGTTTTGCACATCACTTCATATTTTAGCAACATGGAAAACATGGCTTTAAATAATCTACTGTATTACAAGTGCCCATTAATCTGAAAATCAGTGTGATATGATGTTTCTGGCATTTTAATGCTTAGGCCTGTTACATTGCTGTGTTGTATTTGGTTGGTAAATGAACCTTTCACACTGTTACCAACTCTAGTAAACAGATTTTTCTTTTTACTGTCAGAGAAGACATGAATCTAAAAGTCAGCTATGATAAAAGACAAATATCAAAGAGACGAGGCTTGTGGTTTGACCTCTCCAGATCTTGCGTCTGATCAATAGAACTGTAGATACATTAACATTTTATGAAGAGATGCTGGAGTTGTTCCATATAAATTATATTTAGCTACTTTTTGTTGAATATGTTATTTACAGTTTTTTTCCCAATATCTCAAAAATATAATATACAACTGTTTGATCCCTCCATTTCTTTCACATATTTGCAATTCTACTTATATTGAAAGAATTATTATCTTACATTTATTCTGTTCTCCAAATGAAAGATTGAGATTTCACGCAGGATATGAGACATTTAATGAACATGTCTAGCTCTTTGGTCATAGTCAGGTCATGCTGTAATTTTTACAAACAACAAAAATATTCAGAGTTACACAATGTTTAAAATGATGTATCAGCCCAATTATTATTAGAATTCAAGAAGAGTACAAACGTGGTTTTAAAGGACATGTCTCTCACATGGTGCAGGTTTTCTATGGATTTCGCTGGGATATGGAGCACTAGAAACTAGACCAAATGGATCTTGTGAAGCTTCCTGTGATTTTGATACTGTTGTCCTCCTAGTCATACTTTTATAGGGGATATAAGTTCATTGCCCATTCATCTGATCTTTAGATAAAGTTGCAGTCACTTCAGAACTTTCTGATTAAATCATTGGTGTCTGCTTACTTGGCAATGTCACATTTGCAGCTGATTTAAAAGCTGCAGAAACTTACAGACTTTGCCGTGAATACAAGATAGTTATCAAAATCCACATGATGGAGTTAGCTGACCCATGAATCATAGGAAATCAGTGTGTGATTTTTATTTATGAAAGTAGTCTTATTTTTACCTAGTCCAGAAAACATTTTTGAAACAGTGACAACTGTTTCCTGTAGATCAATATTTTTATATAGGATTTATAAATGTAGTAGATTTTTGTTTGCAGAGACCAAATGTGAGCAAAGTGAGCATGTCTGTAGCAGAAATTTTTAGCATGGATATTTCCGCTCAGTTCCCTGGACATAGCCAGATTCTCGCCAACCTGTACTCACTATTCTTTCATCCGACTTCAGATGGAAATGACAAACATTGGAAGTAAGGAATAAAAAGCCCAGTTACCTCCTTTATAGCTTTCATAACCATTTAGTTGGGTGACCTAAAAAATGTTCAAGTGCAGATTACGTGGAGTAGAGCAAAAGAGTAAGAGGTACAGTATCCTAGTAGTCACAGTTACATGACACAAAATCCACACACTCCTGCATCTAGATCCAGCTTTGAATATTATTGAACCTTCAGTAAACAATGAAATAAATAAAACCCATTCTCATTTAATCAGAAGTTATGCCCCAGGTAATACCTCCTACAGAACTATCAAAAGACTATTATTACTTCTTTTCCCATCCTTTCATTAAGCTACTACATCAAGCTCACATTCCACTCCTGTAAAATTTTGAGCTTAACAGCTGCAAACTCTTCAAGCAAAGTGAAACCCATTTGACTAGGAAGGAACTGTACAACACATGTGATAAGTCTCAGATTTCCCTTCTATTAGCTTCTGTTACTGGCAACATTTGCATGAGAACAGATTTGTTTGTTTGCTTTTTCTGTGAACATCACACAACTAACTATTTCTGAAAGGCTGGAGTTTCTCACAGTTCTGTGAGATCCAAGCCATGCTTCAAGCATGCAGCTACAGCGAGCCTGGGAGCAGGCTGGAATCTGCACCCAGATCTGGATCTGAGGCATCTCTCTTGACCTCGTCTCCAGTTATTCTCTCTCCATTAGAGAACTACGAATAATGGGTAGTCATCTCCAGATCTCGCAAACTGGCTTGTACACTCCTTTTGAAATAATAAAGTGTTTACGAGTTTTTTAACCCGTGCCTGCCAGAGAGGTGGACCCTCTCCATGCTTTTTCTGACCGTTTGTCTCTAGTCTAAGCTTCTGCTACATAGTTATCACTTTGACAGATCCAACATGCAAAATATGCCTTATATAAGCACAAAATACAACTGACTCTGATTACTACTGTATTTGGAAGAAAAATACTTTATTTACCTTTGTCCATTTTTCAAATAATTTCATACTTTCTCTGAACTGCATGCAGTCATCCCAGCTGGGAAGCGGGGACCTGGATGGTGTGATAGAAATCACGAGCTAAATTAGGAAAATTCCATCTGGGAAATCATACTATTTTGGATTTCAAAGCTAAATACTTTTGTTTGGCTCATCCAGACATTTTTTAATACACATAGATTGCTTATACTAGCATCTTAAAGCCAGAAGCTGACAGTCCTTAATTAAACAGTGTCCCACTCCCTCCAGAAGTGGATTTGCCTGAACGGGGACTGTGATTCATTGTCTAAAGGAGGAGTTGTTGTATCCACTTTCCAGGCAGCACAACAGAGGAATAAAGAGAGTAAGTTTGTTAAGACTTCTGAAATTGCATAAGTTAATAGCACATTTAGGAGGACTTAAATATCCTGACATATAATCCCTTGCATAAACATATGCAAAGTGTGAAATATTTGTTTTCTTCCAAAAATGACAAATGTCATTAAATAATGCTGTATTGTCAAATCTGAGAAGCTCTGGGGACAATATCTGGGTTTTTAGACTCCTTCTCTGTAGATCTTCTCCATGTAAGTATTTATTATCTGCATGAGCAGCTATCTACCCATCTGTCTTCTGGGCTCATCGTGCTTGCCTATAAGCACAGATTATTCAGTTGCCTCCTCTCTTCTGCATCACTCAATAATTTCAAGCAAGCAATAAGGAAATTTCCCCATCCAGAAACAGTCATCGTCCTCCAGCTTCTGCTCAGGTCCTTGCTGCTGTGTGAGCAGGGAGATGGCCAGGTCAACACCCCACAAGAAAGAAGGCAGGAAAGAAACAGCAAAGCCAAGTCAGAAAGGGAAAGGAGTGCTCTGCTGTCCTCTACACTAAGAGGAGAAAACTCAGGCCTTCTGCAAACCCTGAGACAAAAGCTTTACCCTGCAGAGGGAACCAGGAGGTGATGAGCCGTTCAGTTTTGTTTTGCCCTCCCAGATGGCATTTTATCAATGGTTGTGTAGCAGTCCTGCATCTCTAGATATAAAAAGGAAGTGCAAAGCATTCCGTTTTATATGAAAGGATGGTGTGATAGACATGTTACTGCAGCGATTAATGTGCTCGTCCAAGCTGGTGGCTTACCTCCCAGTCAATTAATCACTCTCCAATATTTCAGAAGTCATTAAATTCTGTGCCTTTTTTAACACAATTTTACAATGAGGCAGGCTTTCCATTGAAGTGTGATGCCACCATTTCTTAGTTTCTTTCTGGCCTCAGTTTATTTCTTCACTGCCTGCTAAAACATATTTCATTATGACTACGGCGGTGCCAGAAGGCTAATTTCATTTTCTCACTATGACCTCTCTAAAGATGCATCCTGGCAAATATTAAATACGTAGAGGACATTTTCTCCTTCATTTCAGTCGTAGTTCCTAGGAGTTACTTACTCCTGCACAAGAGATCCAGCTCTGACATGCTGAAGGCTGTCCCCAACCAGTTGTTTCTGGGGGAGAAGGAGTTGGTGACCAGCAACCTGCTATCCTGCCAGAGCAATGTTAAGGTGGAATCTATATTCTTTACGCACAAGAGGAAACAGAGGTCTATGGTTTGATCCTGAAAGAGCTCCAGCAAAATGGAATTCATGTCCTTTCTGTACCTGACTGTGAAAGAGGCAATATGAAAGAGATGGACTGAAGAACTCCAGAAAAACATAGTGGACAAAAGAGGTACAACAAAACTTGATAGTCTGACCTACTAATTTTCAGCTTTCCAGAGGACTTTAAACAGCTTTTGTCTGACCTCACTTTTCCTTCTGTAAGTTTCTGCATTTGGCAAGCTTCCTACAGAAAAATAGAAATCTTCAGCTTGGTTACTCTTATTAATAATGGCAGGCAGGGCATTTTGCAATTGGAGACTCTTTGTGCTAGAAAAGGTTTTCAACAGATTTGATAAGAAACACCAGGCAACAAGCTCTATTTTGAGAAGGAAAGTGATCGATCATTACCTCTGCACAAAGAGAAACAGAAGGTTACTTATTTAAGTGAAGGCTATGAATAAAATAAGCACAGCACTTTAGCTGAGCAACCTTCTGGAAATGGGAGAAAACAATATACAGTACAGGGTCACAAAAGCTGGATTTAACAGGAAGCAACCAGGGTAAACATAACCTAGCAGGTGTGACAGGGTGCTCTAGACAAGCCTTGGGAACAGTGGACTTCATTTGCAGGTGAGATAAAATGGGAAAGACTCCTACCTCATCCTCTGCACAGGACCCCACCAGTCTCATGTAAACTTTAAATTAATATACATATGGGTATGTACACAAGAACACACATATAAAAGTATATGGTGAGGACTTTCACCATTCCACGTTGTAATGGACCCATAAATGGAATGCAAAGCCGAAGAAAAAGCACACGATTGTTGTTGTTGATTCATGTTTTGCTCTCGTCTGTCACTAATGTGAATGACTGAAGTAGTGGGACAACGAAGCCTAGACCTGCGGTCTTAATCTCATCGCATTCTGAAAAATAAGATTTTCACAGTCTTCAGAATCAGAGAATCTGTCCTTTTAAGCACAAAGAAGTAAATTCAAACAGCAGTATATTGCCCTTGGGATGCATAATTTTTCATATGACTTGGTAATAAAGATTAAGTTAATGCTTTATAAAAGTACGTAGTGATTTAGAGTCAAAACGCCAAGCAAAATTTCTTACGGTTTAAAGTTAGTCTGTTTTCTCTTGTGCTGGAGGTGACTTGTTAGCTCTCCATTTGTGTCAAGGAGTTAAGCTATGTACAAGGCTATCTTCAGCACAGCTAGCTGGAACTCTTAGCAAAATTTGAACTAACGATTACCTAGCACTTAATCTCAGCATCAGGCACAGTACTTCCACAGTGCAGATAACAACTTTTTAATCCACAAAATAGTAAACTATAAACACTGATAGAAAGTGCTTTGATTTGATCACGAGATGCCTAGTTGTTCTCAATGTTAAGGACTATGAAGAAGGCAACAACACCCTGATAATTCAAAATAAAAAAGATGCCATTCAAAGAGGAGGTAGGAGACCTGATCCAAAATCTCGTGGAAGGGTTGAACCCAGATGTTTAAAGCACATGAATTCAAAGTGAAAGTGGTTCACATAAGGATAAACAGAGAGTTTGCCATACAAAAGCACACAGAAAAATCTTTGGCTTCTACTCAAATCTAGCAGTATAAAGGCTGAGAGGTAACCCGATTGATGTCCGCATCTAGTCTAGGGGAGTAAAGGTATAAGAGCAGGAAGGTGAAAAAGAAATACAAATGCATTGTTTATTAATATCTTTAGCCACCAATTAGAAAGCTTTTGAACACTCAAGTACTGAGGTTATAAATCCACCTTCCGACAGGACAAAGGGCAGAAAAAAAACCCTTACCAGTTTTAATATAGACCCTGAGAAATTAAGTAATGCGATTAACCTTGCTATCCTTCTTTTCTCAGGGTCTGGACTAGATGATGAGGGCAAATCTTCCAAGTTTGTAAGACCTAAAACCAACCTGTCCTTTTTCTGCCCTTCTCCTCCTTACACTTCTGTCAAGGAAGAGGGCAATGCAGACCTTGAATTCTTGGGGCAGTATTTGTTCATCTTAATTGTCCAGTGGTGGTTTCGCTACACAGAGCCATGATTTCTGAGAGAATGATTATATAAAGTGTCACTTCAAGCCAGCTCAGAGCAGCTGCATGGTGGCTGGGACACAGGTTTGCCTTGCCCTAATCTCTAATCAAATAGCAACCTGACAGCAGATTTGGAATAGGTCACAGCCTACCTACTCTGTACCTAACCTGTGGCTACTACAGCCAGCTGTTTAGAAAATGCTGCTGTATTTTGTAAAAGTATCTCCTTTTTTTTCATGCTACAGAGGTATTTAGTCAAAGTGGTCTACCCTATCTCTGAGAAAAGGAAAGTAATTACTGAGAAATGCTATGCAATCCATACAAACGTGATGTCCAGACTACTTTATATACAAATGCAAAGTAGTAGATAATAACAGCAGAAAGAAAGAAGCAGGAAGTCAGTAAAATTGAAATCAAAAGAGGTACAGCTGTGGACTACATTCAAATTAAATTGCTTCATTTAGGCCTGTTATTTACATTATTTCATGTGTACCAGCACTTAGAACTAATGACCTGCAGTTCTCTTCCATGCCTGAGCAGCCACTACAAGAGGACGGCTGTCATCATCAGTAAGTGCCCTAGCACAAAACTGTTCAGATTCACCAAAGGCATCTCTGAATAGAAGAAATCCCCAGAAAGAAATGTATTTCTGCTGCTGCTATTATCCTAATTTCTGTGCATTTTCAGTAGTCCTGTGTTTACATCCATCATAGCTTTCTGTGAGAGGAAAAGGTACAAGATTACCTCTCCTAGCACCTTCGTTCTTAGACCCCTTGGACAGGGAAACATGTAAGAGCAGATGGTCCACATGAGAATGTTTCTTGATGAGAAGTTGGCAGGATATTGCTGGGAACATAACTGAATTACACGTGTACTTGAAAATATGTGGTACCTCACTAAGGTGTCCTGCAGAATTTCTTGTTGCAAAGGAGGCATCCAAAACAACTATATGAGAAAAGCGCATAGGTCCTTAAGAATAGAGAAACTGTCCAAGGGCCTCCATTGAGATACAATTCACTGCTGCCATGAGTGGTGTAATTATAGTTGCAGGCCTGGCCAGTAGGTGTTCCTTGGAGCTCAGGGTATCCTGGGTAGCCCAAAAGCTGTTGACTTTGCAGAGCTTTAGTACAATACCTCCAAAGCTGTTAGAAAAGGACAGGGTCGGAGTGCGTGGTTGGTTTTGATCTAGGTTAAGAGCTAACTCAAGCTGGTGCTTATTCCAGTTCCTTTTGAAGTCATTGCAAATCTTTCTGTTGGCATGAGCAGAAGATGAATCAGACTATTCAGCACTGAAGTGAATCACAGAATAAAACAAAAATACTTGTATGACAACGTTATATTAAAAGGAGTCCCTTCTAGGTAGCAGGATGCTGAGGTACTAATGAGGCAGTACCATTTCTGTCAGAAGTGGCTGAACTGACTTTGCATATTTAGTAAGTTACATACCCTTGGACTCATTCTTTCAGTGGTTACCTTTAGGTTCATCATCACATACTGCAGCACTACTATTTACCTAAGTGACTGAAGACTTGACTTCGATTTTCATCTGAAGTTCCTTGGAAGAGTCAAAAATCTGTATCAGTTTGTAACGTCTTGTGTCCCTGAAGGAGAGAAGCAAAAGTTACAGTATCAGACGTAGTCAAACATACAAAACAAAGTGTCCCAGTGCTGGCTGAGAAAGTGTGAACTTCCTGGAAATATACATAAGGACTTTTTTTTCTTCTCTGAAGTGCTCTGACGTGACAGAAGGAACAAGACTGACTTCGAGTCCCGACAGCACCTTTGGGTTGCCCCACATCCTGCTATTGGAATCTGTTCATGGCTGCTCTAGCAATAGCAATAAACAAATAATATTATGACTTCAGAAGAGATATTTTAAAGGTTGATAAGGTAACAATATAATCACAGCTAAATTATATTCAAATATTAAGAAGTGCAAACAATTAAGGTTATCACTGCAATAAGGTGCAAAAATAAGACTTCCAAGCTCTATTTTTCAGACTATTTAGCACTTTTTTATTGCTCACATCTTAGCTTCTGTGACTGCTATTCAGCTATGGGCACTCAGCATTTTCCCTCTGTCACCATGGCTGTGTGCGAGCACACAAACAGAAACAAGGTACACAACAGAAAGCACCTGCGAGAAAAAGGCCATGTCCAATATCAGAATGCATCAGCTGCGACTGAATCTAATGCTAAAAAGGCATTAAAGTTCAGCCTTCTTAACATCGTCTGTTTGTAACTATCCTTCTTTAATAAGTAGTAGAGATTTTTTTCTGGTTTGTTTTTCCTCTTGATGCCAATATCCTCTTACACCATTTCTTGCTGCAGCTGATGTCCCTTCTAGGTAAATCATTCTATTAGTTGATTGTTATGAGTTTGCCTTTATAAGCTTTTGCACTTCTCCTTAATGTCCAATCCAGTTTCCACTTCCTAGACATTGTTTTTAAATCATTGACTTTGGCCAAATTTGTCTCTTATTGCATTTCCTATATTTCTTCCATAATCAGATAGAATTTACGCCCTTGTCAATGTGACTTTAGAGGGCTGCCAGATTGTTTTAACTACTTTCTTCCCTTCAGTCACCTTCTCAAAACATCTCACAAACTGATAAGGTGAGTCAATTGCAGCTCATCTACTTGAAATCTGTGGTTTTCTTAACAGTTATACTGGATTCCTACTATAAGAAGTGTGAGTAAATAAATATATGCTGATGCACACACTTGCCCTGGAAAATTTAAGACCAAAAAGATGAAGTCTCTACATTATAAAAATTAAAAGTACCATAATTTAAACAAACAGGTAATCAACTCAAAGCTGAAAGTGAATCCTGCTTACTACACTCACTAGTACCTTGGTCCTTTACTTGTACAGCAACAAGAGGCTGAAACCTGTGATTAAGACAGCCTGAAAAGAGAAGCAAAAGGTGGGCAATGAAGATTTACTGCTCTCAACAGAGAAAACTGAGGCACAGGTCTATAGAAGTAATCTGCACAAATAACGCGGACTATTTCTTGCAATAAAGTCAACAGAGAACTGACAATCAGGAATTCTCTGAATTGTACTCTCTGATGCTTATCTGACATCTTCTAGTGCTTGAGGAAATCACTTCCATTCTTTTGAATGCGAGTTTGACACTAAAATCTCTGGTGTCAGAATACTAAAAATCAGGTAGGCATCTGTTTGAGAAGTACTGAGAGGATTTGGAAGGGCAGATGATGACAATGGTTAGATTATGTAAACAAGAAAATATCAGCAATAATACATTTCAATAATGCATGTGTATGCATATTAGAAATATCTCTGTATTACTTACAGAAACAGTCACTGCTGTTAACTGTGATGGATTCTTTCTAAAATTACTTACTTTGTCTATCAAAAAAAATCTATTATTGACTTAAGAAAACGAAGAATTTAATAGGACGTCATACCATTAAAAAAGAAAATATAAATACTTTAGTACAGAAATGAAATATTCTAATACAAGTACACTTAAAGCATAAAAGGTTCAAGGCTGAAATCTAGTAAATAAACTTACTATAAGAATAAGCTTCAGGTTTGGAATTAGAATGATCTGAAAACACTGAACACATTAAACATGACCTTTACGCTTCAATTTTGTGTGTGGGAGTGTGAGGTTAATAAAATAGCTGAAAGATCATATTTGTAACAAATCTGCCTGCTGATGGAAATAATGTTAGCCTAGCCAATGCTGTTAACATTCTCCACAGTGAGTGGACTGTAAGGTCTGACATGTTATTTATTTGATAAAGTGTTTTATTCTTCAGTCCCCTTTTTTGTATTTCCTTTGTTTTCTTCATGCTTTCCATGATGTCAAGGGCAAAAATAAAAAGGTGACCTTTTGACTAGGCCAAAATTGTACATCCAAAACCTGGAGAGCATTTGGGCTGAGAGAAGAACTTTGTGCTGAACACCCTTGCATCGTTGGGTCTGTTTGTGTTTGTGCCTGAATTGCAAGACAGGTATTAAACTTGTTATATTTGTATAGTTAAAAAAATTACTTTGTCCTCTCTTTCATTACACAATGTGTCATATACATAATCTTTGCTCTGTAGTTTTTAGATTTATTTCTTCCCAGGAAAGAAGCCTCTGTCTTCAAAGCCCAGCAAGTAATATCCTTTACTAGTGAAGCTGTATGGTTAAAGAACACTCTCAAAAAAGGAAGACAGGTGAAATATCAAAGCCATCAAAATAAAAAATTAAATCTTCTTGTGAAAATTGATACAGAAGTTGATGATTCCAATTAGATTTTACAATATTTCCTCAGTAGCATTCACTTCTATGTTGTTGTCTCTGACAGGAGGATAAATTGGCCAGGGATTTGAAGAGGTTCCAGTTAGGTCTTCTACTCATATCAAGCTCTCCCAAAATGCCAAAACAGGGTGGAAGACAGATCCCTCTGTGCTCACTGCATCCCTGCTGGATAGGTCCTTTACTGGGCAGTGACTTGTGCACTGACCCACGTGAACCATCCAGAAGTCATCTCATCCCAGCTGACACCTGAGAGTGTGTTGACTCTCTTTGCTCAGTGGACCTCTAGGGTCTGCAGTGCATCATTCTCCAAGCTTGCTGGCCTGCTTGGTTGCTTCTTTTCCATATTGCCTACTGCATCTCATTCACTGCCTCTGCTTCCTGTACTCTGCCTCTTACCATACTTCACTGATCCCAAAGTGGAAAGTATCTTCCCTTTCCTGTCCAACTCAAGAGAGCAGCAAGCACACAGAACCTGGCAGGCTCCCTCTCCATCACCCAGGAGCCTTCTGCTATGGGAACATACTCTGTGATGCACAACATGTCACATGCAAACAAGCACACCAAACATCACTACCTGAGCTGTTATAGAAAAGCAAGAAAGTAATACTAAACATTTTACTGATTTTAGGGGTTTTACCAATTTAACGAAGTGTCACACATTCTACCAGAAAAAAAGATGGTTGGTAGCAACATGTGAGAAAGACATGCTATGTACAGAGTACCTTCTCGTTATTTAGCAACTACACAGTGTCAAGTGCTCGTTTCCCTTTCTTTGTCTGTCTTGTATCTTATTATTGTCTTGTACATCATAACCTCTATTTAGCAGGAACTTTTCGATGTACCATTCACCCCCCAGTGCTTTTTTACACACACAGAAATACATTAAAAGAACGTTAAAGATATGCCAAAGACTGAAGACTGTCAGCATCAGCATTGCTTGTGCAGTTTTAATTTGATCTCTCATGTATACAAGCTACGATGCAGCTGTTAATATTTTCCACAGAACCTCTGCCTCAGTCAATTCACAGGATGGACAGAGCTTACCAAATGAAAAGCTATATGGTATCTCACTGATCATCATTTATGGCACAAACTTTGGCTTTTATGCAGAAATATCCATTTTCTCATGGTCATTTCTAGAATATTCATCATTACAGTGGTTCTCTTGCACAGACATTCACAGTCTTCGTGTTTGTAAGACAAAAAGACTATTATTGGGATTTTTCCAAAGGGTGATGAAAACTTCAGGGATAAAATCTCTTAAAAAGTAGGCTCAGTTGCTGCTTGGATGACAAAAAGAGTCTGGCATCTTCAGATGGATTGAATGAAACACTGAATGGCTCTCCTGTTGAATTCTTATACCCTACATGGCCACTCCCATAAATGCATGACCATTGTTATCGATTATCTTGAACTACTTACAAAACGTCTCCATCCTATGTGACCATTAGTGCACCCCCAGGAACAGTTTCTCTTGATCATCCATAAGTAACTTACCCATGTTTGAATTTAATGTCAGTCAGTTCTGCAGTAGGAACTGCCTGGAGGAGTCTCAGTGATGGGCAGACTCTCAGCCTAGGATCATCTTCAGCACACTGAAGCACACAAGTCCTATCCATCTTTTGGATTTAGGCACAGAAAGAGCAGTCTGGGGAAAATATCCAGGATCATCCAAAATTCCCAACTGGAGAACTCCTGTGACAATTAGTCAGATGCTTCATTATGAAGGTGGTTACTAGTTCAATCAACCACGTGGTACAAGGTTGTCCTATTTTTTCATTCCAGTCCATTTTCTCAGATACACAGATACAAGCTGGGGAACATACAGCAAATTAATGATTCAGGTTGCTGGATGTGCACAAGGCACAACACTGATATTCAGCTCAACCATCTCTACTGCCATTACCCATCTAGGTATCTCACTTTACAACTTCAGTCTCATAGGTCAGGTCACAACTCACAAACATTAGTTGTTTTCTTTTCTGTGTTAGAAAGTGGATATGTTTTTGTGGGCAAAGTCTCTCCTCATTCCTCGTGCCCCATCTCCTTCAGACTATCCTTGTCCCAAGCCAGTCCTCAATTTATCTCTTTCACCTCATTCTTCTTATACACTCCTTTGTTCTGACCCCTTCTTCTGGGGTTGTCCCAATCTGGGTGTCTAAGGTGTTCATACCAATCCACATCTGTTTGCATTACCACTCCTAATCTGTTATTCGGGAAACCTCACTGCAGCCACCAACTTCCTTTTGTTCAAGTTTTTGATCCTGATTCCTCCCCAGGCTCACTACCCAACCTCCCCATGTTTATGTGGTTCACCTGAGACTAAGGAAAGGGTGTTTTACCCCTTCCTCTGCCTGAAGCTACCCTTTCTGTCCATCAGTGCATGGTATCCTACTTTTTCCTTAGCTCTACATAGGATTTTGGTCTCCTAACTCTCAATTCCATTTCTCATTTTCATCCCTCACGCCTAGTCTGCTTGTCCTTTAATCTCTGGCACCTTCTTAAGCTCATGACATGGACTACTATTCCCAAGCTCCTCATCCAAATCTGCTCCCTCTACCATCCCAGACATTTCCAGCATTTTTCTGTTTTTTTTAGTTGTATCTCCTTCTCATTCCTACTGAGGGGGGCAGCAGTAGGAGAACAGCACATTCATAGAGAGGAAGCCTCCACACCCTCCCAGGAGACCCAAGCAGCAGAGACAGGTCGGTCAGGCTCAGTGCGCATAGCTGTGGTGGAGACATACACAGATGGGAGCTGCAGCATCGGTAGCCATCAGAGCTGCTGCTGAGAACGTGCAAGGGGAGATATTTCAAAAACCTCTAAATCTGCCGAATTCAGGCATTTTCTCTCAGGCGTACTGAAAGGCTCACCCTTGACAGAAGAACTGGACCTGACCAGCTTTTCAGCTCATGTGTCAAGACTCAGATCATCTTATTAAAAAAGTACCACAGTTTCTTACTGCCATGAAATTCTCCTCCTCCTCCCCTTCCTTTCATTCTCAGAAGCTGCAAATAAACACTAACATTAACATTTTATGAACAAAAGCAAATATTCTGGCCCCAGCAGCTGGTAAGGAAAGTTCAGCCTTCAGAGTCATCGAAGTCTGACAAAGTTAAGATAAAATGACAACAGAGACCTGAAATGGATAATGTCAAGCAATGTGAATTATAGACAGTTCTACTGATGCCTCCTGTATGAAAGAAACCGCAGTAAATTTGCCTAGATTTTGGCTCAGTTTTGCTTTTTTGTTATTTTTTAACATTATTCCATATGCACAAAATTCATAGATGCAGCGAAACGCGCTTTGTACATCTATCCTTATGCTTCTGTCTAGGCAGAGAGACTGTGGCAGTGGACCTGGGCAGAAGCTGATGATATAAAGTAATACTAACTATTGGATACAGAAAAGCAGTTGTACAGAAAATTGCATGGAGGTCTAAAATGAGGTAAGTAAAACACCACCTTTTCTTTCTAGTCTCTTCCTGTGCATGCTGTGCTGTTGCCTTAAGAATGAGTCACTCCTTGCTCCAGACAGGCCTATTGCCTCTTAGTACATTTCATTGCCTATGAAATGCAGGTGCTATTTCTAGAAACTCTAGGAATTTTAATTCTGCTATGGGTTTTATAACAGCTTGTAACAAGGATATATTCAAATAACAGCTTTGTCATCCATTCTTATCTTTCTCCCTTTTTTTCCTGCTCGTGATGGAAGATTTCCATGTTGAAGACAGGGCGAGTTATCATTGTCGTTGAGCTAAATTTGCTCAGCTGACTGTTAAGGCATAAATAAAGATCCTGCCTTTCTTCCACTTATTCCACAGATATATCTTTCCTTCTTTAACCCTGCTGCACTGGGTTTTTCTTTCTTCCCTTCCTCTCGCATCCCCAGATGCCAAAAAATTGTTGCCTTCTTATAATATCTTTGAAATCTCTTTGCAGTCATTTCCACTGCAGTCCCACTGGTGCCCAGTCTCTCAGCTCACATGATACTTTCAATCAGTGAGCAAATTCTCCAGCTGTGCTGTTGAGCACGATGTGAAACAAGCTGATTAGTAACAGCAGCAACAGGAGTAATTAAAAAAGAAACAAGAAAAAATTAAAAAAAATCCTTCTTGAACACAGAGTTTTCCCTTAACACTTAACCCTTCTTCCTTTTAGGAAAAAAATCAACAGTTTTCAACTAAATGTTTGCCTACAGACTTCTGGAGAGTCCAAAATTCATTTTCTGTGTACAAAGCACTGTTACTGGATATACTATGTCCAAACAGCTGACAGATATGTGATGCCACCATTAATGTACAAATATATATATATATATTTTATATTTCTGTAGCCTTTTTTTAAGACCATGGCTTATTGCATGAAATATATTGAGTAATTAATCTTTATTTATAAAGCTGATTTCATGCATAGCACATCTTAAAGGACTGTAGAATAAAACAGATAAAAATATCAGTGACAAACAGAACTAACTGTATTAAACAAACTTTTCCAGAAGAGCGAAGCCCATATAAATTATGAAACCAACATTTGATCAAACAGAGAGAAATCTTAAACGTCAATTTAGATGCATGAGCAGATGAGGCTGACCTAAAGTCATTGGAAACAACAATAAACAAAAAGCCAGTCTCCAAAATATGGAGTATGAGAACAGAAATTTTTTGCTGTTTTCAGTGAGCCTGACTGAATTCCTTCTATTTGAAACCAAAGCCAAGGGAAGTCAATGAAAACATTTCTATGAAGAATAGTGAGATCTGGACTGTGCGCTAAATGAAGAAGTGAGATGTTAGAAGAAAATATATAAAATCCCATCTAGAATATATATATATATATAGAAGACTTTGTAAAGACTCTTCATTCTTTACAGATACTAAAGATGTAATGTCTGGATTCCTTATGTTCATGTATTTATTTCTAAAGATACTCTGTACCATATTAACTTTGTGTTCTTGCTGTCCTTTCTCATAGGAAATGTAAAAGGAGTGACAGAAAGCAGTGAGACATAAAATACAATACACCCTTCAGGGGCAGGGTCCTCTTATTTCATAAAATAAAGGTACACGTGCAAGAATGAACTGAAATGCGGCTGGAGCAATGGGGAAATCTGAGGTCCTAGTTCCTGAAACCTGATTCTTGTGATGTTTTTAACCAGAACACGTCTAAATTAAAAATCATGAAACTTGCTGAGAGCGGGGCAGCTACTTTCCAGCTGAATGCTCAGACCCTCTTTCTCCCTGATCTCCTTTTGTCTCTGTGCACTTCTATATTTTGCACTGCTTTGTACACAGCATCAAGCACTAAACACAATAAAGCCTGACTGCCTTTTAGCTGTCAGCCCCTTGCTGAGTTTTGAACAAAGCTCAAATCCCTGCAGGCCAAATATTTCCCCAAACCAGGTCTCCCAGGTCTCCTTTCTCGCCAAATATTTTATGTATATCTACACTAATAAATGAAACAGGTCTGGGATGCAGACTTGAGCATTTGGCCATAATTATGCATATGAGTTAGTTGCTAGCATGTTCCTTGGCACCTTCTGGCCAAGCCAAGATTTCTCAGGTTCCAGGCTAAAATGGTCCAGATGTGGTTTCCAACAGCCAAAATAAATGAGACCACCTTTTTTATTCAGGAAAAAGAGGAAGAGGTTAGCCAAATAAATGCGAGCTGTAACACGGTACATGGTCTTCTGGGCAAATGGTTCTTCTGGGCCATTTTACTCAGTAGTACAGACATACAAAAAAATCCCTCCATTATCACAGTCAGTTTAACAGAAACAGGCCCTGGCTTCCTAAGCCTATTTCAGAATTCCAGCTTCACAGAGATACCGCATGTTACACAAGTATCTCAGACCACACCAAGACAGAATTTTAAATACACCTCTCTTTCTGGGGCTTCCTGTTGGGAATTATGATCCAGGCATTTCATTTCTCTTATTTAGCATGCAGGACACCTGGGCACTTACTCCCACATTTTGAACCCCACGCCCTAAAGAGATGGGTGACAAACCTTCAGGTTTTGTATTACCAAGCTTTCTAAAATGCACATATACCTTTTTAATTCTCAGCCTACTTATGCTGCTGGCTAAGCATGAGTACTTGTAGCTTTGCTTCATTTCTCATCTGCTGCTATTCCTCCTCTTCTAGGTTAATTCTTTCCACCTCTCATTTCACATGTGAGCAGAAGCAGAATATCATCAGGTAGACATCACTGAGTATTTGTTTTTGTCTCTTCACTTTAGTTGGTTGCTGTTAACAAAATCCTCTCAGGGTAATCTGAGAAGTGTCCTTTTATGTCACCTTTATGCTATCATACTCTGGAAATGAACTGTAAGGGAGTAATAAATAAATTTTCTCTTCTTACCAGACAGTGCAACTGCTTGTTTGGCTTGGAGTAATATATACAAAACACCCCAAGAAATACTTACAAACAGAAAAAGAAGGACTTATTCTAAATTCATCTGTTAAGGACAGGGAAAATGTGGAGCTGCCTTGGCCTACGTAGTGAGGTATGTATTTCTGCATGTGGGAGCTGAGAAATGATGGGAGCAGGAGGTTAGATATGACAGTCCTACCCTTATCCTGAGCTGACTACCCAGCAACACTGGCCTGAGCTGCCAGTTTGGAAGCAGAGCCCTCCTGCTAGTTAATGCTGAGCTACCGACTGTCCTTTGAGGGGAATGTGTTGGTACTTGGCCAAATTAAATAACACCTTCTTTCCTTGCACTAAATCTTCTTGCGCTACAGATCATCTTTCAAATGAGATCTGTCGTTTTCAACACTTGCCTGTCTTAATATTTGTGCCAGCTGTTAGTTTTGTCTGTGAGGTCTTCAAGTTTCCTTCAAAAGTCCCACAGTACCCCATCTACGTCATTGATGATTCCTTCTTTGCAACCATGGTTGCAAAACCTGCAGTCTCATTTACCAAATGTTTAACTTTTAAATTTGTTCCAATAACAGTGATATGTGGAATTTGTCATTGATCTCAAAACACTTGATAAAGAGGGTCATACAGCTTTTGTTCTCTTTCTTTACAGGCACTTGCCCATGGTCATCTAGAATAACAGCGCAGAACTGGGAGAAAACACAGAACTCCTGAGTCCTCCATCTTCCAGGTGTTCCCCAGGAAAGGAAAAGCTGAGGGTTCTTTAATCTCTACCTAAAATGTGAGAGACATGCAAAAAGAAGCTGTATTTTGATAATACCAGGGAAGGGTAAAGGCTCTAATTTTAAATGATGCTTCTTTCAGAACCACAGAGATCTGACTAAGGCCTGTTACTATACAGCCATTGAAAATATTTCAGGTTTATGAGCTAGAGCTGAGACTACTTGCTGTTCAGAATAACATTTATTTTTCTGCTAAAATATTTTGCAGCTGCATAGGTTAAAATCTATGCAGAAACTTTATCTCTTCACACTTTGATGATACGTAAAGGACGTTAGAGATTCTTTATGCCTTCAATTAGATGCAGTCCAGAATGGCAATAGGTCCCTTAAGCACATAACATTAATGCAAATTGTACAGTCCTTTCTGGAAATGCATCCTGTAGCCTATAGCCAGATAACTGGAAACTTGTCATATTAGCTAGCACGGCGTTCCAGTCAAAGGGCTTGCCACACAAATGCTCCCTTTCTTCCTCATAATAATTATGTCCCCCAGCCGTGAACATATTGTTATCTCCAGTGTGTTGCTAATCATTGGAAACAAAGTTCCTGAGTTGAGGAAGTGCGGTGGGACTGAGAGGATGAAGAAGACCACATATAAGAAATGGGGACTCTAGTCCGTCTGTTGTTAGAAGTGAGGACAGATAAATTGAGGTTTATGCAAGACAATTTTAGGCCCCATCTCTAAATTAAGCTTGATGCTGCATGTTGTTAAGAAAAGACTTGTCCTCCTGCATGCTGTTAACGTCCTTAATTCATTTTGGGGATTACACTGTTTCAGAATTGCCAAGCAACTCACAGTCAGCAGATGGCGGAAGTTGCATCAGTCCATGCTGTCCTCAAAACAGTGAAGTCACTGCTCCATTTTCTCACATGATTATAAAATACCTGAACTGTAATTAGGACTAGAGCCTGCTGAGCTCTGGAATGACCGGAAAAACACTGATTTCATAATTTTTCATGTATTACTAGGCATTATTTTACCACTCTTATTACATGCATACTGGTGTATGTCAGTCTGTCTCCACTGAAGCACAAAAAGTCTTGGAACATACAAGTGCATGAATACTAAAATACTCTAGTCCGTTCTCGGTTTTCCTTCCAGTTAATAGGGCTACTTATGCTACATTTTATTGATTAATGGATTTTTTTCATCACTTAAAAATAATGAGGTACTACATCCCTTTCTCCATTTGTGATTTTTGGAGCAATGGTAACCTCTGGTCACTTTCTTGTACCATCTACTGTGTGTCCTGGGGACATGTTAGAACCAGTACAGGCACACAGAATTTCAAAATATCTTAGGGATGCTCGCTATACACTCCATCTAGTCCTTCGTATTGCTTATATATTTCCTCCAACAGGGTTGCCAGGAGAACACAGGTTAGAAATATCAGCTCCAAATGATTCAGCAAAGATTTTCCCCCGTCTTGAAGGAAACCATTGTCCGTCTCTGGAGATTTCAACCCTACTCTGAGCCACCAGAAGACTGATGAAGAGACCTGTTAGAAAGGGAGGTGAATTCCTATAATGACTTACCCGCACAGTGTGTTGATGTGCAAGTTGCTTTACACGGCGAAAACCAGGAAAGATATCTGCTGCAATTTCATTATCCTACAAACCGAGTGGTAATACATGCATCAGAATTCCTACCAAAAGTTAGTGTTTCTGATATAGGAACCTTGTGAACGATACTCAAGTAAGTTAATTTCAAGTGTATAGTAATATATACACTGTGCACATATGCATATATGCATGTGTGCGTGTATGTGCACTGTGATTAACACAGTTGAAAATTGCCAAGCAAATTCTATTCACTAAACTAGAACTGACCAAACTCGTGCAACATTTTTGAGTGCCAAGTAAGACTAATTACTATATTCAGCTGGTCTCCAGCAAATGAATGATCTTAACTGTTTGTTTTTCAGCTGCCAGATGGAGTGAAGTGGAATAGTCTGTGCCATGCATCTAGGGACAAGAAAAATCTCTAAAACTTCAGTTTTGTGTTTGATCGTTTCTGACAAGAACATTTTGTACCTCCAAACCATGTATATTTGTAATTCCAACTTTCCACTAAAGAAATAATTGTTCATTTGCCCAGCAGTCTCCTAAGGTAAGGCTGCCTTATATCCATTTTCCAAAAGGGCACACTGGACCAGAGATTTTAACCGATTGATTTCTAGGTCACACTACCTTGTATTTAACTGGCGGTATCTAAGAGTGTCTGAGCTTTACCTTAACTCCACTAATAGCCCTGTTGGTTCTCACTGATACAAGGAAGGGCAATATGGTGTGAATAAGGTAATGACAGCTCCACGAGGGATTTGAGAACAGCTCACAGTTCAGGGGTGGGGTAGGGGGTTGCAGTGCTACCTACCATGCTTTGATCAGAAAATGGCAGGACGCAAAAGAGTTCAGGAAAGACTGCTTTGAAATTAGTGCTCTTAAGTTTGGAAGGAAGCACGGGGTTTTGACAGGCGCAGCTGGCAGCGCTGCTGAAGTGCCTTTTACGTCTGGCTGACACCAGGGAGCCGAATCGTGATCCCCTGACGCAGCTGGACACCGGCTTTGCTTGCATGGGGGTGATGGCACCACATAGGGACTAAAGTGCTAATGAACTTACTGCAGTACGACCCTTTTGCTTGTGTAATTAGGGTAAGCAGAGGGGAACAATACATTTGAAGTTGCAACTGCTGCTCCAGCCACATCCAGCTGATAGTTTGACACGTCCGTGAAAACAGCATGTGTCGTGACATTTTGAAGACTAATAAGCAATCCCAGGAAACTCTTCAGAACAAGGCTTGTATGTCTGTATGTATGAGTGTGTATCCACTCTTAATTTGCATCTAAATAGTTCTGCTTGTTATTTACTGATGTTTTCAATCCTTTTCCCCTTCCTCCATGTACCAGCAGGAACATGTTATATAAAAGCAGTGAAAAAATCTGGTTTTCACTGCTGGATCCTGAGATGGATACAAAATTCTTTTATTTCTGTCCTTATCACTGGATAAGGACATCTGTAGAATCTACACAACCCACAAACATGAAGGATTTAATCTATGAGGGGTTTTACTGTGGTAGAGGACTATAAGCCCAATGAGAATGAATGAAAGAATAAATGAATAATAATTATTCTGATATAGGTAGAGCCAGAGAGTATCTTAATTTCTTTGCTTAATAGGATTAGACACCTGTGAGCTATTCCAACAGAGAAATAAAACCTACAACACTGAGGATCAGTGGATAGATGTGAGGTATCTAAGTCTTGAGTGTTTGAAGCACAGATTTAAGGGCAAAGGTTAGTTGGCTTTATACTTCAAGTGAGGGGAAAGGCAGAAAGACCTGTCAAAAGAGTTCTTATAAGTATTTTGCATTTTTTCTATGACATCCAGTGGCAATATTTTAGCTCCAGCTGACTGATTTCATTTCTCCTAGTGAAACGTAAACTTGCTTTCCAAGGAGTGAGGATCAGGTTATACACATATTTATCAAAGACAGACTGCCTGAAAAGCTATCTAAAAACCACCACAGAACAAACAAGTTTCTGAAGATTTTCTTCTCCTTTCACTTGTGAATAAACGATTTATAATGTCTGCCTCCAGCATTTTTTTGAGACCAATTTCCTACACCTATGAACTCAGAGCATCTTATATGTGAAGTTTTCCTTCCGTTTCTCCCTGTCCCCATGCCATGTTTTATAAACACAAAACGGTTTATGCTAGGCTTGACTGAAATTTGTTTCCTTGTGCCATCTGGTGGGTATTATCTGTAAATGCACAATAGCAGGTGTTTGAACTCTTTCATCCACTGTTGTGTTGTCAGGATTTTTTTTGCAGGACAATGATGACTGTGGAAGGACTTCAGCTAATGTAAACTGTGGAGGATGAAGCATTAAAGGACTGGGGACATGTGAGCAATCCAGCATTTTCTCTATGAGGCCATGAAGCCTTAGCATAAGGCCGCACAGCCTTAGCATAAGGCCGCAAGGGCATCTAGAGGACAAACGGTGGTATAAACAAAGAAATGAATGCAAAGAAAAATGAGTCCAGAATACTGAAGCGGAACTTGCCACCTGGCAAGAAAGCCACGAGCACA
>Ga0065711_1027103_pt1 | contig 54094 bp, 23 predicted proteins | sample Hoacrofraction12_FD_59098 | JGI IMG/M metagenome (GOLD analysis project Ga0065711, IMG submission 59098) | Hoatzin crop microbial communities from Cojedes, Venezuela - Epithelial fraction 12 v2 (version 2) | ecosystem: Host-associated > Birds > Digestive system > Esophagus > Crop | place...
TTGAATATCTCCAGAGAAGGAGACTCCACAACCTCCCTGGGCAGCCTGTTCCAGTGCTCCGTCACCCTCAGAGGGAAGAAGTTCTTCCTCATGTTCAGATGGAACTTCCTGTGCTTCAGTTTGTGCCCATACTCTACAGAGCAAAGTTGTCTACATAGGGGCAATATCAGAATATAGAGGGTTATGGGGAGAAAACAACAGTACATGTAATTGGAGAAAATAAACTGACAAGGGGATTTTTCTCTGCTGATTTGCAGTTGCAGTACTTTTAGGTGTGATTTTTTGTAAAAAAAAAAAAGTAGACAAAAATCAGGCATAAATGCAATCTTTATGTTTGTATTGTGCTCTCAGTGGGTTTGAATAGTGCTGCATTTATCTTGGTCTTTTCCTTTTATAACCTGTATTTGTGCTGGGTTGTGTGTACATGTTTTGTATGATTTTTTTCCAACTCTCCTTTCTACCATATTTTAATGCTTTCAGTGTTCACAATAGCAAAATGTTTTAGCGTTAGATAAAAATGAATTAGTTTAAGGTAAGAGCATGACTGTAGTGAACTGTGGAGTAAAATGGGATTCACTAGATGCTTTCCTGATAAAACTGTAATTTATTACCCACCTTTTTTTTTTGTTGGTTTTTTTTAAATTACTATGCATAAATACTGCATTGATTTTAAAATAACCAAAGTTTACTTGCAGGTGTTTATAATCCATGCCAAGGACTTTATCTTCTGCCTATTGTAGTCAGCAGTTTTCCTGCTTGAAATGGAGAACGGTCTCCCATAACTTCAGATCATTGCCATCAGTCTTTTGTCAGAAATTCTGATCCCTTCTTATATCACCATTATGTAGTATATTGCGTTGTTTGGTTTTTTTAACTAAGGTTTTTTTTTTTTACCAGAACTTTCTCAGCATAAATATTTTTTAATATGGATGTAGAAGTTCCTGTTCTGTTCTTCTTTTCAGACAGTTAGTTTAATAATATCCTTTACTGACACTTCTCCCATTTTTGCAGTCCTCTTGTATTTGTTCAGATCCAGAATGCAAGCGTGTGCTCTTTGGTGGCCAAAGTCTTTTGGTCTCCTACTATCTTAAGACACATGAAATAGATACTGCTGTGTCATATTTCTTGACTTGCAGGACGAATTGTACTGGAGTTTACAGACAACCCTATCCTTTTTGACTCCCAACCTGTATTGTGTTTAAAAACCCTTCTTCAAAACTTTTTGCCAAGATGGTTTAAACCAGCTGGAGCGGGGAGGAGAAGAATGCATTACTAAAGTCTCACCCATTTATTTCCTTTTTCTGCTATGATCCACAATAGCTGGGACAGTTTTCTCTTTTCTAGACTGAGACAGACCACAGCAATGCAGACAATCTCAGCAAGTGGTTTGCCTAAAAGAGAGAAACTTAGAAATACAGAAAAAAGATCTGATCGGTCCTTCATCTTGTTATCCTTTAACCTCACATATGATTTAAAATGTCTTAAGTGCGACTGTACTTCAGCTTGGTTACTTTCTTTTATTTCTGTTAGTTTTTGGGGGAATAAGGCTGAGTGAGAAACGTAAATCAAACCTCACAAGACATAATGAAACTCCTATCATATCTGGACTCTAGCTTTATATATTGACTTGGTTCTGTTGTGGCCCTGGACTATACTCTTTGGATCCAAACATCTACAAATCTCGAGAAAGTTTAGAGTCTTTTCTGAATTTGGACGTATTTCTGTCTGGCATGTATCTTTCAGAATGTACCGAGGATTTATCTGTTGTGTAGTACAGATATTCAGAGCCCTTTGTGTTTATATCTTAAACTAAGGGGTTCCAGAAGCAGAGATTTCCTAATTAAATCTGTTCTTTTCCTGATGTGTATGAAATTGTTCTAACTAGACTGTTGTTGGAGGATTTAATGAAGACTGCCTTGAGTTCCCCTGAAACACTTTCTGATGGGAATTCTTAGAATTTTGATCTTCTGTATATTGGAGTGTTTGCAGGCAACACATTAAGGAAAAACTAGTTTGCCTCTGCTTCTCGATGTAGAGTGTTCCGCACAGGGAAATTGCAGCTGCCTTATAAAGAATACTGTCGAATCTCAGCAGCTTTTGTTACAACGGGGCAGCTCTTACTCAGTGTATTTAAGTGTGAGATTCTGTGTTTAACATCGCTGGCTTCAACAAGTTTGGCAACATCATATAGAAGAGCGGAAAACTCCCTTTTTCTTTTCCCCAACTTTCAGTGTGGTATTTTTATATTTGTCATACTGTTTTTATGAACTTTACAAGGAAAAATTGTAAAACTTGTTACTAGACTGACTAATAGGATAAAAAGAAAGTTTTAGACTTCTTGTGAAACCGATTATGTTTTTCTCAGCAGATTTTAGGTGACTGTTCACATTCTGAGCAGAATTCTGTCTAAAAATAACTTGTGTCCACTTCTTTATAGGTTTATTGAGAACAGAAATTTCCACACCATTCTCCCTTTAATGTGACCACAATGGGCAGTCATAATTTGTCCATTTATATAAAAAGAATAAATTAGCAAATTAGCCACCATAAACTGTTAGTATATCCAATTCTGCTGACATGTTTATTGTAATCTGTAGTATGCATGATGTTGATTTTCAAAAATGTTCCATTTTCTTTTTTGAGAGTATGAATTATAAATCATGAATCACAGAAAGCAAGACTAATAAAACTTAAAAGTTGGAAACGCTACATAGCACTCATCTATGTCGTCCTCCAAAAAAAAAATTTCAATTTTTTCATAGTTTGATTAAAAGCCCAAAACCTTCTATTCATTTTACAGCTAAAACAGAGCAAGACGGATGGTTTTTCCTGCATTTATGTAGTGAGCAAAAGGCAGCTAATGAACATGCCAGAAACGTCTAGAGAAAACCTAAAAATGGACAAATATGTAAATCTTAGTACAACACTCGGAACGTTACGTGGCACAGAATCTCATAAAAGAAACACATAACTGTGTCTAAAGGCTTAAACTATTTTTTAATGCTTTGTTTTAATGGTATGCATTTCAAAGGAAAGGAACTTATCTCCAAAAAACACATCTAGGAATTAAAGACAGCCGCTAACGAACAGACAAAGGAAGTAAAAAAGGAGAAGCCTTTGCAGCCATAAAAGCAGAGTTCAAAATATCATCCCTCTTACAAAATGTTTCCTGAAAATAGGCTTGTGGAGCACAAAACTAAATTCTGGAAACTCTAGAACTATGAAAGCAAGTCCAGTAGTCGGCACTTTCAAAAATAAATAAAACCATCAGGCAACAACTGTATGCTAATTGCATTTAAGAAATAAGAGGCCACCTACATAGAAATAAAATAAATCTCATTAGTGGAGCTAAAGCAGATAGTTGAGATTCAGACTGTGTTAACGCAGCCCCTTAGGCTTGCTTGCAAGAGCTTGCAAAGGCACTGCCATTTTGTGAGTGACACAGCAGAAGTATAAAATGTGCACCAATATCTCAGGGCCCCCAACTCGCGTGTGCTGTCATAGTTGATGTGCATTTCTTGGCAGAGCTGTGCCCCTGCTTTCAGAGGATCTGGCCAGATTTTTCCTGCTGAATGAGCACAGTGAAGATGGGGAGAAAGGAGGTCACCAAGGGCAGGTTTTGTGCGAGAGGCTGCTAGTTTCGTACAATACTAAGAAATCCCACAAACCATTACATTTTTCTGTCAATAAAATTGTATTAATTTAACCATTTAATTGATTTTACCAAAAGTCAGCTTTGTGAAGGCAAAACCCTGAAAACTCATAATCAAGAAAGTTAAAGATTATATGAATTTCAGACAAGACAATAAATTTCTGAGTTTTTCAACAACAACAGCGAGAGGTCTGTAAGTCGGCCTCTTGAAACAGCTTACACTCACCATCCTATTCCCTCTAGAGAAGTACTGAAAATTGTTTGCAGTAGTGCCCCCAGTGCCCCCCTCTCTCCCCATGGACCATCATCAGGTTATAGATCTTCAGAAACAAAAGCTGCCCAGGCCTTCTTTCACTCTCTCAAACAGTCATCTTAAATTAAAAAACATCAAGGCTTTTGAAAGCTCATCATCTGTTCTGCTGCTGATACAGTTGGATTTGCTGTAGAAACAATTGCATCGGAATTTAACTGGATATATTCTTAGGGTCAAGGCCTGACCATAACTAACTTTAAAAACAGCACAACAGGTATTTTTTCCTTGATCTTTAACCCTTTGTCCCAAAATCTTTCCATTCATAGCTAGTATTTAGCTCTGATTTAGTTTTTGATTCAACTGTGGAGCTTTAACTTAATCTGACAGAAGTTCTGTAAATCCTTTCTAGACTTCTTTGGTCCTGATTTTGGCTCCTGTTTTCTTTTAGACTTTTTAATTCAGCTATGAAAGTTAGAGCTTTATGCTTCTAACATAAAATTAGGCTCAGAGCTTCATAAAAAAATACTTTTCATGCAGCTGCTATTGCTGCTTCAAAGTGGCTCACTGGATTCTTCGTGAAGGATAGGGTCTTCTTGTCTTAATACTTCTCTAGACAAAAGCCTGGACAGGAAGGAGACAGTTACAAGAAAGGATGTTCATTGGGAGAAAGCCAGTAGAAAACTCTTCAACATTTAATCAGAACAAATTAATTCTGTTGATAACTGATCAACAGAAACACAACTCAAAAATCCCACTCGAATTCAGAACAGCTTAGCCAACCAAAACAGATATATTTATTTGTCATACGAGGGACAGATAAGAAACCAGAAAATGTAGAACAACATGAATAAAACCCTCTGTTACATGAAATTTGGCAAAAAATAAGGCCTTTAATAATAATCCTCAGGAACTGCTGTAAGAGTTTCATACAAACCTGCTTCAGGGTCCCTTGAAAAATCAATCTGGATTTAAAAGAAAAAAAACGAACCCCACACATCTGGCTTGATCATTGGCTAACAGAACATATTTTTATTCACACCCCAAATCACACACAGCTTGACTGGAAAGAACACAGCCGCTTGGGCACTAGTGTGTTTCAGTCTGAAGTACATCTCATCTTTATTGAGTTATTTGAGCCTCATGTGCCAAGTGCAGAAAGGCATGCTTTTGTGGGGAGGGGATTTTTTTTTTCCTTTTAATATTAATGTGTAATTTTGGCCAACAAAGTAGTGCTTAGGAGACAATAGCTATTCTCAAAATCCTTTAGACTTCAAATCCAATAAATATACCAAATGCTTTTGTATAAATCCTAATCCAGATCATTGCTTCTGCAGGAACCACTGCTATTGGAAATCAATCTCAAGCATTTTATTGGTCAATTAATTCTGAAAGATTTTTCCATCAGTAAGTCTTACACGTGATGAATTTGGCATGAATGCCTTAGCTACATGTGAGATTTTGGGCAGGTCAGTTTTCTGTGCAGACTCTCACTACAAGTTGTACAGTGGAGTGAACCGTTTTCTAGGGAGCACGGGCTGGGGTAAATTCACGTTCTGCTGGACTCACTGACCAAATCTGCAGAGACTTCAGGGGCTCCAGAAAATGTTCATCTACCAGTAAAACAACAGTAGCTGACCTGAGGGAAAAAACCAATTTCTGCCCGGAAAGCAGCAGTTACCGATATATGTGTTGCAGCTTGGGCCTACTGCCTTGATTAGACTGAGCATCGCAGCCCTGCTGAAATACAAGAGATTCCAGAGGAGGTCAGGGACTGTCTGCCATCAGCACCGTGGCAAACTCCATCTCCTAGTAAACACGGTGCTGCTGTTGGAGGCTGTGATGTGGGATCTTGCAGAATCTTGTAGTTGATTACTTTTGACACAAGCACAAAAGCAGAGGGCACAGTGTAAGAGAGAAGATGAAGAACAGAATTGCCTTTTGTCTGTATTTTAGGGGATAATGAATCTCAGAAGAGCATTTGATGAAAAAGCTGGCGAATCGAGAAGAGCTGAGGTAGAACAGATGTGACAGCAATATTGCTTGGCAGCACTTTCTCTGCCAACCCTATGTACCCTGGGAAAATCTGTCAGGTGAGGCTGTACCACAGGGAGCAGCGTTCAGTTGCAGACCTGCGTTCCCCATTGTACTCCTTTCTGCATTGTGACCTAGTCTGTTATCAATACCTAGCCTTCCATCTTAAAATTAGCATTTAAAATATAATTCAATATGCTGCACGATTCACAGGTTTTGTGACGTTAAGCCTTAACGGCCTGGTTTTCATGGTATTGTGTTTGCAGTGTAAGTGCTTGTATAGAGTTCATTTTTCTCGACAAAGCATATAATGACAAGAATCAGAAAGCACTACTTCAATCCTGCCCGTAACAGCTATGATTTGCAAAGTGGTTTTTTTTAGAACAAGACAGCCCTTGTGAATGCTGTTCTGCGTGTATCTTTGTTTAACTGTATCTGACTGCGATTTAGCACACAAATAAACTTTGTAGGTAGCTGAAAATACAAATCTTTCACTTGACTGAAACTGTAGCACAGCAGTTGCTCCAACATATCAAGATGTTATTAAAGAGACACATGGCCTCAGAGAGGAATTTCAGAAGGATTATACTGAGTAAGTACACAGCAGTTACCAAAAGAAAAGTTAGCATTCAGATCACATTAACTAGAAACCAATATTCCCAAAGATGTTACGCAAGTAATTACTATATATTAGGTTGCCGTATGTACGTGTCTCTGTGTATGTGTGCTGTGTCCAAGAGAGCAAATGTCAAACGTACAGTCATGATCCCCTCCCATCAAGCTAATGGCAAAATTACTCTCGGAGCAGGAGCATGTTCCTACATACAAGACACACAGTCAGCAAATACAGCGATGAAAGCATACGTGTCAATGGGATTAAGATAATACAAAGCATTAACATGGCACCAGGCAACTTTGCTGCACTTAAATACCAGCATCTCCATTCCACATCCTTTTTGGAAAGGTTCAGAGCCCATTTACCGCGCAGTAAGATTAAACTCCTGATTGAATGAATTACAGTCAGCCATTGTCATAAGATACAATCATGCTCCACTGCTAATCATAGCTTGTGCTGACAGGATGCATCAGCTCTGCATATATTCTGACATTTGATTTTGTTAGTTTTCCAAATATGTATATATGTGTAGGGGTGTGTGTATATATATACCAATAGCATTATTTAGCCACAGAAGAGATTTTTGAAAACGTAGTCAGAAAAAGCTATTAAAAATACAGATCTGGAAAGACTCACTTAGGAAATATGCTTAGGAGTTGCTGCTGTATACACAGAAATTTTCATCCAACCCTAAATCTTCTTGCTTTATTGTTAGAAATACTACTAATATCCTGGCTGCTTACCTTACACATTGCTGGTGTATCATTGCTGGCAGCTCATGACAGACAGGTGTACTCTTCACTGGGTGAAAAAATGGCTGGATGGCCAGGCACAGAGAGTTGTCATGGATGGGGTTAAATCCAGCTGGCGGCCAGTCACGAGTGGTGTTCCCTGGGGCTCAGTTTTGGGGCCAGTCTTGTTTAACATCTTTATCAGTGATCTGGATGAAGGGATTGAGTGCTCCCTTAGTAAGTTTGCAGATGACACCAAGCTGGGCGGGAGTGTTGTTCTGCTGGCGGGTAGGAAGGCTCTGCAGAGGGATCTGGACAGACTAGATCAATGAACTGAGGTTCAAGGCCAAGTGCTGGGTCCTGCACTTAGGTCACAACAACCCCATGCAACGCTACAGGCTTGGGGAGGAGTGGCTGGAAAGCTGCCTGGTGGAAAAGAACCCCGGGTGCTGGTTGACAGCTGGCTGAACATGAGCCAGCAGTGTGCCCAGGTGGCCAAGAAGGCCAACGGCATCCTGGCTTGTATCAGGAATGGTGTGGCCAGCAGGAGTAGGGAGGGGATCATGCCCCTGTACTCGGCACTGGTGAGGCCGCACCTGGAGTACTGTGTTCAGTTTTGGGCCCCTCACTACAAGAAGGACATTGAGGTGCTGGAGCGTGTCCAGAGAAGGGCAATGAGGCTGGCGAAGAGTCTAGGGAGAAGCCTTATGAGGAGCGTCTGAGGGAGCTGGGGTTGTTCAATCTGGAGAAGAGGAAGCTGAGGGGGGGACCTTATTGCTCTCTACAACTACCTGGAAGGAGGTTGTAGTGAGGCAGGTGTTGGTCTCTTCTCCCAGGTAACCAGCGATAGGACGAGAGGCAATGGCTTAGAGAGGAAATGGTTTAGATTGGATATTAGGAAAAATCTCTTCACTGAGAGAGTGGTCAGGCATTGGCACAGGCTGCCCAGGGAAGTGGTGTAGTCGCCATCCCTGGAGGTGTTCAAAAAACGTGTAGAGGTGGCACTTCAGGACACGGTTTAGCAGGCATGGTGGTGTTGGAGTGACAGTTGGACTTGATGATCTGAGAGGTCTTTTCCAACCTATGATTCTATGATTCTCATGCTCTGATTACTGGGGAGTTTTACCATTATATAGAAAAATGTCTTCACAGGTTTAAAAAGCAAGCAAAAAAACTCCAAAACACAGATTTGTTCATTGTTTGTTTGTTTAAAAAGAAACATTTGCTTCCCATTGGTAGTCAGTAAATAGAAATGCCTGAGTGCCATTTTTATGTATACAGTTTGAATGGGTCTTTCAATGAAAGTTATGTCCCAATTTTATTTGCAGATTTCGGCAAAAGCATGGGAAAGACATTGAAGCTATAAAAATGGAAAGAAATTAATCAGAAGTTTAGAATGTTCAGTTTTATTCTTTTATAGTGTGCCAGTTTTCTGTTTTCCTTTTCTTTGTTCATAAGAATATCGTTTATAAGATTCATTGACAGAAAAATTTTGAAATGTACTGCAGCCCAAAAACTTGCCTCCATGTTTTTGGGAAGATGCCACAACTTTGTGTGTCATGCTCAACTTGTAAAGAAGAGAAAAAAAACACCCTAATATGTCTTTATTCTGCTCCTACCCTGGTTGGTGCTTCCAGGAATCCAGCTGAACTAAACTTCAATGCAAATATATTCATGAAAGGGTTGGTATGCCCTGTGTTGCACTCCCTTTTTGTGACAGGATAATGAACAGGAACTCATGGAATTAAACTGAACTAAACTATATTTAATAAGGCAGATGGTAACAAAGCCATGGCATTATTTTCTTTAAAGTATCTAAGGTTATCTTGGAGATTCTTGAAACTGTTTACCTACTGTTATCTGATTTTTCGAGTCCTATCTTTACAGGTTTAGTTGAATGTACAGCCTATCTGCTGTACATTACTAATGGGTTATGAGATACTGAATTTCCGTAGCTAGTCATAGCGAATGCTTTAAGATTAAACCTTTCTATAATTCTGCCTCTTGTTCTTGACTGTCTCCCCCACCGCTTGCTTTCCCCTTCTCAGATGCAGCCTTTTAACTGTCCTCCCTCCAACTCCCGTCTTTTCATCTCTCCCCATCAAGCCCAGACCCCATCATTTTCCCCTCTCAAGTACCTGATTTGCTTGATCTACAGCACTCTTTTATACTTTTCCTGGCTGTCAGAACACAGCAGTCTTCTCTAGTGATAGTATTGCCATTGTGTGTCCCCTCTGAGGTTCCTGAAAAGATCTGGCAGTTTGTGTTGGCTGCAGTTCATCTGCTCTGTTCAAATTTGGCAGAGTCCTCTCACAAAAGTAGTAGCCTCTAAGAATTTGGTTTTGGCCTGAATTAGCATGGGTAATGTACAGAGTATCTCTTCTGAGGGATCTCTAATTTGATGCAGACTTCTGGATGTTAACTTGTGCTTAGCATCACAGAAATGTGCACAGGGACTGATCGTGCTACGTCTTTCACGGCTGCAAGTGTTGCGACACTAGTGAAACTTCTCTTGAGTCTCCATGGTAGGCAGCGCAGCAGTGGAGGTTTGTGTGCTGTGAGAGGGAGGGCCCAGGAACCTGATCTTCCACTTGGAAGCCAAGTTTGGACACCTCTGGGGTACCTTTCTACAGTCACAGTCGTTCTTCCTGCTGAGGAGACGGTTGTAACCTGTGGACGCTGTACTTCTCCTGTGTTGCGGTTACAACCCTGAGATTGTCAGGACCATAAAGGGCGGGTCAGACAGGAGCTCGTCAATAATACGTCAATGACATTTACAATTGTTCTTACCTACTTACTTTTGATTAGTACAACTGTGTGAATTATCTCCCTAATTATTCTTTATAGGTTTTAATTGCTTTTTCACACGGTCCATGGATTATATTTAATCCTTTGTAACAGTGTTGCATAAAAATGCAAATGTTCTACCTTGCAGAAGCACAGCTAGGACTCAACTATTAGAATATGGCGTTTGGATAACTCAAACCAAACTCTGCGTCATTATTTGTTCATTCACCTGGGGGAGTTTGTTGTCACGCTGTACAGCTCACAGACAGCATTCAATTGTGTTGAAACTTTTGTAACAGGTCACCCTTGCACAAGGATACATAAGAAACATAGCTAGAAGGAAAGTTCTCCTGCTTAACACAATGGACTCGTAATGTTCTACTTGGCATGCAGATGCTCCTCCAATATTATCATTAATTACAACAGTAATAATCCCATTTGAGGAGAGTATAAAACTTCTAATGTTTAGCAAGGTCTTTCCAATTTTTTGAATGCTTCATCTTCATCTTCCATTTTCACAGGATACTCTAAACAGACAAACATCCAGCACCTGAAGATAATAAGCACTGAACAGCCCTGCAAACACTGCAAGGTTCTGACCCTACAATGAAGCAGCTCATTGCTCCATCTGGTATTACTCTTATGACAGCAAATGGAAAAGAGAGATCCACTGTAACAAAGCATCATCTTTATTTCAATTCAGTTTTCCTTGTCAATAGGCTTTTGTAAATCAATGTTTATACTGAAAAAATTTTAGTATGGAAAAAATAAAAGACTTTATAATCAAAGAGTTTTCTTCTAATCACTTCTTCAGAAATATATTTTGATAATAGCAACTGGTCATTACAATAAAAAAACAGAAAAGGCGTTCATTTACTGTGGCATGGGAAGTACTGCCAGTTCTAAATGCCCTACGTAGTTTCTTTAAAATTTTTACATTCTTTAGGCCTCAACAAAGACCAAAGCTCCCCTTCCAGGTCTGGTAGCAAACAGACTGTTATTCTCCAGTGCTAACCTTTGGGCATCGCTTTGGTAATAAGCTGCTTTTACATTTTTTAGGAAAGCATTCAGGTTGTCAGTAGGCACCATTGACACAGTGCAGCCACCCCATCCAGCTCCAGTCAGACGTGACCCGATGGCCCCAAATTGCCTAAAACAAAATAGCAGAAAAAAAATCATGTAAAATGAACCAAAAGGGGGTAATTTGTCATATGTAAAATTTCTATAGAAAATTTGTGAATGCTTTACTCAAAACACAGCTATGTCATCTGATTTTTCTGAAGTTCACTTGGTTGTACGCAACATTACAGCAATTTGCACTTACCATTTTGGACAAAAAAAAAAATGCTGCCGCTTTAAACTGCAATATAGTCATTTCTGTCAATTCCAAAGCCCCCCTCTCTGATAGTGCTTCAGCATCAGCTGTTCTAAGGATCACAGCACAGCTGAGATGAAGAAAGCAGGAGAAGAAAGGAATTGTGTTAACAACACTCATAAGGCATCAGAAGTGAAAACAGAAATACATGACCGAAATAACAAAAGAGGGTTCACAAACTCCTTGCACAGGATGCAGGCACGCAAGCCATTTTCTCATGTGGCAAAGACAAACAGCTCTATTCTTCCAGGAAAGAGCTAAAACATGGTGAGGATTCAGAGGGCTCGGCAGGACTGCTGAGTGTGCCAGTCAGGAAAAGGAGAGCTCAGAAACCCTTAAAAAGTCACAGAGGGTCACTGCACCCGAGCGTCTGTTTAGGCTGAGTGGACAGAGCTGCGTATCTCTCATTAGAGCAACCTCGTGAACTTCACAGATTTACAGCAGTAAAGGTAAAATAAGAATTTTGTTCCAAAAGAAAAAAATTCTCTTAATAAGGAGGGTGAATAGAAAGAACAATGACAAGTAAATGGCATCCAAAATATAAACCATTCCCAGCTTCAAGATACTGGCCTGCTAGAAATGTCCTACAGCAAATCCCATGCCATTACTGTGCAAGATTCAGATACCATCTCACTAGAATTTAGTAGAATTATTTTCATTAGTTTCCTACCTGTGTTCTTGATCTTTGCATAGATTCAGAAAAAGTAGGAAAATACCATGTAATAAATTTCTTTGGGGCTTTTCTAACCTAGTTGAACAGGATGCTTTAGAAAACTCATTTGAAATCTTATTCTCATGAGAGATCTAATCTGCTTTGCAAACAAATACTTTTGATATGTTTCCAATACCCATGTGTGGAGAGATTTACCAGTCCCGGAATGTGTCTGAGGGAGAGACAGCATCATGTGAACAACATACTGGAAAATGACAGCTCATTCCGAGCGGGCTGTGGTAACTTTTCATATGTGCATTTTATGTTAAATGAATCTGGTATACTGCTGGGTTAGTAGAGGTTTAGGTTGTATTTCAAGCAAGTACTTACATATGTGTTTGATTCTAAACATGCTTACATCTCTTCTTGAACAGAAACTCTTTCTTCAGTATGTCTGTGTGGTGCCACCCTTCATATTGACTCGATTTTATGTTCATTCTTTATTTCCTGTTGGTGTTTTATTTTACTTATTATTATTCCTGTAAGCCACTCATTCTCTGATGCAATTTTTGTAGTTTCTGGTCCATGGAGCAACCTCCTAAAATGAGCAGGATCCAATGCAGTCTCAACTGCAATCAGTAGGGAAATTCCCATCGACCTCATCAGGCCCAATCCACTTTTCAGCGTCTGCGCAATCAGCTGTCTGTACTCATCTGGTCTGTTACCTCAGACAGAACTTTGTATTTCAGATGGTGTCTGGCTTTTATTTTGGTAGGCAACTGAAATCCCTTCAGAATTGTTCTGAACCTTTTACTGATTTCATAATTCTCTGTGGTCATGCTCATGCCTCATTTTTACTGAGTCATTTTAAAATACTTAGTTGAAATAAAGCGTAATGTAGACAGAAAATATGCCTCTCTGACTCGAAGTCACTGTGTTTCAAAACACTGTGGCTAACAGTTTCAAATGCAGTGATACCATTAGACACTTTGGGCTTAAAGCTGAGGAACCTGGCGTTTTGATGGGCAGTGCTGTAACACCTGAAAATTAGGTACCTGATGTTACCAGAATTCAGCAGTGAGCACCTAATTCTGCATCTACTGGAGACGTGGTGCACAGGAGGTACCTAGATCAAACACAAGAAAGTTAACTTTGGAACAGGTCTGAAACTGTGTTTTTTGAGTCTTGATCAGCTCAGTCCTCAGCTAGACTCCTCTGGTGAAGTGGGATTCGTAGCCAGACGCTCTCTTCCTGTGCACTGGCATCTAAATCGTGCATTTATGAAGAGGAGACCAAGCAGACAATAATCTTGGGGACGGATCGCTCACCCACCCAGTGGGTGACGTGGATTTAACATGTGGGAAAGCACCCTCTGCACCGCCTGCGCTGTGCTGTGGCCGTGAGGACAAGTAATAGAGGGAGAGACAGGGCAGACAAGAAAGATAACGTATCTGTAGTTCAGTGCTGGGGGCATGCAGCTCCCCGCTGTGGGTTCTGGCCTTTGCTTCTTGAAGAGTTTACATATCTTGTTCCAGTATTCACTGGATAAAAAGAGAATCCTCTTATGAGGAAGGGGGTGTGTGTAAATGAGAGTCAAAACATGAGTACTGCAGCAAAGGAGAGAATAAAAAAATGGAAGTCCCATAGTCTGGTATGTGGAAGCGACAGATAAGACATTGCAGTACCTCATTTTAAAAGTAACTGTGCTGTAAGAGGTGAAAAAATCAGAGCAATAGTGTTAATTCCAAATACTCAAAATTATGAACCAACTATTCAGAAAGCATAGAGTTAACATGATGAGATTTAAATATGTCAAGGGGGATGGTGGGGTATTATGCTGTTTTTTGTAGCTTAGTGTGCACTTGAATAGCATCTTTAAACCTTGCTGGCTTTGAAAGAACTGCAAACTTCTTTTTGTGGGGTGGTTTTTTGTTTGTTTTGTTGAATGTTCAAATTGTGCCATGACTCCCAGCTTTGCAGCTTTAAGAAGATCAACAGTGATAAGAGTCTTGATAAAACACAGAGTTGTCTCAGCTACCATAATGCACTGGGACATAATGTACAAACTATCTTTTAAAAGTGATCCAAGAGGATTTGGCTATCTTTAACTGTAAGGAGCATGGCTGGTAACACAAAAAACATCAGGATTTATACCACCAAAAGATGGAGAATAAGGGAATTAAAGTTATTTGCAACACTCAAGGATTCTCAGAGATCTTCAAAAGCACTGAATGAATTCAGGAGTTTAGGTTTGATTTTTTTGTTCCTTAATTGTTTAGTAAATCTTCTGGGTTACTTTCAAGGACCAGCAGGTAAACCAGCTATTAGCAGCATGAGATAGGTTAGAGAAAGTACAAGTCTTCTGGCTTTGCAAAATGAAAAAAGCAACTGACCAACTAGTGGTTACAGTTTTCAGCACTACAAACCACAGCAAGTATGGATCCCTTTCTTTCTTGGCAGAGGTTGTACAGCAAAACATAAAGATTGAGACAAAACAGAAAACATCTGGATATGCAAATTATTCTTCACAGTTTAAACCTCAGAAGGAGAGAGCAGCAGTAGATGCGGGCAATTCTGTGGAATGTATTTTTGGAAAGGCTTTTTAAAGTTACAGGGCAGCTGTACATCATCGTAAGTAAAGAACGCAATTTATGTAGTTCCTGGCCATTTCTATAATCACAGCAGCCCAGTCTTCCCAGAGTGACCAGTGATTTTATGTCCCTCAGTTTTTTTAATGTACAACCTGAGAAAAATTAAGACTTTTTTCCCTGATAGTTTCCAAAAATTAGATGCTGGTTTAAGCTGCATTCATCTAGAACATTGATACAGTTTTAGAAATCTAATCACAGCATCAGAGAAAAAAAAGAATATCAGACTTCTAAAGAAGGAAGATAAATTTCTTAGACAATGCTCTCGATGGGACTAGACTGTAAAGAATAATGAACAAATAATTTACTTGTTTCTGTGCAACGAATGTAATAAAAACCCCCAGATGAAATAATTTTAATGTACCAGTTGGAAACTGTTTCACACAAATGGCACTCCACTGTGGCGCTTCGCTATGCTCATCGTACTAGCTGTGGGCTCAGCTGCTGGCAGGTTAGAAATCAGAAGTACCATGGACGCACATATCAGGTTTTTTCCTTCGCTATTTATATTTTGGTCCCTGGAACTAAAATGCTCTGCTTAATTTTAATTTAATTTAGTAAAATCCTAACTGTGTACTCCTTTCCTTTGGGTCCTGCGGCTGTGTCTATGCTACTGCCTGCAAGCCAGTGTCACGATACCCCAGCTCGCGCGGAACGCAGCAGTTCTCTAGCTGTGAAACACAGAGCTCAGCATAAATGAGAAGCAGAGAATTTCCATCCCCACGCTGAGCATCACGCTGCAGCAGACTGCTGCTAGCATCCATGCTAGCTCATGTAAACGTAGCCCAGGTAACTCCACATGGCAGTGCAGATCTTAGCTGTTTATACCTACTTGTTTTCTCCTGCTTGAAACAGGATAGTTTTCTCCCAGCATTTCTGAGAACAGGCCCTATCAGTACGATTCCAGCAGGGTACCCTAAGTGAAGACACTTCAAATGGCTCATCACTTCTGCGAAGTTTGGTCAGCAGATGCCACTGACTGAGGCATCAATGCTGGGTAGTTACTGTACCTAAAAATAATGTAGATGTTAAGCTTTAAGGCTTTTCCTTTGTCAATGGTGTCACAGAACAGGCAGTGCTGACACCCTGCGCTGGATCAAGACTTTGTAGCCCAAGGTTTTTGATAATTCAGTAGGGCATAGTTTCTGTCTTCAGCTGACTCTAGAGACAGTTCTTCCTTCTCACACACAGACCAGCAGTTCCCTTTGAGTAGCTGGGATGACCATGGTGGACTTGCCCCGCTTAGTGACTGTCGTAGCTTATTCTATTATGTGATCATTATGTGATACAATAAACTGAACGTAGCCTGTGAGTTATGTACTGGATTGGCTCCCAAGAGAAGGGAGAGAAATTGTATTGCTAAATTACTATCTGACTGTCCAATGGCTATCAGGGCTTTTCTGTGTTTCATCACAAAACAGCATGTGTATCCCATGTGCAGAATAATCTGCGAATGTCCAAAAGTCTTCTGTTCAGTTTTTAGGTTTGCGGTTTTCTGGCTCAGAGGCCATTCCATCTTGTTTGCAAAAGAAATCAGACTAATCTAAATAATCATCTCTATCATACTCTATCAATTTACAAACCTGGTAAATGAGTATTACAACTTACAAAATCCACATCAGTATATAAGTAAGAAAGCATATGGCAAATTGCATGTTTGTAAAATTCATACTTTTGTTATAAGCCAGACGAATTTATGAGTTAAAAAAAAAAAGGCCAGTTGCTGGTAAAGAATGGTAAAGAAGTATTTTTTATCTTCATATTGAAACTGTTTCTGTTTACTTCAAGACTGAAAGATATAGCGGGAGGATGGGATATGTTAAGAGTATTTGCTTCTAAAAGACAGTGAAACATTTCTCGGCCTCAGGCCTGCAAACATTTGCGGCACCCTGCATTTCCCCACTGGCAGGACAATAATGCTCTGGCTTAGGGCAGAGTTTCCTAACGTAGGCACATCCTTTTCCAAGGAGAAGCAGGAACCGTAACAGATGAGCAGAAGTATGCAGGTGCATCACCAGGAGCCACGATGAAGTGAAGGAGGGCAGCAGCCGGGGTAAGGTTGCTCGGGCAGAGGCCGGGATGGAGTAGTGGTGGGAAATCTTGGGTGGGCAGCTATTCATTCCCCCAAGCCACTGTTAAAATGATCACCAACCACTGAACTCCTTCTACAGGCACTGAATTTGGATCAAAGTTAGCAAAAGATGTCTGTCCCATGATTAAATGTACCAGAAAAATGGAAATTAAGAGAGTCTGACAGGTGTACATCCTTTCATGCTGGTCCTGTAGTATGGACAAAATACTACGCAGAATGCGAGCACTAGGTATTAATTTTTACTTTCTGTATTATTAACACATGGCTGTACCAGTTCTCACCATCCACTGGACCAGAGTTATGAGAATAAGAGCCTGCTACACACAACAACCTGTGATTTCCAGCTCACTTCACGCCATTTCTCAGACTCGGTTTATTCTGGCTAGAGAGTATGAAACTGGGGAGGAATAGAGTGAGATGAGAAGGGACAAAGTGACACTCGGGGAGTGTGTTCTGGAGTTGAGAAGGCTTATTTTATCACACCCAAACTACGCTAGGGAACCTGGCTAAAAGAAGGAGGCTGGGGCAGAGCAGGAGAGCGAAGAATGTAGGGAAAGCTCAAACACACAATGCAGAGAGGAGAAGCAGAGTCTTGGCCACTGTAAAAGATAACGCTCATCTTTTAAATAGTGAAATGCTGTCCAACCTATCTGACACCCTAGACAACATATTTTTTGAATTAAAAAAATGCAATAGCATTTCACAATATACCATTATGATTTGAAGGCAACCTAAGAATGTAGAACAGCTTGCTTATGCCCTGGAATTCCCATGGCGGCAGTTCTGAAATGGTTAAGAAATACACAAAAAGTAACAGAGTTCACACAGAACAACTAAGATGATGTTTTATGAAACCCAGTTATGACTTCTTCTGCAACTTAAGAATAGCCAACAGTCTAACGTAACACTTGTGATGATGAGTCAGTCCAAAAGCAAAGGCTGTAATAAAGCCATAAACTGCAGCTTTCATCTGAAAGTATTACACAGATGTCAGCAGGGAAACAATTGACCATGTAATGTCCCTGCAGGAGATTAATTTTGTAATAAGAGACAAGAATACTTTCATTTTAAAATTGCAATAGCCAACGATGTCATATTTTCTCATCAATCCAAACAACGTTCTCAACAGGCGATTACTCTTCCTTGTGGTCAGACTTACAGGCAGATGTCTACCAGCCGATCCAGTTCCGGACAGCTGCATTCATACATTTCCCTGCAGCTGATATAGCTCTGGTTCATCAACTCTCCCAGCAGCTGGATTGCATTGGCAGGTGCTTCATTGCATATCTTCTTAAATTCCAGCACTCTGGCAGCTTCGCTATACACATGCTTTGCACGCTGGTATAACTTGAAGGTGGAAACTAAACAAAATGAAAAAATATTAAGTGCTACAGTTATCCATTAACAGCCACCACAAAAGGAACATACAAAAACATAGCAGAATTATATGGTTTTTAGTACTTCATATTTTATATTAGAACTCTCTAGGCTAAAAGTCTTCTACAACAGCTCACCTACATCGTCTTTAAAAGCCCTAATGAAGTAGTATTTGGAGTTCATCAAAATATAGTGCACACATTTTTTTCATGCTGATAACTTCATGCACATGCTCTGGTTATTTGCTGTGTCACTGAACAGACCCAGTCTCCCCTTTTACTTTGCAGAGGCAAGCCACAAGTTCCAGAGTTTAGCAGCGACATGCATTAGGGCATTAATCTACAGCATTCAGCTTTCAAACACCAGCAACACCGAGTCAGGAGCACAGGAGAAAGGCACCCCGTGCCCTACATGCAGCCGTCGGCCAGCACCTGCTGGCCTGGGTGCTGTGTGTGGCTGCTCCAGGCCAGCTCGGCATCAGCTGGGGAACTGTACGGGTGGACCTTGTCTTGAAAAAAAACCAACCGCCAAACCACAAAAAACACCAACCACTTTTTTTTTTTTTTTGGAACTGAGATTAACATAAATGCTATCATCCATATTTCCTGGTGCGAAGGTAAGGAAGCGCTCCAAAGTATTTTCACAATGAGGCAGGCTCACCCTGACTGTAAATGCTACTAGATTAAAGGCACAATGAAGAGCACAGGTGCTTTCAAAAACAAACCCTGAAAACCAGAGTGGTGTGTGTTACCAGCCAGAGCACCCATGCTGCCTATGTGAAGAGATGTCAAGCCCAGACAGGTGCCGCTTAGTGCTGACCTAAGATCAAAGGCTAGTGCAAGGATTTTGGCTGTAATTTTTCTGTTGTGCCATGAAAAAGTAGCTCCTGTGGGAAGGGGGGTGGGGGGTGCTCAAACCTGTGAGACCTCCACCAAGCCTCAACAGAGGTCCATGAAGAGGAAGGGGATGGCTGTGGTGAAAGGCTCCTCAAGCTACTCCTGTTGACAGGAGGGTTTGGTCTGCAGTTGGTATCTGACAGTTGGTCTGTCTCTGCCAAGCTCATGTTGTAGTTCATTGTTTTTCCCTCCCAGTATAGTTCTGTTTGCTTTAATACCACAGCTACTATTAAAGAAGTATTGTTCACCAGAAGCATGTGTAACATAATTTATAATCAAATTGGTTTACTTGAGCTGTGTGGGTGGTAAATATTAGGTAAGTGGACTTTATTTTCTATATGGAGCACCTACTGCAATATGTTTCCTTATTTCATCACAACTCAAGCATACTCTTATTAGAGCACCTCAGAACATCCCTCATTTTCTTTCCACATCTAAATTCTCCATTAGAGCAAGGTCTCTCTCCTCATTTCTGATTCTGGTGTCTCTTGCTTTCTAAAATGGCTGATGAAACACTCAAAGAGAGGTAAAAGGAGAAGAGAGACAAGCCCTATATTCAAAACAGAACTCGCTATCTGACCCAGACACATGGAGTTCCTGCTTGGCTGTTCCGCGGAGACAGCCACGTTCTGGAACCATTTCTGATGATTTCAGCAATCTACATTCGCAAGTATATGCAGAAATCTTCCTTGAAAGACTGGAAATAAAATTATGTCCAGTATTACGTCTCTCATACACATACTCCAGATTGTAACTCTTACAGACTAGACTAAAGCTTCATCAGCGCCTGTATAATCCCTTTTTATTTCTCCAGAGTAAGTGCAAATCACAACTGTAAATGCTGAAAATACACTGCTGAGAGAGACCCAAGTAGTGTAAAATGATAGAGAAACATTGAACGTAGCAGTGTCCTGCTACTGGTGATACTGCTTCTGGTGACATTTATTTTGTAATTCAATACAGCTCGCTATTGAGAAACCCTGTGTTGCTGCCTTTGGAACAGGCTGCCTGAACGCATTTCAAACTCGAACAGAAAGAAGAAAATTGAGTGCCCCCCAAAAACATCATCTTAAGAGCATCATGTGGGAAGCGCATATCTTGGTTTCTCCTTTAGAGGTGTGTTTTACCCCACTGGATTTTGTTGCTGCTGGAGTTACCTGCACTGCGTTTTGCAGAGAGACGCCTCAGTATTTTTGAATGTTGAAGAAAGGCAGCCTGGCCTATTTTTAAGGATGGTTTCTCTTTAAATGTTCTTTTCTTACAAGCTATTGTTTTAGAGCAAGGAGATTTCTAAATGTGCATTCGTTTAGGGAATATCTAAAGTTGCGTGAGAGATTGCCATAGCTCACACTCTCTTGTAAATCACCATCGAACAGTAGTAACCCAAAGAAAGAACTGAAAACACGTCTGGTTTCAATTGTAAGGCAACAGACTTGCCAAAGGCTGTGATTGATTCGGAGACCACCCTTTGGTAGAGCAGTGCTCTACTGGCCAGATTACCTTAAAAATCTCTGGGGTTGTGTTGTGCTCGTCGTGTTATGAATTGGCAACCGGCATGGGCGCTCCGGCTGCTGGCTGCCAGCCAGAAGATCTGAGCTGTGTCCTTGACAGCATTCGCTCCCAGGAGAGTCCCTCTGTGTAGGGGAGAATTTGCTACCTTGACACTGGCTTTCTCTCGATGCGGAAGCAAGCCTTTCAGGCAGCTCTCAAGTGAGAAAGAGCGGCTGTACGTTATTTACAGACTCCTTTGTGGACATTTACCAAACTGGTGTCGGTTAAAGGCTGGTATCATTGCGTTGGCTATTGGTTGGTTATGGGCAGCATTTTATTTCAGAAAACTATGTTTGTGTTTAAAAATGTTTTTTTATAGTTTGCTTTTCCTCTCTGGCAGTGTACTGTTCAGGAAAAATTATCTTCAGGACAGCAAACACCTCTGTACTCTGTAAATCCTATTCTAAAGTAATGAAATGATTCACACATCTTTGGCTTTCAACACCAAATACCTCTGGTAATAGAGAAACCCTCTTGCACCTCTTCTGTTTTGATGGGTAGTCCAACTAACCATCTCTGTATAATAAAAGATAGCAGAGCACACTATATTTCCGAAAATTACATCTATATTGGAATCTCCTTGCTACAGCACAGCCTGTATATTAGCTCCACGTAAATGAAATCCGAATTAATAGGACATGCCAAAGAGCTATGGAGGCTGTGATTTTTAGAAGAGTGCAGGAATGGATCAGAATCTGTGCACTTCATGCGGCCACATTTTTTACCATTAAAAAAGACTGATTTCCTAAGCCATACTCTGTCACAGTTAAAAGAAACAAAACCTAAGTGTGCATGACTGATTAGTTTCTATCCGAGCTAGGGCTGGAGTGCTCAGAAAGAGGAAAAACTGAAGCCCTCCAGGTAAACTTTCTGGAGTTGCACAGGACTGGGTTCTATGGTCTCACCCTCTGTGGTGCTCAAAGGAGAGCAAAAAAGCAGGGTTTAGGGAACTAATGGCAGATTCTTAAAAGCATGTGGCTCCTTAAATCCATTATAGCGAATGGAAATTAGGTACTTAATCTGACTGAAAATGTAAATATACTTTCCTAATCCAGTAAACTATAAAGGCCTGGTTTCTCCCGCTTAGATGTACTTCTGAATTAGGGGCACAGGTACCCTCAGCTCCATCTCCTGTCAGTGAAAAGGGCAGGCTGAGGAGTCGTTTATCCCACCCGAGACCCGGATTGCTCTGTGGTACCCATTTCTCTGGCAACTAGAGAGGAACCTAAAACCTCTGGTGCAATGAAACTAGCTGGCTGCCACGCTGACGTAAGAGCAGTTGTCTTGGCCATGTCTCAAGTAATGTTTCTTCTGCAAAGGGATCTGTGCAATATCACTTGTTTAAACTGATGTAGCACCAGTTGGACTGATGGAGATTTGTATCAGCTGAGGATCAGGTCTCTGACCAGAACCACGCTCTCAAAAACTGTTCTTTGAAAATCACTACACATTTCCTCTCTGCCACGTTCTGCGTAGCTCACTGCAGGAATGAACTGTTTGATTTTAGACCTAGACACACTCTCACAATCAGAATCTCAGGGTCTCTTTTGTCCCTTTCTGAAAAGACAGCACGGAGGTTGTGATTTTTTTTGCATGGCATCAGCTGCAAACAGAAGAAGCTTCTTGTGGATTCCAGTGAGGTTAAGCGATACCTTTTATGGATTGAAACAGACAGAGATCAGAAGAAATTAAAGCCAGCCTGAAAAGTCAAGATGAGACCAAAGAAAACTTTGAGGACAAGGAATCCTATACTCAGGTCTGCTCTTAGCAACATTTTATCATTTAAGTTTTTAACATGTTTCACCTGTATTCAGCCTGCTATCAAAGCAGCTAATCCACCTTCCAGGTTATAGCTCCACTGTGTTTCTGAAGTTTCAAATAGGACACAGTGAATCTTCTTTAAGGAATCTCCTCCACTGTTAACTGCTTTGTATTACCAGTCCTTATCTGGTTTCCAGAGAATGTCAGCAACTCCTGCTGACCCTTTGTGGATTCTTTGCACCCTAGCTTTGCTCCTCTGCAGAGGATTTCTGGAATGTCATCCATGAACAGGTAGATTAAATTCACCTACAAACCACCAAATGCCCTTGAAAGAAATGGTGACGTTTTCCAGTGCACTAATAGCTCACGCTGCAGCAAGAACCTTCCAAGTTGTTATGACACAGTAGACTAACATTAATGAAAGTTTGTCCAAAATCCATACAAAGTCTTTTAAAAACAAACAAAAATCCTGGGTTATTAGTCTCCAACAACTGTGGGTTAATTAAATATAACAGAGAATTTTACTGTCGGTTTCCAACTATATCGTCCCATTTTTAATTTCAGCTTTACAAAAATTGTGCAAACCTGTCCACTCCATTTATGGGATTTTTTAATTTATAATCAAACGTTGTGGCTTCTCACCAACTCGTATTATTTGTTACAACTTCAGCTTCAGCAGATTCCTTTCTTTAGAAGCTTCCTGTACAATTCTATCCGACCTTTAGCTAAAGATCAACCTCGTCAGGCTATATATTTTTTTCTAGTTGCTTTGGCAGCTCCTTAAGATATGTTTCACTGTAGATTAATGAGCTACACATGGCTGATGGGACTGTTAAGAAATTTACAACAGGAAAAACTCACCGACACAAAATCATGTAGGGGACAGTTTCTACCACCATTACTCATAGAATAGTACCCTTCTCTGTTAGGCATCTTGCTGATTGAACATGATGAGGGTGAAGGTTTCTGGCTCATAACGTATATAAGAAAATGCTGCCAGATGGCTTTAATTTGAGCCAGATTGTGAACCCCCTACTCAAAGTGGGGAACAGTTACTCTACTGAGACTGCTCAAGTAACCGTTTGCAATCTGGCTTTCTGAAAATAAACCAGGGGACGAGTGATTGCTGGATTCAGTGACCCATTTAGCAGACACCTGCTTTGAGATTATGATAACTACTGGTTTAAAGTGATTTTTCCTCCAGAGGCATGCTAGCTTTAACAAGGCTGTTGCAACTAACCTAGAGCATTCAGTGCCTGGGCCTAACCTGTGGCACACCCCAAAGGCCTCCATCCTCCAGGTAGCTGTAAGGGATCTGCCTGGAGTGGCCACCTCTCTGGGGCTCATCCCAAGTAAACCAAGGTTTGGTGGAAGGGGATGGTACGTTCCCAAATTTCTCCATGACATGGACCAGGCTGAGGCTGGAGTAGGCACCTGGGCCCTCAAGCTGGGAAGCACTCTGAGGTCTACCAGTTTGGAGGTAACTTCTGTTCATGTGAGACAAGGGCACTCTGCTACTGCACAGGACAAAGCTTTATGTATCCCAGAGCAGCCTGACAGAACATCCAAGCACCCACCTTCACGTATGCCCATCTGTGCAAATAAAGTTGAAACTGTTCTTGCACTGAGATCACCATTAATACAAATTACTTGGCAGTGGGAATGAAAGGCTATTCAAGCAGCACTCACTGAAGCTACAGCAGAGATTTAGAATTCTCTTTCCAGGGGACAAATAGGAGGGCAGTCAAACAGTGAAATCCACACAGCAAATGGATGCCTGCTCCTCCCATGGCAATTTCATTCTCAGGTTTAAATGTCAAAACTAGATTACAATTTTATACATAAAAGGGAAAAATGAGTTTAAAGCCACCTCATTTAAGAAGGAAAAAAACTATTTCATGGTTAAAGGAATACACTGTTTTACAGAAGAATATCCTTTTGTGGTGAAGCTTATAAATACTTGATGTCCCACAATCCCCGCACACTAAATGTTCTGTGGAGCACCCAAGTCCACGCCAAAATTATGGCATAGTGCACCTTACAAAATAATAAATATTACTTTTTCTAGAGATGTTCAGAAGCCACAAGTGCAATCCGCATGTAAACATTTGCAAGGGGGATTTAAACTCAGGATTTTGATTTGGCCAAGGAACAACTGCAAGAAGTTGAGAGAGGCTTTATGCACCCTCCGTACTTCTCCAAACCTGGGAACAAGTGGGCTGTACAGTGGGGAACTGCAGAAATCCTCGAGCACCCGCCTATAAAAGGGATGCAAAGTTGCTATGCGCTTCCACACCTGGCCTGGTACTTGCCCAAAGCCTGCCCATACCATTTTTCTTTGGAATGTGGTGTTTTTATCTGATCAGTCTTACACACTTATAAAATTTTATGTAGATACATAGTACCCTCACTGGAGGAGTGGAGGAGAGGGAAGCTAGACTTAAGACTACAATAATATTTACCTAGCACTTTCAGATCCTTAAACATGAGATACAATGCCAGTACCAAACATCAACAGTAACTATCACTGGGCTTTGAATAATACAAAAAATTAAAACTACTGACAATTTCTGTTCAGCCACAGAGAAAACTCAGAATCCAGTAAATGATCTGAACAGCAATTCTCATGCAAATAGTTTACCCTTAACATTATAATGTTTTATGAGAGAAGTTGGTAAAATGTGTACAAAGGAAGAAAGATACCCTAAATGTTATGGTTCCTTCTTCACGTTGAACAAAAAAGTTCAACAACATTCTGAAATTCTCTGCAGAGATTACTTATTTTTCAGCATGTTTTCTCTCACATGAAGAAGCCAGGCTTTGTCATTAAAAATATAGTGGGAAAGTAGAGGGGAAGTAAGAAAAATACTTTTGTTAAACAGCCTCTGGTTTTCCAAAGCCATCATAAAATGTAATTTGTTTAGTGTCTAACAAAAACAAACAGTGGATTTAGATTCCTTCTTTCTGTGTCTGTTTTATTTCTTCTTTGCATATAGTTTTACAGAAATCTGTTATTTAATTTTATATTGTACATGCAAAGAGCCTTTCAGCATAACCCATTTTAATTGGCCTTATCAAATGAAATCATGGTCTTGCAAGTTTAAGAGATTCTGTTCCGCAAACATCTGCAAACGCTATTCAGAGCCACAGTATAAAATTTCCTTTTGAGTTTCTTCTATAGCTTTCATGTAAAATTTTTTATCCAGACTTTCATTTTTGAAAACAAATCAAAATAACCTGTATAAACAATTTAATTCTACGAACTGTAGAATTTTGCTTTATAAACCAGGTATAAGGAGTATAAATATCTGAAAGTTAATAGTCTTGTATTGCTTCATGAAGGGGACAGAGTGAAAGATTTACAACCTTGTAGTTTCCCATGAAAAAGTTGCGGAGTGTAGGTACATGGTTCAGTATATTTCTCACATACATGCAGCACAGAGTTATCACAACTCTTTCTACGGTGATAAAGAGTTGGATTAAGATATCATATTCCATGCTGGTCCCCTCTGGCAGTGTAATTGGAAAATAACACAGTTTCATACTCTCTGATACCACTGGGGTACAAAACAGGTTCTAGATTCAGGACCTGGTCCTCAGTCAATATATGAAGTTTACAATCATTCCAGATACATGGATTATTTAAATATAAGCATCAGTATACATAGATATGTTACTGATTTATGTACATCAAATATATATGTCCCTGAATGCAGTCTTGGGAAGGACTGGCAAGGATACAATTCACCTACAAAACAGAAGTATTAAGGCCACAGAATGGGAACAAGGGATTAAGGATTTTTTTTAAGTTCTTACAGAAAGATTCTGATCTCAGTTGGGAACCTGTAATAAATGCAAATTAATTATTTCATACATGCTTGATTAGTCAGTATTATTAGCAACCCTACTCTATGCATCCAGGATCCATTCCATGTGTGCCAATGCTCATGACTACATGGTATAATCATAAGCAATGATACATGGAAAATACTTTAAACAGTAAATTGTTCACCTCCACCAACATTTTCCTAAAAGAAAAAAAAAATAACGATAGCGACAGAAATTTCTTTCTCAGGAGAGACCTAGATGACTTGCTGCCTGGTGCATGTTTTATGAAGTGATCATGTATTTATCAATTCAAAAACAGAAACACAAGCTCTACCTATGCTGGTCTTTAACACCGGTTAAGGGAGAGCAAACAGGATTCATTTTAACGATGCTGTAATCATCCAAAATGTTTGGGTTTGTAAGAGCTATTGTCTAAAAAGGAAGCCTAGTTGAGGCTTTTCCCTAAAATAAAACCTGAGTTATTTGGAGATGACTCTAAAACAGCACAGGTTAATCTAAAATAGTAAGTGATCTGCTACCTCTACCATTTTAGAAACAGTTCAATCAACTTGAGAGTTTTGCTCTGTTTTAAGTTAAAAGTTAGAATGAAAATTGTGGCATCTGTTCACTTGCCACCCAAGATTCTGGGGAAGTATTCTGGCAAGACTTCCACTTGCACTACTTATTAAAACATAAACTTTTATATAATACAAACATTGTACACTGAAAACCACTGTTTCATATATGCTTACCATCTTGCATGTTTTGACTAAGGATCTGAGAGCGGAGCTCCTCCAGGCTAATTCCCAGGCATTTACAAATTTCCTCTGTGCTGTAAGGCTCAGGATGTAATACCTCCTCGACAATGGTCAGCATTTCCTCCAGGCTAACTCCCAGATTCGTTTGCACATCATGGAGTCTCAACATTTTTTTCCAGTCCAAGCCTTTTGACTTTGAGAGAAGCTAAAATTCAGAAAACAAAAGAGAAAATCTTGTGCCTTCCTGTTTAAAACTATTTCATTGTCCATAAGCACCTTTAAGACCCATTTGCTCTTTTCACTTCTTAATTGGGAACCATCAGAAGCTGCTTTCTATCAGTACTCAGCAGATAATAATTATATTTATTTATAAATGGTCTGTGAATGACAGATATTCTTCCCCCAGATCAGATATTGTCTGTAAAAGACCTACTGGCATTATTTGTGTGGTATCAAATTGGTGATTTACCCTTTTCCATGGATGTTACTTCAAGCACTTATTAACCTTTACAACTACATTCAGACAATTGCTTACACAAATGCTACGATACTGTAACACTACATGTCCCCAAGAAGTCTGGTTCTGTACTGTCACAATTTACTAACATTTCGAACAGTCTGACTTTTCCAATATGCTCCTGGAGTTTTCTGATGAACATTTGAGGTTGCCGTTAATACCCTTTCTCATAATAGCCTTAAAAATCTAAAAGCAGGCATACGATTTGTGCAGGAGAATTAACTGTAACCTTTCTCAACCTCTACAGTAAATTTTAGTTATGTTCTTTTAACAACCAATTTAAAGGAAGTTTTGAGCCTTATGGGAAGGTAACAATGTGTTAGTCAGAAACTGCTCCATTCCTATATGATTGCTATGATGCTAATTAGTTATAGATATAGCTGGTTTCCCCACTCCTGACAATGATGTCATGCTTTGTGTATCTTCGTGATGTTTTGGCAATTGACAGTAGTTACTTCAGCTACCAGAATCCTAAAAGGAAATATGTCAGAGGCTTTTCTCTGGAAGGTTGCTACATGTGTTGATGCTCTTATGTGTCTAATGAAAATGGCTGAGTAAAGCAGCTTTCCTTATAAGATGGAACATTTTTAATGTTATTAATCACAGAATAACATTGAGCTATCATTGTGGGATCCTACTGACATACCACCTTTAACTTCAACAGATTACTACAGGGTAAGACACAGATTATCAGGTACATGCCAATGCCGTTTTACTGTACTCGTAAGCACACGGCTTAACTCCAATTCTTCACCATTTACATTGAGATTAAAGCTTCCACGTATGCCAGAACAGGCTGCATGTTTGCGGAGAGCTTAAACGAGTGCAGCAAGACCAGGGAACGAAATCCTTTTCCTATTCAAACCAGCACTAAAGCCTCTCATCGACAGGGCCAAGATTTCACCCTCTGTGTTTTGTTTTTCTTTTCAACAAACACTGGTTTTGAGTGAGATTGGTTTGAAATCATTTACATCTCAATTCAGCTACACTGTTTAACTTCTTGGGTTAAAAAATCACGGGATTTACATACATGTCTGAAAGCTATGTGCTTTGCTTTGTGCAAAGTTAGAGCATGAAATTTAAGAAGAATATATGCTATAGATTCTCACCCTCCTGGTCCCCTCCAACAGTGCTTTTGCAGGGGCTTCTCCAGTTTTGCTTTATTACAGTATATAAAAATTAACTACTTTTGGTGCCATCTAGTGACTTGCTAAGATTTATGTGAGGCTTACGAGAGCAGAACAAACAAAATCCAATCCAAATCATATGACTGTCATCATCTAAAACAGTTTTGTATGTTCAGTGGTAGAGAAAGAAGCAGCACAGTCTAGTGGCTAATGCAGAAATCAGGGTGAAAAAAATTTCTTGTAGAAGACCTTTTAAGTCACTTCTGGCCTGCTTTTCAAAGGCTCTGAGTACCTAGAACTCCACAGCCTTTATGAAATTGTATTTTAGATTACTTATTGATAAGTTAGAATAACAAATATTGCTTCATTTGTTTTACTTAAATTCTCAGTATCTCTTATGTTGGTGCATGTTTGTGATGTGTTCTTAAATCTGCTTCATGGTGCTAAATGATGGGAAATTTTTTCCTCATATTTTAATCCTAATGTTCAGCATCCCCTAGACTTTGTTACCAGAAGTTAAACAGACCTAATTTACAAAAAATAATGTTCTGTAAGGCAACAAAAATGTTTCTACTTCCTTTTTTTAATAAATAATCCCCTGTAGAAATGCATCACGTATTGTCGTATCTGTTCCTTTTTCTCTACTTCAAGGGAGATGCTGTGTTTGAGATGAGCTATCTACGCTTGGGTTTTACAGGTCAAATATTCCAAAAGGAAACTGACCCTGTCAGGCCCATGAGCAGGGCTTTGCTGGAAAGGTCTATATGGCTTATAGCAAATTTCCAATTCTATCGGCACTGGGAAAATTGTTATGGACAAACACAAAAGATTTTTGAAAATAATCTAGCTGCAGCAGCTCAAATTGTAACAGACATAGAACAGAAATGGGAAGAAATCCTATCTATTAAATGTACAAAAGTAATCCCAATACTGATCCCACACTTGGAAATTTTCTTGATGATCTCTGACTAGATGGATTAAAGATGTGGACATCATCCAGCTGGCTCTTAACTGCCAGGATGTAGCATCTGTAGGCCTTATTGTCCTTTATTGTTCAACACAGGCACACTGGAGGACTATAAGTAAATGAGAGGAAAACATACTCAGTAAATGTTGGGACAAATATAAATAAAAGAAAGTCAGACTAGGAATAAGTATAGGACTACTTAGCCCTTATATAGCAACATCACTTTGTTACACTTTACATTTCTATAATGTCATCTGAGCAACTTTCCACATTTAACAAACATTAGTTGGTTGACTATATTCCAGTTGCAGGCATCCTTGGCACCACTCTATAGCTGACCGTGAAGTGAACCACACACGGTGAAGCAGGGGAGAGCACAGCATTCACTAATGCTTATATCCATCCCACAGCACCTACTGTGTGACTTTTCTGGAGTATAAAGTATGAGTGAATTTGCTTTGGAATTGTGAGCAATTCTGCAGAACATAAGCGTCTCTAAACATACTGTTGAGTACAGGAAAGCACTCAGAAGCTACAACAAGAACAGAGAAAGAAAAAAAATAACAAGCAAAAGAATGACTGTCCAGAAGTGACGGGAAAGGAACAGAACCTGAGACAGCTAACTTTGTGGGGATGATCCAGAGCTCACTTGCTGTTGGACAGACTGACATCAAAATGTTCTACACTAATACCAGCGGGGGTATGTTGTGTTGGCATCTTCACTTACATGGAGCTTTCTGCAAACACTATGAAATTCTAGAATGACCTAAAGCAGAAAGAGGGAAAAAAGCCTGTCCTAAGGCACTCACAAATGAGAATTTCTTTTAAAGCATTATTGCGAGGCCCAGCATGTTATTTCGTAGTTCCATTAGCTTAATGGTGCTTAAAAGACTTCCCTGCTTCCACTTACATGCCTGCCTTCCTTCACCCCACTCTGACCTGTTCCTAAAGACAGTCTTTTCCTGGCTCAATATATTTTTATAGTGTGTGCAACTTTCCATCTGGGTAGCATATGTTTAAAAATATACAGGTGTATGTCGTTAGTCTCCTTAAAATCAAGCATCTGCTAAAGGTAACTTTTTAGAAATTGCATCATAGCTAACAGAAACGTAAAAAAAATCATCTTTCCTTACCACCTTTTGAGTTTACTGCACAGGACCAATAATTTAAAGCAATTTAGAAAACTGTGATTCAATTCACAAAATCTCATCTATGGAACAATACTTCAAAAGGTCTTACAGCTTAATGCACTCACTGTAGTTTGCCTTTTAGAATAGATCATCTGTGAAGGCTCTCTGTTTCTTATGCAAAAAAATTTCCAAAAGAAGCTCTTCCTAAAACATTGGCTTAGTCAATTAATTATCCTAAATTAGACTTTTATTAGTTATGCCAGAACCAACACACAGAGAGGTCCTTATCTTGATTTTCTTAATGGCATAAAAATCTTTTCATTCTGTGACAACAGCTCTAACTATGGTAATTGGTGCTCTTATTTTTACCATATACACGTACAATGCAGCTATGCTCTTTCTACTTGAGTTTAAGGCCCATTTAAAAAGTCATCTGAAGTTTAGCTTCCCTCCGCGAAAAATATCTCAGTGCAGTATTTTATAGTACATTTTGTCAGTATCTGATCATCTCTTCAACTCTGAGAGGTTTTTTTTACAATTAACTACCGTAATTTTTCATAGAATTATGATGCCAACAGATGCTCAAAGTACTTTTGAGTATTGTGCAGATTTTGGTCAAATGTTTTGTGGCAACAAGTTCCACCCTGCAGTTTTTAAAACTTTCATCTAGACTTTGTGATCCAAATCCTGTTCTTTCACACAGCACATTCTGTTGGGTGTAGTTGCAGTGAATCTTTATGCTTACTCCTCACTTAATCTAATCAAAGAAAAATCCACTGTATTCATATAACAAACTCAAATCAAACGCTACATCTATATATTCCTAAATGTATGGTCTACAAAATCCAGAATAAAAGTGGAAATTAGATTTTTTTCATGTTCAAATTCCATACATTTTAGAGATAATTGCAAGCTGTAAACTGGCAGCACAACCTAAATGTTGGGTTTTGATTCAAGCCTGTTTTTAAACTTCACACTGACATACATGCTGCTATTCAGCAATTCCAGTATTACTTCCAGGCCTCCAACAAGTAGCTTTGATGTCCTCTAAATCCTAGAAAATACACATCTATTGCCATATATACATATAAACATGTGACCACACTGGTCGCTTTCCATTATTTGTCGTTATTCAGCTTTAATTAGAAACAGTCTATCTTCTTAAATGAGAATATTTTTTTGCTGAAAAATAGACTTATTTCCTCCATTGAAATGTAATACAAAATAAATTGAATAGAACTAAATCACATAGTCTTCTATATAAGGGCACAGTCCTTGCACTTCCATTAAACTTGGCAGGAGTTCTCTTTCTGCAGAGATGGAGGTGTCTGGTTCTGGAAAGAAAAATGCTACTTAAAGTAGCACCTTAGCCAGGTGTTAAAGACATGACTGGTTAGAAGTGGAAAAAAGCACATATTTAGATGAAGGTTTCATTAGAGTTTGACATAAGCCATACGTTACCTTTGTAGCCAGACGACACTCCATTACCCTAATATTGTAATGAGAAGTTGCTGCTTTATTCATTTCAACACAACTGTTAGCAATAACAAACGCTGCTCCACTTGGAAGTCTAACATCGGTTGCCCTCAGAGGACTGAATTCTATCAACTTGGCCTATTGAAAGAAAAAGGAATCGTTAGTTTTAATTTACTACTAGCTAAGAGTGCACTTAGTTCTGTAAATCAAATGCAAATTTGCATGTTTTTTCTCTTGAAAATCCAGGGATGGTTAAGGAAAGAAAACTGATATGAAACAGTGAGAAAAGAGGTTTAACCTCATTGGCCAAGCTGTCCATACATTTCAAACCTTTCCCTTGTAGCTGGGTTTTAAAATGTTTCCATTAAGTCTTTGGGTTTTTTCAGCATTTCACAGAACCCCACCCAACCTATTTTTCTTGCCTGTTTAAGACAACAGTTTTTCTTTGATCTACAGAAAAGTACCAGGCCTGGCTGAAGTTAATGTGCGTGCCACTAGAAACAAGGGGCTTCACATTCCCTTCCCCTTCACTGATGTCCATCTCCCCCTTAGTTTTCTGATTTTCCACTAAAACAAAATTAGCTCACAGAGGTACAGAATAGTACCAAAATCTTAGGACTGAGTGGAGAAGGTGATCATGTTACATACGGGCAATCAAGCAAAGAAATGAAATAAAACTATATACAAAACTGTAGTTACTGTCTCCTTCCTTCTGACATAAGAGACTGTCTTGCCTCACAGATGCCTTAGACAGGCTGCATAAGATGTTCCCAACATTTTGTGACCTTTTCATGGAATAAGTTAGGCATCCATTAATTAAATAATTCAGGATGTAATGTAATCAAGAGATTAAATTCACATCTGGTTTTTCATTGGGATAAGTTGTAAATCATGTGCCCTGCTTTGGCTTCTTAGAATAGACTGTAACTCTGCAAGCAGGGACGTCTTACTGCTTTTGGCATTGTTCACCCCCAGAGAGTTCCTTGAGCAGCTAGAGTGCTAAATAAACAATGACAAATCTGTTTGGACATTATGTACAGCATGTGTGTTACTCCCTGCCACTGAGATTCTGGACCACGTCACAAAATCACTATCAAGGCAGACAAGCTTGCTTACATTTAACTAGACCCTTTAAGAACTGCTACATTAGATCAGAATGTACCACTAAGCTGGTCCAGTGTACTGACAGTAGCCATAAATGGCTGTTTAGAGGGAATATAAAAATAGGACATATACAAAGCAATCTTTTTTGGGGGTGTATTTTTCCAGCTTCCCATAAGCAAAGATTACCGGCGGTTATACTTACACTGGAAGACACATCAGACTATTATGTTTAATATCTACAAATAGGCTAATACTCTATCAGTGTATCCAAGAAAGTATTTTTTGAACCCTTTTTAAACTTTCAATTTCCACAACGTACGGTATTTCTCAATTTAACGATGAAATGTTTGGGAAAAAAACACAACAGACCTCCTTGTTTGTTTTTAACAAGCTGCTTGCTAATATCACTGTGTTTCTATTAGGTCTTCTGTTATGAAAAACAGGGAATTATGAATTTACCTTCTCTTACCCATTCAGGGGTTTTACAGAGCTTAAAAACATCACCCTCAAAGATACTTGTTTTCCAAGCTAAAAAGTTTTCAATTATTCAGTCAGTGCTCATATAAAAAAATAGCTTTGATCAATCTCAGTGTCCTTTCCTGTACTTTTCTCATTCTAGTATTTTTTTTTTTAGGTGGGAGGCCAGAACTGCATTCAGCTCCAAGTTCACTGAAGCAGGGGTATTTTCTGGTTTGTTCACAATTTCTTTTCTAATATTTTCTGACATTCTCTTTGCCTTTTTGACCACCACCTCTACATGTCAGAAAAGCCTCCAATTATAAGATCATCTGTGTGTATGCCAGGAAATCTGCTGCTTCCTTCAGCATTTATGTAGCTGCGTGTTTACTACTAACAGTGTAAGTGTGAAGGAAAAGTGTAGAGCAGGTACAGATGATGTGAAATTGAAAATATATGCCTCACAATGGAATTAAATGTTTGGTGCAATTCTAGGAAACAGCTTATTCTCTGTATAAGCTTATCCAAGATATGGCATTAAGGAACATTAAGGAACAAAAGCTGTATAGATATAATACCACAATTATAAGCAAAGCAGTGGTTGTCATGAAACGCTACATTAATTTCAATATAAGTATTTTGACAGGTTTTAGGTTTGAACATTCACAGTCCTGTGCACCTTCTGGGACATCAGATGAACTCCCTTGCAAATTCCACTGCAAGCACTCATGCATAACTTAGCAGGTCCTGTATATCATTGCTAGTCCACCTTCTGTCACCACGTTTAAGACAGCTAAATGCCTTCTACATCAGAATCCAGCCACAGCATTGTCTGGAACTAGTAGAACTGGGAAAAAAACCCTCCTTTGTCTTTGTAACTGGACCTGGCAAAACTTCCTAGAACTGTTTGGTTATAAGAAGCTTCAAGAAAGCATTTTTGTAATAATTATCCCATTTGCACTGAATACAAGGCATACCGACCATTCAGATTTCATTATATGGGAAACATTCGAAGTTTAGCAATGAATTAGCCAAATAGTGTGGAACCTGGTGCTCTTTTAGAGTACTTCTTTCCCTAGGCCTTTTCTTTCCCCCTTCTTGCCATTTCTCACTTTCATCATCTTACTCCTTCAAACTCATCAAACTTCATTGTACACGATTTTATACATATAATTCCTGTTTCATTTGCATACCAATGGTGCTTATTAAGGTATTGCAGTTTCTTGTCTTTCTGCTAGGTAGGTACATATGAAGATATTTTTTATTTACATAAATTAATATTACATTGTTAGTTTAGGTTACAAAGATCCACATACAGTTCCTTCTTCTCCCAGAAAAGAGATCGACTGATCCATTCCTCCACCTTCCGTGCCAATATAACGTTCGCTCTTTGTGCAAATTTCTGCAAGTTCCACCTGCAAAAAACATTAACATGTGAACCTTCAGCCAAGATTAAAGATGATATTCAGACTGGATATAAGGAAGAAATTTTTTACAATGAAGGTGGTGAAACACTGGTACAGGTTGCTCAGAGAGGTGGTCGATGCCCCATCCCTGGAAATGTTCAAGCCCAGGCTGGACAGGGCTCTGAGCAACCTGATCTAGTTGAAGATGTCCCTGGTCCTTGTAAGGGGGTTGGACTAGCTGACCTTTAAAGGTCCCTTCCAATCCACACTATTCTATGATACTTTTAAACGTATGAACTAGTGAGAAAACAAAGTTGATAAAGATAGGGCTGTGAAACCATTGTCTCTCACACACCAAGTAGTGTAAGCTCTTATCAACCAGGATGCCACGTGGCCCCTTTTTCCTTTTGTTCTGGAGCAAAACAGAATCAACTGTTCAGCCTCCACTGGACCCACCATAGACAGATGCTTTTCAAGGTATCCTTGTTTCGATGCTTAACTCTTGTAGCTGTCCTCCTCCCATCTTCCTCATTCACCCCACACCCCTCCATCCAAACAGCCAATATTTTGTTATTAGTTGAATCCATCTATATATGCATCTTGGTACCTTACACAAAAATGGCAAGTTGTTACTTTATACTATTTTAATGCACTGACTCCATAATCAGAAATTAAATATTGAATCTAACTCAGAAACCCCTTCTCACTGTAAATACTATAATCAGTGAGACATTGGAACAGGCTGCCCAGGGAGGTGGTTGAGTCACCATCCCTGGAGGTGTTTAGAAAACGTGTAGATGTGGCACTTCAGGATATGGTTTAGTAGGAATGGTGGTGTTTGGTGGATGGTTGGACTTGATGATCTTAGAGGTCTTTTCCAACCTATGATTCTATGATTCAGTGGTGCTTGTGATTTCTCCTTGAGCTATTGTACTCTGCTTACATTGTTTACCTGAACTAATTTGTAAACTATATGTGATTTGCATTCTTCTGTGAGATTTTAGGCATATCTTTGTGCATTCTGATACCTAGAGGTCAGAGGACACTATGGGAGGGTGGAATATCACTACCATAACTGTCAAAAATAATAATTTACAGTAAAGCTTTCAGCCATCAGGCCAAGTCAAAACAAAACACAAGAGAAGCCTTGGAGAATGGTCAAAGAACACAGACTAGCCAAAAAGAAGTAGGTCAAAAGGAAAGCATCCATGTCCCCATACTATGACCCCTACCAGTTTGTTCTTCTAAGCACAAGGTAACCACAGGGAAGATGGAAAAGGAACTTTAGAAAAGCTGCAATCCATTTTTCAGTCTGGTGGCAAAGTCAGATTCAGATTCCACGCTAAGGATGTAGCATCCCAGGATTGAAACAAGCTCACCAGCAAGGCAGGGACATAAGCCAGCACACAGCTGTAAAAGGCAGCAGATAGAGGCAGTAAATCACCATCATAACAGAGAGGTATGTGCAGGGTGCCTGCCTGCTTGCTTGCTCAATTTCTGTAATGGCACCACAGACAAAGTTGTAAAATTGGTGCTTTAGATCAATGTAATCAGGCTGAACTGTGTGCAAATACACTCACAACCAACTGACTCAGCTCACAATGCAGTTATAGCCAAAAAGTCTTAGGGTAGTAAGCAGAAGTTACCAAAAAAACATTAATAAAGTTACTCTAAAACTATGCAGACTGGATCTCTTTGAATCAAACATGGTAAATGGCCGCTCACAAGAAAAAGACCATTAATGGGAGAACACAGAAAGTAAAATCAGCAAAGATACTCTCCTTTTCTGCACTGCCTTTCCCTTGTGTATTTTGAAGATGAGCTGAAACAGACATAATGCTTCTTTTATTTTTGTTGAGAAAGTATAGGAACTTCACATATTTTGGTGTTATTTCTTTTTAACAAAAGCCATTTCACAGTGCCTGACTTTTGCTGAAGATCAAATTCATCAAAATTCATTTTTTCTCCCCTGTCCCATGTCCACTCCAAGCAGTCCCACTTCCAGTTTGAACCTTAGACCTCTTCATCCCATCAATGGAAGTTTAACATCCAGTCACTATGGATGGCTCCACTACAAGTTGGAAGTAATCCTGAATGAAATGCTAACAAATGTAATGATGCTTTTTTTCCCTCCATTCAATGCTAAAATACTCAGCAGCAGCTCCACAGAAAAGAAAGAACAAACCTCCATGCACAGCAGTCTCTAGATGCTCACTCCTTTCTACATGTGAAGGCACGCCTATTTACAAACATCTGTTGCTGGGATGTGGAAATGCCGGCACATTTCAGGCAGTTCTGCTAAACCTGCCTTTCGCCCCTCTGAGAACAGAGCAATACCACATCCCTGATTTTTGTAGCCACTGGCAGGAGACATCAGACTGGAGTTCATGAATATTACTCACTGGCAGCAACAGAAACTTCTCCACACGGGCTGCAAAGACCATGCCAGCACACTGGTCACGCATACTTAAATAGGAGCTGTGGCTGTGCAAACCTGGCCTGAAGTACACCTCCTGAGGTACTCACAATATATATCCCACTCATGGGCACACCTGCCTGAGGTATTATTTCATCTGCAATTGCCAGACGAAGCTTTGCAAAGTCAGAAATTAAGCATTTCACCCTTCATTTATTCTGGCTGCATGTCATCTCCATATACACATCAGCTACCACTTGATTGCTTAAATCGTTTAGACTTTATGAGCCTGGGCTTATTAAATAAGTACCAGGAGAAGTCTTGCAGAGGAAGAATGTTAACAATCAGGACAGTGCCACTCCCCGGTCCCATTACATGGCCTGGTGATTTGTGCCTGGTTAGCACTGGGCCTTGCTTCGTCCCAGCTCACCAGCTGTCCAGCTGCGTATGCTGGGCTAACAGCGCTATTTGAGCTTGAGCAACTTTTGTTTTGAAACCCAGCAAGGATTGGCAGGACCACCAAGTAGTAACTGGCAAGGGTTGAGAAGAATCCTCTCCACAAGACAGCCCAAGGCATCCCTGAAACATTATTTGGTTTCTAATTTAAACAGGCCTTTGCTGACACAGGCTGGCCTTCTAATACTAGGATGAGAAGCATGTGAATGGAGAGGAAATCATCATCTGTATAGAAAGCAGTTTCTACTTACTACTGAGACAAATGGACAAATGTTTGCCTTTCTGCTAAAATGAGTGAAAGGGCAAAGTTCAGAGGAACTGAATTGTAGCATTGGAAACTAATGTGAAGACTAAACTGGAGAGCCTTGTGTACGCATTTGATACTTGGAAAAGGATGGTCATAAGACCGAAACAGTGAACCGAACGTCAGGAGGTCTGGGCTCAATTTCTAGCTCCACATTAAGTTTCTTGTGATTCAGGGAAAGTCCCTTTAATTCATCATGGCTCCATTTCCTCAATAAAAGGAGGAGTACCATCCCCCTCTTTGTAGTTAGTAATTGCTGCTTGGGATTCTTAAGATGATAATGCCATAAATCTGTGTGACGTCATTACTAGAAACTGAAAAAAACACATTTTGCTACAGAAGTTCTCTGACTTTAGGCTTCCACAGAAAATATGCTTAAGGAAAAAATTTGCTACAATCATGTAATAAAAGGAAATAACTTTTGCCTATCTCAGAGCAATGCCTTGTTTCCATTCAACTCACAACACTCAGCAGCTCTTTAGGGCAGGGATCGTTTGAATCATCTGTTATTTATATCTCTCTGTAGTGTATGCCTCACCTGTAAAAATACAGAGCTTCTCAGATCTCAGATTTCACTGCACAATTTGGCAATATTTCAAATGTATGTCTGAACAATACCTGGGCAGGCATCACCTTCCTCTTCCTGGCTGCACTGCAGTTCCTGCAGAGAAGTAACTAAGCATTCTTGTAGCCACATTTAGGGAAACCACACCCCAGGCTACACCACAGCATCACCTCCCAGGCAGGCAGGTCAGAGGGGGCCAGATACTCCATTGTAGGGTTCAAAGTGCAACTGTTATTTGTGTAAAATAAACAATGTCACCCCTACTGAGTTCCGCTGGATTCCTAAACAGGCATTCTTGTAGAGCTAGGTAAAAGCAGGCACTTGTTCTTCAAGAAGAATCATGAGAAATATGCAGACAGAATAAACCCCATCTGGACATAGACTACACTTCCATCCCACATATTCTGATCCGTGCGGCAGGTCACTTTGAGCCAACCACAAAACAACTAGTTCTATGCACCCAAGACTCATTAGCATGTTTTTTTCCATTCCTAAAGCAGTATTTCAAAAACACTACTAAATCATAATTTAGGTCTTCATAGAATTTTACAGACTTTACTTTAAAAGCATTCCTATAAGGCTGCTGTTATCTTCAATTTAGAGATAGCACAGATATTTACATGATTTGTTCAAAGTCAAGTGAATCCATCACAAAGCTGAAACAAGAATTCAAAATCCTGCTATTTCCAGTATGGTGGCTTATTTCTCTGAAGAGTATGGTCTCAGGGAAACCTTTGCAGGGTGGATTTAAAATCTTTTCAAGATGGTGGCAATGAAAACTGGAACAAAAAGACACTAAAATCAAAGTAAAAAAGGGTCTGAATAGTAGCATTATGACTCTAGAAAAAAATTACTTAAATCAGATGAATCAAAAATTTCCAACTGTTCTGTGATCCACATATGCTACTGCCCTCTGAATTTCTGTATTGTTCCAGGAAGTTGTTCCAACAGGACTGGCTAGGCCAGGCCATCATTTGTGAATAATAACTATCATGAGGACAGTAAGTCCTAAGCCGTCATCTACACTATTAACCAAGCAAAGTGATATCTTTAATGTAGTAATTAAAAAAGTAAAGCTCAAATATCAGGAGATGTTTCCTTTGATCTCGCTCGCCCACCCCTACCCCCCCAGTAACCCTAGCCAAGAAGGGAAGTGGATACAATGCCCATGAGTAAGTAATGGATTGTCAGCTAGCTAAAATTCATTAAAAGACTTAGGTTGGAATAAAAATATTGAATATCAACATAAAAGCAGCCTTTGTGGGTCAAACCAATGCCACTTCTAGTTCTGTATCTTGTACCTGAAAGAGGGCTCTTACTATGGACCAAAGGCCAAGGATAGATTGTATTTCCCCATAATGTTATCTTTTGATAAAGGACTTCCTGAGCTGCATGTGAATTCTGCACACTTAGTCACCAACAATGGATTTCTTATATATGAACTTGTCCAGGCTTCCTTTTAACTCACTCAAAATTTTAACATGATCCAGTAACAAGGACTTCTACAACTTGTCAGGTGAAGAACTATCTCCTTTTGTTGATTATTAGCATGCGCTTGACTAGCTTCATTTAATACCTTCTGGCTCTTATAATGTGAGGGGTAACGAACGATTGATTTCCATCCACTTCATCAATTACATTCATCATTTTATGGACCTCTATCCTTTCAGTGCCTTTTTCCAAAGAGTCCTAGCTTACTTTTATGGAGGTCATTCTATACCTTTGATAATCCATGTGGGTTTTCCCTGAATCTTTTCCAGTTTAGCTACCTTGGTTGGTAAGAAGGGAGAGAGGCAGACTTGCAGGTTTTCTTAGACTACCTTAGAGAAAATGTCACTGTATCTTTTGCTATTTTTAAGTGACAAATGAGCCACATAAAATGTGTGTTAATTAGTGTTGACATAGACATATGGTTATGCAACCTCAACCAGTTCAGCACTACTATTCCACCTCATTCTCTGAGGTTACCGTCCTGACACCATAGTCGACAGCAGGGATTATGTGACCACATCAGCCGCTCCTGTGCAAAGTCCCTTTGTTTAAACCTGCTTTGCAATGGCACGGCTGAAGCAAACTGTTCCCTTTTGCTGACTGTAGCAAGGTCTGTAACGATGAGCAATAGCAAGCAGTGAAGCTGGGATGGAAACTTAAATATCTAAAGTTAGTCCAGCAATACCCTGAGCAATTTTGTACAAATGGTCTGTTCAGCCTCCCAGCACGGGAGAGGGATGAGCGTAACATGACAGTAGTAGTAGTTGGTAGGTGAGTTAAACCTTGAAATCTCCCTGGTGATCTGTCAAGAAACACTAAATATTGCAGCTTTTGAACGCCAGACCCAATATGATACATACAAACACAAACAGTCCTTTTATATCTGTTGGCAAGTACATATGCCAGGTTGGCTGTGCTTCCATGGGAAATGTTTAGTGTGAGTTATGTGATATATTCAGTTTAACACTTTTGTTGTTTATTCAACAAAAAAAGATACAACATATTAAATGAGAAGATTCATTATTAAAACAATACAAAGCAACATCATTAGGAGTAGAATCTCAGTGCATATAATTCACTCACTTGCCTAATAAGCAATTAAGCACGAAGAAATTTGTGTGAAGTAATAATCTATTTAAGGAAGCTGCTGTCTCTCAAGGATTTCAAAACTGAACTCTTCCGTTTTAGACAACTTTAGCTGGAGCGCTTGGAAAAATCTAAAACTAACAATGTACCAGATTTTATTTTTTTCAGGCTGTTCCTTTTCAGAAGCTTAATTCTAAAGTCTGCTCAGCATGTATCCTATTGCAGGGGGCAGCACTTACCAGTTTGTCTACCAGGCCACTGGTCCCCATGTGCAGACCTAGGCTAGCCTTTGATCTAAGAGCTCTACTAACTACCTCTGGTTTTTGTTTGAAACAATTTAAGGTTCTCCCCGATAAGGAGCAAGTCAATCTTGGGTTACAAAGAAAGAAATTACTACCACTTATAAACTGTCTTATCTTCGAGCCACAAGATTTCCTATCCAGCATGCAGAAAGTCTAATCTGGGAAATCATATTAGTGGAGATATAATTTAGGTCTGACAAAGAAGGGTTGTGATTTTTTATGATTAGTTGCCTTATGCGTAGTTACTCTAGATGGAGAGATTTCTTGTAATAACAACTTGTCAATAGGTCTACGTCTACATCATGTTACCCTGTTTTGGATTTTTAATGGAAAAAGTGGGTTTTCAGTAAAATGATACTTTTCACTAGTATATATTGTGCTCTGCTTGTTTACTTTTCAATATGAAACACCTAAAATTCAGGTTGGTATTTTCAACTGAGTATTTCTGGTCTTTCAAAAATGTTTAAGAACTGATAAAAGAGTATTTTTTCTGACTATTTCCAGGCACAGTGCAACATTGTGTTAGATTTGGCCACATATACTCTGATACTTCAGCAGCATGATAAATTATGAACCACCCAATACAGCTCATTTGATTCTCTGTTGCCCCATCATTTATTTTAGTTTATCTCAGTTTGATGTTATTGATAATGAACATGAAGGCCTAAATGCACAAAGGTATTTAGATATCTGAGGAATAATGAAAGTGAACAGATGATCACTTACTTACAAAAAGCTTCCTAAAAATAGAAGCCTAAAGAATTATCTGAGAACAGATAAGGGAGTTTCACCTTTAATAGTCCCCCTGCTCACAAAGAGGCCAAGGGCCAACTGCTCTGATTTTCACTCATGCAATGGGTCTGGACAGTATGTAAACTGTGACAGAATTTGTCCCTATATAACTGTCACTGTCAATATGCTCCATACCAGTGATCAATGCCTTTCAATCTCACACAGACCTTTAAAGAAGTAAATTTGTGTAAGAATAAACCCCTTAAAAGAGTAAGACAATTAGTGAGTAGGAGACAGGCAACTATTTGTTAGTAAAACAGAATTAGTGTTGCTTGGTATTTTTTTGGAACAGCTCACCTTACATTACGCAGAAACTTGATATATACAAATCCAGAATGACAGCAGCCAAAATAAAGCAACCTTCTCTATAAAATGATAGTATTAAATTACATCTGCCTCAGTGGTTTTATGTAAGTTCACTTTGGCCAAAGTTAAATGTGCCAGATTTTCTATATATAACAATGCAGGAGTAGTGATAGCTAATCTTTAAAATAAAAAAAACCAATTCTCTGCCTGTTTTAAATTTTATTGTTTGTGAAGGGAAGCTCTGTGAAGAAAACACATTTGTTAATATGAGTTATTTTTAGACTGTCATTTTCAGTGCTCCAAAAGTCTCTTCAGCATGCAAATTTAAGTAACTGGAGTATTTAAATATCAATTGAGCCAAAAGTCCTGTGCGCACATTTACTCTCTCTACGGCAATACAGTAATGGTTCCCCAATGCACGTTCATTAACAGTTTTGCCCATTTAATCTGAAAAGTCAGACTCAGTCTGCTGCTTCCCTTTACAACAAATAATGTTGGTCATTTTATGGCAAATTTAGTGTAGATTTTGTACGAAATTCTACAAGGTTTGGTTCACAGCACACAGGACTAAAAACAGAGAAGCAGCATTTATATATGAAGATGAGTATCTTACAATAAGAAGAAAACATTCTCTATCACTTAAGGCATATTTAAAGTCTAGTTAGATGTTGATTTTTTTTTAACCCGTGCATGTTTTATACATATGTATATATGTACGAAAATAACTTCTGAAATGTAAGGCACTGTTTCATTCATTAAGGTATAAAATGATGCCCAAATTTTGAGGTTATTTTTACCACCAGGAATGTCCTTATTTTTAATATCTGGTCTTGACTAGGAATAGATTGCTGAAAGTTACCATCTGCTTCCAGTTTGCATACAAAATCGCAATTAGCTAAACTTCATATATGCTTTGCAAGGTAATTATGCTTACGTTTTTCCAAAATGGGAAAATATTTGTCAGATAGTATCTGTATGTCCTCATAAGCACAGCAATCTTAGCTTGACTTCATCTGCCCTCTAACATGCTCAAATAGAAGGTTATCTGTTTGGTTGATGAGAGATTATGGCCTTTGATTACCACTGGTCCAAAGTACTCTGTTTCTCCCTGATTACAAACGTACATAGTCAAACTTCACAAGTTAAAGAACCCTGGTTTTTAATTCCACAGGGAGAAAGAACTTTAACATTTCTCAGTATTAATGGTACTTTAAGATACAATATCAATGCGCCATTTTTTGTGTAAGCAATTCAAGCTTCTCATATAAATAACCTGAGCATGAATCTATCAAACATTTTTGATGCAGCAATAGTATAAAATAATCCTAACCACTATTATCAGCATACTTTATTAATTTCAAAGCCACACTATCAATATGAATACTCACAGATTTTCTTGCCAGATACCTAGATATTAAAACCCTACTGCACATCAGAAAAATTATTAGGAAGTGAAGAAGTATTCAATTAAAGCCTTTTCCTTATTATACACAGGCTTCAGAAACAAAGTAGAAAGGATTCCAGTTGGCGCATCTATTCTCCCACTGAAATCAGTGACATTACCAGGTATTGTAACTGTTGAAATACAGGACAATGTTGAATGTTTTGAAAATCCCACCCTCACATTCATCTGAGACATAGTTTGAGAAAACTGAAGCCAATGGACATTGGGCCATTACAGATCAGTTTTAGGTCCTTTATTTATCATTTTGTCTGACTTAGATTTTTCTCAGTCTAGGTAGAGCAAAATATAATTTAACTTCCTATGCTCAACTTTTCACATTAAATTAAATAAACCCTATTCACTTTTGATCTATTTTTCCCAATAAGCATGTGCACAGTTGCTCAGCCTTAAGCAACAGAAAAAATGTTAGGGTGGCTGAACAGAACTTAGTACCACAAGATTTAACATTTGGACAGCAACACTATCATCACACTTTTCAAGTAAATCTAGTTATTCTAAAGTACTGAGTGATTTTCTGTACTCATTAATTCCTACCATGAAACACAAAGCTGGGACAATTTAGAGTATTATTCTATTTCCTTTACAGAAAGTATCTTCTCCTAATGAAAGTTGTACAAAAGACTGATTTTGGAACAGTAAAGTCAAAATCACTTTAAAATCAAAAGCTAATACTGAGCACTTCTTTAAGTGATGCCAACACATTCTTAGACTAGTATCCTGTTTGGAGGAGAAAAATGGATTATTTTTAAAGATCGCATTCTAAGTTTTCCATCTTGTTATTTGAATGCTATTGCACTGCTGCAACTGGTTAGCACTGCACATCTGGCTGAATTGTCTTGGACTGGTATTTCCCCTAAACTATTGTGTATGTGTGTGATGGGTTTTTAAAAAAAAATATTGTACGCACACGGAAACAATGCCCTATTGCAGTCTGCTACACCAATAATTAGTGAGAGCATTTTTTTTTTCTTATTTTGTTTTCAACGTCAAAAAAGTGCTATTTTTAAAGTAAGCCACCATGAAATTCTAGCCATGCTTTTACAATGTTTTTCATTTGAGGCTCTTAATCTCATAGGCCCAAACTTCACACTGGAAGTGTTATCTCATAAAAGCTCTAAATTTCAATGACTTTTACTCAACAGCTACTATTTTAAACTTACATTTGTCAGGAAAAGGAGCATGTAACTCAAATATTCTCATAAAAATAGTTTCACAGAATCAAAACAGATAAATGTTCCATTCAGTAAAAGGTCAATTTTTCATAACTTTGGCTACAGAAGCCCTACAGTTCAGCCAAATTTGATTCCAAAGCCAAAAGTTTCTATGTCCTGCTGCTACATACCATCGTATTAAGATTTTGCAAAGTCCATCAGACTAATGAGGGGCAAAAAGTCAATCTTTTCTCATAAAATTACCACCACAACCAAATACTGTTACTTACAAATACTATCATTTACAACTTCTGCAGCTCTTAAGCCTTTGGAAAAAAAAAAAAAAAGATGGAGGGGAGAGGTAAAGTGGTATTTCTTCTTGAAAAATAAACAAACACATAAATATCCAGAGCCCTAAAAATGCAAGGTCCTGGTTTGCTTTCTAGTAGAAAGGATCTGGAAATCCCCTATTTCTGGTCAGCTAAGAATTCCCCTGCCATGGGGGAGCTCCCAGCTGATACACAGCCAGCATTACTGGATCCTGCACAGATACCATTTGACACCAGCACAGAATACATTAGGAGCTGGAAAGAAGTGGCCAGAGCACGTTTTATACTTCTGAGGGCTCACATGCCTAGATTGCTCTAATTTATACTTAGACTAGCTCTGCCTTATACGAGACAGTTCTGCGAGGCTAAGCATAAATTCAGCGCAACAGAGAGTCTGGATTTAGCTAGATATAAGAGGTCTCTAATACTAAATCATAAATTAGCCAAGAACACTGAGCTTGTTTTTACTGTCCTGTAAGATTAGGGGAAACTTACAGCCTAGACAAAAGTAATTAGTCTTCAGAGCTGTCATCCTCTGTCTTAATCACCACAACCAGGTGTCTTGGTCTATGCAAGCACACTAAATCTTGGATATGTTCTTAACTGCTCCTATGTTGGCTATTGGGAATGCTCATCTGTACATTAATTGCTCATTTTTCATCACAAGTGCAAAATATTTGGCTGCAGACAGCAGGATTTCCTGACAAAAATGTGCAATTGTGTCTCTTGTGTTTGTTCAACTATATATGAGACACAAAATTAACTTTCAGCACATTTTTCAACCAGCAAGCAAAAGAGATTCTGGGTTGATTGAACAGGACACATGAGGAGAAGGAAAGACATTCAGCAGAGTCTCTGTCTTTCTTCTGTTCCTCCACAAGTTTCTATGAAAATGCCAAAAGAAGTTTTGCACCTTTCGTTAGAACAGGTCTGGCATAATGCTGGCCAGTACTCCCAGGCCATATGTAAATTCAGCTCAAGATACACACTGTATCATTTATTCTCTGAAGGAAGCTGTGCAGTATTTCTTGGACTAATGAAAACCTGGCTTCTGGTTTCCCAGATAGAGATTCTACTACCTAGTAAAATTTGGGCTGTTTGACTTCTGTCAGTTTTATGGATTTTGCAGATACCATATTTCTGAACACATGCACTCCAGCGATTTTGATCAGTAGTTCCCAAGCTTAGCTCATTGGGTTACCACTGTCAGAGATGGTGCTGACCTGCGATAAGACCATCTATGCAAAACCAAAAGCTTCTTGCCAGGCCAGGTGCACATGTATAAAAAAGCATGTCTGTCACCTCCAACCCTCCTAATGCAAAGTCTCCTTTATCAAAGTGGGATCCTCCATTCCGTGTTTTCATCTACCATTGCACTACACGTCTCACCTCACAAACTACAGCCCCTGGTAAGTGTCCAGTCCCTTACTTACCTTCTGACCACACATCGCACCAACACAAAGCAGGGTGACAGTGACTGTTGCCACATTGTTCTACATAAAAAAGCCACCCTGCCTCACCAGCCCTGCTTCTTGCAGCCTTAACCCTGCTTGATACCTTCCTGAGCACTGTAAGCTGTGGCATGGGGGATGGAGCATTTACTGCTAAGCAGATTGCTGAGGCTGCAGTTAGATAGAGAAGCAAGTCACAACTAATCAGCAAAAACCTTCTGTATGGGTCTGTTTACCTCATGGCTCAGGTAAGTGCTTGTATACAAGCACACTTAACAGCTGCCATCATTATGTACCACTTGAAGTTGGCTTTGTACCACAATTTGGGAATGTCTGCCTTAGACAATAGGCACAAATATGCTTAACAGTCACATTTAGATCCGTTCTTTTCTCTTCCTGACAATGTTCTAATTTAAAATCCTAGTTTCACTTAACCAGACATTTTTACTGGAGAGAACTTCATTCCCAGATGGCACCTTCAAGGACCATGACTCCTCCAGAAATTTCTATTACGTGAGCCAAATTCTGCTAACAGTTGTACTGCCAACAGGTCACATACTTGGGGTTTGTTTTTAGACTAATGTTTGTTTTAAAAAGGAATACATTTTGGATTGTAAATATGTTCATTCCAGAAAAACTGTGAAGAGAATAAGGAGAGTCAGATGGAAGAATTTTACCTCTACTTTGTGCTGATTATATAATTTATCAAGAAATTGTTCCACCGGCCTCCAACAGATGCTCGGCTGTTAAAGCCATGAAAAGTCATTCAGGGAGAGGGTAAAGGCCTCGGGGGTGTGGTCCACATGCTTCAGCACATATATCCTCAGTCCTGGCCTGCAGATAGCACATCTGGTCCAGGCATGGACCTGACGGTTGGCCAAAACACAGGCTTAGAATAATGCTCGTTTTTTCAGCTTTAATGTAAGCCTGTTTGCTTGCCAAATTCAAATCCTGCCAAAATTTGGCCAAAGATGTTTGCTCAATTGTGCAATATCTTAAGTTTATATCCAACAACTCTTTGCAAAAACAATTGTATCGTGTTTTTAATGTTTACAGGCATTAACAATATTTAATTTTAAGTAGAATTTTACTGCTGACACTCTCGTGTTTTACAGTAAATTACCTTAGAGAGGGTTTTTCCATTAGCTCTTAGTGTCACGAGTCCTGCACAGCACACCAAAGCACTGGAGCTAGAGAGACCAGAACTTGGAGGGATGGTTCCATCTAGCAGACAATTCATTCCAGTTGGGTTGTTAAGACCAAAATGTTCCTAACAATGAAAAAATAAACAATCTCAGTTTCAAGTACAGACAGGCTCAGGCTTGCAATTATCTGATACTTAGAAAGAGAATCTTTCTGCTGAGTTGCTGGAACCAAGGACCTGCTTCTGGTATCTCCAAAAGAAAGCAAAATTTTCATTCTATTCCTGAAGAACAAAGCCAATGGTAGGGCTTCAGCCAAAGGTATGTCTGCAATTTCTGTACACAAACATATATGAGCTGACAGAACTGTACCCCAAGGAGAATTCAGTATGGGCTAAATGCCCAAGAATTTACCAAGCTTCTTGGGTGGGTTTTGCAGCAACTGGTTCTACTATGAGCTGCTGTGGTGACAATACCAGAGGTTACCAATCATTTTACACCCCACTATTGCCCTTTTCTCCACAGGTCCTCACTTAAGGCATCCTGCAGAGCTTAAGGTCCATTTTATGCTTCGCTTCTAATGCCAGCATGTGGTATTAGGGAGCCACATCACGCCAATGGGGAACTAGTAGCCATGCAGCTGTATTCAAAGCCAGATACACCCCCATCTCCTGAAGCACCCACAGGACTGGCACTGAGAAAACCACAATGGTACTGAAAGACACTATGCTTTTGGAGGCACAAAGTCTTACCTACCAGTGGTGATGGCCTCTGTCACACTATTTTTAGAATAAAGTTTAAAATATTTTTATATACATGACAGTTATCACATATAACACGTTTAATCCAGAAGTCACAAATCCTCACGTACATACTCATTTAATTATACTCTTTAGTTGCTCTGTATTTTTATTTATAATCATTTTAATATAAATTTCTCTCTGTTGTTAGTTTGAAATAAACATGCAGTACTTATTAAAAAATCATTGAATGTATATCGGCGGTATATGAATAGTTACATTCTGATACAGACTTATACGTCAATAAACTATGTTACAGTGTAAATAATCAGAAAAAACAGCAGTGTTTCCACAAAGAAATGCCCACCTTCAGAAGATTTCTGCTACTTTTCCTGAAACAACTTCAATCATAAATACCAATCGCAGAGATCAGCAAACACAAAGAGGCTCCTTTAATGTCTTCTGCCATCACTTCAAATTACTTTAAATTTTGCTTTCTATAAATATAAGGTAATTCATACCTGAAATGCTATTGCTGCCCATGCCCCTTCATGAAGAACACTAGACAGGCTTGTTCAAAACCAGAAAATGCTTGAGGAACCAGAAACTGATCCATAGTTTCTGGATTGTCTTGAATGTGAATCAGGCTTGCAAACTTATCACGCGATGTTTAAACAGAAAATGTACTTCAGTTTCAAAAATGAAAATGGACTTTGCCAAGTTCCGCAATAGTTCTGTCCCAAAAGGATAGCATGCTCAACTCAGTATAAACAGATTATCCCTCCGGACCCTCTGAGTACTTGTATTTCAGTGTTTCTTAAGTCTGTAACATTTATGCTTTTTTTCTGCCAGAGCTAGAGTCTGCAAACCTGCTTTTCAAATTAACCTTCAAGTATAAAACCCTGTCCTTAGGAAACAAATCTCAGTAGCAGACTGCAAAATAAATAAAGTCAATTGGTCATGCTAGCCTTAATATAAGAAAGGATATATTGTAAAGAAACCTAACCTATTATCTCTACAGTCAATGCAATTTAAACGCCTGCATTACTGAGCAATACAAAATTGAAAATACTCATGTTACTGCAAACATAAGTAATTTATTGAGGTCTAAGCACTGGGGTGGGGGTCTGTTGAGGAACTGTGGATTGTAATAAAATGATTTGTGGCACTGATTTTTCCAAATACTGTATTTTGAAGACTCTGGTGGCAGGTTTGAGGCAGGCTTTGTTGGATGTCTGCAGTCCTTATCTATTGGATCATCCTGTGGTGTGACCTAGATGGCCTATCCTGAGACAAGCCTCAGATGCCTTGAAAAGCACATTTACCCATAATTTGGGCTGGCTGTGGTGACCTGTTCCTGACGTAGCCATCACTGTTTATCCCATCTGCCCTTCCAGAAATATCACTGGATTGACATCAAGCTGAAAAGTCACCATGTTTTTCCTCCTCAAAGGGCCACGAATCACCTGCAAACAGCAGGTGAGATTTATAGGAAGCCTCAGGTGTGAGTTCAGGGTGCCTCCCAGGACAACGCTGACAATCAGCACTTGGTTTCACAAGCAGTTCAGTCTTCAAGTCAGTCTCACTCAAAAAGGAGAAGATCAAGCTCAAATGAGCAGGCACGAAAATGTCTGTCTGTTCAGTGTTCCTGCCTTTACCATAAGTGTCCTGTTTCCCGCATAGCTGCGCTCTTAACTCAGGGAATTTAGAAAATCCCATTCTAATTCCACACACTGGAAATCTAGATACATAATGGTTCTTACCAGAATATTTCTTCTGTGTGCTGTTTGCTTTTTATGTTTTCTTTTGCCTACTGCATGGTCAGCTTCACTCAGTTGTGCGCAAATTGTAGGTTTCCAACTTTAATGGAAATTAATGGTCCTTAAAATGTTTCCATAGGAAGAAAGGGACTAAAATATGATCTTTGTGTCCTGACAGACAAGCCTCTAAACCTTTTTAAAAGCAAGTTTTAATTAGTCAATTCCATTGGAAAGCATTCTTTTTAACTTCAAAATACAGAAATGTCATTTTGATAATGAGTTTGGTCATGACTTTACTAAATAAGTTATTATTTGCTATTGTAATTTATGTAATAAAAATGAAAATAGTGCTCTGCAAATATTTTAAAACAAGCCCGATCATATCTCCTCTTCAAATGTTAACATTAAAATACGTAACTGTATGTCAAGAAAAGCTATAGAATGCAGGGAAGTATTTTCAGGGCGAATAGCTACACTTGTCGTATTTGACTTAAATTTCATAAGTTAAATGGATTTGGCTTACCTGAATACCCTTTAGTCCACACAGGAAGTAGTTATGCCACTGAGGTTTGGTTTTGTTAATCTGAATGTTATTAACACTAGTACTGAAATCACTGCAAAAAAAACAAAAACCATGAAGCTTTATATTTAGCTTGAAAAAACACAGCTTATTACTGCCACCTGCTGATGAACAAAAACATTTTGATAATTTTCTTCAGTGTAATGTTTTGGGGTTTTTTTTACACAGATCTTCTTTATTAATCAATTCTATAAGGGTATTTCAGATGGTAGTATAAGAATTTTTGCTTAAGTTATATAATTTATTAAATAAATCCAGAAATTTAACTGCACTTTCAGTGCTCTCTGGTAATCCTTGCTCAGGAATTCATCTTCATTGTCTTTGCTCTGAATGGCACTTCACTAAAACAGGCCTAATGCTGCAAAATTATATTATGCATTTTAAAACATATAATTAAAATAATTTAGTTTAAAATAGTTTATCTATTTCCTCTATCTTCACTTCAAAATAATAAAAATGGTAAGACTGAATGTTCCTAAAGAAACTAATGCTACACATAGGTGCTGTCAAAATGGGCATGGAGTGATGTGTAGAGGCCTCAGAGGAGCATGCATTAATCACCAAGCAGTGAAGATTGTTTAGAAGTCTATACTGTTGAACACCTAGTATCTACCTGATGTCATTACAGCAGTTCCCAACACAGAAAGAGGAAAGGCACTGAGAATGTCAAGAAAAGCTAACAAAAATTATTCAAAAGTTGCAGGCTAAGCTGTGTTTTACAAGGCAAGGTCTGCTAAACAATATGAACAGAAGCTGCTGAACTCCCTGAAATTATTCAGGTTTAATGAGAATAAAAAAACTTTAAATAAATTATACAACAGGGACAGTCTGCAACTCCTAAGAGGATGAAATTTTTCATTCTTACGCTAGTCCCACTCTGTATCTATGAACTATGTAGGTTAGTGATGTGCTGTTTTTATCTTTATCCAAAATAATACTGCTAGTTAATACCTGTAATGAATACCAGTGTGAAGCTGTTATTATCAGCAAGTATTCTGTTACCCATGGAGAAACAGTTGTACTAATATAAAGCATTTTTACAATGATATAACTGTCTTCAAATGACGGCTGAGTACTTCACTTTTTTCTGGTGCAATTAAAGGCTGCAATTTTTGTGTTATGCAACCCCCAGACCTGACAACCAGTGTAAAAAGGGACCTACAATCCTGCCTCCTCTTCATATGGTCTAATGCTAGCTATGCTGTAGTGAGCTACTGCCCTTGTATTACCAATCTACAACCTATTTCTAGCTCAGTGTTACACTTCAAGTAGCAACTTAGAATTACCATTCAATTTCAACACTCAGTACAGTGCAGAAATATCAGAGAATGGTGTATAGTTTAACATGTAAGTCACTGTCTTTCAATCTGAACTGTTCAAAATAGTGCCACTTACAGGACTTTATTAACAAAGCAGCATCAAAGAATTGTACAAATTTAGTGTCATAAGTTACTGGGGTTTACAGAGTAACACAAAAGATCTGAAAGAGAGTACTGAGTTTACAATACAAAGAAAGTTTGAGAATAGCTGTAAAATCTTCCGATTTGAGACGCATGTGTATTTAGAACAATGTCCCAGAGAATAAGCAACATTCTTTTGCTTATGGCTTTTGAGTATAATAAAAAAAGCATAAGTACTTGTAAAATAGAAAATATTTGTCCAAAAGTCACGAAGATCACAAAAATCTTGTGTTTGCTTATGCTTACTTTCTACAATAATCCTAAATTATTCTTGTAAAAAGAGCAGGGTTGATGGAAATCAATGCATAGAAGTGATTAACAGAAAGCAAATTTGAAGTCCTCTTTCCTGCAAAAAAGAGTTCTAAAATATTTTATCTTTGTAATTGTTTTTATACAATCAGACAAAGTAAAACTTCAGTGAACAAGAAGAAATATACTATGATCATATTTGCTGGTTCTCAAGATAAATTAAAAGAATGACTTCTTAAAATGCATTTTGCTCATTTCTGCAGTCTTCTCACATAGAAAATGAAAGAAAAATTTGCTTTAATTTTGGCAGGTTTCATATGGACATAATTCACACAAACACAGAATGTGGGACTGTCAAGATCCCCAGAATCCTTAAGTCTATTTTTTGTTATCACATTCAATTTTTTATAAAAACCAATTCCTAAATGCCCACGCTTTATCTTGAATCAGTAAATCTTCAGTCTCACCTCTGATCCTCCTGCTGGAAGGTAGGCAGTTATTTATATAAGAACTTTATAATAAAATAAAATTAAATATTGGGGAAAACATACCCATAAAGTAAAAATACTCTGGTATTGTCTGCTCTAGTCTGTTTTAAAGGATTCTTGGGAAAGCTTTCCCCTCCTCCAAGTCTAGATATAAGCATTCCAATTCTTCTGCATAATTAGAAGAGGTGAGTTTTTTGAGTAGTGTGAAAAAAATATGTAGCTGAGGTATTTTTTACTGCTTGAATAGTAATCAATTGTTATTTTTGGGAGACCAGTTTGGCTCTTTCTCGCAGAACCTCATTGTCTTGTCAATCTGTTAGTTTATCTGTTTGAGTCCTCTGTAAAAAAAAAAAAAAAAAAAAAAAAAAAA
>Ga0065711_1027105_pt1 | contig 54093 bp, 34 predicted proteins | sample Hoacrofraction12_FD_59098 | JGI IMG/M metagenome (GOLD analysis project Ga0065711, IMG submission 59098) | Hoatzin crop microbial communities from Cojedes, Venezuela - Epithelial fraction 12 v2 (version 2) | ecosystem: Host-associated > Birds > Digestive system > Esophagus > Crop | place...
CCCAGGGCGTGCGCGAGCCGCGCGTGCCATCTGCGCGTGTGCGCGCAGCCGACGGCTTTGTGAGGCCCGCGCGCGACCTGCCCCTGTCCGAGCCGGCCGCGTGCGCGGGGCGCGCGTGCGTGTGTGTGCACGCGTGTGTGTGCGTGTGCGTGGGGTGTGTGTGCATGTATGGCGTGTGTGTGTGCATGGTGTGTGCGTGTGTGTACATGGCGTGTGTGTCCATGTGTGTGCGTTTGTGTGCACGGGGTGTGTGTGCGGCTGTGTGTGCACGCACGGGGGGGGGTGTGTGTGTGTGCCTGGCGTGTCTGTGCGCAGCGTGTGTGTGCAGCATGTGTGAGTGCACGGCGTGTGTGCAGCGTGTGTGTGCACAGTGTGTGCATGTATGGCGTGTGTGTGCCTGGTGTATGTGCAGCATGTGTGTGCATGGCGTGTGCGCAGCGTGTGCGCATGTGGCGTGTGCGCGCACAGCCCGCAGCGAGGCGGTGGCTGTCTGTGCGCAGGGTGTGCACACCCGGCGTGCGCAGCCCGCGTGTGCGCGTGCAGGGTCTGTGTGTGCGTGCGTGCAGCCGGCAGCTGGGCGTTGGCAGCGGGGGGTGTGTGTGCTCTCGGGGTGCGCAGTCTGTGCACACACACACACACACAGCCGGAGAGCGCAGGGAGCGCGTGCTCACGCTCTCTGCACGCACAGGCGTGTGCAGGTGTGCGTGTGCAGGTGTGCACGCACGCCTCCCTCCCCGCCCCGCTCTCCGAGGGCCAAGGCCGGACGCCGTGCCGCTGCGCTCGCTGCCCGCTGCAGGCTCCCGCGTCCCTGAGGCGCAGCCCTCGGACCCCCGCGGGAGGGAGCAGACAGCAGCAAAGGAAATGTTTAATCCTAATTAACCTTCGCGTTGCAAAACCGTTGTTCGTAGGTGGATTTAAAATATAATTACTCTGGCGGTGATTCATAGGCGCTTTCATAAATGGTCGATCGACGGCCACGGGGGCCAACGACCCCGACGCGCCCAGCGAGCACCCGCCGCAGCAGACACGATGCCGGGGGATGGGGCGAGCCCCTGCCCTCTCCCCTCGCTGCAGCGGGGCCGGGGCAGCCCCCGCGCACCCCCAGCACCCCGTTTTGCCCCGCCTGCCCTCGCCCAACGGCCCTGTGGCCGCCTCCCGGGCAGAGGATCGGAGCCGCCTGAGCGTGGCTTTCAGCTGGCCTTGGGAAACGATCTGAAAATCTTCAGGGAGAGAGGCAGTAAACATCTGTATATTATTAAATCCATTAGAAGTGTTCATTATTTCATATTGATTGGTATATCGCTACACAAAGTTAATATATTATGATTATTAGTATATTGTTAAATCATTAAATACGACAGCAGATGCAATAAATCATTTCCAGGGGATCTCTGCTGACATTTCGGAATTGATGGGCATGTTTTTCCTCCCGCATCCCGGCTGACGGCAGGACTGCAGCGACGCTCTGCCTGCTCCGACTGATCTCCTTCCCCGTCTCCCCTCGGCGCGCCACGGCAGCCGCCAGCGCCTGCTCCGCCATGCCCAAGTCTGCATTTCAAAAGCTGCAGCTGAATTTACACGCGCCCCAAAGAAACCTGTCGGACCAGGATGCTCAAACCACTTGCATGGAAGGGGGAGCCACGAGAAGGATTCACACCGGAGGCGGCTTCTCGGCGTTGCTCGGGGAGAAGAACACCCTCTTGCAACACCGGCAGGGTTTTCCCGTGAAAGTGGGTTCCCAGCCCCGGCGAGCTCGCCTGACCCTGGAGCATGGGAGCGAAAGCATCCCCAAAGCCTCAGCCCAGACTCCAGGTCACCGGGGTCCGTGGATTTATGGCACAGCTCCTCATGAAACAGCAGATGTTGGAGAGTGCGCACATCTGCATCTTTACAGCAGGGGAGCTGGATGCCAGTCAGGGTTAATTCGGGATAAATTTACAAGAGCGCACAGCGTGACCCCAGGTACCTCGTTACTGGCCTGCCACAGGCCTGCTGAACGCATCGGCCGACTACCGCACATGAAAGCCACGGGAGCTTGTATGCTCAAAATGAATTTTACAGGAAGACACAGGGATAGCAAAAGGAGGAGAGCCTGTGTCACAAACGACATCCAGATGTGAAAACACTGTAAATACAAACATCAAAAGGCTCACCCCCCCCCATTCTGCAAAGACAACACTGGAGAAAGGACTTGCCGCATTTAAACAAATATTCTCGGCAAGGAAGCCACGGAGCCTGCTGTCCCCGGCGCACAGGAAAGCCCCACGGAGCCGAGGGGGAACTGGCCATTTGTCACGGCAGACGCGCAGCAAACGTTACGCCGTGCTCGAGACGGTCCAACCTTGGATCAGGGGCAACGAAACGGGATGGAAGGGGAGGTGTTTTCCTAAGAAGACCAGAAGTTTAAATAATAACTCACATCTGAAACCTGCACTCCAGAAAGCATGTGATTATTTAGACAAAGTCTCCAGAGCTACGACATACTTCTTACTAGAATCGGTATCATTCAGGAACGGCTCTTAAGCCTTGCCAGTTGCATGAAATAACTAAATAAATACGTGCCTTTTCAAGCCTCCGTGTTTGCTGCAGTGAGGATACGCCTGCAGTGATAGCCTAGAAAACCCGGGATATCTGGAAAACCCCTCAGCAGCCTTGTTTGAAGCAGACATGGCAAATGCAAGGCCATTCCCCCATAAGGGCTCTGAAGAGCTCGACATCTCCACTCACATGGACCTCCAGAGGAGGGTGAACCAGCAGCGCATCACCGCGAGTGATGGACAAGTGCTCCTGGAACCAAGGACTCCTCCTGTCCATCACCTGTCACACTGTCCCTTTCCCTTCTTACCGACCTCCGACTGCAGCCGGACACAACAGGGGACAAAGACGGCTCGAAGCGGGACAGAAAAAACCTAACGTACTATCAATGGCAGCAGAAACCACTGAACACCCTTCCAGCAAGGCGGGGAACTGACGGGCGAGTGGTGCACGCAGGGTGCAATCTCAGGTGTTCATGTGGTGCTCTCGGTTCAGCCCTCCAAAGTGCAAACCAAGATGACAACATCAGGTGTCACTCGCTTGCACTCTCCTCTCGGAGCAGCGTGGCCAGGCATTGCGCCGGTGCAAGGGGAAAGCGAAGCTTAGATGGGGTGGTTTCTTGTTTTCTCATCTTTTCAAGATGCTATCTGACCACCAACACCTCACACGCAGCACCAAGCAGACCACACGAGGCACTCCGTACTGAGCCTGCGCTAACCTCTTGCAGGTGCTGGGGTGCCAGGGTTTGGGGGCAGCGTGAGTGCTCGCAGAGATGAGATGAGATGAGATGATACGAGACAGGCTGTGGCTATTGTTTTTACTCAGGTCTGGCTGCAGGCTGCAGGATCGCAGCCATCCCCTCTACCAGTGATATCTGCTCCAAGCAGAGAGCCCTCCCTCCAGACAGGGCTCCATCAGACCAGACTGGTGCCTGAAGAGAGCACGGAGGACTCTCCTCACACCCCGAGCCCCACCACGCTTCTTATTTTGAAGCTCAAAGCTTTAAGACTGGCAATGCTGACAACAGAAGGAGCAAGCACTTAACCATAGCGTTGCGTAAAGATGTCAGGAGGAGATGAGGGTTTTACAGTAGAGAGAGTAGAGAAACACTCACGAAGAGCTTGGATAAACTCAGGGCTAGATTCAATAACAGCTGCCCGCCGCCTCCTGCACGGCGTGCCCCCACCTGGGCTTCTGCCGGGAGGCAGCCGGCGAGAAGTTTTATTGAATCTTTTATTGAATCTGTCTCTGGGCTGGCAGCTGTGCTCCGTACCCTCACCAGGGCCTAAAGATAGAAACGAAATGACACAGGAATTTGCAGTGAAACTGTTAAAATATGCTCTGCTTTGCTTTAACGGAGCGCGGCGGGGGACGGTGCGGCATGCCAGGCTGCCTGCCGGGCACCGGGGGCTGCCGGTGCTGCTGCCCAGAGCCTCGGCTCAGCTCGGCATCCCTCTGTTCGCTGGTGACGCACGGCTCCGCTCCTAGGCCTAACGACACTGCAAAACTATTTAGCCATTGGAGTATCACATTACATCCAGAATCTATGGCCGCTCAAGAGCTTAATTTTGACATACAATTTTCACTTGCTGAACAGAAAAGGGAGGGGAAGCCTGAAACTGTCTAAACAAAAGAATGTTTTTTTCCACTGCACTTTCAAATGTTCATAAACCGAACAGAATACAGTTAGAGACAGCCCTTCGCCTCGGGGCATCCAAGGCTATGGCTCCAATTAAAGAGAACAAGGATACAGGAGGTGGTACCTCCAGTCTGATTGCTCTCGCCTGGGGCAGCTAAGCCTCATGAATAAACACTGTTGACTCCAACTCTCAACAAAACAATTACACATTTGTTTTCAGAATACATTTTCTTAGCCTTTCCACTTGCAATTTTTGCTACTATAAACTAGCCAGGACAAGAATAAATACCTTTGTGATTCTCTAAACATCCTTGTAATTGCAGTACTTCACTCATGAATGTGTATTTCAACAGAAGAACAGATCCCAAGCGATATGAAGAAATGTTTCTTTGAAGCAACCTTTCAGAATTAGATGCAAAATATTTACAGCTAATTATTATTACAAGAACTCCAGTACACACTGCCAGCTACAGGAGTGAAAACCTTACGCGCAAATCCAGTTATCTTTGAAGAATGCAAACAGAAGGAGACGGGTGAGACTTGCATCTCGGACTCCTGCCAAAGGTGGTCACCAGCACGGTGCAGCCCTCGGGGTCCCCCCAGCTCCCCACGGGCCTGTCAGCCCCACCGGCCCTCCCTCCTGCCAAACCCCACTGCACTCAGCCTGTGAACTGGACCCCAAAAGGTGCTGCTGAGAGATGAGGGGGTGCTTCTACCTGTCAGAAGCGCCTGTTCAAGTGTCTCCTGGGTGCAAATGAAAGGAGCGGCAGGATTTCTAGTGACGGGGAACATCTACACAGGACAGGCAGTGGATGAACCCAAGGGAAAGTGAGTGCGAAACGTCCTCCCACCCCAAGCACCCAGCTGTTACAGCAGGCAGGACAAAACCTGGAGCTTTTACGAAGACAGAAGACAGCCCCAGCTGTCCCTTACGGGCTCAGCTTTCTTGTAAAGATGGGTGCAGCAGACTAGCAGAGCTCTGGTTTCTTTCTGAGGACAGCAGTGGAAGGAGAAGAATTGCTTACCCAACTTTCTAAGGATTCTTCCCAGAAAACCAACAACTGCTGCAAAGGTGAACAGCCAACTGCCAACCACCATTTCAAAATACCAAGCCTTAAACCGCAGTTTCTCTGCTTAGCACAAAATATTTTGGCCAATATACTTTTTATTTTTTTCTTAGAAATGCTTCCTAACTGGATTATTATTCTCCTTCTCACTGTTAGCATAAGGCTGCGAAAATATGGAATGGGAAAGTAATGGAGAGCCTGCTACCCGGGGCAGGCGACACTCTGGCTGGGGTTTTGGGAGCGACTAAGCAATACGTTAACGATCCCTCTTCCCCATCCAAAGCCAGCAGACAAGCGATGTTGCCTGCTCCTATATGTTATTTATATATTGTGTTAAGCAACAACGTGCAAATGAGCTGGAGTACAAAATATCAGACACGGCAAGATGTTACAGTGCGGCACTACACAGCACAACAAAGATAAGTGACTCTTCATATGGGGCCCGGCATCCTAGCAGTGTTTATACTTGATTGTATAATTGGGACCACAGCCAGCTCATCCTAAAATATACAGCATGAGCATGGTTAGGCATCGCATCTGTAACATATACAACTTTAGATGTCAAAGCATCTTTGTTTGAAGTCAACAGCAATAAAAACTGCAGTTGTACGAGAGCTTAGCATGTGGGAATACATATTGCTACACCAGGATGTTAACACATGGCCCTCCTCAGGCTGCTGCTGCCAAAAGCATGCCTTTCAAACTCGGGATGAGCATGCCAATAATCTGTAGGATATTTTAAAACTTGGAGAAACCTACAGCAACCATCCAGTATTCGAGAAAACGCTTCTTGGGAAAATTTGCCTTTGGTAGAAAGTGGCATCATTCCTTCTATTTTGAAAGATTTGGGTCCTTCGCACATATGGACATGTTAAGTGTAAAAAAAATCCACGCACGGATTTTTGTGTCATGTCTCATTTTGCAGAACCTTTGGTTAGGCACTTAGTGACCAATTATTCACTTATATAGTTGAATCTTTCAAACATATACAAACATTCAACTGTACACAAACCTATCTTTTTCAGGTCGCTGTCTTCATATTATTTCATTAAGGCACACAAAAATTATACCAGAACTGTGTTAAGCTTACGGGACTTCTGTGACTTCCCTTTCTGGATATTAAACTTTAAACAAATATTATGATTGTATTCCAAAGGCTTGAATGGGCTGATGATTTTGAAAGTGCTACTTTGGCATCATTGTACAGCTCCATTCTTTTACGTACATTTTGTTAAAACACAAAGAAGCTCTATTTATGAAAAGCCAGTCTTAAATCTATAGTTTATGAAGCCATAATTTGTGGTTGCAATTGTGGTTAATTTAACAAAGAAAGCCTTTTGGTTCACAGTGCACCATACTTACTATTTTTCATAAACTACCAGAGCAAAAAAACCCCTTCAACATGTCAGATATATGATGATCCAGCAACGTTGCAATTTTCCAACTCCTATTTTGTGGCACACCATATTATACGCACAGGAATGCTACATCATTTATTCTGGAGCACAGCCCTGTAATTATTGCTGGCAAACTACTAATTACATACCGCCATCAAATCTAACAATTTTCCCAATAAAAAAAAAATGACTACTTTCGTGTGGAATATAGCAAATACAGCCACGAGTGCACGCATGTTTTTATTTTAACACGCATGCCACACGGCGTTGATCTTCCACTTCACCTAAAATATCCGTACTGACAACGGACTCCGCCAGCTTTGCGTTCTGGCGCAGTGCCATGGGGCATGAGGGGTCTCAGCCGTGAACGCTGGTTCTGAACTGGCGTCTCCCCCCATCTGAAGGCCAAACCTCCCAGCTCACGTGGTTTTTGGCTTGGTCTAATCAAGATTCAGGCCCTGCAACAAAATGAGGGTCTACATCTCGAGTTCCCCACGCTCCAGGATTGTTGTGTTTGGAATTCTGTGCTTGCTTCATCTTTAGAAGCTACAATATGGATCTGCTGCTGCGTCCCCCGCTGAGAGCAATGGTTAGCACTGCGGAGAAGCCTGTCAGCTGGTCAGAAACCTGCTTCTCTGCATCCCCAGGAATTCAGAGCCATGGCAAATTTCAGTTGCAGAACCGCACAGTTTTGAGTCACTTCTAGGAAAAAAGGGGGGATTGTGGGGAAGAGGGAGTACGCAACAATAATTCCCCCAAGACAACCCTCTACATACACTGACATTTCCAGAAACTGGCCACAAATTTGACAGCTTGGAGCAGTCCCACCGTTCCCCTGCGGCTCAGGAGGAGCGCGGGCAGAAAAGCAGCAGATGCATACTGCAATCTGTGAATGCTTCTGCTGGAGGGTGTCTGTGTCCAGCAGCTCGGGTGATTCAACGCACGCCTGTCCCATGCCCAGGCTGCCCGTGGGCTGGCACCACGGGACGAACGACGCTGCAGTCTCCCAGGGAAAACGTGGGGTGCAGCGGGGTGCAGCGGGAGCCGCGGCGCTGCAGGGAGCCAGTTATGGATTTGGGGCTCCGGGCTGCTTGCTCGCAGCCTCTGCCGAGCGGCCGCGGGGCTCGCAGCTGGCAGCAAGCTCACCTGCCGGGTGGTGGGCGATGCCGGCGGAGCTCGCCAGCACGCCGGGGCGCAGGGCAGATGGGGCTCATGGCTGCAGGAGCAGCACGTACAGTCCTGGAGGGCATCCCAAACGCTCTGGCCTGCCCCGGCAGCCGAGGGCAGGGGGGAGAAGCCCAAACCAGCATCAGCTCCTACTGCACCATTTTTCTTCATTCACAGAACCCGTTCCTGCCTCGGGGGGCTACTTTGACAGGCAGAAGCAAGGCAACAGCGGTGCCAATCCCCCCCAACACGACTGCGCCTGGACTCCACCCTCCCGAGCGGTGTGTTTCTGACTTGGCAATCACAACATCTGTGAGACTCGCTCCCTTTGAAAAACATGACAAACAGCGTAGGTATGCGAGACAATTTTCTTAATCTTTCTCAATTTTCTCCTATTTCAAAACTGCAGTTAAAATTGACTGCGGAGCAAAACCCTTTCCTGCTTGCTTGAAGGAACGGAGCAGTGCGAGGAGCTTGCTGCACACTTTGATGATAACGTGTGAAATGAAGCAGCCAGGGGCGCTTGTGAAGGACGTCAGGAAAACCCCATCGGAGCACAGCAACCTCAACGCCTCCGTGGCAGCACGGGGCAGGCGCTGCCAGCACAACGCTGCACATGGCTGCAAGATCTGGCGCAGTTCTGGCAAAGCGTGGACTATTTGCTGAAGTTTCTGGCATTTACTCCTCAGCGTCCTTAGCAGCTTCAACAAGACTCAAGCATGCTTTGCATGCCAAGCAAGTTGGCTGATCTTAGTCATAGCCTTGGTCACACACAAGGAGTTGCTTGACAAGAAAGAACTGCAACTAAAAACATGAAAAAATGTTAACAGAAGTCACAGCTTGTAAGTTTAGTGCTGTATCTAAAGTCTGATGGTCTTTGGGAACTACCCTCAACGTTCATCTCAGCAGGAGTTTTCAGGCACCAACACTCCTTTTCCTCTTTGTATCTCTGTTCTTATTTATTTTGCAGCTACAGAAATGGTCTCGTTTAAAAAAAAACAAGTGACAGGTATAAGACTCAGCTCATATGGGTAACTCCGGAAAAAAGAGATTTTCTTCCCTGAGTCTACTTTCAGGTTTGCTGCTATCAGTCCCGGATTAGTCAGCTAACACGGCATCTCTGTTGACGTACATTTTCTCCCCACAGCTAAGACAGCTTAGCTACTTTATACACCGGAATATGCAATGGTTAACCAGGTACTTTTCTTTTTTGAAAGTATCTTCTACTTATTCATTCTGCTTTTAGTATTGAATTGGAATCCACAGACAAAGAAATAAGCACCGAAAACCCTCCTGTCTCTAAGATATGCTCACATGAAAAGCTTGAATTATGGTTAGATAAATACATGAGCTGAAGAAGTCACTTGGCCAGTCTTGCAAGCACACAGAATCCATTCAAAATCATGCATTTGTTTTCTTCTTCGACGTATACACATTACAAGGATTAAACTGAAAGGGAAACTTACAGCTTTAGACACACTTTGTGTCTCAGAACCACTGCAGCACTATCTTCTCGGCAAGGATTATCCAGGCTACAGCCCCATGCAGCTGTCAGTCCCTGCGGGCTGTAATTCAGCTATCCTGCTCTCACTCTATCCATCACATTTACACAAATCCCCAAGGTGGACTGCCTTCTAAATGTCTTTACCTTGTGCATTATCCTGGGGCTTAACAATCCAATATTGGTGCAGCCAAGGATAATTACTCTCCATTGATGATAAAACACCCTGAATCCTGTCAGGCACGGCAATTTGCATCTTACAGTGCCGAGGATCAATAGATACAACAAAGGAGTGAAACCTGATTAGATACTGCTGCCTCTCAGTGGCAAGGGAAGGGCTGATTGTTTCGCAGGGTTGAAGTGCTGGTTAAAAGGGAAACGGAGGTTTCCCGTTACAATGCAGTCCCCAGACGTGCTGTTCACCGAGGAACTGCTGCGGGGAGTTCGAGGCTTGAGAAGAAAGCAGGTGAACAAGCAACCAGGTGTTACAGACTCCCGGGGAAGAAGGGGTGTTCCTTACTTGGGCCAGCACGGCTGGTGCGGTTTCACCACAACCCACGAGAATACAGCAGACACGAATCGTCTGGAGCTCCGAGAGGTTCTACTTTTCCCCCAGTGTTATAGATGTACAGTACAAAGCGGCCAAGTAAGTAGCTCACAATCACACACTGCTTCAGTAACGTGCCTGGAAGTCGGATGGTGGCTCTCCAAAGCGATCTATTTTTGAAGCACCCTCTATGAGCGTGGGCAAAGCAAAGAGCTCCTGCCCTGCCGAGGCAGCAGAAACGTCATATATATTTAAAATAAGGGATGGCAGGAGTTTTCAACCACAAATAACCAGGTAAGCACATGTACGAATGTGGAGGTGGAATAAAGAATTATCCCAACCCATTCAACAGCCTTCTAACATTAATCTAACACTGAATCTGATCGAAGATAAGACAAGCACTGGGTGAACTTCAGTTCCCACATTTCATTTAGAAAGACATCACAAGCTTCCGCCTCTTCAAGTCCGTATTTGGAGGCCAGCAACACATTGACAGCAAACCATGGTTTGGCTGGCAGCAGTGCTGGGCTGCAGGCAGGGAACGCATTCCCGTTTGGACGTGATTCTCCACTGCTGACACTCCCCGGGCTCAGCTGTACCCATCTCCCACAGCACGCCCAGATGAGTGATACCAAAGCTCAGCCCTGGGCTGCAGACCAAGAGCTCCCAGAACGGATGTAGCCAACTGTGTTAAATCTGGATTTTTATCGGGTTTCTGGTGGCAGAGCTATATGAAGCAGGGACTGAAAGAAATGCGGACTTCTCTTCTGGGGAAATTAGTTAGTGAGGGAAAAGCTGAATTTGGGGGGTTCCCAACAACGTGAAGAACAATGTTTTAAAAAAGCCCCAGAACATGAATAATGCAGAAAATACAACATCATCAAGAAAAGAGCTGGGTACATCTTTTCAGAATGTGTGCTCTGAGCATGATGGAGAAGGGCTCAAAGCAAGAGAGGAGGAAGGTAGAGAAAAAAGAGAACAACTCTTCGGAAACCAGCTGGGAATAGTCTGTTCTTATCAAAACACGTTGCTGACACAGGCCTGTCACAGAGCCAACATCTGCTCCGAACTCGCAGAGTCAGTCCGAGGCATGCTGAGCGTCTACTACACACTCAGCCAGAGGAACACCAAGAGTTGACTTGGCACATTGGACATAAATGAGAAGAGCTTCTGAAAGCACCAGTGAGCTTCACGGGAAGGAAACTTGCTCCTTTGATGGAAAAACTTTCTATTCTGACCTACAGGCAAACTTGCAGATATTCTCTGCGGAAAGGAGTCTCTTCCGATGTAGGCAATGGAAAAAAAGTGCCTGATGCTGGACCTCAAACACATATGGTAGTGTCTACTAAAGCCAACGGGGAGGTTGCACATGGCAAGCCTGAAAAACTGAGGCTCATTAACATCACGGCATAGGATTATCACTACTTTATGGTCATAAGGTTCTGCCTCTTCCATCCTGACGGCTAGTGTCAGTTGATTCAGGTGCCCCACATTAACGCCTAAGAGTAAATTTAATATTGGTGAGAAGTACCAACCCCGCATCTGAAACCCTTTGTCTCCTTCACTCGTGCAATGGAGGAGAAGGGTGCTTTCTCGCCCTGAACTCTTGCTAACCTGAAATCTAGCCTAGACTGATTACCTTCAAGGCTTTCACTCCCCTTGCCTGCTTCAATCTGCGGCGTTTTTGGGGTACTGAAGAGGATTTGCAAACAGTCTGAGACACCGCTATAACACAGATGGCAACTGTCCCACGCAGCGCGAGACACCAAACAACATCCGCTGGGTTCTCACACGAGCATCCAGCTCCTGGCACTGCCTGTGCCGCTGCAGTGGCACTCGAAATCTATCCCGCGATGTGGGAACCCATCACTCATCATGAAGAAAGGGACGTTATTACGGCTTTCCATCTGTCAGTACAAAGTGAAATGTAACTTCGCATGGGGCTCTCCACTCCGCACTCAGGCATGGAAGATTTAGAGCTTGCTGCTCTGTATTTGAAATGGGAAATTGGAGTGGAGCTGCCGAGCCATGAGAAGAGGGGCCAATATCGCCAGCCGTTGCTCCCTGGGGAAAACCCCCAATCCCCTCCGATGCACCTGGGTGCGACTGCTTCCTCAGCATTCCCGCACACTCACACAGCCTCCGACTGTCAGAGGTGCATTGATTCGGTCTGCAGTGGAGAACAGAATGGATATATTGGAGGTAATTTTTAAGGTGATGATTGCTATGGGCGGGTGAAGATAAAACAAGCAGCCGCTCGAACTTAAAACTGAGCAGCTCAGCCGCCCGCCTCTGCCCTCTGAAAGGAGGATGACAACACTGTCACCCGCACCTAGCACAGGTGAGCAGGAGCGTAATGAATTCACAGGGTGTAATAAATCTGGTGGAAATGAGCTGAAAATAGATTTGTGGTAATAATGCACCCTTTTGCAACACGGTGCACTCAAGGACACTGTCCTCATCAAAATGACATTATGTATAGTGGAAGAAAACAGGAGACCATAAATGTAGGGACCTCATGAACAGCCATGACCAAGTCCTCGACAAGAGTATCCTATTAAAGACAATGATGCTGAACCCTTGAAAACAAATGTAAATTAGCACAATTGCTTGTCAGAGTTTGCCAGGGAAGCTTCTGGTCATTGTTAACTGCACCGCACAATTGGAAGGGAGAGGAAAAGGGTCAGGATAAAGACCTATTTCCCTATCATTTCATCACATCACTCTTCGTATAAGCACCCTGCTGACCAGCCTTCTCCCAGAACTTCTCAGCGATTAGCACCATGCTGTTTCTTACTGTGAATTCGAACAAGAGTAGCACAAAGCTATCAGCAGGGACTTCAGTGATCAGAAACTGCTCAGCCAATTTTCACTATCATTTTTGCTATGTCAAACAAATGCCTATTGTCACCGGGCCTGCTCCCGTGGCATGTTGAGAGCCTCTGCAAATTGCAGAGACCCCTGTCTCTGATTTTAAATCCCTGAAATGTTAGCTCTCACCTCATAGACTCACAGACGAGCAAAGGACAGCGAGCCAGGAGCCGCTGGTGGTAATCCTGGCTATTGATGTGCAGCATAAGGATCCTGGGTACCCTGCCCCTGCCTCAACCTTCCCTGCCTGCAGAATAGGGATGGAAAATAACGGTATCTCCCCTGCCACCAGGCAAAGGGAACCTAAGGGTTTTTTAAGATGCGAAGTGCTAATTTCTATTACTGAATTTCAGTATTCAGACTGCAGGTCTTGGCACTGGAATCAGAAGGAGCAAAACTACGTGTGCTCCTGTTGCAGCCACCCAATATAACCAGCCTGCAACAGAGACTTCACCATTAAAAAAAAGGAAGGTGGGACTTCATTCAGCTGTTTCATAGCAAGGTTTCACTTCTCCAGCAAAACAAAAACCGCGCCGCTACCGACAACTTTTCTCCTCGAATGGAAATGTAGTCTGCCTGCAGCCCTGTCCGACCCTGCAGGGAAGCCACGATCCTGTGCTTCGGGGCTCACCATCAGCTGCACCGGCAATGTCACGCACTGATGCGATGGCATCATTCAGCCATATGACTCTGGTGGAAGTGGAAAGAGAAGGAGCAGATGGGCTATGAAGTGTGTAACCCTAATTTAACGTCATTAATGCTATTTGATACTTAGCAGAGGTGTTATAGGCCTTACAGGAAAACAAGGTGAAAGAGAAACGGATTGGGGCAAATATAGGATACATTTTAGAGCTTCCTCCAGCCTGCAGATTTCTCTTCAACACCACATATATTGCATTTTTTTCTTAAAGCAGCCGCTGTAGGGGCCAGGGCACTGTATAACAAGAAGAATGGTCAAACACAATTTTAACGTGTCTAGTAAGGCAGAGCGCAATACTTATATATATCAGAACAAGCAATGTGCCAAAGTGCCTGATGATAAGGAAGAAATGTGTCCTCAATCAAGAAAAACCAGTTTAATGTGCACACTGGGAGCAGAGTATTACACAGATACCGCTTTCTCCCGGCCATGTGAATTTAAGGAACCCCTGCTGGTAACTGAGATTCTTTGCAGACAATCAGACCAGAAGCAAAATGCTATAAATTCTTAAGGTACTGTACGACGTGAGATACATCCTCACATTTTATACAGAACCGAGAAGGGAAAGATACCATGTAAGCATCTGAACTCCCATACAACAAATGCCATTTCAAGCATCATTTATTATGCTGCCTTTCACAGACTTTTACAGTCCTCAATATGGTTAGCAATTCCAGCTGACTCATAAAGCGGTTTTAAAATTCATCACTGAAAAGAATGTTTATCTCTGTGTTTTCTCCAGTTCAGGAGTAAAATTAGACTCTTAAAACCTGGGGATGGTGTGTCTTTAATTTTGTTTAGAACAGAAAATAACTGCGATATGAAAGGTTTAATGAGGTTAGAAATCTAAAAGGAAATGGAGTGGGAATAGATTATCAAGAGAAATAAAGCCAACCGCTGGAGAGTACACTAATATTAAATATTAGGTTTCTAAACCAAATATATATAATCCATTTAGGGACTTAATGGTGGTTCTCAGAAGCACATTTATCTACAGCTTATGGTTCAACAACCAATATTATAACTCCATTTGTCATTGTTAGGCGAGGGGAATGGATGTCAGGGAGGCGAGGGTCAGCAGATGAGGAGGAGCTCGGAGGAGACTCAGCTACTGTACGTTACAGATGGCACTTGGAGGGGAGAGCTCGCCTGCGGATTGCTGGCTCCCCACTGAAGATCTGTTGGCTGCCCTGAAAACATCTCCTTACCAAAAGACTCCATTTTTCGTTTTCCTCATGAAGAACAAAGGCAACATATTCAAGCAGGGATTTGCCTTAAATTAGGCTTTATATCCATTTTTCATTCAGCAAGGTACTCCTACGTGTGCCTAACTAAATGTGGGATTACGCACTTGATTAAAACTAGCGACATGCTTAAACTACTTGATGAATTGGGTCATTAGATACCTAAGTCAATATGAGATAAGGAGCTCTGGAAATCAAGACAAATTGAAAACTCAAAAATGGATTTTGGTGCTTAGCTTTTGGCACCTACGTTAACAAATTTACAGTACAGACAAAGATTTGATAATAACACCAAAAATGAAATCCCTGCTTTGGAAACCCCTGCTCTCTTTCTGGCTCTCCTGGGACACCGGGGCAGTGAGACGACCAGCTGTGGGACAGCTCTGCCCTCTGCAATCCCACTCATCTTCAAGTAGCCCCTGAATCTGCAGAAAAATATTCCACCATCAAGTGACTACGAGATAGAATATTTAGGGAAAAAATATGGAAAGATACATGGGTTTTCACACTTCTGTTTTAGAAAAAGCCAAAAGAGCCCCACGTGGGGACATCAGCTATCTGGCAATAGGAAGGGAGAGTTGCTGCTGAATGACAATTCCTTACCACTTTTACCAGGATTGCCCAGTTAAACCCTCTGTACTGCCACAAGAACAAGGTGACATTCATAGGCAGAGGTAATTTTTTTTATGCAGCTAAATAGTTGCATAAAGCACACAAACGCCAAGTGCACCGATCCTTCCTGAAGAAGCCTCTGCAAGAAAGCTTGTCGTTTCGCCCCAGTTCCATCCGCTGGCCAAACCCCAAGCACCCTCTCCATCTCTCCGCATCCCGCCTAGCTGCATCCCCTCAGTGACGGAGGCAGCTGATGTTCCATTTCACACTTGGGATCACTGTGTTATTTCGGTTATTCATTGTGTTTTCCCTGTCTTTTTCTTTCTGAAAGGACGCCTGCTGTCAGGGACCCACCACTTCCAAGCGAGCGCTCGGCCTGCCAGCTCCAGGCTTCTGGAGGCAGCCAGCAGCTCGCTGAGGACTCCCAGGCGTGCTTCCCTTCTGTTTTTGCAGGAGGGGGGGAAGCTGAGCTGGGAGGATGACACGGTAGGAAACAGAAGTGTGCTCCTTTCTCTTGACAGGCTCCAAATCTGCTCCCTCTCCAGCCCCAAAGTACTCCGGGGGTCAATTCTCGGTTGACTGAAATCTTGAAATGTCACCAAGCACTGGAGCAAGCCAATCCAACGTGCTTGTTTGAAGTGGTCAAAGTGAAGTAAAACATACTCCACCACTAACAACGCTTGGCTACTTCCAGCACAAACACTTTTTGCTATCAATGAAATATTGAGGAAACTCTGGGACTTCAGTTAGCGCCATATGTTGGCTATCACTCTACTCCAAGGCTGGGTATTAGTGGGTTTTTACTACTAACACCATCAATAACAGCACACTGAATTAGCTGTGAGAGTCACAAACCCATCCGCTGAGCGGTATGACCAAATTCTTTCACATAATTTGCCTGAGTGACAGAAAAATATGTTGCTAGCGTAAAACAAGTCTGGAGACTTAAAATGCTTTTAATTCTGCAAAAAAACAATGCAAAGCATCTTCTTGACTTCAGAGAGCTTTGAATCAAGACCTCACTTGAGAAAAGTAATTAATTTTGACATTTAACCTGAACTGAAATCAATTTTGCCGAATAAAAACTGTAAACTTTTTTTTACAGCAAACACAAGGAAGCAGTTTTTCCACATGACATGTCATTAAATTGTGGAATTCACTACCACAGGATGTTGCAGAGGCCAAAAATATAAATGAGTTCAAAAAAGATTAGACAAATTCACGGGGGATAAGTCCACCAGTGGCAATTAAACACAATGGTCTGGATACGACCTCTGGCTCAGGAAGTTCCTAAACTGCTGACTGCCAGACGCGGGGCGGATAGGTCCGGGGAAAGGCTCACCCTGCACAGTCCCGTTCCTTGCATTCCTTCCTGAGCATCGCCTGTGGATCGCTGCTGGAGCAGGGATTTCTGCGCTAGACAAACTGTCCCCGTACGGTAATTCCTCTGGTCTTCGCAACATTTGGATCTGAACAAAGCTCTAAAATTTGTTGCCAAGCAGGGAATTTGGTAACATGCAGAACACTGCTATTTTTTTCACATCTTGAAAAGTTTTCCACAATTCTCAGTAAAAATCAAGGTTTACTAATCACTTCAATGACAAAGTATCTTGGACTTCTTGCAACCCCCATTTAAAAAGGAGATCCAAAGAAGATAAACATAACACAATAAATTGTTTATTCCTGTTGGTATCATGCAGCTGTACTACTATTATTTTATTCTTTTGATCAAATTCTGATGAAACAGCTGAACATATTCAAGCAGAGTTTCTTGACTCATATTCCTTTAAGTAATTTAAACAACGCTGTGTCCAAGTGTCTCGCAAAAGTAGAATTATTACAGCATTTTATGCAGGAGTTGCTTGCTTCAATGGGGTGCAGAGGTACAGGGACATAACTCTGGGGTTTAGAGCTCTTTCTCAGCCCTTTTTACAGCGCAGTTCTTAAGTCTTATGATTGTTGGTGTTTTTCTTGAAGCCCATCTCTAACTGTAATTCTGTGAGAATCTCGGTGTTCGATGAAACAGAAAATGATAAATTTCTAGCACTGTGAAGCTTAAAAATGTGATCTAAATGCATTCCCTCATCCCCCACAGGCTGGGAGAAGGCAGAGAAAAAGACCTCATTTAAAAAACAAGACACACACCTCCCCCCCTTAAAACCAAAATGTTTTCTGAGACCCATGATATTTGATGACGTGAGACGTAACCGAGTCCCAAATCGCAAGCACCCAGATGTAGCTTAAATTTCATATTCTGTGAGCCCAAAAATAGCACAAGTTCTTCATCACGTTCTTCAGTCTCGTATCTCAGTTATAGAGCATGACACAGATTTGGAATTAACCTGTATGAGTTTGTCACAAGACATAACAAAAACGTCATGAGCAAAAGTTCTTGGTTAACCATCAGCCAGAGACATCTAATTAATTAAATAAACAGCCTAATTCACAATAACATCCCGTTGATGTACAAATTTCCACTTGTTTAAAAAACAATTTTGCTAATGCATGGCAAAACTAAAATCAGTTGTTTCAAATTCAATTTGATTTAAGTCTAGTCAAATTTAAATTAAGATCAAGATAAAGCTATTTAACCCTGGTTTAAAAAGAAAGGAGAATGTCCATGCTGGGTTTCGTATAGTTTAAGCTCAATGCTTTAAATCATGACCTTAGTTACTGACTAGTACAACTGTGAATACAAACAACGCCTAGGTCAGGAAATTTTTTACTTCTTAGCACTTCGAAAAGTAATTTTTAGAGAAGATTTTTTGTTAAAAAAAGTTCGTTTGTGCCTTTCCTGTTACCTTGTGCTGTACAAAGATCTTCCAAAATATTTTTTTAACAATCTGTGTATATACCTACTGAGATTTTATCCACTGTATTTCTAACATAAGAAACTACAGCAAGGAAAGCCTGAACAGCTTGAGTGAAAATACTTTCTTCTTTCAGGCTTTCCATCTGATGATCCTTCGTGGACATGTAATTTCACAGATTCCCTAAGTCCCTAAGAGTCTGCTGGACAATGCACAATGCGCCCCAAATCACCGAGATTTACAGAACAAACCTCTTAACTTCCCCAGTCAGCCTTTAGCTTGCTTTATAAATCGCACAGAAGCAGGTAAGCCTCTTTTTAACTTTCCAAAGCTACCACCTATAGACAACACAAATATTTGTTTCTTTCAGTTTCTATTAGTCATCAATTCTGCAAAATTAAAGCAAAGGCATGAGTGGGACCCGAGTACAGAAGCCATTTTGAAGACAAGCATCAAGATGAATGCTAACACAGCATTGAGTTCCACGTCATCAGCATATTCTTTAAGCAGATCTAAATTATTTTTCAGTGCCGTTTTATTCAATTTGTTGCATCAGACTTAGTTGTTTTCAGGTCAGATACCAGCAGCCATTTGGTAATTGAACACCTCCTTAATTTCAATCAGAGCTATGCTATGCTAATGCAATTCTAGCCCTTTAGTTTCTGTTGTCTTTCCCTAATTTGTTTTTTGTCTTTTAGTTCTATGAAAAGTCCGTAAATGACGGCATTAACATTTCTTCTCCTCCTTGTCAGCTGGCAACGTATTGGAAGCTGTGAGAAGTTACCTATGCTGAGCTCAAAAGCATCTGAAATCAGCGTGGTGACCCCAGCAAAATCCAGGCAGTTGTCCCCACTTCCAAACTTCACCTTTTAGCCTATTTTTTTTCTTATCCCCTTGTGGCATACTGTTCTCCTATGTACCTGGAGGCGATGGGGAGGCAGGAAGAGGGTTCCCTGGTGATTTTTTAGGAAAGGTTTTGGTTCCAACCTATAGCAGCTTCTATTAGGAGGAAAACAAAGAGAAAGAGCAGATCCTGCTGTGGTGACGTAAAGCCTAAGAGATATTTTAGGGTCATCAGCTATCTTATATAGACAACATCTGGCGAAACCATCCAGCAGCAATATGGACACCAGCCCCCGGAAACACTGGTATACATAGCCAGAAAAACCCACAGTATTCTTACTTCTATTTTTAAAAAAAAGTCCTTTTTTGTCAAGAAAACAAGTGACATATCCACCAACAGCAGCGGAGACTTGCCGGCGCAGGCAGTGATAGATGAGGACTTTTGCTCACTCTCGGATGCATGGGAGAGAATAGTTTTTTGTGTTCAGAGTTCATTACAGCTTCAGCCCTCCTACTGCACTGTTTCCTCTGAAATCAGGGGCAAGATTAAATCTGTTGTAGCGGAGCGCTCCGTAATGGCTCTGACAGACGTTGTTTTTCCTCGGCCGCACATCTGGGAGTTAACCAGCAGAGCACTTGAAACCAACCAGGTCAGCTCTTTAGCTGAGTTTCGTGTCTAATCAGCCAGGAAGGCTGAGGCCTCAGGTCACACATGGAAATCACTAGAGCTATTTAAGTCGCCAGAGGTTATTAATAAATCTCCCACTATTTCCTTAAGTAAATAATTGGAGGCCCATCTTTCAAACAAGTTATGTCTGGCCATGTTATGGTACCAATTTTATCCTTCCTTTTTTCCTCTCACCAAGCAGGAAGAACAAATCTCTGGTGACAACAATGGCAAAACTGTGAATTATAAACATCCATGTGTCTCTCCTTTGAATGCCTCCTCGAGTTTCCTTGACAGCTGGGGGAGAGAGAGGCTCTTACTCTTTCCACCAGCGCCCGACCCACCGAAACCGCTCCCGCACCGGCGGAGACTCTGGGGGAAAGCCCCTCGGCTCTGACTGCCGGGTGCGATCCCACCGGGTGTGATCCCAGCCGCGCTCTCTCCGTCAGGTGCTGTTCGGCAGCCGAGCTCAGGCCCTGCTGGGCTGCCGTGAGGGAAACGAGCGGAAAAGCCTGACTGTGAAACACAGCTGGAGCCAGGGCTCAGGGGTTTCTGGAAAGCATGAAAAGTGTGGAGGGAGAGACGGGGTTTGCGATGCCGCATCCTCCCTTCAAGTCACGCACAGGCACGGGGCTTAACCGAGCACCAGGGACTGCGTCCAGGCCTGACAGGCAGGTCCTGTGAGCCCCGCAACCACTTGTCCTGAGGCCGCATTCACCCACAGACACAAATAACCGCCCTGGCTCACCAGGGCCCCCGGTCGCTCCTGCATACGTTACTCTTCCAGCTTTGGAAATAACAGACCGCTTTGTTTCCACTGTCATTGCACTAAGGTAGATACGCGTGTGCCTGCTTGCGGAGAAATGGATGCCCGCGCTGGGCAGTGCCCATCACCAAAACAGCATCGCAGTGGCAATGCTCTGCTCCGCTGGCGCGAGCCCGGCCCCGCTCGCAGCAGGACCTTTCACGTCCCTCCTGCTCGCCCTGGTTCAGACAGACAAATTCACCCAGCAATGGCTCCCGCCTGCCCCTGAGTGCCCCAAGCCACCGCACCAAGCTCCGCACAGGTCTTGGAGATATTTATGGCAGCTGTGATAACCCCAAGACATCTTCTGGCCAGCAGATCACTTCCACCGCTGCGCTGAGTTACGAGTTGTCTTTGTTTGAACTCCTTTCAAGATGATGCAGAGCCTCAGACATTAGGAATACAGAATGGGTGCTTTAAACGAAGCAAGAGTCTGCGTGCAAACGTGCATCTTGTCCATATATGTGTACACAGACACATCCGTTCCTTTACAATAAATAATCTAAACTTTGCCTCTAAACAAAAAACACCAGCTCCATCCTCCAAATCACATCAGAAAAGCAGCAGGTTAATAACCATTACAGCTTTCACACATATGAAAATATTTTTAATTTGCAACAGAGACCTTTTTTTTGCATTTTTCAGAAAATGGAGGATATGCTCCTTCTCATGACAACATACTGTCTTTTCTTTGTCATCTAAAATATTTTCTTTCTTTTCCTCACTCTTGCAAAGATTAATGCCTCGAAACTACCAAACGGCCTTTCAGCGGGAGGATTCTCCTCACACGATCACTGCTTTGCGGCATTTCTAACAGGGGCTATCAACTTAATTAACTATAACTTTAGGTCTGAATCTCCCAATGGAAAGCAAATTCGAGCTGTAGCTACACACTGCTCCAGCCAAGCAGCGTCTCTCCAGCAAGCGCTACGGAAGTGTAACCCTCCCATGCCTGCCAAGAGGTGGAGGCGAAGCGTGGCCCTCCCTCTTGGAGCTGCACGCCATGGCTGGACCCCAGCAGTCCCAGGACGGGCCAACTGGTACCTCGGGCCACCGGCAGCAAAGCTTTGCTCAAAAGGTGACATATTGAGCCTGTGTGCATACGGATGCGTGGGTGGGGAGGACGGGGGAGAGGTGGAGGTAGCGCAGCTCCCCGGCACCCGGGCTGTCGCCCAGGCATCGCTGATGTGGGCACTGGAGGGAGTTGCTTGCCAATCCTTCTGGCAGAAGAAAAATTGCTACAGATGGCAACTGCCAGCAGGGAACGAACAGCAAAAACAGAGGAAATCATGACAGAAATTACGGAGAGAAAGAGAAAAAAGCATTTCCAATGTACTCGTTTCATCTTTCTAGTTAAAGAAAAACCTGTTATCAAGCGGCCAAACGAACGGCTCCCACTAAAACTGAGGGTGGAAATCACTGTAGGGCCACCAGAGCCAGCCGAGCTCCTTCAATTAAAAATCCACTGATCTACTGCGCAGCGTGCTTACACAGACAGTACATGCATACATAATAAGCATATTTGCCTGCGAAGATTTGGGTGCACCAAATGAACGACATTATTTATGCATATACATATTTTTGTGGCTGTGGCTCAAGAACTAGGCTGAAGACAAGCAAAAGCTGTGGAATTTGCACATCTTTCCTTTCTGCATGACAGAAGGTGCCAGACGAAGATATCTGCTGTCCTATTCACTTAAGAAAGCAAAGGTAGGGAGCAGGAAAGAAAAAAAAAAAAGGAAGAAAAAAATGCAGCAAGCAGGAACACTTCAAATGAGTTACTATGTCTGGTCACTCAATCCTTTAAGCCCCGCCAACACTTTTCTGTGATTAGTTAGTAAATCTGACAAGGCCTGCGTTTGTTCACAGCTTATTGACAGAACGGTATTGATAAAGCAATATCCAAGCCTGGGGAAAGAAAGCCCACAATCTGATTTTACTTTCTCAAGTCTTTATTGCACAAAGGTGTTTTTCCTGGATGAATTCATTTTCCTGAAACTAAAGTTTGAATTTTCTGAGAGTGCAGCTCTTATATCATTGCTTAATAATTATTTATCGACCAGGTAGACATTAAACACGGGCGAAGAAAAACATGCCACACAAATTTATTTGTGCAGATTTCTGACCTGACGATGCAGGGACATTTGTTTGGAGTTCATGAGAGACAGAACAATGGTAGCTGTGGGGGTTATAATTTTTCCATCCCCCAGAGATACCCTGTGCTTTCCCATTCCCCGTGCCCCCACTCATCTCGAGCTTCTTCCTAGAACCTGGCTCCTTCTCCCCTGGAGGTTTGTGTCACGGCCATCGTGTCCTGGATGAGAGCGCTGATGGGGTCCCCTGAGGACCCATTAGTGCCGCTCACAAATTAGCCAGATGGGGTTTGCTTTGACTGAGCTGCAGCACGTTGGGTCTGCAGGGGAACCCAGGGCTCCCACCGCCGCATGAACGCATGGGATAGATACGCTTGCAAAGATTAGGAGCACCGTGATATGAAAAAAGAGGCAGGGACAGGATTAAAACCAGAAATTATTTCATATTAAAACCACACATACTACTGAAGTCTAATTGCAGCATTTCACATCCAGTTGAATTTTACGAGCTTGATAAATCCAGAGTGTCAATAAAGAAGCGTCAGTGTGGGATTGTTCAATGATTTCAAACCAAAATGAGGGTTAATGGGTTCACTAACAACCTCTGGACACAGAGACCAGCAGAGAGCAAGCAGTGATGCAACTGCTTTGCTCCAAGAGGCTGGAGAAGGTGCCAGATACATACTTTGATGAGCTGCTCCTGCTTGAGATGGCACAGTTGAAAGAGATCTAATGACCACTGCTGAAGCTGGCAGTTGACAGAAATTGTTGAAAAAGCCCTATTTGCTGGTGTTCCATTTACTGTTTCTCTTTTCTGCAGGTAGTGGAAATTGGCAGATACAAGCCAGTGAAGCAGTGGAACATCATCACCAAAACACAGAGTGACAGCGTCCCTTTATCATTTACGTTAAACCATCCTCAGATATCAATGAATCATATCTCAAAAGCCTATCTAGGCTTCCCTGGCATTGCAAATCCGGAGAGTCCTCTGGGCGCTTCTGCAATCACTATTGATTATGACTTTAAAACCAAAACGTCCTCCTTACTAAGAATAAAAAAATCACTTGTTCTAAACACAAAGTAAAGCATTTTTCAAAAAACGGGCTGAAAAAAGGTACACACATATCTCCAAAGGCTGTTCTCAATATTGTAGGCAGGCACGTATTAAGTCTTCTAAAATTTATGAAGGAAAGAATAAGTAGGAGAAATTATAACTAGGTGAAAAACAGGCTGTGCTAGGAAGAGACTAATAAAGTGTATATATAATTCCAGGGGTGACATGTTTATCATTAATAATCTAAAACATTGTCCCTTTTTTACACAATACTTGTCAAAAAGACAAGAAAATTCTTTTGCCATAGGGGAAAGATGTCTCCTGGGAGCACAGGTGATGCCAAGGAGGCTGATAACAGAACCTGGAACCACAGAATCCTCAGGTCCGAGCCCCAAGTTCATGTGGCTGCATTTTTCTTCACCCGGCGGAATGCATTGCAGCAACTCCTGCTTATTCACCAGCGTCGTATCAATAAGGAAAGCAGTAAGAACCTACAGATGTTATATATGTTTGGAAAGGATTAGTTCATGTACAAACAACCTTCTGAAAAAATGGAGGCATTACTACAGCTGTATTACCCTGTGCTCAGGCAACCCCAGTTCAACGTGAAACTGGAGAAAGGAGCCACCTCTGCGTATGCGTCCACAGAAAGGATCTGAGGTGCTTCACAGCGAGCGCTACGATGTGGCAGAGCTCAGTGCAGCTCTCCCTCCCCAGGTCCTGCTTCCCCGGGGGCAGATCCCCTTCTGGCTGACTGCTGAGGGTTGCAGACAGCATCCAAGAAGAAGCCCCGCTGCGACAATGTCTTTCGGAAGAGCAGCTGTAGCACGCTGGAGACATGACACAGCCATGTAGGTTCTCACTAGTTTCCTTATTAATACAACACTGGTGAGATGCCACAGCTCTCGCTTAAGCCAAGTGGGGCTGCAGTCTCTCATTTCTCACTTTCACCAGCCCTCTGTGGTAAGGATCTGGAGATGACTTCTTATTGTTAGAGCTGGGTGTTGGAAATGCTAGCTGTGGCAACACTTTGTTCTGTATTGAATGCCATTTCGTGACATCATCATCTCAACCCCACCACCAACATGGAAGATGCTCCATTCAGGAGAGCTTTTAACAGGTTGTCAAATGATGTTTTATAACCAAGTTACCTCCAGTCTAGTTTGCTGTTTCATGCACTGTTGGCTTGGACAGAATGAAAGAGAAAGAAAGAAGAATGAAGCTGGTAGCATAAAGAGTATGTAGCAGCACAGTGGCACTAAAACCAGCACATGCCTTCTCCATTGTAGCCATTTCTGAACCAAATCGCAACCTCCTTACTACCAGCTTTTCAAAATCCCTCCAGATTCGAAACTGAGTTTCTCTTCCTGAAGGAATTCACCACTATGGTGCAAGACTCAATACTCTTGCTTTTTAGAAAGTTCCACGCATGCAGATTCTTGGAAGTGGAAAGTCTGGTTTCATCAAAGACTTGCTATATAGCTCTGGACACAAATCTCAGAATCACAGTTTCTAAGGAAAAAAAAAGGCAAAGTAATTCTGTGTCCCCGAATTTCTGGACAAGCTTCTTGAAACCTCTCTGGCCCAACTGTCAGAGGGGCAGGGCATTTTCAAACCCTCCCACAGTCACAGCAGTATTGACTGCTCAACAACTTTTGCACTGGGTATTTCAGAGGACAGTTCTTGAAAATTAACCTCTGTACTTCACTTGTGTCATCTGTTTCATGGCATTGCTCATATGGGTCACATCGGAGATACGAGATTTACTACATTATTAATACCTAAGAAACACTTTGCAGCTGCAGGTTGGGGCAAGCTGTAGGCTTTAAAAATCTTCCACTGCTGAATACAGTCATGTTTCCACTACTTCTAGCAGAAGCAAAACTATCCCCACAGATGACCATCTACTCTACAGTCATAAAACCCTCTTTCTAACCCGTGGCTGTAAGTATAGTTTAGTGGCATGACAGCTAAGGTGGGATGTTTATTTGAAGTGCACAGATGACGGGAGTAAGACAGGACAAAATGCAGAACAGGACAGTTTAGGCTCCATTGGTCTTACCCATATTTATGTTCAGGCCACCCAACGCTCTTCTGGCTGCACAGGAGAATCTAACATGAGCACAAACACAGTTTCTGTTATAAGTTATCTCACAGGGCCACAGCAGGTATGAAATGACCTTTAGTTTCAGTGAGAAGCGGGCTTTGCATGCAAAAGAGCTGTCTGTCTGACTGTGAGCTATCAGGCTCTGGAACAGTTTCCTCAGGGAGGCTGAAGAAGTTGTCATTTAGTACATTTAAGGCTGAACTGGACAAAAACTGGAAAGTGTATTTAAATAGAAAATACTACCTTATCAGCAGGATAGATGACGTGACGTAACACATGTTCTCGAACTCTAATTTTTAGAATACCTGCAGCTTAGACCTTGTGTATGCTGAAAAAGGTCTACACCAAGAAAGCTTTTGCTGAAGATGGAGACCCAGCTTCTGCTGACTAGACCGCACCAGTTTCCTAAAAACCAAGCAAGTTGAATCAATGACAGGATTTTCTGTTGATAAAATTGTATTGATGCCTGGTGTTTGGTCCTTCATTTTCATTTGTTTTACCATTCTGTCTTTCCCTACATTCTTTGTTGACACAACTATGCCATCCTAAAACTTCAGAAGTTTAATCTCCGACTAGGCTTTATGTACACACCAGACCAAACGGGCAATGCACACGCTACTGCAGACCGGATCTCATCGTGAAATGTGCCAGGTCACCATCATTATGTGCGTAACTACAAGCTCCGCTTATAATAATAAATATTCACTAATCAGTAACATGATTACTCAAAATGCTAGGAGGAGGAGGGCTGCAGAGGGGAGAAACGTGCCCCTTTTATTTTCACAGTTTCTCTAAAGCCATGCAGTATCTATGCAGAACACATTTTCCTACCACATGTGTTGATCTAGAACTAAGCAGGAGATGGATGCCGAACAGAGCCATTTTCATCATCCCTGGAGAGATTTGTAAAACAAGAGAGAGGGTTTTTTATTCCCCTCTTTCTGCAAGAGGCATTGGCTCCTTTCCACTTCCAATTTCACCATGGCTGCACACGACTAAACATCCATTTTGACACTAATGTGGAGCGGTGCTCTCCACTAGGTTGGGTCAGCCAGCTCTCCAGCCTGACTGGCCAAGTGACTGTAAAATCATTAATGGTATATTTTACACCCCATATTTCTTAAAAAACATAATTACTAGAGAAATTATTCTTCTTTTACTCCAGGATTTTTTCTTTTATTTTTTTTTTCCCAAAGACACATGTGCTCACTCTCTCATAGCAGTCAAAATGAGGTCAGAAACTTGAGCATATGTGGCTGTGTGTGCTTTCTCCTCCAACCAGAAATGACAAAGCAGAGTTTGGCAAGGCAATAAAGGAATGGCCACAAATCAGCCAGGATTATCTGACTTCCTTTAAGAAAGCCATAAATTGTTTACAGCAGCATTGGTCTTTAATGGCAGAATGGGGGGTGATGGAGGGGAAAGCTTTAATCTAACAATTTCAACACATTGCCAAAGTCCTTTCCTGTAGTTTGCAATAAAAGAACCTCCAAAGCATCTAACTTATGTTGGCTGGACTTTTTATTTTCAGGGAAAAGATCCTTCCCATGCTTCTTCAATACAGAAGTAGACTGGAGTGTAATGAGGTTAAGTTTTAAAGAATTAAATATTTGACAAAAATGATTGCAAAGATTTTAGCACCAGAAAACCTCTAGAGAAACTGGACAGAGCCTGGGATAATACACAGCAGACTTCTCCAAGCTTAATGCAGTGGGAACTGGAAGTGCATTAGGATTTTGGCTGCAGCTGGGCTTTTTACGGCCACTGGATTCTCGGCACCACTGCCTCTAATAATACATAGGTGAGGGGACATGAAGACAGACAGTTTGCTGTGATTGCTACTCACTGTACTCTGCAAAACAGTTCCAAACAGGAAAAGGCAGCAGTTAAAAAAAAAAGTACTCTGGAAACAGAGCCAACCTGCACAGTTCATATACGAATTTCCAACACTGAACCCTCCTTACCCCTCTAGTGCAATTCCACATTCAAAGTTGCTTGGTTTTATCCTTTTGTTCTTGCTTATCCTAAAGGGCAACTATGAAATTCAGAACCATCACTGCAATTCAGACAACGAATATTTGCAAAGTTTGAGGGAGCCCATAGTGAGATTTTTAGAGATAGGGTCTAGGCCCCCTGTGTTCCTTTGTGTATTTTGCCCTTCAGGGCCATTTCCCAGACGGAACTGCAGTGCAACAGGCATCTAACACAAACACTGCGAGCATCTCCACTGCCTGGGATGGAAATCCCCCAAATTCTTGCCTGCAGCTCCTCTGAATATTGGGATCATCCCCACTACTGCACTGTACTTCTTTGGTCACACACCGCTTTTGGAAAACACATTTCTACTGCAGGAATGAGGTAAATAAATACAGTGCAGCTCACATGGTTTGAAGAGTTTGTCAACAGAAAACATCCATTCCAGACTACTGGCTTCTGAGAACTGGAATGTTTCCAAATCTATTTATCTCATCACTTTGCAGAAGCTCTTTCCTCCCTCCTCTTGATATTTCAGAAATTTATTTGCCTCCCATTATAAAAATAAATACAAGTGCTCTCCCTCCCCAACGCCCAAACAGTAATTAGTTATAATGATTATTATTTATGTTGTGGCAGTGCCTTGGAGCCCCAGACATAGGCTGGGACCTGATATGGTTATATGTTTATAACCCCTCCTCTACATGCTACTTAACAGCATATTGCTAGAAAGCCAGTAAAAGCAAATTCTTGAAGTATCACGAAGGCGACTGCCAGCAAAGTCTCCCAAAAGCTTTGGATAAAAAGCCCAAGACGTTGAGTGGTTCCCCATGCTGCAAACGTTCGCTCTAGCAAGAGTCAGTCATTCTGGCTGAATTTTTTGTTTCTCTGGCTGAAAACAAACTCACAAGGCTGAAGTACCAAAAGGCAAAGGTACAGTGTTTCAAGGGCAAGAGAGAAACCATTCCTTTCTTGAAAAGCTTTTCCTTAACAATTAAGGCTGAAAAATTACTTGTATTTTCCCACGCACTGATGAGAAAGTTATGGGAAGGAAGGAAACACAGGAAGATCCGAACAGCACAGCAGCATAGGATGAAGTACTTCTATGGCTAATTGTCACGTAGCTCTCTATTTTGTTTCTGGTGCCTAGATATTATTGAGTAAAACTAACTAGAAAGGCAACAGATAAATGTACTCAGAATTCTTCCCATCCTCTGAGTGGTTCCAATACCACCCATCAGGGACTCTGCATTTGCTGGGCAGGCAAATGATTTTCTCATAAAAAGCCGGATGACTCTTACCATGGCTCATTTTCTCCTTTAACCTATACTATTACTGCTCCTCCTCCTACAGAGTGAAATATAACACCCGTCAGCGTTGTAATGATTCCTTAACTATAGAAGCAAGTAAAAAGCAGAACAACCCCCCCAAGCCCTCAGCACGGAAGGCAAGATGAGCACAGCTAGTTAGCCCTGCCTCTAATTAACGCATTTGACTTTTTCTGCCAGGTGTGGTCCCCATTTCTCACTCACTGGTTTCCCTCCCCAACAATTTATTTTTCAAAAGGAGAAGCAAGCGATGGAAGCAGAACCTGCTACATACAAATAATGAAGCAAATCAGTGTTGGTTTTTTTCTTGCTGCTCAAGAAGTTTAAAGATGTTTGGGGAAAAAACAAAAAAAAACCCCAGCCAAAACAAAAACCTTTCCACTAAGTAATTGAGTCTGCACTCTTGTATCAGACATTCAATGCTAATTTGGAGTCCTGTCTTATCGCATTACAGACAAACACAAGGCCCCTTACATCAAGTGCAACAAAATAGCTACACTCGGCATTATTAATGAAGTAGATGGATTAATTTCCTATTTATGAGAAGCTAACCAACTGGCTAGCTTGCTGACAGCACTATTAATGATCCTTAATGCCCCACAGGCGGTAATGGGTCCCGCTGGGAGATCTAGGAGCGCTGCAATTTGTATTGAGGATTTAGACATAACAAAAAAAAAAAAAAAAGCCCTCCTGGGAGCAGGCAGTTGATCAGCGGGCGCCCCAGCGGAACACAGCAGACAAATAATAAATGACAGCCTTGCGATTAAATCAAACCTTCTACTTTAAGTGTTAAAGTGTCTGACTGTCACTAACAATCTAGTGGTTGTTAAAGCCTCCCGGGGCCTCCAGGAACAGACGCAGTGAGCTGGAAGGTAAGAGGGGGGGCGAGCAGCAGTGGCAGCAGCGGGAGCCTCGCTGGCTTGAGAAGGGAAGCTGCATTAAGGCAGGAATTCAGACAACCACCGAACTCCGGCTCGGCTTTTTGAGGTGCCACAGACCCAGGGCGCAGGAACCCCAAAAGTCTACATGAGCCTTAAAAGAAAGATTTTACCTGGGAACAAAACAGCCTGAAGCTTCCCTAATGCCAGCTCTCCAGCCCTGCAAACCTGCTTACAGTGGACTTTGCAGCCCAGAGTGAGTGGGACTCCCTGACGTAAGATCATGTCTTGGGTAAATGAATAGTCATGCCCTCTGCTATCTAGGAATTTCAGTTTCCATTCATATGTCTGTGCATTCAGGATTGAAACCCGAGAGCTGTGCTTCTAGATTCAAAAGGGACAGGTTGAGGTGTGAACAGAAGTCCTGGAGGCAGCGTGGATTTCATTCACTTAGTCTTCTTGATAAAGACAGCCATACACACTCTGCCTTCCTTATACTGAGCTTCCTTGCTGCCCTAGAGTGATCACATCCCGGGGCTGGGTGACAGCTTGGAGATATCCCAGTGCTTTCTCTTCTGGAGATCAGTGCTCAGAGACAGAGATGAAACGGGCAAGTGGGTGAGATGAACATAAGCACTGAAACGGTCCTTTGCCCGTCACCCTCTATCGAAACACCAAAGCAAGGGCCGAGGCTCTATGAGTCAAGGAGGCACAAGGCCAATGTTTTGTTCTGATCGGGAAAATTGTCCCCCTCCTCTTTGTCATTCTCTCTCCAGGCCATGGCCAAGCGTATGCTTCTGTCTTCTTGGGTCTTCTCCCACCCCATTTTAGAAGCAGAGTGTTACATATAATGAAGGTGAATAATGAAAAGCTTTAAAACAAGGTTAATCCATCTTTGAAGAAATGTTTTGACAATTAAGAGGAGTTGGATGTTGTGTAGCTGTCATCAGCAATAATAAAAATACATTCTCGTAATCCAACTCAGGCAGTGCCAAATTGATTTCAGGGTCTCTCATGGCAGATGCCCACATTAGCGGATGCTGAACCTTTGTATCTTGCAGGAAAAAACAATACTATTAGACCTTACAGATTTCTATACATGAGGACCGTATGTATCATTTGTAGATGTCCTTTAAAAAAACTACAACTAACAAACAGAAAAACACTCCAGTACTGCAGGTATACATTACTGAAGTCACCTGCAGCATTTTATGTGAAAAAAAAGGCAGAACGCTTTTTAAAATGCTGTTTCTTATAGTAAGAAAGATCAAAGAGGAAAAGAGAAAGCCATAAGAAAAGTTTCATTGTATCTTGTGTTTTTGTTAGAAAAGGAAAAGAAAACAGATGTTAGCCACAGTTACGTGCTCATGAGTTAATGGCTGGATATTCACTTTCAGAAATGATATACAATGATCAAGATGAATTTCAACTCCACCTTCCTCTTCAAGTGTCATAGAGTTACATCAGTACAACATCAGCATCCATGAAATCAGAATTCACCTTGGGCACGCGCGTGCATACCTACTAATCTGGGAAGTATGTACACTGAACGCATCTTGTATCTACACACACTTCAATGAAAATACCGTATTTCAGTACATTGACAAAATTGGTCAAAGTAGCAGCTCTCAGCTACCAGCCATCGCCCATTTGCAATGCCCAGAGTCCGCGCGACCAACCCCAGGCTGTGAATGCAGCTCCACCACGCACTGGGGATGGCGGAGCCTGTACGTGATGCTTGCACTCGAATGAAAGCTCTGTGCTTGTCACAGGCGGTGTAAGCACAGTACTTCATATTTTGAAAGGTTCTTACTTGCCACTTACTGCATAACACCCGCTCAAGCAAAATTTCAGTCCTATTTTAATGGTGAGAAAGATAAGAAGGGCACATGAGTAATTTGTCTGAAGCTACAGAGGGAGTCAACGGGAGGAAAGGAGAGGGGCACTCGGAGCTTGTCCTCCTTCCTGTGCTCAGGCCACTTGCCGACAGTAACACGGCAGCGCCTGAATGAGATAACCAGGAACACTCCTGCAAACACAACACATGGCAATCTTGTTTCCCATTCTCCCCTCCCACAAGAGGTAGGGTGTAGGTTTCAAAATGACAAAACCCAAACAAATCTAAGAATGAAGACTAGCAAAAAAATGAAGAGAAACTTGACAAGGCTTCCCATGCAAGTCAACAGCACAAGAGTCCCAGCCCGGTGCCCTATCCATGCTGCTTTTCACTGAAAGCTTCAGATCTAATACAAATTTTGAAGGAAAACCTACTGAAGCCAGTGGGACTCTTCCTGCTGTCGTGTCGGATCTGGACTAGGCTCTGTGTATCGCCTGTGGACAGAAACAACAACCAGCTGTTCCCAGCCTGACCCCACCATGTCTGGAGCTGGGATCCAGCAGGATCCCTTCTCCTCGGGCCCAGTGTTGGGAAACGCACTGCCAACAGCAGTTTGCTCCAGCCAACGCTCTCCAGGAAGTCAACCCACCCCATGACAGAGCAAAATACTCAAGTGTTTGCACAGCAAAACCACTGCCTACATGCACCTCTTCACACCCCATATTTGCTCCCCTGCTGATGCACTTGCAGAAAACAGGAAAGGTCCTTCCACCTTCCTCCTCCTCTTCTGCTATTCCCATAATCCCATAACTGAACATTTTCCTTCTAGAGGTTTTGGAAAACCTATGCGGAAGGTTTATGGCTCCTCTGAACTGTAGCTGTTAAGTTTCACCAGCACTGAAAGGTGGTCCCTCTGCCAGGACACGGCACAGAGGGGCCGTGCAGCGGATCTTCCACCCCACAGAGGAGCCCTCGGTACAGCGCGTAGCTGCAGGAAGCAACAGGCCAAGTGAGGGAATGGGAATTTTGGCTGATGCAGACTCGCTGAGACCACCCCCGTAACTGATCACGGGTGTGAGATGATATCTGGTCTGCTGTCTTGCAAGAAACTTGTCATGCAATTTATGGCACGATCATACCTTGGTACTGCAGCCTGGGAAGGGAGCCATAAATAATCATCTCAGCTCATATATATCAATTTATTCTATTACCAATCCATGTGTGTTTTCTGGCAGAATTAGTCTTCTCGCTTTTTAATCATACAACTTAACTGCAGGCCACTGAGGAGAACCCACTGGAAAACAGAGCAGCCAAATGGATTTTCTTCCCCTTTTGTGAGCTTCAGCAAAGAATATGTAATGGAAAAAAATACAGTGCATGATGAGGAACTATGGCGAGCACTAGCTGCGAAGAAGGTAGCTTCTACAGAACCACACTTCTTTCTCTATCTTTCAGTTCATACAGGCTGCTCTATTATAGCCTCTGGGTGGTGAAGCATCGATTTTTAAACATCACAAGCTAAAGAACAACTGATCTGACAAAATGTCAGTGTGGAACAGAGCCCTCCTGATGCAGGGAAGGCAATGCACTGCTCTTGCCCTCAGGCAGGAGCCTCAGTCCAAAGGGTGAGAGATGTGCCCAGAGGCACCTGGGGGCAAGAGGAGGCTGGCGGGTGCCAAAGCCCCCGGTCAGATCGCTATTAGGGTTTAAATATGGAGGCAGCACATGAGGGGGGGCAATCCCTACGCTTGCCTGGCTCTGTGTTGGATACCACCTGAATGTCACGGCCCAATGAGCATGGGTGGGACTGGGCAGCATCAGAGCGGCAAGGAGGTCTCTGGGATACAGCGCGTCTGTGGAAGCATTGGCACTGGAGGGCAACAGCCTCTGAGCAGCTGTAGTGAGGACCCCAGTTTTGGAGACGGGTCAACAACTGCACATCAGCTTTAGGAGCCTATTTAGGAGCTGTAGTTTCTCCTGGAAAGACTGCCAAATTCTGCTCTGGCTGGTGATCTATCACCCATGACCTTTAGTTAAGTGGATCACAAAAGTGGTGCTGTACATACGTCAGATGACAACAAAGTCACTACGTACAGAAAAAACGCTCTTTGTAAGGCGTCTTCCTCCCATTCATCACGCAAAGAGTTAAGACACACTGCTAATTTCTTTAGCCTGTCCTCTCCTGTCTTCCTAGTGCTGGCATAAAATTGGATCCTGAGCCTTGTTTGCTTGATCACGCTTCCCCTCCTCCAGCCTGCGCTCACCCCCTGCACCTCCCCACTGCTTCGCCCCCACCATCCTCGCTCGGGTGGGGAAGGCAAAAAATAACAGTGACAGCCCCCACGGGAAAGCCAAGAGGCCCTCGCAAAGTGCACCGCAAAAATGAATGTGCCTGCTCACTCATCACATTTCGCATTCGTTCTGCCACTCGCTGTCAAATTAAAACGTGGCGAACAACTCATTTCTCCTGCTCTCACAGTTACAAATTAGTCCATTAAGCTGTCTGCAGCAAGCCTTTTTTCCTCTTCCCAGTAATGGCCTCCGAGAATTCCTTCATAATCGCCAAGTCCTCCTGGGATGCCCACCGAAAGCAGATGGAGAAGCTCCCGGGTAATACAAGGCACTTCTTCATGACACAACATGCTGTGTTTTTTTTTTTTTACTTTATTTTTTTATATCCCTGTTCTCTGTTCATCATCTTTCCCCCTTCCCTGCTTTCTTCCTGATTAGGAATAAAATAAAATAAAAGAGAAGCAGGGATGGAGGGGCATGGATGCTTCTGTGCAGAGGCTGACAGCTACAGGAAGGGGTGGGGGGAATCAGATTCAACTCCCTAATTAAAACCTCCTAATTGAATTATCTTTATTATAAAATTAGATCTTCCATTGGAAGCTTAGAGATCTGGGAAGACAGATGATCAAGTCCTCCTATAGATGACTAATCTGTTTCATTTATCGCGTCTCCTCCTCCCCAGGCAGGGACTGCACAGACGACGACTGTCTCTTCCGCGGGCCAGACCTGTCGCAGAGCGAATCGCTCCTGACAGAACAAGTTGCTTAATGCAGAATCCCCTCTCTTAAGGGATGTTTTGGAGAGCCAAAAGGACTTGAGTGTTATTAGCAAGTAAAGGGCTAGCATCAGCTGGGAGTTGTCTTTATTTATTGAAGAGAGCATCTTTTAAAGTGAGGCTGTTACAGCAGCCTGTTCACGCAGGTGGTACGGGGAAGCGGCTGCTGGCCCCAGCACTGGCGAGGGCACTGTAACCCCCCCAGAGCTGCTGTGGCATTTAAAATAAGGCAAAACCTTTTCTGTACATTGATGATGCACAGAAAAAAATCATATTGACTAAATACAGCCAGCCAGTACCTGTGCTGCACTTCAAATAACAGCAGCTACAGACGAATCTTTCCTGTCCATCCGTTAACCCAAAGACTTTGTCCTGGAGATGCTGCTCAAGAGCAGCGCTGCTCACTCACAGCCCGTGCAGCAGAGGATGATCCTGGTGAGCACCTGGAGCGAGCACGGCTGTGCCAAGCTGGACCTGCTCGGAGCTGGCATGGGCTCTCCTTGCCAACATGGGGTTCGGCACCCCACCACCCTGATCGCAGCCGCAGGCGCAGCTCTGAGGGACATCGCCTTCCAGACGCCTTCCTGCACTGAAGAGGCTGGTTAGGAGGATGCCTTGCTTTATGCAGTGCAGTAAGAAAAATCCCCAGCTGGAGAACTAGTAGTGGACTTGGTCCTTCCTTTCCAGGTTACTGACCCAAACTGAGTTCAGCCTCTGCTTCCTAGTTGATGCTTACTTGGTGGTCAAGAGAAAAAGAGGCTGAATCTGCCCCAAACGTAGCAATTCACCTACAGAATCACAGCTGGCCTTTTCTGGAAGCCTCTGGATACAGAGGCAAGATTAGTGCTCTCTGGGAAGATCCTATCCCATCCCATTTTTTCACTTTTTCAAAACCAAGAGGAAAAGCTCTTCCCAGCGGAAACTACTGCAGTCATATGTGTTGGCAATTCCTGTTTCCAGTAAACTGCCCAAGGGTAAAATACCGAAACCAATCCTTGCCCATTTGTCTCCCTCCCTCTCTCCCCACCAAATAAGAAAACTGGCTTCAAAACAGTATGACAAAAAACTAATTAAATACAGTGTGCATTCTTTCAATTCGCTTGCTGACTTTGTGGTGGGGTGGCTCCTATTGCCAAGTCCCCTTACTAACCGAATGGGTTAATTTTTCTTTCACATGCAAGTCAGAATTTCTTATCTCACGGCAGAATTCCAGGAGCTGCGCCTTTAAGGAAACATTTTGCAGTAAAATTACAAGATTTGGTGACACCACAGTAGTCCCTCTTCAGCCTCCTCCTCCCACATCAAATAAAATTCAGCGACTCGGCTGCCACCCTGCCGCTCTCCTCCCAGCTCTGCTGTGAGTGACAGGCACGCCGTGCTCACACCATCCTGGGGAACAGCCAAAGTATTCATGGAGCTCATTGCTAGACAGGCTGTGATAAGGCTGTTTTCATGGCTACACATCCCCCAGACAGGCAGAAAGAGAAGCAAGAAAGGCGGTGGCAATGGAGAGTGGAGTCCTCTCAACACCTTTAAGGAGATGCCGTGTGCTGGAGGGCAGGAGGAATTTTTTCATGGGGAGAAGCCGTGTTATGAATATATATATTTCGAGGTGGGGAGGGGAAAGAATAAACCAGTTTCCTGGAAATGAAGAAAAATTGGCTGTCTTTGCAAAGTCTGAGGCCAGCTGGGAAGACAGAGGCGCGATTCAACTTTTTGTTTAAAGAAAACCCACTCCAAGTGGCAGAAACGTCCAAAAAAACCCACAAGCAGCCCCAGCCCCAAACCCTTAAGTCCTGCACTAGGAGAAGGAAAAACCCAACTTTCTGTAAACAGAGACTAGTCGATGTGAATAAAAAGTGTCCTTCATACATCATAAATTATTACTTTAGGAAGAAACCAGGCAGTTTTTCTTTGACCAGTAATGTACCAATATTCCTACTGGCAGAACAAAAAAGAGGAGGAAGACTTCAAGTAGATCAGTGCACTCGGATTTTGTTACCACTATCTGCTCGTTTATCCTCTTCTCACATCATAATTGTGTTAGATTTATAGAAATTATGAGACAACCTCCCTAGGCTTTTTCATACTGTTCTTTTCTGCTCTTTACAAGAAATTGTGCAAAAGGAAGGAAGTAACCTTTTATCTTCCCTGTTTACATGTGTGCTCTAGACAAAGGTAACAGCTAGAAAAAATCTGCTAGTAGCTAGAAATGCCACAGTGCTCAGGAGCAGGTGAGGGCAATAGGTACACATATAGAGAGAAGGCTTGGACATAACCAGAGCAGCATCCATCCATGTGGGCTCTGATTTTGGTGCAGATCATTAGCTAAAGAAGGCTTGGCCAGCATTAAAACAAACTGAATGGCATTTGCAAGGAGGTCTGCTAACTCTTCCCTCTCTATTTCTATTGCACTGTTGTCCCAAACTATAATGAGAAGGGACATGCTATTGGAAATGCTAGAAGGAATAAAGAGAAACCTAAATCATCGACACTTGGGTTATATAGACGCTCTTTTCATGTACCTGCCATATTCAAAATTGCAGATATAATTGAAGTTAATCAGCTGAAATCCCACTTGCTTTCTGCAAGAGTCAAGTTAACACCTTTGCCTTGGCCAAGCAAGAAAGATCTTGGTTTAGCCGTTCATGACAGCAATCTAACTTGCACACAGCTCTACTGCAATTGTGCACAGCGATCTATTTGCATGCACATTTTTGTAACTGGCTCACTGCTTTGTTTAAAACATCTCCTTGAAATAACCTTGAACCTACACATACACTGTGTACATGCACAGATATAAATGCACGTGTGAGTTCAGCGCTACCATTATAAAAATATTCCAGTATAGTAATGCTTCAGTTAAGCATCAAAACTCCATAGCTTAGAATTTTATTTCACTACTTGGGGCAATTTCTGAGAAATACTGTAGTATTTTTAACAGCACATATACGAGAGACCATATATACTGCTGCTGGCCGCTGGTTTCCATAAATCTTTCAGAACCAATATTTATACTCCCATGAAGGAGTGCTGGCTGCTTATTTTCCATCTCTGTAAAAGTGGTCAGATCAATAGCTCTGTGTATGTTACCTGGAAACATGTCACAGCAGCCTCTAAAACCTCTTTTTCCTTTGTCTGAAATCGATTTCTGTAATATGCAAATATTAAGAAAAAGGAAGCTTTAAGTTTCCTCTTAGGATCCTTTATGAATCCTTCGCAATCCAGACACCACTACGACAGAAAATTAAAACCCTTCCAGCAGTTTGCCGTCTCCCCTGAGCGCCAGCCGTGCTGTGATCCTAACACTTTGCTCCAAGCTAGGAAATTCTGAGATTTGCATATTCTTCACTTCGGGATTGTTTCGGCAAAAAGGTAAAACACCGTGGATCTGCCTGCCCGCAAAAAAACCCCTCTCCTTGGACACCCTTCCTCCTCTGAAGATGACAGCAGAGGAGGAGGAGGATGATTTCCACGGCTCCTCTATGCCTATGAACAGATAACACCACTCGCTCTCTTGCTTTAGATGTTCCTGCACACCCAGTTTTTTAGTTAATATGCAGGATCAGGAAAATTAGACTTGTGTTATGGAGTCTTACTTTGAGAAGGAGCAAAGAGACACGCTATTCACTGGAGCTTTTTGTGAGAGACTTTCCCCCCGTTTTTTTTTTTCAGCACAGCTTGAGCCCTGAAGCCTTTATTAAAAAAATAAAAAAGGGAAAAAAAATCCCAAACCAAGTAGTGTACAAAAGTGGGGGGAGTAAAGAAGGTTTAACAAGCTCCAAGTCATAGATTATAAGCTGCTGCTAAAAATTTATGGCTGTTTGGATCTTTGCCACACTGAACAGATTGGCAAGCTGATCAGAATCGCAGCAGGCTGCCTAATGAGTCCCACACAATTTTTCACCCCATATTTTTCCAATAAAAAAGCAGTTAAATACCAACCGCAGCCACAGCAGAGCCTGCCATCTGGCTGCTTTTTTCTCCAGCCATCATTAAAATGGTTCTTGGCAGTTTACACCTCGCTTTTTTTCTGTACAGATGTGGAACGAATTTTCTGACAACCCTTGGATGAAAGAGGGGGCTTTATTGAGCTTTACAGATTAACTGCCTAACTTCTGGTCCTAATTTTACGTGTCTTAGCACACCGGAGGCATCATTTTAAGTGAGTTAATTGTACTTATCTGAGCCCACCAGCAACATTTACTTAAGTTGAAGTGAGATTCAAAAATCAACATTTCAAGGAGCTGTGTAACCCACGCCACCATGGTCACCAACGTCCAGCCCACGCTGTGAGTTCACAGGCATTAAAAATAATAACTATAAGGATAGCATTCAAAAGTGTCTACAGAGGAAACCACAGGATAATAGTTTAAACCCATTTATTGCAGCCAAATGAATCTGAGCGGCTTTATTTCTTATTCTTTGCTTTTACTGTTGTCCCCACGCAGCAGTCGGGTTAGCCGGGGAGTAACGGAGCCCCGAATTTGTGGTTCCTCCACTGATCCAAGCACAGCGGAATGAAGCTGCAGCCCCCAGTGTCTGGTTAGATGTGCTCGAGCCATGGGGCAGCTTCCTTGAAAGCAGCTCAACTCGCCTCTGTCATGGGAAGATGACAGTGAGCAGAGAGTGAAGAAAGCTGATTTTGGGGTACAGAATAACTATTTTTTACAATCCAATTCTGAAACCTTTTGCAAAGCAAAGGTCCTTTAGAAACCTAGAGAAATCAAAATATAGCTAAGAGGCACACTGAAAAACTCTTTATAGGCCAAACAGAGGCAGGATAGGCTCGAGATGGACACAGTTGGCTGAGTGTCCATGGACGGTTCTGGTTACGCAGTGTGCAAGTCTGGGTGGTGGGGGCACGGGCGCAGGAGGGCAGCCAGCTGAAGTGCATTTACCATGCTCTGAAAACGGCGTTTCAGTCTCTCCCGAACGACCTGTCAAGACCACAAATGCAGCAATGGAAGCACAGGGACTGGAGCCCAGGTCCTCTGAGGGCAAAGCTGGAGGTCTGTCAGACCCCTCTTTCTCTCCGAAAAGATTACAAACAGCAGCAGAACATCAAGGAGGCTTTTTATCATTTTGCTTTCCTTCGCATCCCTAACAGAGATTATTACTTATGCCAATCATGTTGTAATGACCAGTGGATTTAAAAAATGAATAATTTATAGGAATGTTGATAACATTTATTTGTTTTCAGCAAGGACTTCATAGAATGATAGAAATGCAGTACAGAAAGGGACCTTAAAAGGTCATTCTAGACCCCCTGCTCTGAAAGAGATTATGGTGGAGATTATGTGCATAATAATGTAAATGACCCTATAACTGTACTCTAGAATCAACATTTTCATTAAGAAGTATATTGCCCTTGTAATCCTACTGGTTGGGTAGATAACCTTCAGAGCACAAGCTGACGCAACCACAGCTCCCCAAGCCTGGAAACGGGCAGAAACAGTGACCCTGAGACAGCACGAGTGGGCTTTTATTCCGAAACCTACCAAGCACAGGCTGGAGACACACACAACTGGCTGACTGTGTGACAACAGCTTTAATTAATGTATGCTTCTATGACTGTCCAAAAAAGGGTGGCAGTTTTGCAGGACGGGAGCAGCAGAGCAGCCAGGTGAAGCTGACAGTTGGTGTGATGGAGATAAAGGGTTCCACATTCATGCTCTGCCGTTGAAGTCACCCTTGGCCCCCAAACTGTGATGTGTCCTATCCCCATTACTGGAAATGGCTGTGCAAATTGCTGACGAAAAAGAGAAAAAAAATTACCTCCATCTTTTTAGTGGGTGCTGAAAGCTCCAATTTATCTCCTACTGATCGACCTAAAACACCAGTTCACCCTAAAAGCCCTGATGTACTTTCAATGCACAATCCTCCAGCCTGCTGCAAATCTCGTGGCAATAATAAAAAGAATTGACTCGAGCATCAGTAGTCCGGTCAGACAGTCCTGGGGTTCCAAGCTCTGTAATTTGGGCCTGGTGTGCAGTATATGGTAAAGGACCTTGTTTTATAGCAAATTAAAAACCCAGCAAATCTGCCAGAGCAACTTTTGGTCCTATTACACTTCTGGTAAATTTTGCTTCTAAGAAGGGTTACAGTATGCAGAGGCATTCACATACACACACACACATTGCCTTGACATTTGCACTTTTTTATATAAACATTTTTACAATATTCCATTACCACAGAACGCATCAGCTAATAGCCAAATCCCTAAAGCTGCTAACAATCAAGTCTGGCTCAGAGTTGCCTCTGAATAACTTCCATTTCTTCAATGCTTTTGCACAGCAGGATTGTTAATAAACAACCGGGCAGTAAAACTACAAGTCAGCCAGCACTGCCTCTGTCTTCTCCGGTTCAGGGAATTGCTCTAATATAATGTGGAAACATATCCTGTGACCAAGCAGCCTCTGGGAATTCTTACATTTCAGGTTGGGTTGTCTTCGTTTGGGTTATTTTGGGATATCCACAAAAATGAGTCCCAATTCCCTTTCCCTTTCCCTCCACTCCGCTCCTGCCCCCCCCCCAGTCACACACTCCACCAAGCAAAACATTCTATCTACTTAAATGTGGTCAGGGAATAAACTATTTCAAGAAAAAAAACCAGTCTCATCTTAAATGGTTTCCATTCAATCAAATGATTTAGCCCAGAGGCTAAAATGATTTAGCCCTTACACAAGTCTAACACAATAGCGTTTGCATAACTTACTGGAGCGCTCTCTCCGTCTGTCCCACTGAGCGTTCCCAGCCCACAGAGAAGACACAAAGATCACTGGGCATTTGACCCTAGGCTAGTTTTCCTTCTATTTCAGACGCACTTAAATCGGTTGGTTACCTGCATACGGCAAACTGCCCTTTGTTTTACAGATCCTTCGACAGCTACGTGTCCTCAGTGCTGCAAGGAGCTCTGCAGCCCGACCGCGTTTTCTAGTGACGGGGCTAACGAGCAACAAGAGCTTCGGAATGAAGTACTGGGGTGAGGTGCTAAGCAGCAGGTGTATCTTCATGCAGAAACCCTGAACGCAGCGGCCTTTTGTGCCGTTGACAGCCATGTCACAACAGAACATCCTAAAATTCACATTTTAGACTTTCACGCTTGTTTCAGCCCTGCAGTGTGCTATATTATTATTGCATAGTATTGCTAAGTCAGTGTAACCGACATGTTGCCTTTACAGATAATGCCCTTGTGGTGAGTCTCAAAACTACTTTCAGGTTTATTAATGATTCTTTCCTCCTCACTATTTTTAAGGGTTTACGGTTTAGATTTGAGGTTTTAGCTGTAGGCAGAAATACGGTGCAAACTGATCCTAGAATTTTCTCCCTTCGATCCTATTAAAAATAAATTCCCTTTATTGCAAAGGTAAAAGAACGTTCACAGCGAAAAAGGTAACAAGTGGCTCAGGGGTATTTTCAAGTCATTCATTTTCACTCCAAAAAATCATAAATTTAAACCACATTTTCTTCCTAAGAAATAAGGCTTTGCTCTTGCAATTAAAAAAGCTCAGCACTTCAAATCCATGGGATGCATGCAGAAAACAGGAAAGTAAACAAGCCGAGCACCTCTCGACTTCTGAACAGCAGAGCTGGACTCAGAGAGAGAATCATACAGCCAGTCATTTGGATGTCTTGGGTTTATGTACTTTGAATTCTGCATTTATAGGCATCAGCAGGAATTTTGCCAATGACTTAACTGACTTTTATGCTATAAAGCTAGAATGATCCATTTTGATTAACTGCTCTGACCTCCCACATAACACTGGCTTCCACCGCAGGGCCAAGATTTCATCCCAAATCTGGACAGAAAAGAGAAGCACAACATATGAGTCAGCAGGACAAGCACAACAATTTTAATTTTAAAATGCCAAATCGTGCTGGCAGGGGAAAACAGGGTGGATGATGGACAGTTCTGGATAGTGAGAGGCTTCTTGAATTATTGGGAAATACTTGGCTATGTCAAGCAAGCTGACTGAGCTAGCTTTCATCTCTTGTTTTTAATTATCTTTACTCTTAGAATTTTCTTGTTGTGCTAAAAGTTGTCCGGGTGTAAGCCTTCCCCCCAGATGTAATCTTTTTGCTTGAGGCAATTGGGGCAGGGTTATTTTGACATGCTAACGAAGAGGACATATGTTGCATGCAAATGAGAGGGCCACAGCTTAGAGCAGACAGATTTTTCTCCCCCTGCCCCAGGCATTTCTGTTGTTGCTTCACAGGATTTCCTGGGGATCCAGACCAACACCTTCACATTCAGGTCTCTAAACTCCGGCAGCCCACCCAGCCACCCCAGGGCAGCCGTGGGGAAGGCGGCCAGGCTCCCCTGGGTGCTGAGCAGCGACGGCCCAGCCACGGTTCCTGCTTTCAGAGGGGGTAAATGGGTGCTGGCTGCTGCAGAGGCTCAGCCCCAGCGAGCAGCAAGCTCACCTTGAGCCAGGCTGGCTTCAGAGACCTGCTTCGGGAAAAGCTGGCTCCAGGCCACCAGCCCGGCCAGCCTCACTCGCTATTTGCTGTTCTCAGGTATTAACATCGGAAAATTGGCTACTGTGTACTGGCAGTAACTTCTTAAGGTTATTTAATACACGTTATTGTATTCACATTGTAAAGGGCCCACACCCTGTTCTGATTCAAGACCTAGATACAGGGTCATTATGGTGCTATAAACACCACTTTTAAAAGCCTGACTATGTATTGACACAGTTTTTTATATGTGCAGAGCAGATTCTCAAAACCACTCTCAAACATCGTGCTGACGTTTTACACCGGGCTCATGTGTCCCCAGGATGGCATTAATTGAAATAGTACCATGAAGGCAAAGGGAAACACGTGAAACAGCAAGACCTGAGCAAAATAATTCTGTTTCAAAGATAAGAAATCAAGGCAATTTGGAGAGGCGGCCAGATACTGTGCTTGATCCTTCACCTTTGCTTGCCAAGATTGTAACAGTCATCCAAGAGTGAATGTTACCAGGGGAAGCATTTGAGAACCAGCCTTTGCTACTAAGAAAGGTGCTTAAATTTCAAAATACCCAAAAGGTACACTACCCATCCCCAGCTGAGAGTACCGGCAATCATACTTCAGCATGACTTCAATATGAAGTCAGCAGGACTTCAATATGTGAATATTTAAAAAAACCCAAGAGGTCTCATAACACTTGGCACAAACCACACCATTCATTGCAAGAAATCCCTTCTGGCCAACCTGCTCCCATGGGCTCAGAGGGCTGACATTCAAACACCACAACCAGCAGGAACTTGCAGGTCCCTCCCTTTGGTGGGTCTGCTCCAGCCGGGATGGGACTGCCAACTGCTGGGGGCGGGGATTGGCTTTTTCAGGACAAACTAATTATCTCAACATACTCGCCCACTGCCCTAAATAAGGCAGATTTGGAACAGAAGCAGAGGAAGAAAGTCTTACAGATGGTACTGCCACTCGGCAGCTCACAACAAGGCTTCGGTGCCCTCGTGACCTTTGCCGGCTCTCCCCAGAGAGCAGCCCCACAGGCACAGGCAAGAGCAAGTCAGATGGGGTCAACAGATGGCTGCGAATATGGCGCACACTAACGCACGCTCTTCAGGCGCCTGTCTCTGGCCCAGAAGTAAGCAGGAGAGGGCTTTGGCCCCACCATGGTCATACTGCACTGAAACCTCTACCGGCATCCATGAGCCAGACAAGCGCTTGCTGCCAGAGTTAAATATTTCATTGTTAATGCACTACGGCTTTGCTTTTGTGGTTTTGAGAATGGCGCGTTAAATTCTCTTTAAACGTGTTAGGAAAAACCCTGACGCCTGATTTGCGTACAAATGGGTGCAGTTGTGTTGCGCATGTCAAACCCTGCATGTGGGAAACCCGATAATCATATAATTTGACCTGACGCCTCTCTAAAAAGACATCATTGTCCCTCTAATCTTGATTCTTTGTAAATAATCAATCAATCAATTAGCTAATCTGCTCAAACGCTCCCCCCACCCCTTTATGTTTTCAATTAAAAGTGTGAAAGGCAAGTGCGGACAGATTGACATGACATTCCAGAGGCAAGTGGTGGCAATGGGTATTTTTTCACTGATCTTATCAGGTGCCCTCTAAGTACACTTGGGGTTTCTTGTGATCTTGACTGCTAAGCAATTCTGAGCATTCGTTTTTTTCCTGATGCAAGACATGTCTTTATGGGGTTGCCTTTTGGGAAATTCCTCATATAGAATATCCAGCAAACTACTTAGCAAAGAGTATTTTCCTTTCAAAACCCTACCTGTGCAACCATGGGGACTTTGTTTCTCTGAAACCCTGAGAACGTGCAAACTGATACTTCTAGGATTATTCTGCCTTGGCTGGCTTTGATGCACCTTTTGTGGAGATAGCAAAAGGCATCCGTCTTACATGACGCTAAGCCCCTGCCAAATTTCACATCCTTGCTCCAAAGTATGGAGGCGTGCAAGTTTCTTAGCAAATTACTTGCAAGTGATTGTAATACAACCAAACCAATTTATTTCACCCCCACCTTATTTTTTGAGGGAGCCAAATCTTTTCATTTGAACTTTCAAAGAAGGGAAATCAGCTTCAGGCAGACACAGGACGTGGAAAATATCTGCTCCAACAGCTTTGGTTTGGCAAAGCTACTCGCAGTTGACAACAGCCCTGCGCGGGGAAGCGCCAGACAACCCCAGCGTCAGGCAGCGCTTCCAGCTCCACCTGCACGCTGGCCAGGCACGCACGGACATTGTGTCCGGTCCATGCCCTCTCCCAGGCAGCTATTTTTAAGGAGTCAGGAGAAGTGATTTGTGGCATGTATTGCCAACAATTTGGAGGCTGACGTGTAAGAAGGCACTGCCGTGCAACCACGGAGCTTTATAGCAGGGGAATATGGATCAACCACAGCTCTAATCTGGAAGACTTGAAAGGTTTACCTCTTATTCATACAGATTTGGAGTCTGCTTTAGACTTTTCAGGTGACACTTGCTGCAATACAATTTTTACATATACTGTTCAATTATATCTTCAATCAAAAGGAAATGGAAATTCTTCAAACTGCAAAATAACAGGTCAAGACCTCGCCAAGAGAAAAATCAAACAAAGAAAATGAATTAGAACAGCACAAAATGGAGCAGCAACTGGAAAGCCACCACACTTTCCCCCAAACCACAGCCTTACTCACGTATATTGTATAAAATATTCTTTCAGGAACTAGCCAAAGATTTATTTAGTTTTTAAATTGAACACCATCAAACTTATTATTAAATTTTATCCTTCTGTAAGTGGCAAAGATACATTTGTTAGCATAAAGCATTAGCAATCACGCTGATCTCCGTTTTTCAGATGAGAGGCGGCATTGCCCTGTGGACTAAAGACGGCATTGCACGTATGCTGCATTCAAATCCCCGTGGGGTTACTAATTCCTGGGAGCACTGAGCTAATGCCACACTCACTCATTTCTGCTACATGACTGCCTTAATATCCCTTCGGTGACACAATCGTTGCACTGGAGCTAGAAAGAGTGCTGCTATTACTTTAAGAGCAACAGCCAGCGATCTCAGTTATTTCAAGTGAAAATCTAGTGGCATTGGGTTCTATAGGAATTTTCCTGTCAATTTTAATGCACCAGGATCTCATCTTTGGTATTATTTTCCCCTAATAAAACAGGGATCATCACACTTGCAGATCTGTTAGAGTGGGACAAGGACAAGTTAATGTGCATTCCGCATTCGGAACGTGTAGCATAATAAGAGCATGAATTATTTATATGTATAAATTTAAACTCTTTGATTGAAATGTAAGGCTGGCTGATTAGAAATAAACTTCCTCCATCTTTGATACCTAGGTGCTCTGCCACAGGAGCTGAAGCCGTGTGGGCTCCCTGGTTGCACGTTCCCTTCTCTTCCTCAGTGCCAGCACTAGCGTTCATGAAGTCACACACAAATCCAGAGATGGCCCAGCTGGAGAGAAGCCATACAAAAGTGCCCCCAAACCCCCAACTTCTCAGCTAGATGAGTTTACTGGAGCTCACTGCACAGACACAGAGCGGTCGTGGTGCCAGGGGCAACACGTGGCTGAGACTGAGGGCCACAGCAGCAGCAGTTTACATCAGCCTCAGTTGCCATCAAATCTCACACCAGGTTAAACACCAGTCACTACTAAATCTAACTCCTCCTAGAAATGTTTTTTCTTGAAAACAGACATATCTATATCTTTAGGTATCTCTGCCAGTAGTGCAGTAGCTTAACAGAGGCCCATCAGTGGTATCCTGCACTTAATGTTTAAACGACCTCACTTCATAATCTGAAAAAAGGAAAACGTCCCAGACAATTAAGTGACATTGTGATTTGTTATCAGGGGATTCCAAAGGTAGAGTTTCAAGAATAAGAAATGTCTATTGAGAAAACAAAGCCACACAGCCAGCAATACTCTGTGTAGATAAGGCCATTCAGTCAAGTATGTTCTCCTCTTGCTGCTGTGGATTTAAGTCAGAGCTTTTAATGCTCTTTGCTCCAGACACCAGGTAGGTATCAACTAAAATGTGGCCTTCTGTAAGAAAGGCATAACCCCTAATCTGAAAAAATGACCTCTCATTACCCCTTGGTTTCACCCTTACCAACTACTGTTCTTAGTCATTAGGGAAAAAGTTTTCCAGCAACTTCAGTTGCTGTTGATACAATTTATGGCGTCAGTACAACACTAAAAATAATAACTGAGTACTTGTCCCAAAGTGTCAGAGCAGCATGCTCAGAGAGGGAATGTGCACAGTTTTGTAATTTTGCCCATTTTAGTTGCAGATACTGAGTGGGGAGTTTGTATACAATATGAAATGGGGTAAGTGAACATCTGTTATTAACGCAGCCTCATGAAGCCATCAATTTGCTGGGTCATTAACTCACTGCCTACACAGAAATCCCACAGCAGAAAAACCCTGGTCTGAGTTTGGCTGAAGGCACTTCTGCGCTGGGCAGTGTCTCCAAAGCCCAGGGCCAAGACCTGCAGGAGTTTGCAGTGAGTCCGGTGCCATGAACCAGTATGAATTGTACCACATTTACACCATCAGATCTGCATGACCACCTCAGTGGAGATCACCAACCACCACTCCTCTACTGTGCTTACAACTTTCCTCATTAAGCTCAATGTATATTTAATTCCAATTCACGCAGTCCATGCTTTACACTGAGCAGAAACACCATACGCAGTTTATCTTTCAGTTCCAAAATACACTTGTTCACTGTTTTTTAAGCAACAGAGGCAGCCTTTGTGTACTAGCATGCCACACCGGACTTTCAATCCATCCAAAGTCTTTCAAAACAGCCGTATAGCACAGCCGACACCATCCCAGAGCTGCTGGTGTGGATGTGGTGGAGGAAGAGAAGTAGAAATACTCAGTTTTTGAAATAATTTTCAAAAAAACGATGGCTTTCACACTTTCCTTGATACAAGGTAAGACATGCTGGCTTCTCTCCACCTAAGGCAGCTTTCCCTCCCAGCCGTTATCAATAATCACCGTTCCAGCAGTCTGATGCATATGCTGGCTGGCTTTGCTGCATGAAGTCTCTCTGCTGGAAGAGGCATTAATTATAAGCAGGCAAGAAGAAACTTCTGCAGCATTGACGGCTGCTCCGCTGGGTGCTTTTCCTTGTACAAAGCTTGTTTTCATTAACTTTCCAAATAAATGATAAAAGGCATAGGCATGGGCAACAGAAAGACAAAACCGTAATCACTGGAGTAGCTGGCTGGCTTCCTCTATGTGTATGAGGAAGCATTGTTTAGATCTGCGCAAGTGCATACATACACAGGCTTTCCTGCCGAGCAGTTTAACTAATCCACCCATCAGTACAAAATATTAGCTCACTGTGAGCTTGAACACTTGGCTACCTTCTTGGTATCGTGGTTGCAAGCTAAAACCAAACTCACTCAGTGTAGGAAGTTTTGTGTTCTGCCTATAGACTGGATAAAAATAAGTCAACAAGGAGGCGAATCAGTGGCTCTCTGGTCCTACCAAGATGCGATGCAGACAACACTCAAGATTATAACATGAAATATTGATATCTATTATGTTGATTAAAAATGTGGTTATTCATTCTGTTCATAATTATCCCATTTTATACACATGTAGGTGCTCAGAGCCTAGCCCAGAAAAGAGACTTCCCTCCCAGCATTGCGCAGACAGACAGCAAGAAGCATAGCTGACAAAAGTTCTGCTTTAAAAATTCCAAGCTTAAAATTGTTAAAGGAGTCTTGTGCTTGAGCAGGAGTCATGGCTTTCACTGGCAACAGCACACTAATCTTCCAGACCTCACAGATACATTAAAAAAAGCCTGAAAAGCACCCGTCAGCAGAAACATTAAAAGGCAGATTAAAAAACATGCTCCTAACTCAATGTGCTGTTCTGAATAATGATTTTTAAGAAAAATCACATTATTTTCTGGAGCCTGACTCATGATTTCTAAACATTTGGGGTTTGCCAAACTGCTGGTATAAATCTGGAACCGCTCCACTGACGTCACTGAAACTGCACCGATGTAAAAATGGCATCAGGGAGAACAGAAACAGGCTGAGAGAATTGGACAGCTGTGACCACTAACACAGGCTGCGCATTAGGAAAGATCAAAGACTAATTTTTACAAAACACTTTGGCTTGGTCTTTATTTTACTGAGTTAGGGTGAAACACAGCCCACAGTTGCTCTCAGTAGCTTGATGGGCTAAAAATTCTTTGCTGACTTTCGGACACAGCATAATACCACCGGGCATTCAGTCGGCTGCTCTTCTGCGAGGTACTTCGCCCTGCTGCGAGGAGGCTTCAGGCACTCCAGACACAAGATTATCTTTCCTCTCAACTGCCTGGCTGCGAGGAGGATGCCGGAGCAGATAAACACAACCTTCTGGTCTAAAATCCCACCCCGCTCCCAGACTTCATTACTCGAAAACATCCCCAGCCTCTTGGCAAGGGGAACAGAGACCAACAGGAATTCCTCTAAAGGTTAAACACATGAACCTTTTGTCATGTTAAAAAAGAGAAAAAGGGGAGGAAAAAAGAGCACAGGCAGAGGAGAGCGCTACAAGTCAGGCTGACTGCTCAGCAGAAACAGAGGGCAAAGGGTGTGCGCACCATCATCCGGAGGGGAGCACACAATCCAGAACCGCTGTTCACACCCGTTGTCTGCAGAGCAAAACGTCGTCATCGAAGAAACCTCAGAGCTAGCAATTTTTAGGCATGGATTTTGTATCAGGAAACGCTGGATCTTGGCAGAAAGCGCGTTACTGCTACGCATGATAAAACAGCAGGGTTATATGAACATGTCTGTCTCCAAGGCCAGAAGAAAAGCTAAAATCTCCAAGGCCCTTTTTGAAGAAGAAACATAAAAGCTGCAGACTGCACTTCCCAGTTATTTTGTATCATGATTAAATCTGTTTCTAGCATTACACCTTTAAGAAAGATCAAAGCTAGGCAGCGAGGGAAGGAGGTACACGCTGCCTTGCACTAATTGAAGCAAGCTGAAGCCTCCAGCACCTTCTGGGTTCTCCAAAGTTTCCCTCTCTCTCTCAGCATTTCCTTTGCCCTCCCCTGCGGCCTCCCTGCCCCAGCCCTTGCAAAAGCAAGTGCATCCAGATGACTGACACCACAGAGATGCCTTTTATAGCTGCTTGGGTAGAGGAGCAGGAATAAAAACATCCCAAATCTCAGTACAATCACTGGCAGAAAGTCACTGCAGTTCTTTCATTGTTTAATTTCCGTGCCTCATTTTTTCTGTCTTTAAGAAAGGACATCAAAGACCATCGAGGTTTAGGAGCCGTTAACAACATATGCACATCAATACCAGTATCAGCGAAACACTGCATGCAACTCATCCCAGTAACAAAACCTATCAAAGCAAAGCTGTATGGGGAAAAACTAGTTTCTCAGCATAACTGTATGTGCAGCAAGGGTTTTTGCCAATCTCCTCCCACCCTAGACCAAGCTAATTAAGCTGCTAGAACCTGTAATGTAAAGATAACCATGGCATCCCACGTGGGGCTTTGTAATAACCTGACTCTGACTCAAGCATGATAACGTTAAGAGCATCATGGATTCTGCACTCAGCTAAACAAGCATACTTGGATACCTCTTTTCTTACCATTTACCTTCTCCAGCATTTCTGCTTCCTTCTCTCATGCATCTGTGCTTTGATTCTAACCTCTTGGGGAACTCCTGGGAGGTGGTGGCTTCCCCGGAGAGGCTGTGAGTCAGGGTCTGCACTAGCCTCTGCAGAGGCTACGGTTTCCATCCGCTCATCCCACCATGCTTGTGCAGCAAGGAAGAGAGTTCCTTGTAAATGCCTCCAAGGGTCAAGCACAACTTTGCCTTTGATGCTTAATAAAGTTTTGAAATCAAAAGCCTTATGTAAATGTTGTTCTTATTATCAGGTAGGTGTGCTCTGGTTTTCTTCCAGGCGAGCTCAGCTGCTGAAAGTGGCTGGTATTAGAAGCAGGTCTTGGACGTTCAGCATTCAGCTTTGCAGAGAGCAGACTGACATAAGAGCTTGGCACACAGCAATGAAAGAGGATGCAATCTGATTTGGCAAATTAGCCCCTGGGATGATGCAGTTGCCATCTGTACCTAGGTGCCAAATTTCAAATGGAGCAGAGTGACCTGACCCTGACCTTTGGCTCAGCGGGCTCAATTCCCTCTCCAGGGAGCCTCTCTAGCCTGAAGCGTGTTTCAAAGCTGTGAAGAGAATAAACGTATTCACCTGGGGGATATTTACAGCAGAACATTTGTTTTCACTTATGCTGAAATCTAAGGAGAGTTTTGGTAGAGTCCCTGCATGTCACTCATTCCAACAACAGGTTTCGCAGCTCTTCTTATGCAGGTGTCTGAGGGCTGTGCAAACCTCCCTGGCTGACCACAAGTATCTGATGAACTCCCTGTTCTAGCCAGTAATTTGTCCAGCCTGGGATTTTTCAAACAAAAGCAAACATCATCTTCTTTCTCCCTGCTTACCAAATACACTACAGGACAAGACAAGGAGGCTGCCAGTTACAAAACTTTGCCACTTTTAATAGATCTGCTCAAGAAAGTTACAAGTAGTGTTGTAAAGAATTTAACCTACCCTTTCCAGAAGTTCAGTGAAGTGTTTTGTTTTGGTTTTTTTAATCCTTGCATTGCAAACTAGTAGTTAGCTTGCTAATTAAAAACAATTGCATAGTGGGTCATCAGACAGCAAGTTGGACAGGTTAGACGGAAGAATGAACGTTAACTAGAGGCCACACATGGAGCTCTCTGAGCTTCAGACTAGTATTACGATACCCAAAATACAGGAACAGTAAAGAAAGGTAAGAGAAGGCAAGTCAAGGCTCAAAGACAAGGCAGATTAGTTAAAATAGTTCTACGACACAGAACAGCTTTAGATCTTTATAGTCCAGTTCAGCAATGAAAAGCCACTTATGCTCAAAAGGCACCCTCCATGTGGGTAGGCTTTCACTTGGCTTTTGGTTTTATCATTTTAGCTGACTTGCATTAATTTTTCTAAGTACCCATGAACAGACACAAACCCAGAGACCATCTCAAACACATGCCTGCTCTTCTGCAAAGCAGCATGAGTCCTAGAACAAAATCGCTCTCCTTTTTTTACAACCCACTGAAATATTGGTGGTTTGAAAACTTATCCAAACACTTTCTTCAGGTTCCAGTTGTGCTTGAAGGAGACTGCAGAAGTATGCAGAGAACAGTTGAGAGAACCGAGTGCAGCACTGTAGGCCAGGCAGTAGGCTTTGTGAAAGGCAGCGGTATAGACAAACCAGGCTTCCATTTAGTCAGCTAGCAGAAATACATCTTTATTTTAAGGAACTGAGTCACTTCTGAAACGCATCATTTGCTTAAGTTACAGGAAATAAAGGTTTACAACCAAGGACGAGCTTGGCAAACCTTGTTAACAAAAAACAATGGTTTGTACGACCTGCAGAACCTGATCACCGAAAGGCTGATACATCCCTAAAAGCAGCAGCAACAGAGGAGGGAAGGCTTTGCTAAACTGCTGCTATCCACGTTTCACACAGAGAACATCTGTTTGCACCCTAAAACATACACACGCATTTGATAAACACTTTCTTTCTTCTCACTTTAGAACGGCTCTTTGGCTCACACAAAATTTAACACTACTTTTCATACAGTTTCACTCATTTCATGTGCCATACAGCCAGGCATGAAAAAATAAATGTTTAAGGATGCAAAGTAAAGCATTATAAAAAATTTGGGAAAAAAATACTTAAGAGTTGTCTACACAACCTTAATTTAGCTTTCCTTTTGCATGCATGCTTTAGCTGTGTAGTAAAACCCTTTTTGTTTTCAAACTCAGGCTCCCTGGTGTCCTCAGTCCCCTGCAGAAGCCCACCACAGGCTCTGGTTCCCCCATCACCACGCCAGGCCTCCCTCTCCACCCTGCAGCATCCGCCGTTGCCTCCCCACTGCTGGATGGCAACTGGAAAAGCTGTAAGTGCAAATGGGACATGCTTTCACCATCTACCATCTTCTCTGCTCCAGAACTTCATAGGCAGCAAGGAGGAGAAATAAATGGAAGAGCACCCTGTGCTGAAGTGTTTCAGCTGAAATTCACCCAAATCATTCAGTCTGAAGAAGATGCTCCGCAAAGAAATTCACAATGCCGAAGTCTGGCCAGATTGTAAGCACATGAAAGCAGAGCCTCGTGGTATGAATTGTAGGACAACCTTAATGTCTAGCTTTCCTTCCTGAACTGTTTACAGGAGGGCAGGAAAGACCTCTATGTTTTGTGACTTTGAGAAGAATGAAGAGAACACATCTCTCAAGCTCCCCCAAAGAAACAAGGATAATTTGTGTATCTAGGATGACAGTAAAGCTTGTCAGTGAGCAGCTTCTAGCGGAGCATGGGATCAGCTGCACATGACAGAGACAAATGCCATTTCAAGGAAAAAAATTGTGCTGAGATCGGACAAGATTTTCCATACTCATCTCACCTTTAGAAAATAACCCTGACCTTTACACTTATAAAAACACACTGAGAGACAAGCATCTTTTACCTTGCCTTGGCAGCTTCAGAAGAACGTTAGGAATAAATCACAGGAACAAACAAAATACTCATAACAAACCCTGGCTGCATGACACAGACTGGAGCAGAGGATGCACTGAAACACTGATTCATGAGCAATACCTCTGAACCTGCTATTGTAAATGTCATTTCCCAACACCTCCCCATTCCTACCAGCCGGCTAAAGCTGCAATTAAAGAAGTGGGAGCGCTCTGCAAGCCTTCCCTGTCTGTAACAGACGTGGGTCCAGCTATTTATTAGGTAATCCAATTACTCTGATGTGACCTTATTCCAAGCATTTATGCCCAGTCAGACTACAGGGATAGCCTG
>Ga0065711_1000833_pt1 | contig 54091 bp, 26 predicted proteins | sample Hoacrofraction12_FD_59098 | JGI IMG/M metagenome (GOLD analysis project Ga0065711, IMG submission 59098) | Hoatzin crop microbial communities from Cojedes, Venezuela - Epithelial fraction 12 v2 (version 2) | ecosystem: Host-associated > Birds > Digestive system > Esophagus > Crop | place...
CCATGGGCATTTGGATGTGTTTGCATTGTCTGTTCGGGGTGTCAGTAGCAGTAATCATTACCATTACAGCCTACTACTAGGATTTAGCAAGTGAAAAATTGTAGCAGGAGTTAACGGAACTCCTGAAAACTGTCTTTTAGAGCCCTGCCTACCTTCCCTCCCTTGCCCGTGGGAAGATCAGGGACAAACAAGGGAGTGCAGCTTGCACAAGTTCCGGAGATTTCTGGTGAGGCTGCTACTAGCACTGATTAGCCCAGCCACCTGTGTTTAGTTTGTACAAGGCAAATGCTGCTTGGTCATCACTGCCATGCTGTGTTTACTGTTAATGCAAGTGCAATAGTTGGAGGGCTGAGTTTTTGTCTTGGCTATTTAATCTGCGTCCTTCAAGTGAGTGAGGAGTTTGCAGAAGTTCTGCTTCCCTGAATGAGTCAGTTGCTTCAGCTCTGTATAAGTCTGTAACCCTTAAGTCGTCTTTTTACACTTTTTGTTTTAATGAATCATACTTGTTTTAGATAAAGAGAACAACCTGAGTTTTATTTAAGTGATTTCAATAAATAAATCCTGTCTGTAATTTGGTGGTGGGTTTTTTTATTCTGTATATAACGTCATTGTGTGTAAGTTCAAGGTGGACCTCTGTTTTATAGATGATTTTTCTGGGGGGCAGTTGGGGAAATAGGTGCTTTTCTGGTATACGATTCACCTGGGGCAGTGCTAGTGCTGCTGTCTTGACCAGAACTGGGCATAACTGTGCAAGGATCCAATTCATACAAACTTTTTTTAACTTCAATTAGTTAATATTTTTGGTATGACAGAAAATGGCACTCAGCCAACAATAACACTTCAAGTTGCTCAGAGGAGACTGGTTAGTTGAAAATGTCATTTTCCCATAACACTTACAGGAACTGGATGTTCTCTAAAACAATTTTAACACACATTTTATACAGAAATAAACATCTGGGGCCACATTTTCATCCATGGGCAGAACAGGCACTGTGCCTATCTCTTATGCTAACCGTGGCCTTATTTGTATATTATCAGTCATCGGCAGTGGTAAAACTTAGAACTTTCCATACTCCACACGCACTTCCTCTGTTGAACTGACGGCATCCTCCTCATCGCTGCCAGTCCTGGGTAAGCTGCTCAGTCATACTGTGGCCACTTGCTTTTAGACAGGTGGAAGCTGGCTGCAAACCTTAGTGTGTTCCTCACATGCTCAATGCATCTGACAAGAATTTATGTGCTGAAACTGTGATTAGAACCACTTAGATTAAATATTGTAAGTTAAATAAAGGTATGTCAGTACTGAATGGAACTGTCTGGGAAGACTGTGAGTTTGCCATTTTTTGGAGAAATGAGGCTAGTTAAAATCAATTAATAAACATTCCTCAGGAATGATGTAGGTGGTGTCATTCCTGTGCAGGAGGATAAAATTCTATGACTTCTTGAGGGTCTTGTTCGTACCCATAAAATATAACATACATACATCTTAAGATACAAGTAAGCCCTTTCTGGTGTGCTTACTTCCTGAAGTAGCTCTGCATGTGTATAATAAATTCTGAGCATTTGAAGACTGGGCTTGGGTGGCACCCCATTGCTTTTTTTGGAAGAAAACATGAACCTTGATTGTTACTGTAAATTAGCTTGAGATATTTAAATACTCCTTGATGCAGGGTTGCATGAAGCAGTGTAGTTGAGGATTTCCAAACAGGCAAGACATTAATCGGATTTGCTGATACAATTGCAACTTTCTCTAGTAGCCAAGACTGGAAGTAATAAGAGCAGTGATAACACTGATGTCAAACAGAGGTTTCACTTTGAAGCTAAATATACATCTTTGTCCCATAGACCTGATAATGTCAGGGTGCTCATTTTCTCTAAGACAGACTTGCCCAGCACTTCATCTTGGAGGATGCAGGTGAAAGAGGGGTTGTAGCAATGCATTACAGCATGGTTAACTACCTAAAGATGGCTTTGAAGCAATGACTGATGAAGAATGATGCTAGTTTCCTGTTTTGCAGTATGTGAACTTCAGAAATTGTATTAAAACTATTTCGGATGGATTACAAATTACTTCTGGGTACAGTTCTAGGTCGTGAAGCCCTGTAGTTCTGGGGACTTCGCTACCTGGGAGACAACTCACTTTCATACTATCTGTCCTAATCCTGCTAAATGTCTTGGGGTATGTCTCCTATATCTGAATGTGCTGGGACTTAGCGTGGGATGTTTGGAAGTTACATTTTGTCTTGTCTCAGTAGAACCTTGGGCCGCATTGGCCTGGGACCACTTGGTAAATCATCTAAAGGTGCAAATTCAATGCGTGTTTGTTTAAAGCCTGTTAATCCTTAGTATACGTGCTCGTGTGGGATTTAAGTTTAGATGGTTTCTGCAAACTGATCCTCTTCAAAGAGGACTAACACATTGTTTTTGACTACAGCATAGGAATCTACAATGGAGAGCTAAAGATGATAATCTGAGAATTTTTTTAGTGGTTATAGTTCTAATCAAGGTTTACGTCATAGATTTAATTGACATATTTAATAACAAATAATAATTTAAGTAGTCTCGATGTGCAATGAATTGTTTAACCAAAGAACATCTTTTACTCTCAGAACTGTTGATTATGATGTGTTGAAGTAAGATTTTCCATTCTTCTGCAGCCTTGGTAGTTCACTGTGTCAAAGATCAAATACCCTGCTTAAGCATAAAAGAAAATCAGCTCCTTTAGTCATATGTCCACTCAAAGTGCCAATAACAGTTTTTATCTAGAAGCAGCTTTTTTTTTCTTTTTTTCTTTTGGGTAGCTACTTGCATGTGTGTTCAGCAGCTGGAGTAATTGTTACTTGCTTTGGAAATTCTCTATTTCTTGGGGAAAAAAAATCCCTAAGTTGTAGGACGAAAAAGTGGATTTAACTAGTTCTAGCTATTCTATTATCAATGGTTTCTTAAGCTCTTTTAAAATTGGTCTGAACAGTCTTCGTAAAGCCAACTTTCTCCATCTTTAGTTGTTTTCCAGTTCTCTGCCTTTCAAAAACTGTCAAAGAAAAAAGGCTTTTTCAGGAAAGAGGAGGGTCATGTGCAGGTGTGCTTTCCTTGCCCCTTCATGTGAAGACTTTTAGAGTCCAAGTGTTCCCTGTTCTTCAAACAACTGTTAATTCAGTTGAACATTCTCTGCCTTGTTATTGTACCCCAAATTGATTTATAACTCAGTATCATTATGTGACTGAAGGGCATCTGGCTACATGCCCTATTTGATCTCTTTTCTTGCCCCTTGGCTGATGGTCTGTGATGTGTAGGTTATATTTTCCTATTTTCAGGTGTCACTCTGAAAATGAGGGAGCTGTAGCATGCTTTCATGTACAGTATGTTTCTGATGTCATACATTTTAGCTTTTGTCATAAATTTTTAACGTGGTTTCAAATGCTGAAAATAAAAAAAACCCACCATTATCTATAGGCAGAACTTGCTAGTTGTTTGGTTAACTGCATTAGCCTTAGCCTAGCTATATGAGAGGGTCATTTACAGGTCATAAAATGTTACCTTGTCAGATTCTGATTCCCCCCACCAGGTTACTCCTGATAGAATTAGGGGAATTTTGCTATTTGGAAAGATGGCAGTAATCATCTGGAGTTTTGAGCAGAGGATGGGAACAATACAGGGGCAAGCAGACACTTTCCAAAGTGGGTGCTCCTTTGTATACCATGTTACATTTTCTTCCCTCTTCCTTTGTAGGGGTTAGCAAAATATGTAAGCTTGAAGATTCATGTCAGCTGTTGTCTGCTGCTTTCCCAAAAGGGAACTAATGTGTGCACCTCCTAGCACAAGCCTAAACATTCTCCACTGGTTGGTGTCATGCCTGCACCGCCTTTATAGGCAGTCTATTATATCTATCTTGAACTGACCTGGATTGAAGCTGCACTTGCTGGCTTTGCTTCAGAGGCTTTTTATCTCCCTGCTCTGCTTATGCATATGCAAGCAAATGCACATACCCATTTATATATTAGATATGTTTGTAGAAACATGTGTTTTAGGAGAAATTTTAAGCCTGCCAAGGTTTGTGGTGGCCTTTTTGTTGGAGCCAGATCAGTATTTAAATTGGGAATGATACAAGCGGCTAGCGAAAAGACTTTTCTCTTTACATGAAAGAGTATATGGTGCTATTTTGCAAATTGACAAAATGTTTCAGTTTTGAGTGTTAACAAATTGCATTTTTTATTTCCACCTTCCTACATCTAAGTTAGTATGTTCAGCGTTGGATTTCAGATATTTAGGTCAGGGGTTGGCTGCCCCAAATGCGGAGCTGTTGTACCCCCAGATTCAAGTGAACAAAACTTAAAAATTAAATTAGGCTCATATAATTCACTTTCCTTGTTTCTAGGTAGGGATCTGAAACAGAATGGCTCTATTGAGGTTGAGAAAATGCTTGACCGGGGGGAGCATTCTGAAGTTGAAAACAAAAAACAGCTGTGGCATTTATTAGGCATCTTCTGAGAAACCTCTGCGTAGCTAAGTAGAATGGAATCGTGTTTGGGAGTGTGGTGGGTGACATTAGTTTTAGCTAAACCAAGCTTAGCGGTGATAAAATCTACTAATTTTCTTCATAATTTGACTTAATGACTGAATGTTATGTACATTTTGCTAGAATATTGATTAAATCCATAAAAAGTTGATGGAATTCAGTAATCTTACACTTTTTCTATGATGGTTTTGTCCATGTGCTGAAATCCAATATGTAATAAAAATGTGAGTTTTATGAGAGCATTACTTTCCATTTTTAAATAGCCCATTTTGTGTGTTTTTTCTCATGGTAGTAGCAACATGCTGCTCATTTCAGTTTTTAAAATTTTTACTCTTCCTCTTATGCTTTCATTGCAGTAGTAGCTATGCAAACACTAGATAAGCTTTGTGTCTCCAATAAAAAGGGACAAAATTTTAAATCCATTCTCTGCAATGAATTTGAAAGAAATTGCTTTGAATATTAGGTTTAATGCAGATCTTTAAGAACTCTAACGTGTTATTTCTTTCAAGTGTAATTGTTGTGTTCCTTCCCAGGTGTTTGGAAGCCTATGAAGGACAACGAAATCTGGTTGATGTGTTGTTTCAGATCCCTGAAATGTATGCAAGATTAATGTTTTTCTTGTCAGGACTATTTCATTTTTTCCATGTACATTGTCAGTCATGTTCACTGGAGCTTTGTGTACCCTACCTGAAATATGTAGAGGTTTGTTGAAGCTTGAGCACAAGCAGTTAGGTGGTTGTGGGGTCTGGTTGCTAGGCTTTAATGACCATGCAGTATGAAGCAAAATGGCTCAAGTTCTGCTTATTTACCTTAGCAGCCACTGTCTGGTGGTCATCCATAGGTCCCCTGCCCAGCTCAAGGCTGAAATCAAGCAGTTGTGTTACATCACCGTGATATGCACGATGAGCTGTAGCAGAAAGGGCGACTTCTGCAACAGGCAAGAAGTATATGCGTTTATCAACATGAATGACCAAGGTTATAGGACTTTGAGTTGTGTTGAAATGTTGTTTAGCAAGGTTGGTTTGAACTTTCACACCCCCCCAGCTTTTCATTTTGTTATTAAAGGAGGGGTTATACAACGATGTTGCTGGGTGTTTGCTCAGCTAGCATTAATTTATTGCATGAACATTCGCATCTTCACTGTCACCTCAGTTCTGTTGTTCTGGTGAGGAGGCAGTGCTTTGGGAGGTGTTGTTTTTGAGCTGTTTTTAATTGGAGGCTACAGACTGCCACAGAAGATCTTCAGATGTATTTTCCTGGAAATTTAGAACGCTTTCCTCAAGTAAGCTGTGAATGCCTGAGTATGCTCCGTTGGTCCCTCAGCATGAGCGCTGTTACTGACCTTCCAGAAACAACATGGTGCCCTGGACGTGCAATCAAAGTGATTTTTGTCTTGCTGACAGAAAACACAGCAAACCTCAAAATCAGCATAACATACTGAGAGGTGTTAAGACTCAAAATGTCTGTTACTTCACTTAAATCACAAGACTGGGCACTATATTTAGAACTTTTCAGCAATGCCTCTTACCCTCTTGGAACAGCGTTAATAGAGTTTAGTGAATGGCTGAACTAACCAAGCTTTCAACCACTTCAAAAAAGGTCAGCATAAACCTCAAGGATGCCATGGCAGAATCCATTCAATATGAGAAAAACAAACCTAAGCAATTAAAAATAATTTATTGGTAAGGCATAGTTTTTAAGCTCCAATTAACTTGATGACAGGCTAAAGTATTAGGGGGAACTATTAATGAGTCAGAACTAAAATTTTATAGTATGGTTTTTAAAGATCTGTCTTCCTACATTGTAAACTCCTTAAGATTCTCTGACTTAGATATTTTAATTGCTTCTCTGACTTAGGTATCTTAATTGCTTCTTTAATGAACAGTATTCAGGTAATACCACACCCAGGATTTGAAAAAAACTCTTTGTAGGAGAGGTCCAGAGGAGCAGTGGCTAGCAAACTACACCTGGTAGATAATTTTTCCTGAAGAGAAGTGCCAGCCTTTTAAGAGCTGCCACCGAGGGGAAACTAGCTGGGAGTAAAACCAGGCTGGTTTTTTATCCAATGACAATGGCAAATGTGATAATTCATCACAGTGTTAGGTAAATAATATGAAAGCGCTGTTACTCAGCAAAAAAATCAAGCAATAACTTGCTTTTACTAGTCCTGATGGGGAAAATAAGTGTAAGTTATATCCCTTGGTTTTCTGGGTCAAATCTCTAAAAATTCTCCTGTCAGCAGTTATGCAGCGTTTGTCAGTGGAGGAAAGGGAGGTGACGGGGAAGGAACAGTGGGTCAATGCAGTTTGATAGGAAGTTGACTTTCATTTCTGGAGGATATACTTGTTCTTAAAATGCTTTTTCTTTACATTGGATGTTGTAAAAAGTTACTATAAAAAGAAATTTAAGTGAAGAAATACAATTGTTGAAGGCTGAATTATGTGACAATTATTTTCCTTTACTGTCTCCTTTTATTGTTCAGTGATGCAAGCTAACATTTTAATTGCTTAAAATTAGGTAGTTTCAATACATATTAAGAAATCTGATAAAACAAAGGAGTGTAATGCTGGGGGGGGAGCAACAATGAGACATTTAAATCATTATACCTCAGTCTAATTATTTTGGACTTTTACCAATATAAATGAGAGCAAACTTGGTCCTGTAAGTGTTAAGTGAAGAAGTTTTCCCTTTCAATCTAAGGAAGACAAACTGTGGGAAATAGAGTTCTTCTGGCTTTTGATAGATGTTGAGATTTGTGTCAGGCTAGCAGCATTCACAGTACAGATGGTACTTTGCGTATTGCTAAAGCAGTAATTGATGATAAATGTTACCCTCCTCTGTTGGATTTGGAGGAGCTGAAATAGTCTTTTATGTATGGGTAGGCTTTTTTTCTTTTTCTAGTTACTGCCTTTATCAAATATATAACTTTATTCCATGTGTAGCATTTCTATGAATATTTTTTCTTCATCATATTGTAGTCCTTTGACTTCAGCTTATCCTTTCTACTCAGACACATTTTTGAGGTCTGTACTTAACTTTGGTTTGTAACATATCTTTTCATAATGTAGCTAACTTTTCCACTGTATAACTTGGGAATGTATTTATTATTACATCCACTGGATATAGGATATATAGGAAACCAAATAATCATTTATCAGGAAAGAGAACTAAAAGTGCCAGGACGTAGGTTTTAAGTCTGCAGATACGACAGAATAGCGAACAGAAGACATTGTAAGAGACTTAGGATACTGATCCGGGGTATTGGTTTTCTACTATAAACTTACATTTGTTCTGGTTGCTAGGATTCTTTTCATTCTATATATACTGTACAGTACCCTCTTCCCTGATTCTGTAGCCAAGCAGAATCAAGGCATCAACAGGGGTGTAAACTTTGCTCGTTATAAGAAAGATTATCTTGGAAACATGATGTGACCTTTATCTAAATGTCAAGGTTAATAATACATGAATACCTGAATTATATTTGAAATGAAAGGTCTCTCTCTATATTTATGTTTTTAGAAGCATGTGGAAAATAACTGCTTAATATTTTCTTGTTGTACAAAGCAAAAAAAAGTCACGAAAATGTTCACACATGATATTTTGACTCAGTCTCTTGATAATACAGCAATATGTATAATTGTATCAGCTTTGATTTTTTTAAAATATATACTTAAATAAGGATTTTGCAGGATTTAAAACATCGAATGGAGGGGAGGAGAACCCCTTTCTGCTGTCCTAACATTTAATGCAGATTTTATTTTTTAAGGAAAATGAAAACATACAACAAAAGCTTGTTTTACTTTTAAGAAGAGTTTGAGTTTAAAGATCTTAAGGAGTCTAACTTTTCTAACATTTTAAATTACATGTAAGACTCTGGAGAGGAATGCTTACTAGTCTGAATTTGCAAGTAGGACAGTACAATTGACTTAATTGCAGTTGCTCCTATAAGCTAGGACTTGACAGTGTTTGGCCCTCAATCAAGGGAGAGGACAGTGTAGTTTTGTATACTATGCAGATGTGAATTATAAACACTCTAAGGTCTAATCTTGCAAGGTGCTTAGTGCCTCCTCAGAACTGCTTTGCGTTCTCTGGTTTTTGGAGTTAATAACTGCAGTGCTGTTCAGCATCTTGCAGAATAAGCCTCGATGAGACAGTGGGTTTTCCGATTTTGAAAGCCTCATCATTTGTTTGCTGACCAGGATATAAAGTTTTTTCATCAAAATCTGACAGTTCTGTCCTCTTGTGATTTGACGCTTGCACACAAGACACAGAAGAGGGAAGCAGTGTGTAGGAGTTGAAAAGTTTGTTAGTAATTAAACTAGTTACAATTGTTTCTTTCAGACATAGCACAATCTTACTGCAAAGTAATATTTGCAGCATTTCATACATCTCTCTGTCAACTACAGTAAAAGTTGTTTGAAAGTATAGCAAATGCTTAGAGACATGTGTGCATACATGTCTACTAATATATAGCATATGCGTATAAATGCAGCATAAAGAGAGGCAGTAGCTCTACCTAATATATTACAATACAGTTGGACTCTTTCCACAGCTTTAAATGCAGTCGTGATTTTATCTGACCATTTGGAAAGTGTGTGTAATTCATAACTACATCCTCCTTTAACATTAAATTAATTCCTCATCTGTTGGCTCTGTAGGAATTATTTAAAACACAGTTTTTAACGCTTGAAATAGTTATCCTACTTCCGAGTAACCAGACATCTTCTAGATCTCCTGGTGCTGTTTTGGGGTATTTCATTGTTTCTCAGTCCTCACCCCTTTTTTTGGAAGCGGCTTTTTTTTAGAAAGTATCTCAATAGGAAAAAGCAAGAAGCACCAGTGCTTGCCAGAAGAAGTTTGCTTCCCACCCTCTCCCTTACCTTGCGCTCCCGGACTATAGAAATCCTGGGTCAGCTATTGCTCCATGGTGTGAGGCGTTCAGTTGTAGCATCAGAGCCGTGCGCATTCCAGCAGTCCCACTAAACAATGAGAGATAGGCTCTTTGCATGCCCCAAGCCTATGGAGCATTACGTCATTGCCTTGCCATATAAGGCACTCGGTGTTGTGCAGACTCGTCGTGTCTGACTGGTGTGCTTCAGTGATAGCCAGAACTTAGAAAGCTTATTAATGTGTTCTGGCTCTAGCTGACGCTCAGGACTGTGTGAAATGTTTCGTTTGTCTACTAGTTCATGGCCAAGAAGAATGTGCGGAAGGTTTGGGTTAGGGCAGTTCCCTTCTCCTATTGATAATGAAGTCGTTAGAAGTTGTTAGCTGATTAGTTGCAATGTTTTCCACTTAGTCTCACAGCCTAGAATTTGAGAAGGGAAAGATTAAATTCAAGGTCGTCATCTTTTAATTAGTTGTTCTAAGGGAGTTTGGTGGTTTTTTTCTTTCTTTTTTTTTTAATAAGAAAAAAAATATGAATTTAGCTGAAGTCCTCAGAGGGTGATATGAACTTCGAGCCCTCTTTTTTTTTTTTTTTCCTCCTGTAAAGAGTCGGGGTCCTCAGAGGACAGTATTTTATTTCCTGATGATGTAACTACAAAACAATTCTCTAAGTGATGATGGGAAGGCCAGATGAAATCTGATTTTTTTTTTCTCTCCTCAATGTTTTTCCTACAAAACTCTTGCCTTTTTGTATGTTTGTGTTTCAGCTAACACAATTAAGCAGTCCAACCAACTATTTTTAGTAAGGAGGTCTTAAAGAAATGAGTCGTTTGTTTTAATATTTAGGAAAGAGGCGGGAAGCCAAAAAGTAGGATTTAGATTGAAGAGCTTAAAATATATCTCTTGTATTCCCTGTCCTTCAGTGTACACCCTGAATAAACATTGAGAACACAAGGAAAAAATACTTGAAATAGGAACAAAACTTGTTGTTGAAATTCCACTAAGGGTTAACAGGAGTTTATTTCATTAACTCCTTTTTTGTTGATGGGTGTAAATTAGACCATTGAAAGGCGTTCCACACTATTTTGTGTGGCTCTGTTAAGCTGGTGCATTCACAATTCATTTACTTGCAGCATTTGAATTTTAGTCTTCAGATAAACTTCGATATAGCTTAAGCTGTCCTACTGCCTGCTTTTTGTCTGTTTGATCATACTTGAACCTAATGGCAATGTAAGCTAATTCACTTATTTGGGGGTGTTGTCTGTAGGTATGAAGACAAATGGTGATTAAAATGTTCGCATTTCATTAAAAAGACAGACATCTCTTAGCTACCTTGCGCATATTTGCCCTGAGTGTAGCGTGAAAAAGACTTTAGTTGGAAAATTTCAGCCAGCCCTTTGCACTGTGGCTGGGTAAAGACTTCCTCAGAAGCATGGTACCTGTGTGTATGGATGATCCTGCTGTGTCCCACCTGTGAGTTCTGAGGAAGTTCAGATTTGGGTGCTTGATCAGAAAACTTCCAAATCTTTCTAATAATGCAATACCTGTATACTGACCCTTCCAAAATGGCTTCAGAGATAATGAAATGTCTATTCATCTAAATGATAATTTATTTGAATAATTTACGGGCACAAATTGAAGCATAGGAAGTTCCAGCTGAACATGAGGAAGAACTTCACTCTGAGGGTGACGGAGAACTGGAACAGGTTGCCCAGAGGGGCTGTGGAGTCTCCTTCTCTGGAGATACTCAGACCCGCCTGGATGAGGTCCTGTGCAACCTGCTCTGGGTGACCCTGCTTCGGCAGGGGGGTTGGACTAGATGATCCCCAGAGATCCCTGCACCACGGCAGGTGCAAGGTACTGTCTCAGAGCAGACTGTGGAGAATGCTGTATCCAGTTAAGGTTTGCTGGTAGAGTCAGGTAAGTCGATCTGTGAAAAGTAGCTAGGAGTTAAATGTGCATGCTTTCTTTTTTACATATATGTATGTGTGTGCAAGCGTACAAATGCTTAGAGTGAAAGCTACTGTTTCTATATTTTACTTTGTTAATTTTTTCCCTTTCCTTCCCTTTGCAAATGTAGGTTTTTTTCCCCTGCATCTTTGCCTTCACCCCCCATTTCTCTCTAGTCTATCTCTATATGAAAATTGCTTGTATTTTTTTCCTGCCACATGAAACAGTTGTTGTAGACCATACACAGCTTTGACTAAGAGGACTTCTCAAAGGCTGGTAATCAAAAATCCGTCCTTACAGTCCACTTTTCTGGAGTTGCTAGGAACATAGCTCAGATAGTGCTGGTGATAAGTTTACTGGCAGTCTGGGGGCAGGCTAGAGCAGGGAATAGGGAATGCAAATCCTGTTTATAAGTCTGTGTTTACATGTGGGGATGGCCAAAGTATGAACTTTTAGTTTCTTAATTAATTCTCCTTTGTGATACAAAAGTACACATCTGTGACCTTCTGCAAAACAGCTTTATCAAAGAGCATCAACTGAGTGTGTAATGACCTGACTTCCTTCTCATGTATTGTTACAGCTTAATAAAGGACAGAATACAGTACTGTTCCAAGCCCTGTTAAGGAACTATATAGTTAAAAATTCCAAGGTTTGGATTACTGTAGCATGAAAGCTTATTTATATCTGAGGCAATGAATAGGGTTGCTGAGAATCCTTTCTTTCCTGCTTTTTTGCAGTGTCTTCCAGTATCTGTAGGTGGAATCCTGGTGCTGGTGAACTTCACCAAAGGGAAAAAAAGCCTTTGGGCAGGCAGATATGCCTGTCTGATTCTCCATTGCTCCCTGAAAATTAATTAGGTGACCTTAGTTACTGGACGTAGCTGTTCAGAATTGGTGCATTTGCAAGTATTATGACAGCAAAAGAAATAGTGGATTTGCAGAAATTAGAGACCAAATGCAAACCTGATTAGGTCATTTTGTGCATTCCTTGACAATGTGGGGCTGCTCCCTGCAGCCTGCTTGCAGTGACTTTCATCTAGTCTCTGCTTATTGTTTTGTATCGTTATTTGTGCCCCCATTCTCTCAGGATTTTGCTTGAAAAAAGTACATGCTGGAAAGATGGAAGATAGTAGCAGGCAGAGAAAAGACAGGACAAATAAGCTGAAAGACTTTGAGGCTGTTGTTTAGACTTTATCTTAAACTATCTGAATTCCTCCCATTACTTCCATCCTTAAACTACTTCTCTTTCCTTTTTCTTCCCATGGCAATTCATAGCAGGAGCTCCAGTGTCCTAAAACCCATAACCTATCTATTGCAGCATTTGACCCTTTCCTTTAGCCATTCTGTATCTAAGATAAATAAAGGAAATTAGAACTTGGGCCTCAGTTCAACAAAGCACTTAAAACATAGTCCTGTGTATTTTTGTTGAAAAAGGAAAGGACTTCAGCATAAGCCTGATTTTAATGATATATTGAAATGCTTGGCTAAATCAGGCTCTTGGTCACATTTACTTCATGTAGATATTGTTGAAGCTCAGGCTTTTGAAATTCTCTGTGGGGTCTTAATCTTTAGATTACTTTCACATTCAAAAAATAGACATCTACAGAAGTACAAATAATGTCAAAGCTTTTATTAGCATTTTACATTGCTTAAAACCGTTTGCTTTTTTAGAGGTGGCCTGCTTAAGCTTTGCAAATGATACTGGAGAACTGAAACACATGCAAGATTGACAAGTTGAATTTTAATGACTTGCATAAATGGGATCTGATGTTTAATGTTTTAATAAGTCATGTGACCTCAAGGATTTTTCTCCAATGTATGCTCAGCCTTGTCTCTGAAGTCTGTGGGAGTTTTGACATTAACTTGGTTGAGGAAGGCTCATTCTGTAATTATTTCATGGATTGATAGCATCCTTCAAAAATTTTCTATCCAATTTGTCTTTATTACTTCTATCATTGTGATTGATGCACTCTTATGTTTCATCAGTAAAGAGGGCTTTGGTGTTTTACATCATAATGCATAGGTTAATTTCTGAATACTATGAAGGGAAATATAGAGGCTGTTATGGGTAAATGACAGTCTGAACTACACTAACAACTGATAAATTGCATGTGGAAGGCAAGGAGGAGAAGCAGGGGAAAGTTCTAAAGATAACATTCTTCAGATTCGTGTGTCTCTTACTATGGACCATGGACGGAAAGAGATTCATATCTTCATTACCGTGTGTTTTAAATTTTTTTGGCAGCAGGAAGAAATATTTTCCCAAACTCTCCTATTGTTTGCAGATTCCATTATTCTCACTTTTTTGGCAGACGTAAATAAAATTCCTAGCCAAATATCAGGGATAATTAGATCCCTTTTTGTTGGGCGCCGCCTTGAGAAGTTGATGACTGCATCTCTTAACTACTAATGACTTCTCTCCTACGGAGAACTGGCAAGTGCTCCATATCTGCTTGCGAGATGGTTTCCTCACTTATATGGGACCAAGGTAATTTTTTATCAGAAAGACATTTTTTGCCCAGCAGAGCTGACCATGATCAAAGTTTAATAGAATTTAATTTGTATGCCTTCCCCTAGTCTGTATAAGCCATATATAGCCAAGTAATCTTTTCTTCATAGTGAAATGAGATAACATTCTTGAGTCTATGAAAACTCTGCACAATAGTGTATTTTAAGAAGCAGTTTGGGCTTAGGGGTTTGTTTTGTTTGTGGTGTTCTGCAGTGAGATTTTTTTATCCCCATCCTGGCAAGTATGCCTGTCTATTTGGGCTATTTCTGGAAGCATGACAGCCATTTCAGTATTAATGCAATAGCACAAGTGAGTTTTAATCATCTGAAGACTGCTGTGGTGAGGTACCGTGGAAGGTACTAAGTTCCACGTCTGTGAACATGTTTGGAGGTAGAACATATTTTAAATGTCTGTCTTTAGTCACTAGACCTCAGAAAAAATGTGACGCTGTGTAATTAGTTGCTGACTTTTCCTCATCCATCTCCTTTGAAATTCAGTCAAAGCAAGATTCTTCTTGTAGAACTTCAGGGAAATTGTGTGACTGAAACATTTTGAGCTTCAAATCTGACTCCACATGAATCCCTGTCTCAGATCTTTTGTACGTGTTAACCTAAGCTGTGAATTCAGTCATTCTGTTCAAAGTGATCAAACCTCTTTCTGAGCAGCATAATTTGTTTGAATAATAAACACACAGGTTTGAGTGAAGTTGACTCAACTTTTTGCATAGACATGAATTGAACGTTGTGTCTGTGGAGGATGCTCCTTTCAAAGCTTTGATGCAGATGAGGTGAAGAAGTACATCAAGTTGTTGCAGGTTCCTTCAGTTCCTCCGTATCACTGACCATCTATTCCCTTCTGCTTTTCCTCTCACATCTGTTGTTTCTTCACTTGTTGCTGGGTGATGCTGTTCCACCAGTGCCTTGGAGTGCAAAGCCCAGCACACAGATAGAAGGGATTTGGCATTCAATGCGTTTCTTAGCAAGCTTTACCAGAGTCGCTTGAGGCCGTGGTGTGCTTTGAGAGCAGAAGCTTGTGAGACCCACACTTAGGTGAACGTGGACTTGAATGCAGCTTAGGAACTGTAAGAAGGCTTGTTGGAGTCATTGATATTATATGTATAGGAGTACAAAGTTGTCATACTTTTTTAGTGGTTAAGTAGAGGGAATACAGGATCAAATGCACTGTGAGTCTTCCTGGAGTAAGCTTGGCTTGCCTTTTACAGATTAACCCAGTGAAAATGTAACTGTTAAAGAGAGCTTATCTGAAAGGTAGTAAGGTTGTAAAAGAATGACTATGGATGCTAAGGAAGGCAAACTTTGCAAGGAGAGAAAATACTTTTTGTTGAGCTAGCTGCAATAGCCGAATAAAATGCAAACATGCTCTTGGGCCTGCAGGCCCTTCTTTCTAGATACTGGCATTTATGTTATGAAACCTACATAATGAGACATTTTCTCTGCCTCAGTGATTCCCCCCCTTTGGGTTCCTGCTAAAAAATTCATTTTAAAAGGCTTTCTCTACAATTCAGTAGCCATGCACTAGTCCTTGTTTAAAGCACAGTAAGTTATTGGGGATTTCGATGCCTGTTCAAGGAATCTGTATTGAAACAATGCAGAGGCAAATGTATGCCATACAGGCCATTTTAGATTGTGGATTCCTAGGGATTTAATGTAACTTGTAAAACTTTGTTCCCTTTGGGATTCAGAATTGCTGAGCTATCTGATAAATTAATAGTTCAGAAATGTGACTTAGTTGTGTGGTTCAATTCTCTAGTCTGGAAAAGCATTTACAGAATTTCTTGATCTCCTAGTGTGTAGTCCCATGTAGTTCTTTGTGTTAGTATTGCCCACAGCAGGTACTGTTCAAGGAGTCTCTTGGGCTTGGGGAAATGTATTTAGCAGACTCAGACTCTCTGTAGCTGCAGACTCTGCAACAAAAATTTCACAAAACCCTTGAGTGAGGAAGGGGAATAAATACAAAAGGGTATTAATTTGGCTTTTTTATGGCAGCCTGCATGAGACATGTCAGCATTAAGAACTGTTACCTTAAACTCGGCAATCTTAGGGTTGTGTCATTATCTGGGAACACCTTTATTGATCTCATGTCTCTCGATGTTATGTCAACAGGATGGCCTATTACTAAGAAAGTCTTTCAGGAGATTAACTAAATGCTTGAATAACCTGCAGATTGCTTCATGCTTGAAAATTGTACTCAAGCACAAAAAAAGGATTTAAGGAAATTCTCTTCCAGCACCTAAAGGAAAGACAAAAATTCCTTTTTGGTCCCTAAAATCCTATGCCCATTAAACAGTCTTCCCTGCAACCCTCCCCAATGCTCTATGGTCTGCTTTATTTTGGGGGCAGTTTTTAGTTGTTGAGTACTTTATTTTTAATCTGTTTTGTTCAGTTACCTATTTTTAGTTGCATGGATGAAGTTTCTGTTTCTTTTAACGTTGTTTGCCCTTGATAACTTAGTTAAAAGCATTCTGGCAGAGCATCATTTCTGGCTTCTATTTGATCTGGCCAGTGAACTCAGAAGCTCATACTAGGAAGATTAATATTAATTAGATGAAAGCTAGTTACAGTCCGTAAAAAGTTGTGTGTATATTTAGTGTCTGATCATGCTGAACTGTGTAGAATTGATTAAATGTAGAGATGTATTGGATTCTTTTGTGTAATGATACAATTTCATATAAGAGAAATGTGAAGTGAAATGGCTTCTTTTGCTACAAAATCTCATGGTACATTTGATGATTGTTAATAATTTGTCTTATAAACAGACTGTGTTATTGCTGAAGAAAAAATTAAACAAGCTGGTTTATTAAAATGGACATAAAATTTGAAGTTATTCTTTTGCATATCTTTTTAACATACCTGTGTTTTCCTAGCAAGGACAGTACAATAAAATAGGATAGACCTTAGTACTCTTAGCTGACTCTATAGAACAGAGATTCAAGCATGGTAAATTTGTTAATCTCTGTGTTGTTGCACATGTGTATTGCCCCACCATCTGTGTCATGTGGTGTGTGTGTTTTCCCCCCACCTCCCAGTAAATGCATAAGTGCATCTGTAAGTAAATATTTGTGTATAAATGTAGCCAGTAGCAAAGGCAGAGGGAGAAAAGCAATTCTAGGGATTGTAATATGGTACTTAGGATACTGCTTGCAGCCTTTTTGTGGAAAATGGCAATGCTTATTATTTACTTTAACTTTTAAAGTGATACCTAAGGAAGTGTCTGGATTGCATGTATGATGAACAGAGGCCTAGAATTGGAAGTTGCGAAAGAGTAAGTATTTTGTGAATTCCTAAGGTGTGTTGTGTTGGTTAAATGACCCTGGTTGTATGTGACCTCTTAGAATTTGATTGAAGTTGATGTTTCCTACTCTAAGATGCCTGTGTTTTGGGACACATGAAGTTTATTTGTTCTTTGATGCATTTTTGTTTTACCCTATTTTTCTGGTTTTATTTGTTTTTATTTCAGAATCCCCCTAGTAGATGAGCAAAGGCTAATCACATATAAAACAAATCAGTCCTCCTTGATATTGCTGCTGAGTCAAGAGGGGCATACATAGATCCAACTCTACCAAAATAGGAGGAGTTATTTTGCTAGGAGCCTAAAGTGTGTCCAGAGTGACGTAAGATTGTGCGGAGCTTGACAAGAATAAACACTTTATTTGAGAGTTATAAAATGCCTTTGACCTTGGGGCTTGGGAATGTAAGTAGAGCCTTAACTTGTAGCTATCCGTGTATATCTAAATCAATGCAAGTCATGCCAGAAAGATGTTGCTATGTATAGTTTGCTCAGTGGTCAGTGTGGTGGGTGGTTAGAGTTCTTGGAGCCGTTCTGGTGGGGATAGGTATCCATAGAGCAGAAACACTCATACCTCAGAGGCTGGTGGAAACCTGTATTGATGGCTTTGCTTGGGGAGAGCAGGGTCTGAGCAAAGGTGAATTCTGAAATGCCTCCAGACCTTTTGGGAATTCCTCTGAAAAGTTTGCATATGCAAATGTACACAAAGGAGTTGTGGATACTTCTGAGCTTTTATGGACGATGGTGCCAAAGGATGTTGATTTCATCCAGCTAGTTATTCTTTACAAGAAGTGACTGAGGGCTGTTTGTGATCCCTTAGCTTTAAATGCCATACCAGTATGTGTACCACATGTACTGATGTCACAGAATTTGGGTTGTTTAACCAAACTTGGCCTCATTACTTTTGCTTCAGTATTGTGGAAAATGCTTTTTTTGGAAGCATCTTCTCTATTTTAGGTATCTCTCAAAAGCAGGGAAGCTGCCCATTTTTGATAGTGAATTCCTACAGGCTTTATGGAATAGCATTAGTATCTTAAGTAATACAAAATGAAGATGGGAAATTATGTTATGGAGCCTTCTGCAAGTATAATAATTTATTTCTTTTCAGAACTGCAGGGAAACAGGTAGACCCAATCACCCTGTGAACTGTTTTTTGGGGTTTTTTTTCTCTTCTTGTGCTATTCTGTGCTCATCTTTGATATTTACGTGCATCCAGGAGCCAAAAGCGATAAAAGAGGCTAACGTTTTTCAGGTGAGGTTCCAGTTTGCCTTTGTCATCTTGAAAGAAGATGATCTATGGTGGATTATTGGAAGGTGGAGGGAGGACCATGTGAAGATGCCAGTGTCCGATGGAGTGACTGGGAAGAAATGATTAAGAGGCATTTGTAGCATTTGTACTGGAACGCAGGGAGGCTTATGATTGCACTTTCATTCCCTAAGGGAGGTAAATGGGAAGGGGAAGAGGTCCAGAATCAGAAAGTAGTCCGCACAGAGTCTCAAATGCATACTTTTCAATTGCATGGCATTGAGGATAGTGAAAATGGTCACCTCTTTTGCAATGAAGAAAAGTGTTCACTTTCTTTTCCAGTAGAGCTTTGGGCTTGATTTGTTTGCCTGTCTTCATTCTTCTGACAGTGACGTTGTTCTCTCTCTTACTGTTCATAGTAACCTCTTCAGTGAGAGTGATTTTAGTGAGCTGATAATAAATTCTATTGTTTTGTTGTGTGATTCTTCTAGTGAATACTTGAATGTTTTACTTTTGGTAAGCTTTTTTTTCTGTTTTAGAAAGCACTGCTTCATTGACCTGAAATAAGAAAGCTGCTATGTATAAAGCCCCATGAGGTGACAGTCCTTTTAAAGCTCTGTGTGTGTGTGCATGTGTGGTCCTATGATATTCATAGGCTATTACTCTTTCTACTTTGACGAGCAATGAATGTACTAGGTATGTGTTCACTTGCTACATTTGAATGTAAATCCCATGTTAAACTCCTTCATTACTCTTAAAAATTGCACAAATCCTGCATGAGTTGTTTTGACTGCTGCCTTTTGGGCCTATGCATTGCTTAAAGTTACCTAGAAAACATTTTTCACATTCTTACTCATAGATACAAGTTGGGAGATGAAGTTAACATTTCTCATTTTTTGAGAACCTGTTAACTTCAAACGAAGGTGGGTGGTTGTGGGTGTTTTTTGTGTGACTATTTTTGAAGAAAATAGTGATTCTGTCTTTTTGGTATCAAAGTTTGTAAGAGCTGCAGAGCAAACGAACCAGAAAGGGAGACACATCTCTCCAGCAACTGAATGGCTCAGACTTGAAATGTGCTTGGGCTTTTGGACTGTGTTGTTCACAGTGGGCATGCTCAGATGCTTTGTTACTTCCTAAGTAACATTACATCATCTTATTCGCAAAGTCACTATGCTATAGTTGTATTTACATCCAAAAGAGCTCTCAAGTGGGATATCAAATATAAGCATTACATAATCAGAACAAAGTCTTTATTGGTTGATTGTACCCTTAGGGTGAGATGCTGAATAGTAGTTGCATATGGAAGATGTAATCTTGCAAAATTAACCATTTCCTATCCATCCTATCAATAACTATGTAGTGGAAATAATAGACGGGGGATAAGATTCACTTGGGAAGGGTGTAGCTAAGGAAAGTAAGATTTTTAAAATGATTAAGAGTTCACCTTCTTTCTGTAATTGTACTTAAATGTATTGAAGCAAACAAAAAGAACCAGAAGGGTTTTACATATATGTTTATAGACTGACTTGCTGAAGTTTCATGTGGTCTAATTCGTGTTGTTAATGAATTCTGAGGAGGCAGACCAATTTCCACTCAGTCTGAGGTTTTAATTTATTGGAAAATGATTCATTTAAAAATACTGGAAATAGACTTTTTTTGGTTATAGAATGTTTAATTTGTCTTTCTCAGCTAATTTAAGCACTTCTAGAGTTTTTCACTTGTTAAGGGGCATATGTGAAAAATTATTGTTATGTGTCTGGCAACTTTAATCGGCCCAGTTCAGAACTAATCTGGTTTTCAGTAAGACCTTTTTTTGTGAAAGGTATGATATGGAGTTTATAGTTCTCAAGCTATATGAAACTGATACCAAAGTTTGGTCTTTTATTGATTGTCGTGGTATTTTGTGTGATCTCAGTCTAGTTTTAATGAACCTGGATTTCATGAACCTCATCTTAAATAAAATAAGTAAGTCAGTCCCTACTCTGTGGGAAATGAGACCACATTAAAAAAACCCACAACCCTAAACATTTAAAAGTATGAGCTTTATGTTATGGTGATCTACAGGTGATTTCCTGCGTTGTCTTAACGTAGTTTTTATGCATGGCTTCAGGGTAAAATTGCACCAAATTTTCAAATTAAAACTGCTAGTCAGACTTTGGGTGTGTGTACCTTTTAGACTGGAACGTGTGTTTCAGTGAAAAAACTGACTGAACCCATAGCCATGGATTTTGCTCCTCTCTTCCCTTTTGCCCTGCTCCCAGACTAAATTAGGCATCAGTATGAGCCATCCATCAATATTGACTTTGCTTTTGAGATGTATTTGCTGAAGAGTGGGAACTTGTTGGCAACTTTTTTGTTAATGTGCCTGTCCCAATGTATCCTCAGAAACAATAAATTTTGTCGTTTCACAGAATCCCCCAGTTCTTCTCCTGACCAATTCCAGATGGTCAGTGCTCCCATAAAATCTTGAAACAAGATACAGATTTTTGAAAGTGTTGGCCTCAAATATTCGTCTTGCTGCTTTTTGGGCTCCCCGACCTGAGTGTGGATATTCCTGCAAAAGGACCAAAGAATTTTTGCATCCTCTCACCAACAGTGTGTCATTTGAAACTTTCTGGGACCCAGTATTTGCTGCTTTACCCTGCTGACTGTTTCTTTTCTTTATATGCTTTTTGAAGAAATTTAGAATTGAAAACAACTTGAAGTGTGTTGTGGAGCCCTTTTTGTTCATTTTAGTAATGGAAATAGTAGAGGATTTCTTAAGTTTTCACTGCTGAATCAGCATAAATACGAGGGTTTGAGGTGTGTTCTACTGCATTTTTGTTTGTCAAAAAATACGATAACTGCTTGTTAACTTCCAGAAAAGATGAGGTTGATATCAGAAATTTGTGGCGCTGAAGAGGAATATGAACAACATAACATCATTTCACTTTGGGGCCACTGCTCTGAGAATTAAGGAAAAGCATTATTCTGCATGAATTGCAGTTGGTTTCATAGGATACCTTGGAAATAACAAACATAAAACCGCGAGATGACATTTATGTTTAAAAAACAGGTAAAAATAACCAAGGATATCCAGGAAGAGCCACTCAATAACAAAACACAGTGTAAAAGTAGGATGTGTTGGATAGTTTCCATGCTTAACATGAACCCTTGTCTTTAAGTAATTAACAGTCTCCTTACAAAATGAAAGAAATACCAGGTTTCAGGCTGTGCATCTTTATTGGTTTCATTATGCTCTTGAGAGTTTAAATGGAAGCAAAAGGTTATTCTTTGACCTGTGATTATACAATTCAATTTAAGTAATTTTCTGGCGTTGAATATATTGTTTCTTTTTTTTTTCGCCTTTGAAAACTTTTCTATATCTCCTCACATTAAAAAAAAAACCCAAACCAACCAAAAAAACTTCAAAAAACCCCAAACAAAAAAAAAGGGAGAAAAAAACCCCCTAGTGTTACCATGTGGCAATTTTGATCCTGATAATCAACACAAGAGCATCAGAAGATAAAATAGTGAAGGTATTATTTTTATTTAATTGATTTTAGTTTAGTAACACTGTTTATTTCATTAAAGGGGTTTTTTTTTGTAACTTCTATGCAACACATCTACTTTTGCACTGTGTTTGTCTTTGAGTGACTCTTCTGGAAATGCTTGGTTATTTTTAACCTGTTTAAAAAAATATTTCTTGATGGACTAACTTCCTTGCCCCTGTTTAATGTTAGCAAGTTTGAACAGTAGCTGCTGGCGTCTGTGTCAGTGGATAGCTTTTTTTCTACTGAGCTATTAGAGTGCTGATGATATTGATGATGGGCTGTCACTCAGCTGGATTTTCCGGGTGCTGGAAGAACCACCCTCAGGAGCATGGATGCCTTGGCATTGTGGGCATTTAAGTCACAAAATGACTTGCTTTTTAGTTGTTTGTACATCCTGTTTTATCCCTCCATTCATCTTTTACTGATTTCCCCCACCTCCCCCTCTGAAGAATTATGTGCATGACTTTATCTTTTCGTAGTCTTCTCTTGAGGAGAAAAAGAAGCGCATGGGTAGAGCTATAGATGTTTTTTGAGATCCACTCCTCTGGGACTGTGAAGTGTGCACCCGGGCTGACCCTGGGAATCGGGAGTTGCAGGGAGAGAGGCTGCAAACCACTGGTAAACTGAGCAGTGAGTTTACAAGAAAAGAATGTTGGATCACTAGTGTTGATGCTTGGGTAAGCGATTCACAAAAGAATCCTCCATCTGGAAACTGAAAGGAGAAAAAGTTTATTTAAGGTGGCCTTTAAAGAAAAAAAATTAAATATTGCTTCTCTGGTACATGGCTGCAGCTGTATATTTCGCAGCATGAGTCATGGATGGCTTTATAGTTCTACATCCCCTTGCATAAGAGGAATAAACTTCGGAGAAGAGGAAGTTAAGAGAAAACAGAAGTGTGAATAACTGCTAATGGTGCTCTCTCTGGCTCCATTCAGTCTGCCATTTCATCATACATGAAGGGGGTAATTCAGAGATTCCTTTCTTGGCATATAAATGGCAACATATGTTTGAAACAGTGAGTGGAAACTCGGAAAAAAATGACAGGCATATGGCAATAGGAAGGCAAGGGAAAATTTGTTGCCCTGAAGTTAGCCACATAATTGGTACACTTAACTTCTGAGGGTCTGATTTATTTAAAGACAAAAATGTGTGCTCCATTTATTCAGGTTTTCTGTATGTAGCCCATATCTTGTAGTTCCTTCATAACGTCTGGTCAAAGAGCTCTCTGAGGGAGTGGAAGGTGATGTGCAAGGTTTAGAGCCTCTCTGCCAAGGAATAGAGGGGAAAAAACACAAACCTGCCTTCGTTCATATTCTTATTTTAAAAGAGGAAAAATTGAAAACCTCCTATATTTTAATACTGAGTTTTGTGGATTTTTTTTTTTTACCATGTTAAGTTAGCAATAATGTTTATGTCTTAATGCAAGTTAAGATTTACTGCTTAGTGAAAAGAGGAGCTGTCCTGGAAACAGGCATCATCCAAATGATATTTCCAGTGTGAAGTACACGCTGAGGTAACCTGCTAACTTTAGTCAAAGAAACATTTCTACCCCGCGCGCACATTTGTGCACAACTGTAAGCAAAATGCAGTCTTTTGAACTGTGTGTATTGTGGAGAAAGCATGGGTAGCTCTTTCTGTTTCTTCAGTTAATTTTGTGCCTTGAGTTAAATAATCAATTTCAAGTGATAGCATTGTTGGGAAGGTCAGAATCAAACCTGGTCCTCTAGGACTTCTGTTGACATGCAAAATGTGCGTTCAGGAACTTTACTTTGGCCTGCATCAGAAAACTCTTCAGTTTGGGGAATATGTTCTCAAAAATGCTTAGGATGACAGCAGTCTGTTTTCTTTATATTGAAAAATGATTGATCAAAACCTGGGAGAATGTCTCCCACCATATTTGCCTTCAGAAGTATGGCCTCTTCTGAAGAGTAGTGGGGCCCTTGGAGAACTGTAAGTCAGCAATTAGTTGGTCATGTTGTAGCCCATAGTGCAAGAAGATCTTAATCGTTGCATGGAAAAGGAAAATTGACTAAATGATGTTTTAATTTTGTTCACTCTTCTGACTCTGGGATTTTATGGTCTAGCGATTTAATTTTGAGATGGTAAGTCCTATGTGAGATTATAAAGAAATGCTCATTTATAAATTGGTTGCGTTATGCCAGCAAATGTAGCTTTTGGGGAGAAGGACAGATGCTTTACCAATCTTACTTAAATTTGGAAAGTGTGCAGTGTTAAACTTCTAAAAATAGAGAAAAAGTCAGCTTTAGCTTTTTTTCTTTAAAAAAAAACTAACTCCATAATTAGTACTCTGTGTTAACAACTAACGTCCTGAATACTTGAGAAACCTGAGCTAGTTTCTTTACCAGCGTAACTGTCATCACAAATACTGTCAGCAAAAGGAATGAAAACAAATGTTGTTAAAGGAAACCGATTGATGTTATTTTGGTTGTCACCCATGTTAGCAAAAAGCCAGGAAAATGCATCTGGAATTTACTGAAAGGTGTGGAACTGGTTAGGGTTCCCCCCCCCTCCCCCCCGCTTCCTTCTTATAAACAGGGGGGATGGATGGACCTGTTTTTTTCCCTTTTTGTTTTTAAACAACAAAAATCAATAATGTTGGAGGAAAGATGAGACATTTTTAAAGAAGTTTCAGGAAAATTATTAAATATACTCTGTTTATTAGTTTCTGTATGTCTTATTTTACTTAAGTATAAATGCATTTAGTTGTCCCATAGTGTTTTTTTTTTTTTAGTAAGTTGACTTTGGTGGAATCACTTCCATGCACACAGAATCCTGTAACTAATTAGTGTGGACTAGAGTGAGCAGGTTAGAAGGAACAAGGACTTGCATCCTTGTTGTGGGACCCTGCCTCCTAATGAAATGCACTCTAAAAAAATTCATAAAGAAATTTGGTCCTTCTGCTGTTCTGTTCCAGTTTCAGTTTCTGAGCAAGTAACCGCTAAGGCGATGACTACATTTTTTGTATTAGAAACCCTTCAGCCAATTTGAGTTGTTTTCATGAATTGGCCGTGACACCAGCATAAAAAACTGTGAGGACTTGTCCCGTTTGAGGTAGAGCTTTTCGCTTCAGTATGTTGGTTAAAACATATCAACTAATATCCACTGTCAGGTGGCAGAAGAGAGTCAATGCATGGCTCTTACGTCATTCTGTTCCACCACCATGAAACTGTAGTCCCAAGATGTGACATTTTTATGGTGTGAGAAACTCCAAATGTTTCGTACAACCTTTTTAAGCAGCAGGGTTGCAGCATGTGTGTGTGTGCCATGACTGGCAACCGTCCCGCAGAAGAGCAAATTTCAGACAGACGTGCGGGCTGCCAGCTGGGCATGGAGTGCACGTGCAGGGGTAGTTACTTCATAAGTAATGCTAGCAATGTTTTCAGCATGAGTGAACTCATCTTTTTTTCCCCTGCCTTTTCTCGTGTCCAACAGTAACTCTACTGCTCCATGTTACTTCGATCCCCATATAGCAAAGGCTGGAGGAGAGCCAGCTGCTGTTGCCATCCTTCCCTGATTGAAGGATGAAATCTGTGCTTTTATGCTACTAGGAGTCTTGCTTTTTCCTCGTAAAGTGACATATCCTTTTTTAGATCAGCTGAGCTTTAGGAACTTCTTCTTACCATGAGATCTGGCAATTAGTTGCCCTATAAACAGTTCCTCTTCTTTATGAGCTATTGGCCGCTTAAAATGTGTCTTCAGAGTTTTGAAAAAAGCTGCATGAAGATGTGTAGCTCTGGTTTCTGAAAACATACCCAATTTCTGCCTACTTTATAGAGAATTCAGATAGATAATTGTTCAAGTGTCAGTGGGATGATGCTGATCTTTAAGTTTGTGGATATGTTGGTTTTGAGAAAATCTTGGCTTAATATGCCCCTTAGAACTAATTCAGGAGCTGGTTTGGGTACTTGTTGCAGGATTTGGGTTGGGGGGGAAGGCACTTGTTACTTTCCATGCTCTGAATTGAGATCCATCTGATTGTCAGTTTTCAGCAGACTGCTTTAGTTGTAGACTCAGCTAGTGGTACTGACAAAATTAGTATCTTCTTCATGTATTTGTTTGGTTTGCTGTCAGGACATTGGGAGAAACCCTTTTCTGTCTTGGTCTACCTTTGACTTCTCAGCACAAGAATTGTGGAGTGTTGATCAGAAGTGTAGCTCTTTGCTTCACTTACAGATCTGCTGATCTGAAACCCCTTTAAATTTACCACCCTGAATTTGAAATGGAGCATGCATCTCATCATGCACATCTCCATACCTTCTTTAACAAATCCTTGCTCTTAGTTCACTTGATGCGTCTTTCTACAGGATATAGGAAGATGTCTAAAGATCTAACATATCGTAAGGATGACTGCCAACTGTTTAGCTGATTCTAAGAAACAGTGTCATGATTAATCAGTGCTGACTTGCCTGGTGTGTGTCATACCTGTCGGTATGAGTTATTTTGGGGAGAGTCATAAATTGACTTTGCTTTGGAAATCAGAGTCATGCTTGGGTTCAGCCTGCCTTTTCTAATGCTGAGGAGATGAGATGTTCTCTCAGCTGAGACTTCTAAAAGGAGTAGATTTTGAGCTTCTTCAAAATGTAGAATTCTTGAAATCCTTTTGTATAGTGTCATTGGAGTTGTTTTTTCAGGATTTAATATAGGCTGTTTTGGTTTGCTCTACTGACATGGGTTTCTTCTCTGGGTCTTGGGGTTCAGTTTTATTGTTTACGTTCCCATCCTGCCTGGATTGCTGCTGCTGTTGTAGATTGTTTTCAATGTTGAAATTTTGCCTAGGGATGATTAACAATTGCATACTCTGAAGAGCTCTCTGGATAAACTAAAGAGACAACAAATCTAATGCTTTTGGGGCTTTATTGCAAATGATAATTTGAACTTTGTAAATATTATGAGGAGGATGCAACATGATTGGAGTAGAGACCCTATGTATATGTTTGTTTTTTGTAGTCTCCAATGTCCTGTGATGCCATTTTATACCATTTCCTTTTAAGCAGACTGTGTATTTTTAAAATAAGTAAACTCCTGGGATGCTAGCTAATGAATGTGGAGGAATTAAAGTGTATTAAAATACATGTAGACTAATGAATTAAATATTTCAACAATATAAATAGAAGACAGTAGTTGAAACCTAATCTCACCTTTTGAGATTATGGTCACCAATTCAGGATTTTGGCGTTTATGGCTGATTTCCTTGCGCCCCCAGAACAGGCAGACTCCTTTCCCTTTCTTCCCTTGCCCTTCCAGAAATCCAAAACATCCTAATTTCATTTTTTCATATTTGTTATGTGTATTTACGACACCAACAGCAGCCATGGCCATTCCGGAGTGTCTTGGTAGCACAGAATAAAAAGATTGCCTACATTAATTTTAGTAAAATTCACTTTAATATTTCCTACTGGTTTTTTTTGCTAATTGCAGCTAGAGATTTTGTGGCCTTTTCAGAATGTTACTAAGGAAAATTAAAAAGGAGCTGTGAAATATACTTTTGTTTTTAAGAGACAAATGCAACATGTTGCTGTGTGCAACTCATTCTATAGAGGCTGCAGCTTTTCTTATTTGATGGATATCCTTGGAGATTCATTTTTATTTTTAGCTGTTGCGCTTGCAGTAAGAACTCCTTCTTATCAAACAGTCAAAGTGTAAAGGTTTCAAGCTGTGCCATTTTTGACTCACTTCAATAACCTGCAGTGGTTCAAAGTGTTGTAGCACAAAAAAGACAGCGGTGGGGAGTGTAGCATAACCTTTTTTGCGTGTGATCCTGTGTGAGTTTTGTTGACACTGCCAAATAGAAGACAATCTATAAGCATAAAGCTTAGCCAAATCTAATCTTGTTTGATTGGAAAAGAAGAAAAATGGCAAAATCAAATTACAGGTTCCTAAATGGTATTTTTGACAAGAAACAACAGGTCAAACTTTCTTGTGTTCTTTATGAGAGGGATAAGCAGCATATGGTGCAGGTACCAAAGCAGGCGTCGGAACGTGTTCTGGAACAGCGTGCGGCAGCACCAGGGAATCCTCCTTGCCTCGTGACTCTCACAGCTTCAGTCGTTTCTTCCTCCCAGGCAAGGTATTGCCAGTACAGATTATAAGAACAACAGATAAACTACGAGCTTGCAGGTGTGTGTTTTGTACGGCACAGTCTATAAGCAGTTCTGTGCCAGACCTCATCCCAAGTTTGTGCATTTAAGGATGACTTGAGGCTTTTGGTTGATAAATATCTCTTCCCAATTTCTTTCTCCAAAACCTCATTTCAGATCAGGAGAGCCAGTCTGTGACCATCGGGGTTGGGCATGGCCTGCCAGAACACTTCACCGGGCTTTTTTACTATCATTCCTTAAGGCAAGTAGTGCTGTGTGAGCTTTGCGAACTGTCCTTCTGGCCTGTAGCCCCTTCCCTGCTGTCCTCCTCCGTGAAATGGGCACATCTCTCAGGCTGGAGGGCATATGTGCATTATAGGGAACAGAAGCATTTTGGTCATGTGATGGACTCGCACAACCTTTCATGTGATGTTACAGAGACACTGGGGTTTGGACCCTAAGCAGCCTCTTAGTACACTTTGTTGGTGTACTCTGAGAGAAAGGTTAGGCACTTCTGCTCCAATTTAGTCGAATGGTTTCTTCTGTTGTTCTGGTTTTAATTTGTTTCTTTGCTCTGTCATTAAGCCTTCCTGATTCCTTTTCACAACTTGCTTTCTCCTAGATGTGGTTCAAAGGCATTTACAGTTATTTAGAAGAAGTTACTGGATACCTAGGAAGTGCCTTTCATCATGTATTAGCAAATATTCTAACTGGGTTCAGTACTCTTTACAGCTTGCTGATATGATGCTATCAGTAACACATAAGTTGGCTGCATGAAAGTGTGTGTCAACACGTGTGTATACAGATACAGTCCCCCTTTAGTCCTGATGCTGACTTCTTGGTAAGATCGCAACTTCAGTCAGGCACGAAGTAAAACTTGCCTTCCCAGGAGAGGTGTGGTATTGATACCGTCTGTGAAGAGGCTGACTAGAGGCTACAGGGTGGCTCTGACTCGAATTCCAGACCATGAAGAGAAGCTGTAGTTGGAGGCCATGAGTCCTGTCATGCCCTCTGTTGCGCTGGCGGCTGAGATAGGGGTAGAGCTGCAGCTGAGCAGGTGCCGTTTCAAAGAATCGCATGTTGCCTGTGTGACATATGTATGTCCACCTTTGGAGTGGGACAAGCCTGAATGGCACATCTCCAAGGGAGACGACAGCTGTGCAGTAAGAAATCATGCCTTATGGCAAACCCTTCAGGCTGTGCATCTTTCCTCTGCACAACTGATGAAATACTGTATTTTGAGAAGCGTCAGTATTGTCCGCTCCTTAGAGCTTGTGTGGTGTCTGGAATTTCTCAAGGTGCACAATTAAAGAAACCACATTCAGTGAACGGCCACAGTATATTCTGAAGGGCATTTATATGAAATAGCTCAACCTCCTTTTTGGTCCTAAATCAAACTTAAAAGTAATGATACATGTTGAAATCAGAGCCTGCATACTGCTATGTTAGGACACATTTCAGCATAATATCAGGACCCTTGACGATGACTGATGCAGGATGCCTAACAAAAGCATAGGAGCCAAAATGTAGGGTAAGCAGAATAATTAGTTCTATGATGATGCCAAATCATTTTGATTTCTAAGAGGAGATCTCAAGATAATAATTTCCCTGCTTTTTCCTGCTTGCCACTGAATACTCAGAAACAAATGCTAACAATTTCAATGTCTTTGTTTTGCATCTAAAGGCTCAGCAGAATTTCCTAAATTCTTGGGCTCATAAAGTTCTGGTGAGTGTCATAACCTGGTTATCGATGAAACAAACACAAACTTTTGATGTACTTTTAGTTTTGGAGTTACCATGTTTTTAGGTTAATAGAGGCTCTCTTTCTCCGTAATGTGACATAAACTAAAGAACAGTTCCTGAACAACCTTCATGCTCCATTCATGGTGCATTCTGTATGATGCATTTGATTACGTCCTTTCTTAATATATAAAACAAAAATCCTGCAGAGAGAGTAGATGTACAAGTGAGTGTATAAATGTGTATAGAAATTTTACTGAATTGTGGACATTTCAGTTCAAAGATGGAATGCAGTAAAGAATATCAGATGTGCAAAACTGTCAAATAAAATGTATCTCAATACATATATGTGCAAAAATATGAGCATGTACATATGGATGTGTATGTGTATATATGGACCTATGTTCGTCTAATGCATTAATGTCAAATTCCCAAAAATGTGGTGACAAGAGAGGACCATTTTAGTTCATGTCAAGACAATGTGCTTTAGAAATTTCTCCATCCCTGGAGAGCTTATTAAATACTAAACAAAATGTCTTGGAATGTAATTGAGTTTTAAATTACTCACTTTCATTTGGCTCTTGGCCAGCTTCTCATTGCAGAGGACTATGGCAAACAAAACCTATCATTTACACTGGCAATGATAATATACAGTTTATTCTGCTAGCTTCTCAACTCAGAGTTTTTATAAAGTAAACATTCAAACAAAGCTCAGGTTCTTAATGTAAACACATTTTGTAACTCTAAACTTAGCCAAACAGTTAGAAATCAGATAGTGATTGTAATTTTTTTCCGCTTCCCACGAAAATGTCATTATATATATTTTTCCTTTCCTTTGCTGATAAAGAGGGATATCCCAACCTGGATAATGAGAAAAGACAGCAGTAATCTATGAACTTTTTTCTTCTTTCTCACACTTCTTTTTTTTTAACCACGTCGGTTTAGCACCAATTTCCTAACCATTTTATCTTTTACTGCCAAGTGTATCCCTGTGAGAATTGACACAACTTCCACCATACATTGCATATCTGCTCGTCACGTTCCACTTGCTCTGAACTGAGAGAGCAGAATGGAAGTTAGTGGGCTTCTATAAAATCTGTAATTTCCAGACATTTCTGGGATTTTGCTTTTTGGGGTTTTTTTCGGTGGTGTGTTTTGGTGTTTGTTTTTTTTTTGTCCCCATTTGCTTAATTCATTTTCTTTCAAAAGGGTGTTCCTCCTTAAGATGTGAAACGTGAAATCTGATTGTGTAAACAGAAGTAGAATGGTAAGAAATCTGAATGGGCAGATGCAGTAAATGTGAAATGGTTCAGCTGAGTCGGAGTCAGTGGGCAATCCTGGCATGTGAGGGAGAGGTACAAGAAACCATGCTGTAAATGGTTGTGTTGTAGATGTCATAAACAGCCCATTAAAGATTTATCTTTCAAATTATGTATTCAAAGAGAGGTTACAGAAAGAAGTAGTGACCCTAGCTGAGTTATCTACAAGTTACCGCTTCTGGAGTGGGATTTTTCGTCCATGTGAAGACGCCTATCTTCAGTCAGTTGATTAGCGCTGTCATGAGTATGTTTTCATGGACAGCTCTGGGAGCTTAGGTGCCTGCCTCACATCAGAGGCATCTTCTATGACACAAGCACCGAAGTGACAAAGTCACTTCAGATGTTTTCCTCTGTAAGCTGAATCACTCCTTTAATGTCAAACATGGAACAAAGCTTATATTTTGTTTCTGAACATTATTTACACCTACAGTTGAAAGCAGAGAGGGGAACATGAGCGCTGGGAGGGCAAAATTTGCTCTGTGTTAAGTAAGCTTACTAAAAGGTAAGGTAATATACCTATTATAAGATAATCTGGAGAACTTAGTATAAAAATAGGAAGAACAGAAACATTACTGAAGAGGAAGTGAAGGTTAGGATTCTTTCTGGGCTGCAACCAAAAATACATGTTTTGCCATAGTGACTGCAAGAATAAGTACTCTTTATAGAGCTGACAGTAAGAACTGAAAAGGAAATTAAATTGAATGGTTTTAGTACTAAGGACTGGAGTATCTGAGGATAGATCAAATAGAATAAACTTATTTACAAAAAACCAAACAGTGCACAGTGCAGTAACGATAGGCAGCTATTTCCATAAGGTTTGTAAAAACAGCGTTATTTGCTGTAGGAAAAAAAGCTGTTTGTATAGTGAAACAAAATTAGTTATGGAAGTTTGTTTCATGGCTGGATTGTTTCAGTGACCAATAATGTGCAAGCTACTAGGCTTTTCCCTCCTTTTGGGATGAACAAAAAGTTTTTCAGCAATGTACTTTTACTGGGGTCAGACTGGGCTCTTGCTTAATATCCTGGACACTGAAAGATACCCGTTTTTAAGAACCCTGTAGGCATTTCATAGTTTAGAGGTCTTTGCTTCTTTCTTGCATTTGATTTGAAATTAGCTGAGGGATGAGAAAATGGGATGATGATGGATAGGCACACAGCCATAGAAACTCAATTAAAAAATTGCCTTTGTAAAACATCTGTTTCAAACAATTGTAAGTAACTAGTCAGACCCTTGAGTTTTGTTTTCATGCATGTCAAAGTGCATGAAAAACATACTTATGCCGGGAAAGGGGTAAATGAACTGCTGGGACCTCATTTAGTCTTGCTTCAGTGCAAATACCAGGATTAACAGGAGGCTAGAAGGGCAAAGCATTACTCAATTTAAGGGCAGATGGGGAAGAAGAGCAGTCTTGGCACATTATTCTGCTGTCCTCTCAACTGGCTGGCGTGTTTTGTGCTTGCCTGATATCTGTCAGTTTTTTACTATAGTTTCTTCTAATTAGTTGGTAAATCAGATGATTTAGTCTTGAATTCTGCTTGAGTTATTCCTAGAAACTGTTGTTAAAAACTAGTGCTGCCTCCCAATTATCTGGCTTTTTCTAAGGGAGGAATTGCCCACTGGCTGGTAGTTCCATCCGTTTCTCATCCATGTTCTTTTAGAACACTTAAATACCATTTAATCTTGGTAAGGCGCTAATAAGCTTGTTGCTTTGTGTTGAACAAATTTGATCTAAAGCTTTTTCTGTTATCAGTTCAGCTTCAAATGACTTCACAGACTCTTTCTCCATAAAGAGAGTCTAATGTCAAAACCTCCTTGACTTCCCACACTGTGGAATCCAATGCTGTCAGGGAAAAATACAAATGAAAACCAACTAAGGTTGTCGCAAATGAACCAAACTAATTTTATGCCTCAGTGTTCAGAGGAGAAGGATGTCCAGAGTAATTCAGTGTTCTTCCCCTTGATATTGATGCAGATTTCCCGCTTTCGATGGATGGATTTTAACATGCCAGCATTTCTATTTCTTGTATGTTATCTTTGTTTGCACTTATTTTCCCTTTTACGATGCCTGTATACTTAATTTATTTTAGTCTGTTGTTAAGTTACTTAGTTGGCTTTGGGGAGAATATTTTAGTTGCTTTTGATTTGCTGATAGACACTTACATGGAATCTTCTTTGTCAATGTTGTTAAATAGTTTCTGTGGTGCTTACTCTTTCGGATGCTCTATTTATAATTAGTTTCCATTAGTGTTACATGTTTATCCCACTTAAAGCTAGATGTGATAGTTGTTTTTTGTTTTCTTCCCTCTTACCTCAAATGATTTGAATTTGAGAATTTATTAATCTCTGACTTTTCAGTATTTGCCATGTGGACTAGTCCATGCCTCTAGTAGGAACAAAAACCGTAACTTGCTCCTACTATTGAAATTTATGGTGAGATGCTTTACAAAAAGTTCGAGAATTTAAATAGCTGTTCTCTGTTATATTCTAGTGTGACGTTTATGCAGCATGTAAAAATAACTTCAGATTCCCCTTATTTCTGCCCTTCCTACCTCTCATTACTATGTGGTAAGTGTCATTATTTTGAATTGATGGTCAGTAGTCTGGTATTTATATGATGATCTCTTTATATAAGAGCTTCGGCTAACAGAAGGTCTGGATAAGCTTTTACAGAGTTAAATACATTTCTCTTGTTTCACTCTCTCCACTTTCCTGCTTTCCTTTTTTGCTGCAATTGTACAGCTCCTACATCAGCATAATGTATTCTCTCATCCTGATTTAAATACTTTATTAATAGTACAATCATATTCCTCTGAATGTTTTCTTCTCGCACGCTTTGAGAAGCACATTCTATCCTAGTCCACATTTACAACTAGATAGTCTAGTTTTTATGTTGGATTCTTGGACTTGCATTTGTACAGGAGCCCCTGCACCCTTGTTCTTTGGCTGTCTTTTTTTTTTTAAACTCTGCTTGGTTGAAATGTTGTTTGGTTAGACAGAGCTTTGCTATTTCCTGTCAAACTTCGTTGACTACTTTAATGCTTTATTTCCAAGAATACAGAGTTTTAATGATTGCATCCCTAATTGATGTGTCATCCTGAACTGTGCATGCCTTTGCACCTGCCAACTTTCTGCTAAGTTTAAACAGTCTTCATCTTAATTTTAAACTTAAATACCAGCAGCCTATTTTTGTTTTATTTTGGGTAGTTTGTGCATCCTATTCCAAAAGTTATTCTACAGTATAATAAAACCGAACCCTTTCTTCCTGCATCATTTTCTCAACTACTTACTGAAATGCTACTTTACTGCCTAAATCTGCACTTTGATACTAGGACCATTTCAAAGATGTAGCCGTGGAGACAGTCTTGTAGTCAGGTGGCTAAAAAGCTATTTTTGTCTCCATGCACTTTGCAAATTCCTTTATATGTTGTTATTTTTATCGTGAACGGCTCCTTCTCAGTTTTCTCCAAGAAATGCTCTGGATGCCTCCTGAATAACATAGATTTATGCATGTGGTGCTGTATTACAATGGTGAAGCTTTGGTGAGCATGTTTACAAGGTCCTTTGAGTTTAAATACAGAGGTTTTCATTAAGTTTATTGATAATCTATAGTTTTTACTGCCTATACTTAAATCTAGTTTATAAGGATATTGAAGGTTTATAGAAAACTTAAAGTTACTTAACTTTTTAGATCTCTGTCCAGTGAGTATGTTTATCCAAATATGTCATCAAACTTCTCAATTTCCTTTTTAGAAGGCCAGTTAGGGACAGACTGACTCATTCTCCTGTCTGACAGAATGCAAAGACATCCAGAGTTTAGCTGGCAAGACTAGTGAAGTAAAGGGGGAACTTGAGGATTTCAGGGAGTGTGTCTGTCTTCTCGGTTCCCCAGTTGGATGTAAGATAAAATTTTCAAATGAGAAACATCTGAGATCTTGTCTAAACATCTGAATAAATGATGTCCCAGTTTCTTGATGACTTATATGCAAATTGTAGGATCTGAACGTTCCTAAAAGTCATCTTAGTAGTCATAAATTTATGTGTCAGAAGAATGTTTACAGTACTAAGATTTTTCTGATAACCCTAAAATTCTTTGCATACAAATCAAATTGAAGGGAGAGGAGGGTGCACGATCTCCATTTCTGCTAGGTTTTATTTCCTTTACCACAGGATTGTCTGGTTTTGTTCAGCTTTTGTCCCAGGTTATGAGGAGGAAGGAGGCTACCATATCGTGTAAGGAAGTACAAGTGAGATGGTTACAATTATGATTGACTGAAATTGAAGGATAGTTCAAGAAAACCACTGTTTTGTTACCTATACCCTGATAATGTCTGTGTCATGTCTTTCCCCAGTGACTTAAAGATACTGTGAACCAAAGTGCTGAGGCGAAGGAATTTGCTGGTTGTGTAGAAGAGGCAAGACTGACTGATCTTAAAAGTGAAGAGCTGTTTAAGTTGCAGGTTTTTAATCAGCTCTCATGATTTCAAGCAAAATCTGTAACTTCAAAGGTATTGGCAAAGCAGTAAATAAGGCATTGTTCCAAAGAGCAGTTTTGGTGGTTTTCTTTTGCAGTGCCAGAACCTGATGCTGTCTCTGCTGAAGCTGCTAGGAGTATCTTGGGCAGAGAATGATAGTACACCTGTGCAAGGTGTATCTCATCAAGCTCATATGCACATTTGAAAACAACCATGTTTATGGATTCAGTAAGTTTCTCTTCTCAACACTTTTGGCAAAAGTAGAGTTTGGGAGAAGATGGATGATGCTAGGCGAAATTTGGCAGACATAAATCGGTTAGCTGTCTGGGTGTGTTCAGTGTTATTGGCACTTTTAATTTCCTATTTTTGGGGGGAATAAAACTTTTCTATGGCAAAATACTTCCCCTCTCCCCTGTCAGCAGCCTAATCACAATGACCCCATCACAACTGTTGGTTTTGGGTTTTTTTTCTGCTTGGAAGTTAATGTTATCAACGATCAAATGATTGATTGAGAGAGCCTTCAGTGCTGGAGCCTTCTACTGTCAGTTTGTTGGTACAAGCTGTAGCTTTACCGGTCATGTTCCCCAGCACAAACTTTTCTGTGGGAGAGTGGAGGGACTGGTTAAGTCTCTCTGCCTGCTCAGTCTTTGGGGAGTTCCTTCATTCACATCGTGCCTCGCAAGGGCTGTTGTATCACATTTTTATCCCAAGGGGTATGCAGTTGAGAACTACTGCAGAAGGGGAGTGGACAGTTTTCCCTTCAGAATCGTCCTTAAGCAGCAGACCTTGGCTGCAGCCCACTCAAACTCTCATCTTAGGGTTTTATCTGGTATGGATCTCGGCTGCGTATGTGTCCGTGACCCAAAATGGTCACGGGTTCTTTTTGAGTCTTGGCCAAGTATCTAGAGAGCTTTCAATAGAGTAACAATCCTGTCAGAAAGGAGTGTATTGAGTTGTTAAAGAGAATGAATTATTGAATGAATAGAAAAGCATAATTTTATTTCTGGCAATGCAACTTTTATAGAACAGTTCTACAGGGATTGAGACCTTTCTGTATTTTGGACATTTGAGATGAGAAGCAAAATTGTCGACAGTGTGTTTGGAGAAAAACCCTCTGTTGCCAGGGGTGAGACTAGATGATCTAATGGTTTTTCTGGTATCTACTTCCTATTACTCCCATTTCCTCCTCCGAGCCATCCACCCGTCCTGTCCCCCTCATACAGAAGTCTGAAACAGAAATTTTAAAAATGAAAGTTCATATGTCCCTCCTGACCTTTTAGTTTATTAATGAATTTATATATTCTGTGGCTTTTTGCTAATCTTCTTAGCAGAAACGTTCAAATATTGAAGACACTTTTTCAATGTGTTAACATTTCAGATCTTCAGACACTAAATAGGTTATGTGTTACCTTGTCCAAGTGTGTGGTGTTTTCCTGAAAGGTTATGCAGTGTGTGTTTCAGGCTCAAGAAACAAAAAAATAATGTACTTATGTGAAAATAAAAATTACCATGTAATAAGATTTTTGTGTGTATTTTTAACAGTTTTTTCCCAGTAATCTCTGTTCTCAGCAGATTTAGCACTACAAATTTTCTTGTTTCTTCTCTGTTTAAAATTAGTCTTTTGGTACAGGGACTGAGGCTGTGACATTTTTCTTAAACTGCTTCAGTCTCCCATGCATGTTTCTTTCACACATGTATATAATGCTCAGAGATTTTGTAGCTGGGCATAAATGCGTTGAAGTTCCTAGTATGCCATGGGAAACTTGGTTATGAGTTTAGACTGCAAGTCTTGGTAACTGATGTGTGACCTGCAATCCAAGCTCTCATGGCCATTTTTCTCTTGCCTGTTCTTAAGAGATGAAACTGATTATAGCACATATAAGTCACTTAAATTTTTCTGCCACGAGAAAGATCTTAACTTCGTTGAGACTTCTCCCCCTCCACACTGGAACAGGAGTAAAAATTTTCCCATAGCAATGATTTGTTCTGGAAACTTACAATAGTGTCAAACTTCCTGTCTCAGAGAATGATTTATAGATTATTTTTTTTTTCTCACTCTCTGTCTGGTGTTGTGTGTTTTCTTTTCAAACTCCAGTTACAAAATCCTGTGCTAATTCCTCCCTCTCTCACAGCCCCACCCTACAATGAATCAGAAGCGCACCGTGTCTTTTTTTGGTCACAGGTCTTGGTGCAGTCATCCACTTCTATTGTTGCTTATGATTCGACTAGTTATGCTGTGCTGCACATGAAGCTTATTTGGAAATGTAAATTGGTGACTAGAGTGAGTGCCCCATTACTGAGGGCAGTGCCTCACCATGAGCATATTTGGCCAGGGCTTCAGCGTCTGTGCTAGTCACTGGTTAGGTTCCAAGCAGAATATATGGAGTTGGTGTAGATTTACAAGAGCCGTAAATATTCTGAGACTTGCCAGCTTAGGAAGATCATCTTTCCCTTTGAGCTCTGACACTACGGTTAGAAGTGCTGACCAGAGCTACCACCAGGATGGTTTTCCATGATCATCCCTTTCAGGAGAATTTAGGCCCTTTTTTTTGCAGGGGGGGCATATGGCAATGACCATCACTTTCCCCACTCATGAGGGGAGAGAGGGTAGCAGTGTAGGAGAGCGTTACTTGACTAAGGTTTTTCGTTGTGTCCTCCCCGGCCTCAAAGTACGGAATGATATTATCAGTTGGTAGTCACGACAGTGTGCCTGAAGCGGTGAACAGACGTCTTATGTGCTCAGAATTCAGAGAAATTAAATATGAGCCTCACTTCTCGCTGTCATTCCACCAGTGTCAGTGGAGTTGCATGAGAAGTGGTTATCACCTAGATCTTTCATCTGTTTGCTGATTACAGTAGGTGGAATAATTTAGAATTGCACCATGTATCTGGAGAATTTCTCAGTGGTGTTAACATTAAGTTGAAAGCCCTATTTCTATTTGCATTTATTCTTAATCTTTGCTTTGAATAAACATAATGCGACCTTATTTAACAGTTTGGGGTTTTTTAATACCTTTGTTGACCTGGACTTTATTAATTTATTTGCTTTAAGATAAAGTATTTTAACCTTCCATCATGCACAGAAACTGTTGTGGAAATCTTTGCATCCTTGAATTTTGACAAGGGTTTGATTTTGCAACATCTGTTGAAAGTTACGCAGTGCAATGGTGCATAGCTTTTCACGTAGGAGCATGAGGTAATGGATCTGTGTACATCACTTCCTTGAGCCTGTCTTTGTGCCCCGGTGGAATTATTAGTGCGGCTGTCCCACTGGGGCGTAATGCAGAGTAGGACGCTGATGTTTTGCTTGTGGTGGGTCTCTGTTACTCACCTACAGAACGCTAGATACCTATGAAAAAGGTCAAATGTACAGAGATCTGGCATCCATTTCACAACTTGCAAGACATAGTCTCAGGCATATGTAATATATATAACTCATTGCCAGAAAGCTAAAAGGAAATGATTGCATTTGAGTACAATGCAATCCACAACAATAGTTCAATGTGCATGAAATTAAAAACTGCTGGTAACACATGTAGAATAAATAAGTCGACAGAGTTTATTTTTACTGTAGCTTTCTATAGTGATAAGATCCTGCTTCTTATAATGTGTAATTGGCTTCATTAAGAAAAACAGCAAATATTAATTATGCCCACTGTTGTAGAACATTGAATTTTCCAGAGCTGGGCGCACAATATATTGTTATTCCGATGTGTGAAAGTGTCAGAATTAAAGTACAGCAATGTTACACTGACAACACACTAACACACTTCACCTTTTAGCTGAGATGGTTTCTCCTCTTCCTGATGCCCTGTCCTGGTTTTCAAGCATTACTCACTTGACCTACTCTGTGTAGCAATTACTTTCATCTGACACGTAAAAAAAAAACATAAACCACTTAACTTAGAGTGCTCAGTTTTAGGAAATCACATTTATCACCTACTCAGTACCTGAGCAGTATTACAACATAATACAGTTTTATTTTGGTACGTTTTTAGTGTGATGTTTAGTCCATGTATTAACATTGCACAAGAAGGTAAGAGTGTACAGTAAAGGTACACAAGAGGAAACATCTAGTCTTAATGCAGTAACGAGAGTACATCCAGTGAAGAGACATAGAGGGGTGAAATAGCTAATGTGGAAATGATGAAAAAATATTTTTCAAGTGAGGGCCTGGAAAAGGATTTAGTTATTTTGATAGACAGAAATACATGTTTGATTTATTTTTGGGGGGGGTTTCTTTCAGGTTTTGTGTTGGGTTTTTAAATTGTTTTAATTTTATTTTTTGTTTTCTTGGAGGTGCTATGAAGAAGGATTTGAGACTTAAATGTAGAAAGGCTTAGGTAGAAAATGTGCCTAGGTATGACAGGCTGAGTGACAAGCGCTATGACTTTGTTACCCCAGTTTTAAGAACTGAGGTATTAGAGAATCTTAAGGATGAAGCCAAGGGCAGGGGGATAAAAGACTGAGTTCCCTTCTGGTCTCATGGAGTTGGGGATGATGGCAGGTTGCTCACAAATGGTGAGTTTTGTTGTGGTGGTTGGAGTAGACTTGAGTCATCAGCATAGAGATGATGGCTGGCTTTGTGTTTTCGTGAGGAGAAGCACAGAGAGCGAACGGATAAAGAGAAGATCTAAAGAATAAGACCTGTGGGGTCCTATGGACAGAGTAGAGGTGGACAATGAGAAGTTTCCAACTCAGAGTACACTGTGGAAATGCAGAAAGGAGTCCAGCTGGAGTCGCATAAACTCTGTGTGGTTAAGGTGGCAAGGAAATGCTGAAAGCTCATTTGTGTTCAAGGCAGCTGAAAGATCAGGGACAGTGAAGATGGATTAGGTTCAGGGGTTTGCCCAGAAGGCAAGTTACTGAGCCTTTAATGAGAACAGTTGCAGTGGAACATGGGGCAGAAGCCAGACCAGACTGATGCCTACAATGAAATTGAGGGAAAGGGTCTGCTGGTGAGGATGGCATCCTCCTGATGAAGACTGCATCAGGAGCCCAGGCAGCTAGCAGAATCACTGTCCCTTGGAGATCTTCAGAAGTCATCTGGACAGGGGTCTGCGCAACCTGATCTGACTACTGTGAAGTTAGCCCTGCACTCAGCAGGTTGTGCTGGAGATCTGCAGAGATCCCTTCTAGCCTGTGTTGCTCAACAGGACATCACATTAACTGGCTGACCTTGAGAGGGGCAGCAGTTGGAGCACCAAGCACAGTGTTTTATGGTGTTTTGTTAGATGAGAAAGACTACAGTTGTGAGACGTTCGCAGATTGGGTTCCATTTTTTATGCTTGGTGAATGCTGACTCCTCAGATGGGCATAATAGCTTTTATCTTAAAACTGAAAATGCCCTTTATTTGATGTGGTAAGAAGAAATGTCTGATACAGTGGAATAGAGTTTGGTTGGCTGGCTTAGGTTTTTTCACTTGCTTAGAGCATAAGGAGTAAGTTTCCTTTTAGGAAATGTTAGGATTATTTTATATGTAAACGATTGTGTTTTCTTCTGTGGAATAGGTTCTGTATATGACCTTTATGAGTGTGAATTCAGAGCTAAAACAAAAACTTAGGATGGCTTTCCTCCCTGTAGGAAAAAACCCTCATCTTAGTAGATGATCCTTAAACATAAGATCTTACTCATTGCTGCTATATCAGTGTGCAGAGTTTTGTGCTAGTATTTGAATTCCTGTGAGCAACATTTATCTTAACTGCCTCTAAAAAATCTATTCACATTGCTTATTAGCAAACTGCTATTTTTTCCTGTCCTGTTGAACCGTATTCACTTATTTAACCAGTGTAGTTGAGAGTCTATACAGTATATAGTAAATCTGAAGAAGGGACACACCTATACATTGGGAGATTTATTGCTTTCCTCCAGTTTAACCCTTGCACCCAAAGGTACCTGTGACTGGTATCTTCCAGTCATACCTTCATTTGCTTTCAGTATTCAGAACATGGGGAATAACTGTGCTTATGTAGTGATTAAAACTCCTTGAGATTTGCAGCAGAAAAGGGCTGTGTAAGTGCTAATCATTTTACTATTTTACTCTTTTGTTTCTTTTTTTTTTTGTGTAGGGTGGAGAGTAATATGTAAATGCATAAATACTTCCATGCATATGTCATGTGCTTTCAAACTGGGAACATGCATATCTGGAAAACCTTCCAGTTTCATATTTCAGCTTTGTAAAATGTTTTCTAAAATAGCAGCTTTTATTGTTTAATTATACTGCAAAAAATATGGAATGTGGATAAATGTATTTGGAGAGATAGGGACATCCTCAGGGAAGACAGTGGCATCTGAATTTGAATCTAAAGTAAGTATTCTTCCTAGTCCTTAATCCTGCCCTCCATCCCCCAACCGCATGAAATGCAAAAGCTTCTGAACAAGCTCAATGGCTTTTATGCTTCGGTTCTTCAGGTGCACCTAGTAGTCTCTGTATCTAGCTTCTGGAGTTTTTTTACGTTCCTGTGAGTTTGGGTGCAGCTATTTCTGTAGGCTCCAGCAATATGACAAATTTTTCCCTGCTGGACTCTAGTAGACTTAGTCTAGTACACTACCATGCGCGTGTAGTTTGTCCTTGTGTTCCTGTCTGATCTCCACGCATACAGAGTAAAATTTGTTGAAGTGCGGGAAAGACCTATCCAGTCATTGACCTCCTTTTCTCCACAGAAGTTTCCTTATCTGATAGGGGTTTGTCAGTGGCTCCATGCTTTAAAGGTACTTACGGCTGAAGATGGATAAATACAATGATAGTATCATGATTTTATCATTCTTTTGCTGGTAAATATCTGTTGCTAAGTGTTGAGACTCTTCAGTTTGGAAGACCAATCTTTGTCTCTTAGCTACAGCAAGACTATGGAGGATTAGTTTTGGCTGGCAACAAGAAAAATTCCTAGAGGGTGAACATTATATGCTAATCCTGTTCTCATATCTAGAAAGCTGTCACTAGTCCTGTCATAAGCTTAAACTGCCAAATCTGGCAATGTACAGTTGCTGAGGCCAAACTTAGTCTTGTTGCCTTGCTGTGAAGTCAAAGGGGTTCTCGAATGACTAAGGTGAAGGATTTTTACTGACTCAGTGAAGACTGCTAATATTTTGCATGATCCAAACATGTTTTTTGATTCTTTTAATGAGAAATATCATGTATGGAGGAAGTAAGGTGGCAGAACGGCCTTAGAGATGGAGGCTTGCCTAGTTATTGTAAAACCTGATCATCTGATATATTAGTTCATCATTAAAATTTTCGTATAAGAATTCTCCAGTTCTGTACTTCTTGAGCGTGTGCGTAAGAAAGAGCAAATGCTTTCCCGCCTCCTTATTTGAAAATATATTCACTCATATGTAAAGAGTTGGATCTGACTGATAGTTTCTTTATTCTTGCTGTCAAGAGTAGTTTTCAGTGCTTCAGCATCACTGTCCCATAACTTCGAAGTTTTTTTTTCGTTTTGATCACATAATCACGTACTATTCATGTACCTTGTTTGCCTTGCATGCATTCTGTACTCTTCAGGGGTATCTTTAGCTAATGGAATGGAAGTTCAGGATTTTGCTTTGAAATGGAAATACTGTTGAAAGTGTTATATACCCTTTCACACTGAGAAGAGAATGCGGGTTCTGGCTGAAAAAAGAAGAAAGTTCATCAATGAATACTTAATGCTTTTCTGATTTTTTTTTTTTTAATTGAATGGGGGGAAACACAAAAATTCGTTTGTCATTGCTGTATTCGTGAATTTTTTTGTAGAGTTCTATTTGTTCTTGATCCAAGTGCAAAATTCACATCCTGAGAAGACTGAAATTGGACTACGGTATTTTGAAATGGAACCGAAGGTCACTTTGCTCTGTATGGGTGTGTGTTCTGAGTGTCAAGTCAGGCAGGCTAATGTAGAAGGAGCTGTGCCTTAACTTGCTGAGCGTTTTTTGGTTGTAGGGGTTTAGGTTGGTTTTGAGGTTTTGGTGTTTGTTTTTTTTTTTGTTATGGCAGGCAATTGCGTGGAGATCTTGATGGCGACATTACTTGGCAAACGTTTTGGAATCAGCTCAACATGTGACATCACACCCCCTTAAGGTTTTCCACATAAAATACGTCCTCCAAAGAAAATACAAAAATTGAGACTTAATCTGAAATCTATTATTACATACTCTAAGGCCTCATTAGACACCTCAGTATTCCCCTTCCCCCCGCCTTCCCAGGCAGATAGACTAAATGTTGCGGATAATAGTGGTAAATGTTTTATAGTCTTCTTGGGGGGAGTATGGAGGAGGGGCAGGGAAGAGAGTTTTAATCGCATGTCTACCCTGTTTTCACACACAAAAAAAATACAAGGACTCTGATGCTTGGTCTTTCCTTCTGTGCAGCTTTTCCCACTGTGTGAGCACGTGTCTGATGTAACGTTTTGCCACTTCTAGCAACTGTAATTGTTTAGCTCTGTCTCTGAGATGAGTGTCTCATAGTTTTTGAGAAGAAGACAGCAGAGATGAAAACTTCTTTTCATCTCAGGTTTTTGTTCCCGATATAGTGATGTTTCACAAAAACAGTTCTTAAAGAAAAAAGTCAGTTCTGTGCCTTGTGAAGGGACTTTGTATGTGCTTTTCGGTGTGTGTCTGTGCTTGCCTGCATCTGTATACATTTGTCTGAGAAGTAAAGGGTTTTTTCCCCAGGTGCTTTAATTGCAATGCGTAAATATGATTGTGTACTCAATAGGAAGCATTTGTACTATCTTTGATAGACCTGCAGGAGAGAGGTGTAATGTGAAGGGTAAACACTGCCAAAATACGTGGAACATGATGTTACACAGGTGAAGCAGAGGAAGAATTATCTATGCATAATATGAGTTTATAGTAGGCTTGACGTTCTCACACCCAAACATTTCCATCTGGAAGCTGTTCCTAAGAGAAAGGAAACGGAGACAATATTCTCCTATCTTCTGGAGTAGCTATCCAGGGAATAGGAAATGTTCTTCGATTCCGCCGCCGCCCCCCTCCCCTCCCCCTTAGGGTGTGTTCAGTTTTACTGCAGATTCAGAGAAGGCACAGTTTCAAGTGGCTTTTTTAAAGACAATAAATGACATAAAACTCTTCTTAATTGTTCTTTTGAGAATTGATATTGAAACCCTCACACTGTGCTTAAGCTGTGGCGCTTTTAAGTTACATTTAAAAATAAAGCTGAATTTATGTTTTTTTATGCCAATCCTGATATGAGAACTTTGTCATTCTTATTTTCAAAGCCTTATGTAAATTATCCTCTGCCTTTTCTTCCTCTCTCTGCATTTCTGTGGTCTGCCCAAACACCTGCTACTTCTCCTCATGTCTTTTTTGTTCCACCATCAAAAGCTGCATGCCTGATTTAATATTCTGTTACATACTGTAGCGTACACTGAGCACCTTAAACATGCTGAAAATCAGTTCACCGGCTTCATGTTGGTTGTAACTTTACACATTTGCGTATCTCCCTGTGTTCTCTGTAGTGTAACAGACCTGTCATCCTGCCACAGTGCTGAAGAATCTGCTAATCGTTTGACCTACCTCACCTGCTGATGGAGATGTAGGCACTACTGTTGTTTAGGAGTAATTAGGCATATTTTCACAGTTGAATTCTGAAAATACAACTCTGCAAATATTTCTTATTTTTAGTGGATGCAGAATAAGAAGGCGGACAGATCCTTAGATGTAATGTTAAATTTTAGGTATTTCTTAGCACTATGACAAGAGTTAACCTTACCTTTCACGTTCTTGTTCCAGTAAGTTTGTGAACTCATCACTTTTTTCCATGTATTTGCTGTGCTTCCTCTTCTCTTCTTCTAGTTCGTACAGTGTCTGTCTGTGTGATTTTTCTACCATTAGAAGTTGCTCCAGCATTCGTCTGTGAGTTTCTTTCTGTTTCTCTACAACTTTATCAAGCTACAAAAAAAGCAAAAATTCCTGAAGTCTTTTGAAACTCGTACTTGCTCAGGCTTTCATTAATGAAAGATTTTAAGAGAGGCTTGATAATGTAAAATGCATTGAATAGCCTAATGCCAGGTCCTTTGATATCTGTTTGGACAGGATTATTTAGTTCTGTCAGTTTAATTCTGACAAATTAGAAAAATAAGGTACTGTTTTGCAGGACTCTGTCACCTTCTGTTCCTCCTCCTGCCATGACTGATCCTCAACAGCTACTAATTAACGGTTACTGTTCCCAGGGCTGTGCTTTTCTCATTGATCTTTGTGGTAGAGAAACAGATGTCTTGGCAGAAGGCGGCATTGCTTCACACAGAAGTAGGCTGACTTTTGGTTGAATAGAAATAGCTGCCTCACTAGTAGCTGCACGGAAAATGAGAGCATTGAATTGTCTTTGTAGGGTAGATGGGTACATCAAAAAGCAGGTTTTCGCTGGTTTCACAGTAAATATGTGATAGAACCAAGAGCGGAAAACAGTCCTGTCCCCTGTGCAGTATGTCTCTGGGTTTCTGGTATACGTAAATGCTAAATTTTTTTAATGGAAGTACTTTTATTTAATGGTGGCAATTCCTGTTTTGTTCCTCAAATTTCACACATTGTAAAGGGCTTTGCCTTGCAGATGGCACCTTTATAGCACACTTTGAACATCAAATTCCCACCTCTTCCCCAAGGGTTTGTGCTGAGCTTCTAAATTTTATTATATAGTGATATGTGAATTTAAATAATCTATTTTAGGTTTTGGTAATAATTTTTAGTTTTTCTAAACCACAGAGGTATTGGCATAACTGTTCACTGGAGTTATGCTGTTAAACAAAATGATTTCCACAAACTGAGAGAAAATTATTATTATGAGGATTCTCTTGTAATTTTGAATTCAGTATGTGAACGAGTTATGCATGTGTGTGTGCATGAAACCAGAAGGGGTTTTCCTCCTTAGGCATTAGTGATCTAGCTGAAGTTTGGGGAGTGCTCACTGGAGGCCATCTAAAGACCTGGGAAGTGTCTGTATTGATGAGAATCTTTGTTCCATGCTCGTTCTCCTTCCCCTGTGGAGACTGCCTCCCTCATCAGGTCAACACAGGAATTCTTGTACCCTTTTTGTAAAAGAGAAATTTGGAGCTCAAAGCCCAGTGCCTCCTTTTAACCATGGTCTATTCTAGTAGATCAAGCTGCTTTGCAGTGCTTCACTCTATTAATAGGAAACATTTCACAAATGCGTAGTATGGGAAGCAAGGCTGCTTCTGGTTCTCCAACATTTCCCTCATAAGGAGTTTCATGTGCCACAAGAAACACTGGTGCTTAAGATTCTTAGGGCCCTTGCTTATTTTGGACAATTTAATTCTGAGGAGTATGATGAATTATCTTTTCTTCATGTTTGTTCACAGTTTGGCCAATAGAAGCAATGACAGGAAGAGCTGGAATGCCTAAACATGAGTTTCTTGAAAGACTGAGAATATCCTCAGTTTCTACATGGGCTTCTGAGTCTCCCCTTGCTTACCACGGCTTCTTTTTAAGCTTTATATATTCTCCTATGTTTTTCCTAAATCATTGTTAACTTTTTATGGTGACACTGTTATGAAAAAGGAAAAAGGAACTACTAACAAGACTTTGAAGATGGTTTGAGTCCAAAATTGTCCAACAGAAATGTGGACCATTTTGAAAATCACCCATTCTTTCTGCTTGTGACATCAGAGTGTGTCTTTTCTGATGCGACATAGCTGAGCTCATTTCATGCACGATCAAAAAATGCAAAGAAACCTATGACTGTCCTTTTTGGCTGCTTGATGGTGCTCTTTCAGCAGGTTGTTTTTTCATCTTGTTCATTCATAATTTGCACACTTTTACACCAGCATGGACAGTGCTTTCTAGAATCATGATCCTGAAGTATGGCCTCTCTTGGGAAAACATTTCTTACCTAAACCCTTGCTTGTGCAAGCTTTCTCAGTAAGCAAGTGCCACCTTATACAATAATCTCTTGGCTGTGTTTTCTATCTCTTTGACAGAGGTTGAAAACTGAAGTGTCTTTAAAGTCGGGTTGAAGAAAACTGGCCATTATTAATTTCTCCACACTCTACTTCTTCCACTAGAAGTGGGAAAATTTCAAATCTTTTGTCCAGGTACCAGCTTACAAGAATGAGAGTGTGTTTTATCAACCTTCCTCCCCCTCCAAGATTTTGGAGGGTTTTTTGGAACAGGTATTGCACAGATGCATGAAGCATCATCACCTGAGCCTCTGATCCTTGCCTTTTTAAAGGTCATGCTGTCAGATGATTGTATGCTGTTCTCAGAAAGCAACCTGCCTCCTGTTTTTTTATAAAGTTCTGACGCGGTACTGTTTGCGGCCCTGTCTTAAACTGATATGAACTGGGTGCTTGCTGGTCTCCACCCTCAGTGCAAGGTCAGGGGAAGAAAGCAAAGGTGTGAACTTCTGATTTCTTTCGACAGGCAGTCTACTTTCTTAACCCCGTCGTGTAAAGTGATGCATATATGGATTGGACCACTGCTTCGAAAGTAGATGTAAGAACCTGAGGGGATGTGTAAATTGCTATCATAAGAAAACACGGAAATTTCTGGCTACAAGCTGATCATAAATCAAATGACTCCTGTTTCCAAACATATAAATGCCTGATGGAGAAGAGGGTTAGTCATCAGCACAATATTAACCAAACGGAAAATAGTCCTGCTTCTGCACTGCTGGGTGTGAAGGGCATGGGACCTGTCAGCAGTGGTTTATGGGTTCAGTATATTTTGTTTGCTCTAGAATATTTTTTGAATGGCTAGGAGAGATTAATTCAAGCGGTAATCCAAGCAGCAAGTATGCAAGAAGAAAGGTGGGAAGGTTTTGGTTTGCAGTTCTCAGTGAGCAATACCAGTGCCTTTCACTTCGCCGTTGTGCTTCTGTCAGTGTTGAGATTAGCAGTTTGGATTACAGACTGGTATTTGGAATGGGAGAGGTTTGTATTCAAGGCAGGGAGGGGGAACAAGGAATTTGAAAGTGAGTAAAAGAACAGTAGTGTCCCGGGGGACTTGTTTACATGAAAGGGTAAGAGAGACAAGTAAATAAGCTGCTGCATAATGGCTGTTTTCATGTCACAGTTTTCTCCTGTTGCTGAGACTAGAAGATGCAGTTAGGTTTTCTTTTCAAGAATGCTGTCAAATCAGTTCTACCATGAGCATTCGCAGCTGGCACGTGGTGGTTGTGGCTGGGGAACAGGGTGGAGGACAAGAGCTTGGGATTTCACTCGGGAGAGAAGGGAAGATGTGCTGGGCCTGTCTCCTGGTGCAGATGGGTGATAAGAGAAGTGAATTGGGGAGGCAGCAGGTCCTACATCACAATCAGTGCACACACTTGAGATCTGCATGTAAGCTGCATAATGGGTATGGGCACACTTGTGTGTGTTACTGTGCAGCATGTCTCTCCCTCCCTGCAGGACCAAGCAGAGCAGAGTCTGGTACTGGGTTGCTGCACTTCTGTGTGTTTGGTTTGGAAGCTCTGCTCTGTCCCTCTGCAAGATAAGGCCACTTCCCTGGGGAGCAAATTTGACTCTCTCATTTTCGCTCTGAGATCTTGTGACTGACTCCCACATATCCAACAGAGAAGAGAGAGAAGTTGTGTGAACCCCTCCTAGTGTGAGGTCCTCTCACATGAGTGGTCTCCAGCAGCCTAAATTACTCTGTCCAAATGCTAAATCTGCACATGCAGAAGTGCCCATTTATATGTACACACACACGTTTACTCAGCATATACAGTTCTCGGCTAAAAACCACAGAGGGCTAATAAGCAGCAGTATAAATGTCTTCTGTTGAAAATTAAAGTGATAAAATCTTAATTAAGTGATTTGTTGTTTTGTTCTTGCTAACCATATGGGCATTTGCTAGAATTAATACTAGAACATACTGTACAATACAGTGGAAAATAAGAGGCATGGTCTTACGTAACTGTGAATAGTTCAGCAAGCTAAAAATTCACAAGACTTTAATTGTTTAAATACATTTTGCCACCAACTCTTGTCCAAAGTCAAACTAGGATGGTGTGTCTCACATCCATTACATTGGAACTGAATTTTTCATCTTTCTCTTTTTAGACGTTGTTTTTTTTTTTTGGTGGTGTGCCAGAATGAAATCCAGGTTAGTTACATTTCTTTATCCAAAGTTCAGTGAAATATTATTCCTGCTAATAATATCCTCATGGGTCATTGTTTATAAGTGTATAATCTTGAGTTTAGGATTACTGGAGATTATGGGAGCAGTTCCTCCCTTGTCTTTTTCAACCCTAGCTGAGCCAAATTTCAATGTGGATAGGTTTATTTGCTTGTCCTGCATGCACGTTGTCAACGTGATTGTTTCAGTCTCTTCCTATGTCGGTAACTTAGTGGTGCCCTACAGCTGTCGTCACTTGAGAGTTGTGACCAACACTTGTAAGATGTTGTGAGGATGCAATCAGATATACTTTGTTAAAAGGCTGATGAGGTTGCATCTTTCCCTGGGTTGACTGGCACTAGGATTTTAAAAAATGATTCAATTTTTGATTTATCCTTGATGGATATAGGTTTTCCTCTAGCTTTGCTGCTTTCAGAGGAGTTCTCAAAGTGGTAGGAGGTATTGTTCATGAAATTTCAAACAGTGAGGCATCACATTTTTTTATCTTTGACTGTGTTATTGGAAGCTGGGGAGATTTAGAAACCAGAATTGGCTTCCTAATTCCATGAAGGTTTGAAACATAAGAAAAAGACACGAAAAATTGTGCAGTATCTTCCTCCTTACCTCTCTTTTCCTAATCACCTTCTCTGATGTTTTTTTGATCCTTTTAAAAAAGCCTATTTATTTTTGAATCTGTGAAAGTGGTTCTTATGCTATTATTCTGTATTTACTAGAATGTTGAATACTGTTCATTTCCTATTCAAGAGAAGAGCAATTGATCTGAAGCCAGATTTTTTTATGAATAACTGACTCGATCTAAATTTATAAACCGTGCAAAGATGGAAAACCTTTTCAGGCCTTTGTGTCAGACAGAAGTAAAACCAAAATAAAAGTCTATTTTCTTTTCTTTTAAGCTACTTTAAACATAAAACAACTTATTGTATTCTCTAGTGTGAGGAATAAGAGTAAATTTTTCTGGCATTTGTTAGGTTGAAGAAAGAAGTAGCTGTGGAGCAAATTTTGCTGAAAAAACGCTCTGCTTTCAAAAAAATAGAAAAATCTCCTCATAGACAAGGAAGACATGATTTTTGTTTGTCACACTCCTCATAGGTTTTGCAAAGGAAGATGTATTACTACTGTTTTCTATTTTGCTACATTTCTTCACCTATTAATTCTGTTCCTACTGAGTAAAGCTGTCCAGTCACCAAATGTTCCCTCTACATTCTCAATCAAATTTGCCAAGAAACTTCATATATTTTTTAGGATAGATAAGTGAGTTGTGAGAGAACGTTAAAGGACCAGTAATCTTACAGATGCCTTCTGAAATTCATGGTATTTTCAAATGAGTTTTGGGAAGATCTTCTGTGTTCAGGGCTACAAGGCTAAATTGTCAAGGGTGACACACACATGCTCTAGAGGAACTGAATCAGCAGAGATTTGGTAGGCAGATACAAAGGTACGTTGTCATAGTGGCAAAGGGGAAATTTAAATGGTTGGTCCCCATACTTTGTGGCTGCTTCCACCTCTCACTTGCTTTTTATAAACATTTAAATCATCCAAACAAAACCTAAATGGATGTCTGACTTAATTTGGGGGGATTTTGAAACTGAAATTATGGAATGCCTGCCGATTACAGCATCCTTTGGATTACCAAGATAGACAAAATGCCAGTGGTCCTCCTAGAGCCTTTCATTTGCTCTGAGGGTGTTTACCTCTGCCTTTTGGAATTGCCAAATCCAGTGGTGTTAGAAATCCTTTCTCTGCCATTAAGTGTAAGAAGGAAAAAGTGTGTATAAACTTATGTAAAGTAACAGACTGAACTTATGTTTTCAAACTTTTTTGGACTTCAAATCATTTCCATTTGTGCTCAAAGTTTCTGTGACGTAATGCCACAATGTTCTAAAATAAATTAACCTCCCCAGTTGAACTTTATCTGTTTCAGATTATAACCAGAGATTTTAACCTTTGAGCCTTTGAAATGACTGTTGACCTTTTGCCTGACATAATTTTCTCTGAAATGAACTCTGTATTCTTAGGTGCATTTCTGTTCAGAAAGCATGGAAAACACTTGGTAGAATAATTTTATTCATAATTTCTGCTTTTTTGATTATTATCTATACTGAGCAGCATATTAAAAATGTTATCTGAATTCAAGAGGGTACACTTGGGGAAAAACCCCACATATTCTGATATGAAGTGATTTTAATATCCAGAGATTTGCATTGCATGGCAGAAGTGAAACTCAGATAACATTGTTCAGAAAGTATGGCTGCTGCTGCACTGTAATTAAAATAAAGTTACTTAGGTACAATGCGAGAATGTTAGATTCTGCCTCGATGAAGTTTCTGATGACAGCTCATTACAGTAACTACTCAGATCAAGCAGTATACCTGTGACTCCCCCAGAATTAGTGGGAGCTGATATATATGTAGGTGGACAGCTGTGCCATTACTGCTGAGTGGGCCCTTACCAGCCATTGGTAAGATGGCCTCAATGAGACAAATGTGGAGGCATCTGTTTGTATGGGTTGTGAATTTGCATAATAGAAAGGAAAAAAACATGGTGTTGAAAATAGAAGGCTGATTATCAGAGTTTGGGTTAGACAAAGTCATGGCTGTCTATGTTTAAAGCCCCCAATGCGCTGTATAAATGAGGATCATTAGATACCTGTTTTTATTACCAACTCTGCTGGACCACGGAGCTTGTTCTACTGTCACTTATACTTGGGTTACATTCTAGATTTGGAGCTCATTTGCTTTCTTTCCCTGAAGTCAGTGAGATATTTTCTGTTGAATTTGGTGGGAACTATGGTAAAATATCAATTATAGATTTATACCTCTCCCATAGGCTTTTCGTAAATATCTTCTTGCCATTGCTCAGCTTTTGTTTGAATAGCATCTCGCTGGAGGGCCTCTAACACCTTCTTGGGAGTAACAAAGCCGTATTGTGCTTCAAGCAAAGCCAAGTCAATTTTTTCAGCCTTAAGTACGCCTATAACTTCATCTTGAGCCTGCAGAAACACAAAGTAAGGTTTTATTTTGATAAACTGTGTGTTTACAGGTTAGCTTCCTACCTTTGATTTTAAGAAAACTAAAAAACTCTGCTGAAGAATGCTGTGTATGTGAAGTGCCCCAAAATAGCCAGTAACATGAAGACAGTTAAAAAACATGAGGGAACTGTCAGTCTTTGTATTTTATTAGTTCTGCATAAACTCCAACATCTTCAGAACTCTCATCAATGCTTAAGTACTTTGTTAGTGATTAGATCGTGTTGCTGTTTCTGGATCAGTGTGTAGACTTCATAACACAGAATTCAGGGCAAAGTGTGATATGTGGTATTAGAAGCTGATTTTGAATTGTTAATGAAAATGTTAGGATGGTTCTTGAAGCCTGGAAGTATGCATTCTGCATATTCTGGGTGCAGAGGTGGTTTCTGTAGTTTAAACTGGCCTGGGGGTCATCTGCTGCTGCTGTTACACTGAGCCCATTTGAGTGGTGAATGTAGCAAGGTGTGCAGTGCGGGGGATGTGACCCTTTGCAACATGCATTCCAAAGCCATGCAATAATGGCAATTCTTTAAAACGAGATTAATTGCCTTCGAAGCTGGCAGTGGGGTCCTGTGTTCATGTATATGTGCATGTGCATGCATGTGTAAGACCATGCCTAAGCTATTTACAGACACGTAGATGTGCACACACTCGTGTACATGCCCTCAGGTAATAAGCAGCCTCGCAGCATCAAGGTTTTTGGAAGTAACTGTTGTAAGGGTATTCTCAATTTGTGAGGGCATGTTTAAAAAAAACCTAAAAGATAATGATTAAGAGAAGGTAATGTTATCTGGTTTCCCAAAATTGTGTACTTTCAAAAAGTATAGCCTGAAAATATTCATTATACTCTTCCTTTTTTTCATGTCACTGCGTTTGTTTCCTTAATCTTGTAAAATATCTGGTGACATCCTTTTACCAAAGAGTAGATACAATGTGTTCTCAGGTATATTACCAAGATGTTCTTCTATGTATGTATTTCAGAAATTCTTGCGCAAGCTGGCAGGTGCGCACGTCTTCTTCCTATCGTACAGCATTGCTCTCTAAGCCCATGGTCCATGCTGGAGAAACATGCTGTATGTATCTGCAGTATTTGAAGTGATCTGTATATTCTCTTTGCTCTGTAAAAAAAAATAAACCCAAAACCAAAATCCCCCAAAAAACCAAGAACACTACTTTGCTATAAAGTCACTTCTTTGCTATAAAGTTACTAGCTCTTAGACGTTAAGTTGGAGGGGACAGAGTAGCTGCTGCGAGTATTGTGCTAATTGTCTCGAAGTCCCACTTCTAATGGTAATGCTCTTTCATGAGAATATCTGATTATGGGAATGTTTCCACTGTGAGGGAAACGTTTAGGTCACCACCTCCCATGGGCTGTGTCCATCTTCCCCCCCCCCCCCC
>Ga0065711_1003123_pt1 | contig 54084 bp, 24 predicted proteins | sample Hoacrofraction12_FD_59098 | JGI IMG/M metagenome (GOLD analysis project Ga0065711, IMG submission 59098) | Hoatzin crop microbial communities from Cojedes, Venezuela - Epithelial fraction 12 v2 (version 2) | ecosystem: Host-associated > Birds > Digestive system > Esophagus > Crop | place...
TTTTTTTTTTTTTTTTTTTTTTTTTTTTTTTTTTTTTGAGAAATAATATATTGATAGTGATCCCCACTGTTTCGGCATTTCTCCCTTTTCATTATGCAAAAGGTTAATTTTGAAATTTTTTTATGCTACTGACAGCCTGTGAACAAAATTGGATCGCTAAATGCCCCCCTGTAGGGACGAAGCTGTACCACTGCAAAAATGGACCGCTGTATCTTAGAAGAAACTCGGCTGGAATTGAAATGATAGTGCACGCAGTGGAGGCTGTCCTCTCTGCCAAAGCTCAACTATTGCTCTGAGTGCTCAGTGTGTGAGCGCGGCACTGTATGCAGGCATTCAGCACATGAAACAGCTTCAAGAGGACCTTTGCGCTGTAATTGTAGGAATAAAATCTCGAGGGAGGTTAATCAATTCATTGCCAAGAAGGATCAGTCTCGGTAAGGTGGTAACTACCTTGGCACTTGGACTGAACTTCTGTGTGGGGACTGGGTAATGAAACGCTGTTTGTATTGAAATACTCCACTAGGGAGAAATTCCCTTGCTAATGAAACAAAACTGCTTCAATAGGTTGTTAGCTCCATCACTGACGCTGTAGCACCACAGCCCAGGAGAATTAGCTCCTGTGCTGCTGACACAGAACAGAAATCATTGTGCTGAGGAGTTAACTCTCTCCTGCAAAACAAGCATTTGCTAGAGCAAAGGAACACATTTTCTTGCCTGTAGGAAAGTGATGCCTTTATTCACTGATGCAATTCAGCTTTTGCAGTGTAACTTTATTTATACTCTCAAAGTTGAAAATTAATTCTGTGAAATGACGAGAGATCTGAGTGTGTGTGTTTAACTGAACTAGTGTGATCATATTGCCAAGACTCATAGTGACCTGAAATGGAGACAGGTAACTTGTGTAAGTCTGTGGTTCGAGTTTATGGGTAATACAAGTGCTGATGAATGTTTTAAGCAGAAAAAAAATTCAGTAAGACAGACTTTCATTATGAAATCACAAGTAAAGAAGGTGAAATTATCATTCATGTGGCATTCCGTATGTGCGTAAAATTCACTTATTTACATATAAATGAGGCAGACAGGGCAAAAGCAATGAGCATGAGAGAGATAACCCTGTCTAGTCTTTCATGACAAGCACAAGCATCTTTCAATGTACAACTGCACTGAAATCTTTAAGTCAGGGATTAGGGATTCTGCTTTTGCTGTACCATTTAAATTCTGGATATCCATAAGATTATTTTTCATTAGACTTTTGCTCAGCATATCCCTCAAGATTGAGATGTTTTACACCACCACTTACATTACATGGAACTTTGGTCCCCAAATGTGTCACTTGCCTACCTTACTGGGAATTCAGTGGGAATGAAATCTAAATGAGTATGACCTAGGTGTGTTGCAAAAACGAAAAGAGTGTTTAAGCTCCCGAGTGTCGTCAGCTCTCAATGGATGCTGCGGACTCTTCTGCCTTCTGTGCCTTGACAATTTCCTCTGAGATTTCAAGACCAGGCATAAATATTAAACTAAAGCTTTATGGAAGACCTGCTGCAGCCAGAATTCTGTATGAATATAATGGCTTTAAAAAATATCTCAAAAGACTGAATAATCTTGCTGCAGGACAAAGGCAGGAAAAAAAATGAAAAGTCAGTGGATTTGGAATGAGGAATATTTATGTAATATTTGATCTTTGTTATTTTAAAACAATGACAAAATATGATTCATAGAAACATAGGACTGGATTACTGATCAGTTAATCTAACCCCTTCCAGCTCCTAGCAAACACATTACACAGTTCTGTCAATAAAATGATTACTTTAAGGCAAGACTTTTTGCTGTATCTTTTCTATTCAAACAGTGCTGAATGTGTTAACTTATAACAATATAAATTCTGCATTATTTATGACAAAATTAAATATGTCCTCCTATTGGTGACTTTTCCTTGAGGGCTATCAAATAACGTGGTAGCTACTAATAAAGCACCACAGTATCTTTCAAAGTCTGAAGAAATTTGAGCATTATTTTGATGGAAAAATAAAGATGAAGGAAAGCTCAGAGACTTGCTAAGGACCACAGAACAGTTCAGAAACTGTAACTGAGAAAGAAAACCCTAGAATACTGGTTTCCAGCCTCTTGCTCTTATTGAAGTGACCATCTGAGTAAATACACGCATTTAATGAAATGAGATCTAGATGTCCCTGTGCCAAGACAAAGAGATTGCACTGGAAATGAGCTGGTGCTTAAAAAAATGGCACTATCAAGAAGGAATGCTTTCACAGCTGTGAAGGACTGCGTTTCAGTGAAGTTTGTTCTACTCTGTATGTACCACTGAGATGCAACAGTGTTTGTACAAAAACACTTCACAGCCCAAGTCCTCTTTTAAATTGAATGCATGGTTTGTCCAAAATACCAGCTGATGATTGTAAAAAAATCAACCATGTCACAGAGGGGAAACTATTCCAATTAGAAGCAGAAATGAATGCGCAGAAGCACTTCCATTGGAAACAAGGCTCTGTTACCAGAGGATAACAAGAGGACAGTGGTTGTATTTCTGATTGTAAAAGGTATCCAAAAGTATAAAAAAAATCAGCATGTGCAGCATTTGACTTCTGTTTACACTTTGAAAAGGCTTTTTGGGTATGCAGCCTCTTACGGGAGATTTGTTTTGCAAAGATCACTCTAGAAACAACCAGAACAGAGCAGCAGCCTAGAACAAAGCTGCTTCTCACCCATGGCGGTACGAAAGGATCCCTCTCCTGCCTTTATTTGAGGCCCCTTAGGAAGCCTACAGGATGCTGGTTGCTAGGCAACACTCAAAGTAATGGTGTTTATAGCATTAGGTATTAATTATTGTCATAGGCCTTTGCCACGGAAGATCCTGAAAATATGCAATTAGACACATCACAGGATAAACCATTTTGCATTCTGATGGACAAGCATTATTAATCTGCAGAAAATTCAGAATCTGACAAATTGTTCAAAGGTGACTGACTGTGCCAAGCCTAATATTTTCTTTTTGCGGTGCTGTTTTTTTGTAATTGCAGCAAAGGGATTTGAGCTACAATATGGCTACAGTAAGCTGTTTAAAGGTTCTGAACTAGAATATGGTATTGCTTCATTTGTTTCCCTGATTAAACTGCCTAGCCCTAAACTGATCTTTACCAGCACTTTGAGTAGCTCTGGTCAGTAATTGAACAAAAAAAAAGAAGCCTTAGAATATGAATATGAAAGCTATAAAACACTTAATAGCAGCTGTGTGTTGCAGCACAGAAGTAGAAATAAACAACTCAACAAACTAAAGCTGACGAAAGAAGCAAGGTTTAGTCTAACAGTGTTGTCTCTGACATAAGTTTCTTCATATCATTCACGAGACTGGCTTGTGTTTAGGAGAAGGCAGATCTGCTCTTCCTTCCCTACTGTTGCCTACCTAGCTAATCATCACTAGCGTAACAGGACGTGTGCAAGGTATACTGAAATGAATTGGGGCAGCCAAGAAAAGACTCCAGTTAGTGCAAAGAAAAATGGAATGCACACTAAAGCAAGTCATTATCAAAGGTGAAAACATAACCAGCAGCATATTCGAAACTCCTGTGAAATGACAGTGACAAAATATAACCAACACCAAAGCAAATAAATTACTGTCTCAGCATATGAACCGAGTAATAAGAAAATTAGAGAAATAAATGATTAGACTTTTATCAATTACTGCAAGAGAAAAAGAGCTAATTATTTTCTGGTTGAAGAAAGAAATTGAGGCTGTGGATGGGAGAGACTCAAGGAGACACTAATAAGAGGTTATGTGGCTGAAAATCTTGGTCCACACAAGGACACCTTCTCCCGGGCCTTGAAATCACTAATATTTGTGCAGAGGGAGAGGGAAATGCAGCAAAGTGGAATAGGAAGCACTTTGGTTTGTCCTGCCTGTAGATGAGGCACATGGTAAAGGGTAAAGCTCCCATTCTGTTTCCCAAGTCACGTCTCTTTGAGATGGATATATGGCAAAAAACTGTCATGAATATTGATGTCTAATAATTTGCCTTGGGATGCTGCAGAATTTGGGACACTAGTCAGACTGGTACCTTGCTGCTTCAAATGCCCATAGAGCATGCTGATGAGCAAGATTACCAGGCAGGCAACAAAAATGATAAAATCAGATAAAGCCTGAACCTGTCTTCTTCCAGTAGGCAGTGAAGAGTCCAGACATGGAATTTCAATCCAATGGGGGCAGAAGACCTGAAAATTTCACAAACATCTCCATAGCAGTTCTCAGCTCCAAAACATGACTGCCCAGCTGATGAGGCCACTGGCTGTTTTTCTTTTCACTGCTTCCAACTGGAAAGGTATGAGGAGCAGCCATTTCATTCACTATTTTGATGGATGCCCATATAAGAAAAAATTACTATCCTTTGGCTAGTCATAGTGACAAATGTTCTTCCATGAAAGCTAGAACATTATTTTGAACCCTGTTTTTTAAAGCATAACATCTTACCAACAGTATGCATAATTTTTAATGATGTGGTATGTTAGGGAAACAATTATTTTTAAAAAAATTAAAAGATTGTTCCACAAAGACATGCTACAGGCAGAGAAATGTAGAAATTAAATTAGTCTGCTTAAAAGAGGAAACCAACATACTGTAATTTTATAATGAATGTGAATGCATATGTTGATGACATCATATTGCTCAAACATTTGTCATATGGAATATCTTTCTATCAGCTAGCAGAGGTTTTCCTTTGGTAGCGCTTCCAAAGCAGGTGGATTTGCTGTCACTGCCTAGTTCTGAGGAGCCAGGATGTATTGCATGATGGCAACCACAAATTTCAGGCTGGCTCAGGACGTATGTCTGTACTAGAGCCTGACCAACACAAACTGTTTACGTGACAGAACTCACACAACAACCTACAAATAAGTGTGACTCACATCCCGCCTTGTTTGTAATCCTGATTTTTGTCTACCTGCTGCAATTTTATGAATCTTCATAAAAAACTCCTTCCCTTTTCCTGATATTTGTCTTATCAATATATTTGTCTTTTGTCTCACTTGTCTGGTTTGAAAACATTAGAGAAAAATGGAAATGAACTGTGTATTGATGTTCTCTGTTTTTCTCACATTTTGAGGTGTAGCTGTATTACTTTGAATTACTCTGCAGCATTTCTAGTCACTTGACTCAGTGGGCCTCACGTTATTTATTTACTGTTATAGATCTTCTTTACTTCCGTCATTTTTCTAATTAGAAATAGCTTAGATTTGTTTTACAATTCTTTGATCAGAAGTTTTCTTGAGTAAGCTGTTGTATTTAGTCACAGACTCTAACTAAAACTTTCATCACGTTTCCACTTCAGTGTCTGTCTGTGCTATTGTTATGCTTAACCCAGTTGTCTTCAGCAATGTTTTCTCTCAGGCCCAGATCCATGAAGAGCCCTGGGTCTCATTGCCCAGCAAGCTGGAAGCTGGCTTTGGAGGTGCAAAATCACAGCAAATTCACCTTGGGTTAGGAATTTACACTAATGAAACTGGTTATCTGGGGGAAGAGGCAGCAGACGCAGGGCTTTTTAAGATACTGAAGCCTCAGTCTCACTTTGTGCACATGGAGTTTCGAGAATCTGAACACGAGCTGTTCTGCGTGTAGAGCACTTTCACCTCCTTTTGTATCCTTGAACTTGATCAGAGTTAACGTAATAACATTTCATATTTATTGGAGACCAGATTCTTGGTTGTTGTGCAAAATGAACAGCCAAAAAGCATAAAACAACGCCAATGCGCATCGGCTGCAGACCTGACCCCAACCTGCAATTTGCTTAAGCCCAGTACGGTATTTTTCAGTGACCTACTTAAAAAAAAAAAGCAGCCTATCAAAAATTTCAATTCAGTGTTCCACAGCACTGGGAAATAAGAGCTTAAACCACTTGTCACTTCTAGTTCACTTTTTCTTACAGCTTTGCTGAAGGTTATATTACTATTTAACAAAAAGAACTGTTCTTGCACAGTTTAGCCATCAAGATTACAACAGGAAAGAGATTACTTGTTCCAAGAGTTGAGAGAAAAGCAAGCACAAGTGATAACTGGTCCCTGACCTGAAAATCTTGAAGTAAACCTTTTTTCTTTCATCAAAGATGTTGCTTTGGGAAGAGGCTTTGTGAAGTCCTCAAGTCTGATTCTAATGGATGTACCTTTAACAAAGTAGCTAGCAACATTTGTGACAGGGCTAGAGATGGACACAGGTTCAAAGTCAAACAACCTTCTCTGGGGTTTCAAGTTGATTTCACAGGTTCTGAGTGAAAGAACCTTCAACCGAAGTGACATAAACATGATATTCAGTAGCTGCATCTCAATTTCTATCCCTGCAAACTCATTCATATCAGCCTTTTTTTCCCCCGTACATATTACTGAAAAGTGGAGCACAGTGATCGTTAAGGAATACACTTCCCTTAATACCTACCCATCCTCACTACAAAACTTCAACTTTTTAGTTGTCTTCCATTGAAGTTGAAACATTTGCTACTTGCTTTTATTTTCTTTGCAAAGCTTTACCTCAGCATACTCTAGAATTCCAATACTTTCATTGAAAACATGATTTAAAATCAGAGAAAGTCAAACATACTTAAATATTAACTGTCTGAACAGCAGCCCTGTTTTCATATGCAGTCATAGATAAGCAACATCAGTACCTTTTGTATTACTTATGCTGGAAGAACAATAAATCATTTCTAGGGAAAGTTTTGTCTTTATCTACTAGCTGTCCCATTCAGTGACAAATTCTTCTTGAATTCCCTCCTTGTTTGGAAACAGAGGCCTCCTTCATCATACACACTCATAATCCAAGAGAACAAAAAATCATTATAGTAGCTACTGACGGCTAAAAAGACAAATTGGTGTAGACAATTGTGAAGTGTTTTCAATACATAGAATTAGAAAAGCTCATATATCAGTTTTACAGCTGTCTTCCTAAAAGGTAGATCAGAACATGAGATCTGCCCTGCGCTCTACGCATGTTATGGTAAATAATAGCCATAACATCAATAAGCAGACACCACAATAATGGATTTTCTGAAGACTTTCTTAGCCCTCTTTTTTTGTTCTTGCTAACCCCTGGTACAGCTTTTAGGACTCAATACTTCTGTCTGTAAAACTAGCATGCTCTGACTTTTTAAGTTCCACACCTTTCAGATTTTTGTTTCTGAGTGCTGTACTGAAATTGTCTATTTTTTCTACCTATTTTCCTAATTAGTGCTTACTTTTGCTCTGTTTTCCCAACATAATTGCACACTAATAGGCAGGAACATTGTACAGTTTGTCAAACTGTTCGAAATATTCTAACAATTTTAGAAACTTGTTGGTCTCATTGGCTGCATATAAATATGACCTACATGATGCAGGAATGAAAGAAACGCAGTAGAAAATAATGCGCTCATTGACGTAAGTAAACCATGACTGATAGGAAATGAGCCTACACTAGTGGTGCCAAGATCACTATAGAAACAGAATGATCTTGTGGCAAAATTCAAAATGCTAATCAACTGAAGAGAGGCAAAAAGTCTGTGAGTGCAACAGAGGAGAAGAAAAGCAGCTATCAGTGCCCCTACTGATAAGGCAGTAAAGAATCCCGCCACTTAAAATGCCATACTAATGTCTGTGATTCCCGTTGTTCCACGTGGATGGAATGAAAGGAGATAAAGCTTTTCATGTTGGAATTGCAGCCTCTCACCTTTGTGTATTTGTTCCAGCTCTACTGCCACAAAGCAGGTATTGTAAAACTCATGCTATTATCTGTAGAAGTTTGTGTAGTTCCTCTGTGTACATCTGTGTTAAACCATAGGTTTCGCTTTGAACACAGAACTTCTCAGCCTCCTGTGCTTCCCTGTCACAAGAGGTAACGGGAAAAATCCTGCATCCTGTATAGAGATGAAGAGATGTGGTCTCTGAACTTCTGTGATGGTTCATTCAAATGGGATAGCCTTGAGTGAAAGAAATGGTCACTGCTCAAGACAGATTTTTCAAATGAATTTTTTCATAGAATAGAATCATAGAATTATTAAGGTTGGAAAAGACCTCTAAGATCATCAAGTCCAACCATCCACCCAACACCACCATGCCTGCTACACCATCTCCTGAAGTGCCACATCTACACATTTTTTGAACACCTGCAGGGACAGTGACTCCACCACTTCCCTGGGCAGCCTATTCCAATGCCTGACCACTCTTTCAGTAAACGAACTTTTCCTAATATCCAATCTAAACCTCCCCTGGTGCAACTTGAGGCCATTTCCTCTCGTCCTATCGCTAGTTACTTGGGAGAAGAGACTGACACCTGCCTCACTACAACCTCCTCTCAGGTAGTTGTAGGGAGCGATAAGGTCTCCCCTCAGCCTCCTCTTCTACAGACTAAACAGCCCCAGTTCCCTCAGCCGCTCTCCACAAGACTTGTTCTCTAGACCCCTCACCAGCCTTGTTGCCCTTCTCTGGACATGCTCCAGAAACTCAATGTCTTTCTTGTAGTGAGGAGCCCAAAACATAACACAGTATTCGAGGTGTGTCCTCACCAGTGCCAAGTCCAGGGGCACAATCACCTCGCTACTCCTGCTGGCCACACTATTCCTGATACAAGTCAGGATGCCATCGGCCTTCTTGGCCACCTGGGCACACTGCTGGCTCATGTTCAGCCAGTGGCTGACCAACATCCCCAGGTCCTTTTCTGCTGGGCATATCTCCAGCCACTTTTCCCCAAGCCTATAGCATTGCATGGTGGTGTTGTGACCCAAGTGCAGGACCTGGCACTTGGCCTTATTCAACCGCATACAGTTGGCCTTGGCCCATTGATCCAGTCTGTCCAGATCCCTCTGCAGAGCCTTCCTACCCTCAAGCAGATCGATACTCCCACCCAATTTGGTGTCATCTGCAAACTTACTGAGGGAGCATTCAATGCTCTCATCCAGATCATTGATAAAGATATTAAACAAGACTGGCCCCAAAACTGAGCCCTGGGGAACACCACTCATGACTGGAGCTTGTTTCTTGAGAGCTTTGACCATTTCATCTGGCCGATCATAAAATCACCTGAAATAGAGGTTTAGCAAATACACAAGGCAGATTTTCAACAGATTGCTTCAGAGGAAGCCTAATCAGGACAACAAAGGGAAGTGGATGGACTCACTAGATGTTTAGCAGACACAAAGGAATTGTTTCAGAGAGGCTACAGAATGACATGGTGTTGGACTGTAGTTGCTCAGAGATGACCTTGATATTTTCCACTTTGATTTCCATTGTAAGCACCTTGCCTTCCTAAGCAATGGCATCCTAGAAAATTAATAATTAATGCTAGAAAACCATCATTCATTTCCATTGAAATGAAATCTTTCGATATGTTGAGAAACTGATCTTCACTGTCTTCTAATAATAACTTTCAATAATTGGTAAAAATACATATTCAAATACAAAGCAAGAGCCTCCTTCAGCAAAGACCCTTTCTTGGTTAGATGCATTGGAGATAATGAAGCGACTGTCATCAGTTTCTACGCAAACGGCCTTGTTAGTACACAGACCAGCGTATGAGATGATAGAACCATACTTCTGCTTTCATCTTGTTCTTCCCTCCACTCTGGTGCTCATCTGGGTTCCAAAGTTAATGATAGTTAGGCCTTTTCAAAGGGAAAGTACACTGATGCACCTGTAGCATTCATATGTGGCTGGAGCTTTCTAGGTGGTCAGCAGAGGTCTAAGCAAAAAATTGGAGATTCAACTGCTCTGCTCTTCCTTCACCGTGCAATAAAGGTGGATCTCAGCCAAGTTCTGGCTAAATGTGAAGTGACTACTGGTAGAGAACAAAGAATCCCTTTATATCATCTAATTTGATGTAACAATGATATTACAAAATTACTAAGGCACTACACAGAATGTTGTAATTTTGGAGACAAAGTGTGATTATTTCATTATAGCCTGAGTTCTCTTCCAAGGGAGACAAGGTAATCTTTAATATGGGTAGTCTGTACAACTGCTTTTCTTTTTATTCCTTGTGTAGAAAAGTCATACCTATATATTTGCCTGATGACCGTTACCAACGAATAGAAGTCAGCAACGGCCACTCTTCTGATCAACTGCTTTGTTGCTTTATTGATCCATTTACTTTTCAAGTGAATTGTTGGTGCATAAGCAGTGCTTGTTGAAAGGCGGATAGCACAAATCCCAGCACTAAGATAACATGTACGGACAGTGCCGGGAGCAAAATATTTCAATGTGGAAAAAAACCATAATGACAAGTATTAATACGACTTGTCTACAAATTACACTGCGTGAGGCCCATCACTTGAACTGCATCAGGAAAGATGCTGACTGCCCACATCATCCTGTGATATTATTAAATCTAATAAGAATAACTGCAAGTCTAGGAATGCTTCCAAGTAAATTTGCTTAATGATCTTAGACTCTAAGGAAGAGATGTCCACCTATTGCTTAATTATTTAATCTGTTAAAGGACATGTGCATAACGCAGCAGCTTATCTGCCCATCAGTACAACTCAGCAGGAATATAACTCTCTCTAATTGTTCTGTGCTGCTTTCCCTTTTGGCTGACGAATCCAAACAAGGGCTGTTACAGCCTGCTAGGACACTGGACCTGCTCACAGAGGCAATTGCCATCTCATCCTGTAATTCAGCTGCCATCACAGATTACCTTCACTGGTAAAATAAAAAACAGTTCACAAACAGTAAATCACCTTGACTGTGTGGGGCTTGTCCCAGTCCTGTGGCTTCCCTGAAGGCTGTGGTGAACATGTGTCCAATCTCACTGCACTGGGAGCTGCATGAAAAAGCACTCATTCTGACTTAGCTGTTCTGTAATCATACTTGCAAGCATGACAACATATGCACATATCTGTATTTGAATATGTAGAGACACACACGTACAAGCATTCCTGTAATACATGCATACATAAAAAATCTGAAAATTTTAAACACTTGCTCTCGATGGCAGAGCCAGGAAGACAGTTGTTGCAGGTTTTTCTGTATCACATACCACAGATAGGTCACCCATACATATGTGTTTGTGCATTTTGTATGTTTATATGCACACACTATACATTAAAGATCAAGCATTAATAAACTGCTAGAAGCTTGGATCTAAATCCCTCTAAATTTACTCCTCTGGATGTTCACGTGGTGATGCAGAGCGTGTGTGAATGCCCACATCACGAGGTTATTGCAGCATGAAGGTTTAACTTTTGTCTTGTTTCCTCTGATGTTTTTGAAAAACTTCAATTTTGGTCAGATAAGGTGTGGGGGAAGGCTGAGGATCCTGCAAGACTGGAAAATCATTTCCTGTTCTGCTGTTCCGTGTTTGCAGTTCACATCCATGGAAATTAAGAAGCAATGTAGTTAGTTACACAAATTAAGACAGCAGAGAATCAAGCCATGAAATTGAAATGGAAAAGCAATGAGCCAGGTAAAATTTAGTGACACAACACAAAAGGTACACAGTCTAGTCCCAGATTAACTTGTCTGAAGAGGGAAAATAAAAAGTGATTGGTTTGTTTGAGATTTCTGGGATCCCTTTGAATCAGAATGGATGGGACTGCTTCTGAGGTTGTTAGTGGGCTTTCTTGGGCTTGTCAGCTTAGAGGTAGGAAGGCGCATACTGCAAACTCAATTGCCTAAGTATGATTGAGATCTCTAAGCCATGGTCTCTTTTTCCCTCCTGAAGTCGTGGTAACTATGCCAAACCAGTCAACCCACAGCCAGTGGAACTGGTGAAGCTGGACTTATTGTGGGTCTGTGTATTACATCCTTTAAAATACTATCACCACGATACACTCAGCTCAGGTTTACGTTCCTTTGCCTGACTGCCGTGGTACCTATCGACCTCCCTGCAGTACACGCAGCCTCCTCCCAAAGCCCCACAGATGTCTCCACACCACAGAAGTCTTCCAGCCTGCTGGTGTTAACCGAGTTCTCCCCCCACCAACACTTCTTGTGAGTCCAAGCTCTTTTTTCAGCTTTTAGCCATGTAGCCTGGCAGAACATGCGTGCTAGCTGGCCAGCCAGAGCACGCCTGCTGATTGACCAGCTCGATGCTGCAAAAGAGATTGTGCTGAATTCTCTCTGCCTTTATTTGAGTGGAAGCACTAGTAGGGTCTCTCTCCTTTAATCGGCATCTAGATTTCGGTGTAGAGGTTTGCTGTGTTTGAGATCTCTAACAATTTGCTATCCAGGGCCGAAATTGGTCAAGGACCACCAAAAATAATGAGGAGAGAGGAGAGGGGAGGAACTGCCTGCCAGCCAGCTAAAAGAAGAAACAAAAGGGTGTAATTCTGTAAACTTCACGTCCTTGAAAATATAGGCTAGAAAACAAAGTGAGGACGCCTCAAAACAGACAAAATTGTCTACTGTGTGTTCAGAGTTGCTTAGGAATAATTCTTTGGCTTTTCTCCAGAAAACGCAAATCTAGTGAGACAATAGCTTATTCCTGAACAAAATAGAGGGCTGAGAGCAGACCCCCTCTATACCTTTCATATTTATGGAAGGACAGTGAAGTGGTAGCCTGCTGCCAAGAGAGCTATTCACTAGCGTGTGAGAATATTTGAAGTGTCTCACTAAAGCAACTGATTTTTTTCTGTAAGTTTGAAAAGAGAAAGCCTAACCGCCACAGGAGCCAAAAAGCCAAAGACTAGGCTGTGTCTTCAGTGGCAGCTCTGGGCAATGTGTGCTGGGTAGCCTGCTCCTTCCAGGACCAGGCCCTGGAGGTGATACGTTTCTGACACAACGTGCTCTCCCTCTCCCCCTTCAATATTGGACAGAGAAAACTGTCATGAACATCTGTATCTAGTAGGACAAGTTGGGTCAAAACAGTATAATGTATGATGATGAAGATGTTCCACAACATCTTGAATTACATTCATATTTTCATCTGAAACTAGAGAATCTAATTCTCCCTTATAAGTGACTCCTGAGAATCATTTCATTATTTTTACTGCTGAATAGATGCATCTCTTTTTTTCCTTTTGTTTTGCTTTTCTTTCTTTGCGTATTTTGCTTCCTGCTGTCTATTCATGAGCTGAGCAGAACGCTGCCGTGTGGATTTAAGCTATGATTTTTCTGTTTCATGTTCTTCTATATTATTCTAGAGCTGAGAGACTATATTAAATCATTTGCATTTAGAAGCTAGAGCTTGCCTTCGACTGTGAATGCATAGCATAAACCTGGCAATCCTGACAATAATTGCTTTCATTTTTGCTGTGACCAAAGAAAATCTTTGCACTTGTGAACCTCATGGATGTTAAGGAAACTCTTTAGTGCTCCTTTTTTAAATGTCTTCTGTAATAGGTGGAAATAGTCAATCGATGGCAAAATATTATTCTAAGATTTATTGCAATATACCAAAAGAAGACCACATTTCAAAAATAAAAAACATCACTTGACTTGCAGAGAAACAGATGGGCATGAATTACACAACTAGCTAGAATGAAAAATAGATCCAAAGTGAATTAAATGCTGGTGGGATGAAAATTAAGCATTTTTTTTCTGCTGAAGTGAGAAAACAGTCCTACTTATAATGGAAAATTATTCACTCTGTACTGTAGTGTAAGACAAAATCTATCAGACTGGAAGAAGATATTACTAGACTGCAAAATACATGGTCTCACCAGTAAAATGGATTGTCTCACTGAAGGGAGAACCACAAATACAATTTAAAATTCAGCTGTTCTAGACAAAAAAGGAATGCTTTCAGTACTTACATATTGAAAACTTTTGCTGAACGTGTAGAACAAGCAAAACAAATGCTTTTTAAAATGTGCTAATGTTGCAAATCCTTTTTTTTTAAATTGTAAACTTGCTATGAGATTTCATCACATTTTTGTCTCAATAGATCTTGCTGTTATCATTAATTACAGTTGTGTTTCCGCCAGCATCGAATGCTTCTATAGAATCTATCACTTCATCTTTGGCTTTCAAAGGGCAAGTGCTGTAATAAAACTGAAATTGCTAAATATCAGTCAATTCCCACAGTAATTATTTAAGTATTATTTATGTCACTGTAACCCAGAGAGATCTCAGCTGAGACTGAGGGCCTTTGTGCTAGATATTATCTAAGAGTAAGCTTAATATTCTTAACCACATTAATCTAGCTCAACGGAGAATGGCCACTTTACAAAGTATCAGCTGTGCTGCAATGATTAGGCTTTTGTGCGAGTCGTTTATAGAGAATGATCTAATTGTTCTACATGCTTGGGGTAGCTGAGCTGCTCTAAGTTCCCAATAAACTGCAAGAAACATCTTTATTCTTTCTGGGCACACAGTGTAGTGCTGACCGTGAAGGTGTGGGAAAAGCACTGGAGGGCTAACCATAGGACGGGACCACTTGCGTGCCACAGCATGATCATGTAAGCCTCTGACAAATTGTTAGCCGTATTTTTCTACCCATTGGTGAGCACGCTTGGTTTTTAGAAACCTACGGTACTGACTTTTGGGCCATCACATGCTGGTGTTACTTGACTCAGGCATTACTGATGTTAATCTTACAGAAGAGCAAAAACTAACAAAGAGTCTCTGTCCAAAGGGATTATAAACTAAATAAAGAAACAATAGACAGATGTACTGGGAGAAAATGAAAAATCTTCTTTATTTACTAGATGAGGAACGTGAAGTTTAAGAATTAAAATCTCTCTCTGTACAGGTTAGTGGGAATTTTGCCAGTGGCAGCAACTGGATTAGGCCTTTGCCCACAAGGAAGATACTACAGTGTACAGGCAATATATAGTAGAGAAAGGAAGGGAATGCAGGTCTTCTGAATTCTGGACCAGAAAAGAGACAGTATGAAAACTTGTCTTGACTGGAGTTTGGTAGGCATGTGACCTCTATACTGTACTGTACATCAACAATATAATTACATTTATACAGCAGTGTGGTCAACTACAACCATTTCCATCCCAATACCGACATCTGGAACTTGGACCACCCCAGGAAGTGCCTTAAGTAACGTGTGTGTGCTTCAGGAGGACTGGTCTACTGTTTTAATACTCACTCCAGCAAGCTCATCAGGGCGCCGGTTGCAACGCATTTTTTACCATCTGGTTCTAATCAATCTTTGTGTGGCACCATGCCTACCATACAAAGGTTCCCTGCTGTAAAACGGCATGTTACTGCACAGTGGCTACTCATTATTTCAGTCACTGTGTCCTCACAATGTCATGCAGTGCCTGGGGGGGTCTCGTAAATGTGTGTACTACTGTGAAGAGTGTGGTGTAAGAGAAGTGTTTGTAATGGACTTCAGTTCATTACAGATGGCCGCAGTGGTTTTAGACACGTTCTCCACATTTTGACAACATTTGAGCATTGCAGAGGACATTTCTTAGCAGAAGAATGGCCACCACCCTGCAGCACACCGTTCAGGATGTGGAATAAAGATCAGCAGGATGCATTACTGACCAAGGGAGGGGTGACGCTAGCGGAGTTACACAATTCACTTTTCCCGTGTCGACTTTATGTTTTAACACAGGACCATGTTGCTAATGCAAAAAGTTTCAGGAAAAGAAGTTCTCTTATAAAGATGCACAGTCTGTGCTGTGTTTCTTGACAAATGCTACAAGCTAAGCATGACAGAGGTCAAAATTTTGTCTTGAAGCTCCTTAATAAGGATTCTGATAAAATCATCACCTGTACTGAAATATGCAAAAACCAACATCTTGGTCGAATCTAAAATACTGTGGATTGAGAAATTAAAAAAGAAAATCTCAAAACTATAGATTACTAACCCACATATTAGACAAAATAATAAATGCAATACATGCTTTGTGAGAAGTGGTATGTACAAATAGGAAAACCGGGTAATCTTCTGCAGAGAACTATTCTTTTTGCTAGGGGAATTGTACATCCAGTGAATCTCTGAATGATGAATCTTGCAAATACTTGAAACTTTGAGCACAGTGATTTCAAACTTTCATTTCCACAGAGACTGTTTATGGCCACTTACACATGTTTAAAATGTGTACAAAAACTATGGTCTGAATTTTCCCAGTAAAAATTTTCATCCCATGAGAGAAAGGTCACCTCCAAGATCACAATACTTAAAGTCTGCTGTAAGGGACCCACTCTGGCCTCAGATGTTATGGTGTAAAATGGCTGCTGAAAGAAGTGGGATTACAATAGTATAAAACACAGGTAAGTGAAATTATGTGTAAGGTAACGAGGTTTTGTTCATGCAAGTGAATTTCAGATGCAGTAAATGTTCATGGATTTTCCTCTCTCTCCAGATAAAATTATTTTAATAAGATAAATTAACTGCCTACTAATTACATGTAGGGCTTGGAGAGCCCATGCACAAAGCTGTTTATTGTATTCAGACAGGGGCAGGACATTCTGGTACACCAGACACATCTGCTTTTCTCTGGAGCTCTCTCACCCCTGGTCTTGCTGTCCTCTGTGCTCCTCTCAGCTGCCAGATGCTTCTTCCAGAGCCTGCCCTGGCCCTTCGGAGCACCTCGAGGTGGTGGCCCTCATATCTGTCACCATCTGGTGCCTCTCTGGCCCCACCGTGGTCACGACTCTGATTGTAGCACACGTTGCATGCGCTTGTAGCTGACAATTCATGTGGATATGGGTGTTCTGCACAAAAAATATCCTGTCTCCAAGTTATGCTTGCTGTAACCTTTTAGGATCCTTTGCTTCATCAAGACAGTTTCACAGTGAGGATCAGGTTTAATCCTGGGTAAACTTGTAGAAAAGATTTTACGAAATCAGTTCGTTCTTATGCCCCTAGAGAGGAAATGATTTCACAGGAGTTATGCCTGTGTCTGAGATTAGTACTAGACCTTGAGTGCCATTAAGACATTGCTATAGGATACATTTTTTATTTTACTCTCAGCAAAATGGTCAGCTTCAATGGGGATATTACCCTTAGTCTTCTGGCTTACTTTTCCAGTAAGCTCAGAAGAAGGAGAAGTCCCTTGTTTCGATATTTTAAAATACCTTCTGTAGTTACAACAGTTACAACAATAATTTAGAAAGACTACAGAAGTCTTTAAGTTGTGCTCCAAATAGTGTTGTCCTTAGATGTGGATCAAGGACTTCCGGGGTAAGTATTGAATGCCAGGAACAACCACCCTCCTCCTGGAGTATTTAGGTCATTTGCACTACATGATTCTGGTGCTGTTACTACATTGAGTGGCACTTTACTCTGCAAAACAAACCCCTTTGATTTATACAGAGCTTCTTGCAGAAGGAAGTGCCTAGAAATATATGGTAGTCTGAATACATTTCTTAAGATTGTGCAAGTAGTTTGCAGATGTCAAACACTGTGTAAATATTACGACAAAAAATATGAATCCTCCAGAAGATTTTGCACATATAGAGGTAGGCAGTGACAGTTCATGGTGGGAGTGGTAAAATCCTTCCCATTTAGAAAGCAGAGCCATTGGGAATATCTGAGCAGGGAATCTGTGCAGTCACTGAAACACAGTTCGTCTGGTCTATTATTTGAAATACACTGTTCTGTAATCTTGTGAAAATGAAACTCCAGGGAAACTAAGTGGCACACACTCCACAGGCTCCCTGAGTGTTTTCACGTTATACAACAAAACCACTTCTGTTCCTCCGGGGTCTTGACTTACTGCAACCTTTCTCTGGGCCATCCAGACACATCTGAATTATTGTAGAAAGAGCAGAACTCAGGCAGAGATCATGTCCAACTGAAGGAACTGAGGAGAGGGAAGGTGTTGTTATGGATGTACCTCTCAGGGTCTAGTCTGTTAACAAGGGCCTGAAATTCAAATTTCCAATTAACATTCCAGCAGAACCTGAATATGAAAGGTAGCTATATATCAGCTGAGAAAATGACATTTCCATCCTTATTGCTTCCCCGTGTTAAATCTCATGTAGTCAGGCTAATTTAAATAAATCTGCTACCAGCAGTTCAGTATTTCTTGTAGAAAAAGTACTTAAATTTGCTGTTCACACTATACATGCATGCTCAAATGTGTTTCCTACATTTTATGTGCTCATTTCATTGATACAGTTTGCTTTTTCGTTATATAATTAGGTCACAAAATATTCCAAACGTGAGTTTGTAAATGTAAATGCAAAGAAAATGTACATGCCTGCTACATTTCCAGTTTGTACTGAAAGTTAAATTTCAACGCACCAGCCAGGAGAAAAAACCTTAACAGCCACTGATAGCCACAGGAGTTGTGCAAACGCATGAAGGCTAAATTTCAAGGGTAAAAAACTTTCCCTTCTCTCATAAACTGTCCTAGGTAAAGATCTAGTTGCAATGTGCTGCTGGTATACCCTTTCCAGGCATTTGACCAGGTAACTGCACTGGATTTGGATCTGAAGGTGACAGGCAAAACCCACTTGCTTGCAGAACCAGGCAGCCAACGTCTGCCATCGAGGATACCCCCCAGCGCTCACCATTCTCATTCTGGCTTCACGTCCCCTATGAATGTTGACCTTTCAGGAGGCTGAGCTGTGGCAAATTCAGAGCAGACTTTGTCACCCACAGTTCACGTGGGAGGGCACCAAAATGCTGTCAAAGCCCTAGAGAATGCAAACGGTGCCATTCTTGGTGGGCATCCCCAGAGAGCTGCCAGAGAGGCCAGTGCTCTTTGAAAGCTGGACCTCCTGTCTGCCAGCAGCATCAGAGCAGAAGTGACTCTGGCCAGTGTTCACCAGTAACATTTTCAAGGGAAAGAAACTCAAGACTCCTGTCCTGCTTTCTTTGATTCAGGGAGGTAAAAAAAAAACAACAACAGCAAATGTAAGAAATGGAAACAACAGCAGTTCTTTAAATCAGACTACCACGCGTGTTAATTAGGAATTTTGTTCAGAAATGGCTCTAATTAAGTACATATATTCTGATGCCTTATTTTCTTTTCTGAACACAGAGCAGACAACCCCAAATATATTCTCTGCTGACAACTACAAATGCGTAAGAAGGCTTCCACTGTACCCTATTTTGTCTTATAGAACCTGGTGCAGAAATATGGCATTAATTAAACCCACAAAGTACAGAGGCGTCATCCTCTCCCATTTGTCCTCAGCAGGTGGTGTGTCACATACTCAGCACTGCGGCGCGAAGGCAGACGAGCCCAGGACTGGTCCCCAGACCATAGGGTGTCGCAGCAATGTGTCTCATGTGTGCTTGTGGACATCAAGAGCTGCACTTTTAAGATTCCTGACTTACGGGTGTCTGAGTCCAGAGCAAGCACAGGAGTTACACTCCTTTAAAAGAATTTTGGACCATTTTCTATGAGGATAACATTTACAAGTGTTCATAGGATTTGGGACGCCTTCCTTGCTGCCAGTGCCCAGGACAGCTCGTGGTCTGTGTGCTGTGGCAGGGCAGGAGCACCTGCATCACCCCATGCACCCTCAGCCCATGGCAGCTGCATCCCTGCCTTTGCAGATTCATCAGTCGCCTTTTCTTGGCACAGATTTGTGGTGAACGTTGTTCATATTCTGTTCAGGTTCTCAGAACTTGTCCATCACATTGCTCTCCTTGAGCCCATTACAGCAAAGCTTATTCTACAGTCTGTGTCAGATGCTGAGTTTTTTGCATGTTATGGAAATTTGTTTTTTGGTTTGCCCAGTATGTGTGTAACTGATCCCATGTGCAATAAAAGGTTCTCGTTGCGTGCTTTACTTGTAACTACATTAAAGAGCCACATGTGTCTGCAGCAGTCAGGATGTGTGTTGTGGTTAGTCTGTCTTCTGAGGTTTTTGTGGTTTGGGTTTCAGTGAATTTCTCAAGGTTTCGCACTGGGGATTTTTTTTTGGTTGCCCATTTTGCATATGAAGCAATTTTTAATTATTGAAACCTTTTGTCCATACAGTCTTTCTGTGGAAAAAAAAATTGCATTGCACTGACCTAAAATTTCCTTGCTCAATGCAAGATGGATTAGATGGTTTCTTGAGACCCTGGCAGCATTAATTTCTGTTGCTCTATGTTTTTACTGCTGTTCGGGTATGGGAGCCATACGAGAGGTGTTGATCTGTGCTGAATGCTCGCCTGTGAATTATAGTCTGCATTTTGCCATCTGGCCGCCTGATAATTAGTCCATCTTTTTATCAAATGAATGGCACATGTCGTCCTTTCCTCAATACACATGCAGAGCTATATATTTTGGAGAGAATTGTTTTCAGCTTCAAAAAATATCCAGAAAGCAGTGTCTTTCTGCAGTCATGTGTATGTCCTCAGACAAACCTCACCCACGTTTGGACCCAGATTAGCCCCTGCATCATACTGTGGCATTATGCACTCCAAGTATTGGATTACTGACCGCGTGATGTTTTGAATTTGCTACATACATGTATAAGCTGAGAATTGGATGATATATCATTGTACTTTGTAGCTGCAATATGTAGCTACATTTTCCTACATTCAATGAATAAAAGAAATATGTCGTTTGACAGTGTGTTCATTCTTCTATGTCCTCATCACTGCTCCAAGTGTGTTTCTGTGAGGTCCATTGCTGACGGAAATCCATGTGGGGGGGCCCTCAGGAGAAGCAGGCTGAGCAGCACGATAGCCTAAAGAGGACAAGGGGAGCGTGAAGGACCCAACCTCAGCTCCTGAGCAACTGCTGCTACAGAAATCTGTGCTTCATTATGGAATGTGAAATCGGGAAATCATTAATTCAATTAAAATTAACCCCCAACCCCTGGGAAAAAATACATTTTCTAAAACCGTTTTCTTCTCGTTTATCAGTAAGCCCTTGGAAAAGGTTGTCCAGAAGGAGATGGAAGGCATTTTCTCACTCTGTGGCTTGCATCTCTATTTTGGGATGTTGTCTATCCAAGTTGGTACTTAACAAGCTATAATTCATGAGTCACTAGCTATGCATTAAATGCTCAGGGAAAATCTCTTTTATCGATATATATTTGGTGAAAGATATTTTTTATTTGTAAAATTGAAGAATCTATTTTTTGAGAAGTTAAAAGTTTACTTTAAAAAATTTTTCAAGAACGCAACACATTCAAAATTAGAGATGTATGTTAGCCTGTGAATTATGGCAAATTATTTTTTCCTGTCTAGAAAGAATTTTTAATATAAAATATAATCATTTAAGCAACTTACAACAGGTTGGTAACTGCCAAATTACCTGAAGAGCCAATCAAAGGGATCACTTCTGCTTGGTCATTGTGATTTTGGTACTGTGCAAATCATCTGCTAGAGGTTGGTTTGAGGCAACTATATCTGCCATCAAAAGGAAGTGAATTAAAATGTACCATAAAGTCAACATTTCTCATATATCTCATGCACTGAATGAGACTTTTATCTATAAGTGATCTAAGCTGTATTCAAGTTCACAGTATTAAATATGTATAAAGAAAACTACCGTTTTCCTGAACTATCCAGTCCTATCTAGTAGAAATGAACATGTATTAATTTTCTAGCAAATCTGACTGTACATCCCCTTTTCTTTGGAATACCTTTGCTTTTCTACTGCCATACGCATTATTGTCTTTTGAAATCTAAAATATTACATATACAGGAAGACTCCATTAAAAAAAACCCCAAACTATCATGATCATACGGATCAGGGTAAACCCTTCTCTTTTCTTTGTAGTATGTACATACTAAAGTATTGATAGTTGTGTTTTTGTCATTGACATCACTGACAACAAATGATGGCCAGAAAGGGAAATTATTTCTGAAGAGATTTCCTTCTACACAGTGCGAAACAGGGGTGTCTGAAGATAACACAGCCTTGAGTACCTTGCCTTGAGTAAGCACTGCAAGATCAGTCTTTGGCTCATTTCAGGTTGATGCCTATTAGACTGATTAAACTGTGTCTCCATTTCTTCGTTCCTCTCCAGCCTACTGTATTCAGCGTTATCTCCCATTAACTGTGCAGATGGTAAGGTTTTAGGATAGGGCATGCTTTTTGTTATAGATGTCTACAGTGCATGCCAAGTAGGGGCCCTCATCTCCAGTTACAATTGTAGGCATCACTGCAACACAAACAATATTCTTTGAAACAAATATTAACTCCACTAAAAATATTGGCTATTTTATTTCCAAGTTAGAAGAAATAAAATCAATTAATTCTTCTTTTTTTTTTTCTGCCCACAAATGCACACACACAGGTGCGCACACATGCACAAATACATTAGTCTAGATGAGGGCAATATCTTCATCTTCCATAGGTTCTATATTTGATTACCTATGTGATCAGATAGGAAAGGATAACCTTAATACACCATAAGAGCAAAGTAAATACATCAGAAAAAAAGTTCATAGGCTGCTACAGAAATAAAATATAACAAAACTCTCATGTCCCCAAATATATATAGATCACATTTTCCTATGATCCCCACTACCACCACCACAATTTTCTCTCTTTCTGCAGATGTAAAAGGCCTCTCACCACAGAACTTAAATGTGGTGCCTAGAACCTGAAATGAGACTTCCTCAGAAGCCAGTCAAGTACCCCATCCTACTCATTCATCCTCTTGTGTCCTGGTCTTCTGAGTAATAGCATGTCAAAGTGATGAATCTTAATAAGTGGTATGGCAACAGAAGGGCGCGGGCCTTTTGTGGAAGGCTTTTACAGAGCACTGTGTACTGTGAAGCCTTGCTCCCAGTTCCTTTGCCTGCGCCTCTGCCCTCCGGCCTCATTGCCCAGATGATCAGCTACCAGCAGGTTCTGGGCATAGGGTACTTATTTTGCTCACTTCAGGTTTTGAAATGCCTCTGTAGATCAGTATTTAGTTCTGCAGAGATAAAAGTTTTCTTATTTCCAGAGAAAGAAACCATATTTGCAGAAAACTGTTTTGAAAGCTATGGCTTCCAGTACCCAACACAGCCTTGGACAGGCATGAATCTTTGGGTCTAACTCTCCAAGCAGTTTTGAAAGGAAACTGGATCATTGCTTGCTCGTGACGTGTATCTTATTTTATTAATCCTGTGCTTCGGGGAATTCACTGGATGCCTTTGGGCCAAGAGGGATTATTTTCTTTCTTTTTTCTTTTGATGTAGAAATTGGCTCCTAGATTTTTTGGTTTGACTTGTGTTCTGCTGCTCTAACGACCAGCCAACTGGAAATAGGCCACGTGTCTAGACAGGATGTAAAAGCACAGGGCTGCACTGCTCCTGGTGCCACTTGAAGTAAGCTTAAAATGGTAGCCAGATTTAGGATCAGGAAGAATATTTCCCCTAATCCGAGTGGAATGATTAGGGCGTTTAGTTTGCTTGTTTTGTTGCATTCCTCTACATTGAGGGATACAAGCTTTGTCCTAGATGCTCGATGAATATGCAGAAAAAAAAAAGCCAAACCAAAAAATACAAAACTGCTACATTGGAACCTACAATATTAGCAATATCTTTTATTTATCCTGCTCCCTTTCTGTAGGTCATTATAGATCTATTTTTTTTCTCCTGTAGATATTTTTTGTTGTCAATAAAAACTTGGGCAGTATTATAGCAGGAAGTAAATTTTTTTTAGCCCATTCAGGACTCAGCTGCCTGCCAGTACAGGGAAATAGATGTGTTGACCTAGGTTGCCATTTCAGACTGATATTCCCATGGAAATTGAATCCTACTTGCAGTGCCACCATCACAATTCACTTTAGATCCATTTATTGCAAAAGTGTGCAGCAGAGCAGAATTCAAGCTCTCCATACATAGATGCAAAATGGCAACCAATTTTTCAAGGCATGAGAATGGAACTCCAATAGCCAAGCTGATCACCTTTCTATCAGCTTATTACTTAGAGTGACTGAAGGACATTTCTCTAAATAAATGGTCATGGGCACTATGTTAGATGAGACATCCAAGCTCTTAAGAAAGAAATGTTTGAAGCCATGTTCAGTTTTGTTGACATCTTACAATTAATCCAGGCCATTCTTTTAAAGCATGTTTTCTGAATTGTGTAAGATGCATCTAGCAAATAGAATGGCCTTTCACAATTTGCTAAGGAAAAAAACCATTATGTGAAATGTGAGATCCTTGTCCTACTCTGTTATGGGTTTGCGTGGCAAGGTTTTGGTAGCAGGTGCCTATTGGGGTGGCTTCTGTGAGAAGCTGTGAGAAGCTTCCTCCATGTCTGATAAAGCCAGTGCCAGCCAGATCTAAGACGGACCCACCACTGGCCAAGGCCAAGCCAATCAGTGACGGTGGTAGCGCCTCTGTAATATTTAAGAAGGGGAAGAAAAAAACTGCAGTGAGACAGCAGTTGAGAGAGAGGAGTGAGATGATGTGAGAGAAACAACTCTGCAGACACCAAGGTCAGTGAAGAAGGCAGGGGAGGAGGTGCTCCAGATGCCAGAGCAGAGAGTCTTCCCTTGCATTTCGTGCTGAAGACCATGGTGAGGCAGGCTGTCGCCCTGCTGTCCATGGAGGTCCACGGTGGAGCAGATATCCACCTGTAGCCCATGGAAGGGACCCCACTCCAGAGCAGGTGGATGCCTGAAGGAGGCTGTTACCCTGTGGGGACCCCGTGCTGGAGCAGGCTCCTGCCAGGACCTGTGCACCGTGGAGAGCGGACCCCACGCCGGAGCAGGTTTGCTGGCAGGGCTTGTGACCCCGTGGGGGACCCACGCTGGAGCAGCCTGTTCCTGAAGGACTGCACCCCGTGGGAAGGACCCACGCTGGGACAGTTTATGAAGAGCTGCAGCCTGTGGGAAGGACTCACATTGGAGAAGTTTGCTGAGAGTTATCTCCCACGAGAGGGACCTCATGGTGGAGCAGGGGCAGAGTGTGAGGAGTCCTCCACCTGAGCAGGAAGGAGCGGCAGAGACAACGTGCGATGAACAGACCGTAACCCCCATTCCCCTGCACCGCGCAGGGGGAGGAAGGAGAGAAACGGGAGTGAAGCTGAGCCCGGGAAGAAAGGGGGGGCGGGGGGGGAAGGTGTTTGAAGATCTGGTTTTATTTCTCATTATCCTGCTCTGATTTGATTGGTGATGAATTAAACTCCCTTTTCTCCCCAAGTTCATATTGTTTTGTCCATGATGGTAATTGGTGGGTGATCTCTCCCTGTCCTTATCTCGACCCTCAAGCCTGTCATCATACTCCCTCTCCCCTGTCCAGTTGAGGAGGGGGAGTGATAAAGGGGTTTTGGTGGGCACCTGGCATTTATCCAGGCCAAATCAAAAGATGTTCAAAATAAGATTATGTGGTTTGTAATCCTCTTCTGCATACACTTACAGCTCTGTCCTGTGTTCTTTCAGCTTAAGGAAGATTTCCCCCTTGGAAATTCAGTACAACGGACATGACAACATTGCTCCTCAAAAGATGTTTAGTACATGTGGCTTTTTGAGATGTGAATGCCCTGATTTTGAATACATAAGGTAACAGCTAGAATCAGTCTCAAAATAAGATCTTTCTGTTGCATTTTTGTTTCATAAACATGTCTAATTTTCATTCACAATCTTATTCTGAATTTCTGTCAAGTCTGGAAATATTTCAAGTAAATTCAGCTAAACAAAGAAATAACTTTTATGTCAGACGGATAAACAGATTTTTGCTAATAGGAATCCCATGCAGTCTCTGGCTGGGACACCAGTCATTGTGTCTGTTTTCTGCAGCTAATGCCCATGCAAGCTCCTGACAATTGGGTAAAGGTGTTATTTTTAAAGTCTGCTGATAGAGGATTAGAATAATTAACATCAGGCTCTTTAAAATGCATGTTTACTGTTTCGTCATTGGAGTTGCAGATGACCTCAAACATAAATTAGCACATTAAGCAGACAGATATGTTTAGTAAAAGCTAGAAGGTCATGGCACTTTTGAACTTCAAGGTACGGATTTTGCACCATTCAGATTCTCACTGCTTTTATTTTCACTTTTAATGAATTCTGTAAAAATATGAGATGTCTTTTTGTTTCATAAAGAAAGGTTCAGATCTCTTCTTGTGAAAAAATGGAAACTTATGCATGCTACCAACATCACTACACTAGTTTTGCGTCAGCCGTGATATGGGATATAAAAGCAGTCTCAGTCACATTGTCACTTAATACTGCAGTGCAGAAAGATGTGTTAGAACAGAGATCTGAGCCTTCAATGCTAGTGTCCAACTTGACATCAACAGAAAGGGTTGACTGTAGCAGCAACAAGCCATATGCTTTTAGAAATATGCTTTAGATTAGAAACCCCAAAAGATTTCCCTTGGAGCCTGTTGCCTACGGCAAGAACCTGCAGACTGGCCTGGTAGGGAATGAGAACCTCTACCCCCTTCCTCATGAGGTCAGCACAGTGTGACACCTGAAGACATTTTTTCCTCTTTTAGGTGCTGTGACATTCCCATTCCCAGTCTGCCTTTCAAAACACTATTTGCCACAAACTGGCATCTTTTAGTAAACCGTCACGACCTGCACTGCATCTCCTTTTCGATTCCTGAGTTTTCAAACATGGACGGCAAGCCTGATGCTGTCTCTTCTGCAGCGTGTAGCATCATGCATGGTGCATCACGCTGTGCTAATACAGGACTATAAACCTGCATTTGCCAGTAAATCCATGCCTGGCTGATACTAGATATTATCCATAATATTTTAGGATGCTTATTATCATGACTAGTTGCTGGCCTCGTAATGGCTGCTAGGAATACTATTTATGGAAATATGTCATTAGCCCTAAAACTGTTTATCAGAAGTGATTAATAGCAATAATTGCCTGTTAGGTAAACAAGAAGTTATAGTAGCATGTGAACTGATTTCTAATGATTCACAGCTCCTGCACTTTCACACATAAAGCCAGAGATTAGACGAATCTGGTGGTAACAACAACCCTTACATGTTTCGTGAAGTTCTAATTTAATTAACAAAAACATAAAGCAGTAGGTGCATCCCTCCTTACTTCCCTGCTCCTCCCTAAACCTGGTCACGGAGCTCCAGAAGCAGCACAGTGAGTCCGAGCGCCAAATATCACTGTCCATGCCCCACTTCAAACTGTGAACCAATGCATCACTTTCAGCATGTACCATCCCAGGATGACCTTCTCTGCTCCCAGGACAGGATCGTTCAGAAACTGGAAACCCATGAACATAGGTAGTCTGGATATGAACTCAGGCCTGATGCACCCACCAGCACCACTGATGAATTCTTTCACAGCTCCTCTTCCAAACCTGGTTGCATCAAGCTGCTCCCTCCTTGGAGACCACCCAAGTGACCTTCATACCGGAGTTCAGCCTTCAAATGGCCCAACCGCAGGTGACTAACACTGGCCTTCCCCTGCAAGCACTGTCCAGTCCATAGCTAATTTGTATTTAGTACCAGAAGGCATCCAGAGTTCGCATACATAAAATACGTAGTTTCTTTACCTTAAAAAATCACTTAATTTCCAGAATTGTGACAAGGATGAACAAGGGTCACTACAATGTCCCACTTTTTATTATGTCTTTGCCTTTGTTTAAACCTAAATAACCTGAAGTTGGATCCTCAGGTTACAACATTTTAGTCCCATAAAATTCTGAAATCTAGCTGAAGGAAATTTAAAATGTCATCTTAAATTCTTTATTTCTTTCAGCGCTTTATAAGCTGTCATTTCGAAACTGCCTTCGGCAAAGCCCTTAGGAAAGCAGACTGGCAAATGACCAGGGTTTCTTTTTGTTCTGATTAAAGTCAAGTTTGAAAAAAGGGTTGCATTCTACTTTGTGAAGAGCAGGAGCTAGGCATCAGGGTGTGTTTTCATCAGGAACATCTGTTTGTCTTAACTGCTGCCCAGCCACTTTAAAGGACATGTATTCTAATCCCTGTGATGCAACACTTGGGTCTTCCTGAGACTGTATTTCTGATGAGCATGTTATTTATCACATAAAGCAGGGAAAACAAAGAGTCAGATTCTGATTTCCCTTGCAGTGACATAAAATCACAAAGACTAATGGAATTATTGTAAATTTATGCTCTGGTGAATGCAGGATTTGGCCCAGAAGCTCTATGATTTCTCTAGTTTTCATCAAAGCAGGACAGCTATACACACCATGTAAGTCCTGAACCATCTGGTTTCTCTGAGAGTGCAGGAGCTTTTTAGGGATTTCTTTCTGGCTGTAATTGAATATGGTTAGTTATTTCTTTCCCCATTCCTGCCATTGAGTACAATGATCTCTTTCTTACAAATTTTAATTACTTCATGAGCTGTACAGCACTTGACTGGATGTTACTCCATTAAATTGAAGAGACTATATAAAATGTTGAACTGATTGGAGCTCATGTGAAGAGAAGGAAGCAAAGCCACAAGATGTTCATTCAGCAGAATGGGAGAAAGATTTGTGGCAGCCAGGGACTGCTAGCAAAGGAAGGTCTTTGGAAGTAAAGGTGAAACACAAGCTGAGATTGAAATTCTTGATTGTAAACTGTCAGGGGAGCGATAAAGTATAGCAATAATGATTGCTGATAATAGGCACTCCCTTTTTGAAAAAACATAGCTGTACCGATCACATATAACCTAAATTACAAATGCTATTCCCTTTTGTGCAAACATGTAACCAAGACTGCACAACTGGTAGGATTAAGAGAAAGAAAAAAAAAAAAGAGGATTTTTTACAACAGATGTTATTTCACAGGCATGTCAAGACCACATGACTTCCTAAGGTTCTTTGGGAAAGCAAATAGACTTTTTTCCAAGTAGTTAGTAGTAGACTTTTTTCCAAGTAGTTAGTACTAGTTAGTAGTTAGTCTTAGAAAGTTGTCAGCTTGAGGAAGTGCTAAGGTTTAAAGAGCACTGAGCAGCATTTCAGAACTATCTGCCTTGTTTGCAGTTAGAACTGCAGCAGAGCTCCTGATGTGTGTCTTGCTTTCATGATTACAGTAATGCAGGGGAGGCTGAAGGGATCGACCAGTTCTGGAAAGTCAATAGAGTGCCATAGCGTGTCAGCCAATGTTCAGTCAACCAAACTCTTTGATCAGCTCAGCCTGCCAGTATTCCTTTTCTGGGATAAATTATCTGATGGCTCTGAACAGCTTTGACCTTACACTACCTTTAGGATAACTTTAACCTTCCGTTGTTTATCTTCTAAAAAAGAAATGCTCTTTTCAGAAAGGAGACTTGCTTTTTAGAATAGTAGCTATGGAGTATCTGGCACAAACTTTCTCAGCACATTTAGGAAGGTACATGATGTTTTACAAGTTTGGGTAACAAAACTGACACACCGAACACATCACCCTTTATTAAGGAAAACCCTTTATGTCAAAGACATTATTCACGTGGTCATGGTGATCTTTGTAATATATGAAATAAACCCTCCGCTTTCTAGCATGAGCATTTCACACAGCATGAAGCAAAGAAACTATATGTTGATCTTCGTTACCCTTGTGAAACATTGCAGACTTTAGAAATATTATAGAAAAATAGGAGCAGTGATTAGCCCGAAGTCGTTGGCATATCTTGTACAACAGTTTATGAAACTAGTAGTTTTCCTTTATATAGCAACTTTCATCAGTCTTTCACAGCATCCATACAACAGTTGTTTAGCTTCATTTTGTGCAGAGAGACAGAATGGCAAAAACAAGTTAAAGAATTCGTAAGAACCCATCTTACTGAGAAGAGTAGCATTCAAGAGAGTTCAGAGCTTTTGCTTCTTCCCTTAATCTTTTGTGACTACAACATTATTCTATATCTCACAAATACAAGTCTTTATTTTGAAAGCATACTTCAGTGAACTCTAGCAGTGCTACCTGCCCCAGCTAGTGCCGGGCCTTCCTTTCAGGTCAGCCATACCTTTTGAGAGCCCAGCTGTTTGAGACATCTGGAAGTCATCAGCCTGAGCGTGAGACTCCCTCGTTTCCTCCTGCTGTGTGTCCTTCCAACACTCCCCATCAGTCCACAGGACCGACATAATCCAACTGTCTTTGGCTTTGTCCCCTCATTTTGCTTTGCAACAGTAATGTGCTTGGTAGCAAGTCACTGCTGATTTTGTATATTTTCCTGACTGAATACGCATTACAGAGTTTGAAAGAAGTCCACTGTTCCAGCATATTGAATTAGGCCAGAGTATATGAATGTTTTTCACAGTGGTATGCATTGGTAGACTAGAAATACTCAGCAGAGATTGCGCTGGATAGCGTTAGGAAATATGCTGATTAGATGGCAGTGCAACTTTGTTTTTGAAGTTATACATACAGCCTTATCTTTTTAAAAACATCATGTAGCAACCAACATATATATACCCGGTTCTCTGTTACCTGTGGGCAGATGACACAGTTGCTAACTGAATGCCTTGTGCCAGTTCTCTGTCACCCTCTTTCTCTTCTTCTGAAGAAGGACAATGCCACACCTTCCTCTTTTTGACAAAACTGAAGTGTACTTGCTGCCTACACACAGCCACAGTCTACCCACTGCTGTTTAAAGCTTTATCTCTCATCTTCAGAGACCTGTATACCCATTTTGCAAAAGTAAATACATTATATAAGCTTCTATAGCTTAATTTGTATTGCTTCTAGATTATCCATGCCGTTGCTGCCTACAGGTTTTCTCCTCTGCTGCTCCTTCACGCTGGACAATTGATATGTAACCACTGCTCACTTATAACCTATGTTGGTGTCTTGGTGAACAGCAGCCTCTCAGGGAGCATATGGGACTGTACGGAATCAGCACAGAGAGGGAGGCCACAAGGAACCTCTATGCTCCTTCAGCTCTAGGCGCTCGCCTAGGACCGCGTCACTTTTCTGCCTCTGGAAAGCTGTAACATAGAGTAGCCATGACATGTGGGAGATTTCAGCCCCTACTTTCATGGTGGCACATTTTTATCCGTTTGTGTTTGTGTAAATGTTATGTGTTGAGCAATGTTAAAGAGGAACATTTGAAAGCACTCCAAAAAGGTGCTGGCAAATGATGAGCTATGCTTTTTATTGCTTAGCTGTTTCAAAAATGTCCAGAGCTTCTTCTTTCTCATTTTGGAAATGTAATATTGCTTTATGATTGTTATCTTCGCTCTTCCAAAACACTTTCCTTCTTCATTTGACTTTTGCTAGGATTTAAAATTTCATAGCTTTGTTTTTATATTGTATTTCTACCGTTGAATGTAAATCTTATTTTGTCCCTCCCAAGATACTTCCAGATCAGTTTTTATGCAAAACACTTTTTATCCCCTGATTTACTTTGCAGATATGATTAGCCCAGAAAAGTTAGAAGTATTTTGAAAACAGAACAGAAACATTTTCCTTTGCTAGGACCTTTGCTTTGGTAAGACGTGTTGGACTGACTGCAGCTGATCAAGGTATCATCTTTCCCCTCACACGCTCACAGATGCTCAGCTCTGATGTGTTGGCGTAACATCACAGACAGTTGCACCTTAACCTCGTTCTGTCAGTATGGCTTCGGTTAGAGGAAACACTGTATTTAAGCATGTGGTTTTTTTGTTTGTGTGTGTTTTTTTTTAACATGGATCATCCAGATAGAGTGCATCAGAGAGCAAGAGAGCAAGTCCTTTCATAATCATATCATTAGCTCTTTAATCCAAGCTTGCTAGAGAAGAAATCACTCCTGCAACTGGGCTTATTGAGCCAACGTGAGTTGCTCTAGCCACTGCAATATGAAATCTGTTGGAGGCAAGGAGAAGATAAAAAAGCTGAGAAAGCTGAAGTGCTCGGCTCTGATCTGGACTAGGTTAGAAATAGTTTTGCTCCACAGGAAAGTAGCAAGAGCACATCTGATCTTATAATGCTAAACCTGCTTCTTGCAGGGATTTTTTTTTTTCAATTTCAGTATGACCAAATAATCAAATTACCTTCACAGAAACTGATGTAACGAAATCTGAAGGGGAGTTACGGCACCCCCCTCAATAATCCTGTATTGTAACAGAATTTAGTGGCAGCTTTGAATATGGAACAATTACTCATGTTTCTTAAGATGTAGAGCTTGAAATACTGTTATCTGCATCAACACATTTATTCAAATGAAGATTTTGTGTCAGTGTTTTCTACAGAAGACTCTGAGGGGTTTTGTGATGATGCCAATGTGTTTTCCACCTGAAGAAAGCGGTCTCAACAAAAGAACAAGCACATTTTGAAGCTCTTAGTATCCTGAAACTTATTGCTCCACTAAATAAATGTTTAATCTGTGCTCTGTGTTTTTGTTAAATGTCTCTTTATTTAATCTCTCTACATAAATCCTCATCATATTAAGTAATTATAAATAGTGCAACTGGCTAGTCTCTAATTGGGGGAGGAAAACACTCACTGAGGCGTGAACTACAGGTTAATGTAGAGCAGTCTGTAAATCACTCTGCCCAGGGCTCAGCAGATTGCATTATACTCCTTAGGCAATCGCTTTAGAAAACCGTGTAACGTAATGAAATCAAACCACAGTAGCATTAAATGATACATGCATAGTTGTAATGAATAAGAACAAAACAAACATTCGCTGAGCAAATCAGTGAAGTGATGTGCTGTTAAAACACCATATGCCTGAGCTATAAGAGAAGTTTTTTTATAATACTGAATATTTAGTATGTAAAATAAATGTGCAAAAGAGCTGAAAACAGCAAAGAAACAAAAGGTTTCTGACTTTAATATCTCCCATTGTATTAAGATAATATGTTACATAATAATTCCTGGGGAATAGCTACTTCATTATCTCACGAATTAATTGAACCTTATCAAGGAAGAAATAATTGCATGTTAAAAGAAACCAGAAAAGGTTGCACATTAATGTTACACCTTAAATGAGTGAAAGGTCTCATTTCACTTTTATTCTCTAAAGGGCTAAAATCAGAACCCAAAGTGTGGCCGCAATTTGGGGTGGAAATGAATAAAACCATTTACATCTCACCACTGGGCTCCTGCTCCCAGTAATGTCTGAGATGAGTTCATTGAGGAGTGGATTTTGCACACCAGCCCGGCAGCAGCTGAACCAGCTGGTGGGCTGTAGGCTTTGTCTCTTCTTCAAGGATTATAACTTTGTTTTGCTTTTGTTTTATTCTAGACTATTTGATGGGTATCATGCCCTCCATATTTTTTTTTTGCTAAGAAACCGCTCCTTTACAAATCGAGGAATTACTTCAGTGCCTCCATTTCCCTTTTGGTAATAATTTTCTTCCAATATTTTGAGATTTGCAGCCAGATCTTGGTATTATTACCAAGGATTTGATGCTGGTGCCTGGTTTTCAGAGATGGGGCTTGTCCAGCCAGCTAGTGGGGCACCCCAGTGAACTGAAAGAGGCTGGTGCAAATTACTTATGACATCTGGAAAGAATGCTTGCTGGCCATGATAATTCCTTACTTGGTTATTCCCTGCAAAGCTCTGTCAGAGTTGTGACAGTGCCTTGTTTGCTGTAACTGCTGACATTTTCATAATTCATTTACTGTAAGATTAATTATATATATATATATATATATATTTAGTCTTAATTTTAATGATGACTGGTGGTGAGGAGTTCCACTAGTGGTTTTGGTGTCATTGACCCAGTTTTGAACCCCTCTTCTTCCTGTTTACATCTCTGCTGAGGCAAGCTGAGCAGAACTTAACACAGCATTCCAGGAAAGACTGATTTACACAATATTAGATTACTTTCAGTTGTATTTTCTTCTCTGTTCCTTCAATATTCTGTTTGTTTTTAGGACCTCACATTGGATAGCAGTGACTCCACTGACCTGTCCTCCATGGCACCAAATGCTTTTTTCAGTGCTGATGCAATTAATTTAATATTCAGCCACGCTGTCTGAATAGTTAAGCACCTTTCTTTCAATGCATATTGCACTTCACTTCTTACTTTTTAAAAATATTATGGCTCCAAACTGTTTTTTTTCTAGTATTATCTAATTTTAAAACACAAGTTTTGCTATCTCATTTTGTTATCTGAAAAAGGAAATTTGTTAACTGCAGCATCTTATGCCTCTTACCTGATTTCTGGTTCGAGATAATATTTTTCCTTTTGCTTCAAACCATAGTGTAATGACCATATGGCTTATTTAACAGGGATTGCATTAGAGAATATGCGAATCTCCATGCTGATTATAAACAACAGGGTTTTTAGCTGTTATTTCAGAGTCTGCACACAGGGAATTCTACTGTATTAGAAAAGTATGGTTTTTGTATGCACCAGATTTTCCTCTACAGGGCATTTATAATGCCAGTACTGAAACATATTACAGACATTCAATATTTCGCAGCTTGAAATATTTTATTCAGTTCACCTGGCACTGAAGCAAAGCTTATCCCCAGATCATCTATTATTCTTTCTTTCAAATGTTTCCTACACCCTAGCTCTCCACATCCTTGAAGTACCACAGTAGCTGATTCTACTGTAAGTTCAACATTCATTTTAAATTCCTGGCATTACTCCCAGTGGAGTTATGTTAATTTGCAGCAGCTAAAAATATGGCCCAATAGTGCTGTTTTGCTGCATATAGTTTCCTCCCCAAACAAAACAAAGCATTTCAATGCTCAGAGAATACATTTGTCATATGTACAACACTATTTAATAACACATTGACACTGAATAGAATTATATCTAGAATGCTGTGATGAGTGCCTTTAATCTGTTCCAATAACAGCTTACAGTGCACTGAAATACCTGTTTGATTTTGTATAAAGCATATTAATAACACTTCCCAAACTAAATTTAGTAGTGTTCTATGACTCCTGGCTTTTTTCCTGCTGCTTCACAGGCAGTAGTAGAAAGCGTCAGTCATATCATCTCAGCATATCCTAATGAGCAGGTTTCCAATGTCAAAATAATATTAATAAACTGGAAAGTTTTATCTACTGAAAATCACCTTGTCAGGCACAGTTCATCATTATGGTAGGAACAAAGCACCATCCTAGTGCATTACAAAGAAAGGAAACCTGGGTCAGGAAGCAAAAGAACACCTCAGCTGCCCATTACCAACCTCTACACGGGTCAGCCCTCAGCTCTGCGAAGACTCACGGCGTTGAAGAGATGCTGCCTCTGTGTGGGGCCTGCCTAGTCAGAGGATACGTATTTAAGTACCTTTGAATCCGTAGACAAGTATAAAACTCACAAGTAGAAATAAAAAATATTGATGAGAACCAAAAAGAACTCCACAATTAAAATAAATATATAGACTTTTGCTTTCAAAAATAGACAAGAAGAAGAAATGTAATCATTTTGGTGAGTAACATATTCTCAGTGTGGTCCACTCCTATTCATTAGTTAAACCTTTCTACATTCTTCCCACTGGTGGTCTTGTGATTTAGGCAGATGCCTGAGCTCCCTCCTGAACAGGACAGTCTTTTTGAACTGGGACTGAGTAAATGTCATATCGATATGAAATGAGATCTTTCATGGAGAAGATGAAGCAGTAGTTAGCTTTAACATATTGAATTTTGAAATAGGATGACTCTGTTAAATATCAGAAGGTCAACTCTTATGGAAAAATAACACATGTATAAAAAAATATACTCTGTGTGCGTTGCTGACACTTGACTCAAAATCAGTCTGAAGCTCACTCTACCGAGGTCTTAGTGGTGAGCATGGGAAATTCCCAAAACTAATAAAAAGCAGAAGGCCCAAATGCCTTTATGTAACAGTTTTGCAGCTGGAAGCATCAGAGAACAAAATCAATCAATTATCCTACATGGAGAGAGAAGCAGAGGTAAATTCAGGTTTTCAGGCTAAGAATTCTAGGCATCTGTGTCATTAGAGGTGGAGGTGGAAAATGCCTCACAGGCTTCTGCGTTGGTGGTAAATCTTCTACATTAAAGGTGAAGAGAAGATAATGCCTACATTTCTGGATGCAAAAACACTTCCTCAAGGACAGCATCATGTCTAAATCCTGCCCTTTGGTCAATCTGTGTAGCACAAAGTATTAGAAAGACAGGTAGGTTTTAGCCTACGTATTGCATGTCAAGAATAGCCTCAACCACACATTACTAAAACAGACTGGAGAGGTACTCCAGCAAGCACTGAAGTTAGGTTACATCCTTGCTTACATTTTCTTTCTCACTGCCTGTCATGCACCTGTTACCCTTGGCTGTTTGATAGGTCAGTGCACTTTTTCACAGCAGTACTCTGCAGTCTTCACCTCATGACAGATTTTGCCTGTTTACTGGTAAGACCTGCAACACGGAAAACTGACATGCTAGAGGAAACATCATTCTTCTGAATCTGATCGATCATTGCAGGATAGTGCTCTGTTCCTATTTGGAAAACATGCGTCTGGAGTTAGTAAGGGTCTGAAGTTCCACAGTAGTGTACTCCATGTACAAAAAATTGCAACGCTTCTCATATATCTTGGACTTCTCCATGGCATCGTGGGATAGCTACAGTGCTTATTGGGCACTCTCTCCATGCTTTGCTCACCATTACTGAACTCGGTACATCTGTCTGCATTCAGTGACTGCTCTCCTCTCTAATGCTCTCCTTCCCTACCCACCAAGCGGTACCCCATCTTTTCCTGCAGACTTTTACAAAACTTTGCCCAACAAACTGAATTCTCTGTCCTTCACGAGTCTGAGTCTTCAGCTGTTCTTATAGTTTCATCCTCTTCTTCCGCCCTTGTACATGATGGCTTGAGAAAGTGCCTTGCCTGATTCTTGTGCTTCTTCATGGTACCACAGAGAAGCTAAACCTATCTGTATTTTGTCCATGCTGTTTGACCACTTACTGGCTCTTTCATGTTCTGGAGAAGTTTAACCACTACTGCTTTTAAATGGTCCCTCTTTTACTGTTCTTCCTTCTGCATTTCATCTTCGTCAATATTTTTTTCTTTTGTCCTAAACTCATTTCCTTAAGTCATCCTCCTAGATCTGCCCTCCCCCCAGAGTATACAACAAAGTTCACAAGTTTCATCTTCACTCTTCTACAGTCCTCACAGTACAAAAGGTCCTAACAGACATTTAAAAAATCATTGTAAATATGTAAATACAGGGTGAAAACGTTCAGTCATGTCTCTGACAGTATTTGAAGATGATTTGAACGATATAAACGTAGTTGGGATATGGTGCCATTCCTTGGACTTTTGCTCGCATGTTTTCCTCCAGGTGCAATAGTGATATTGCTGAAACTTGCATCCAAGTAGGGATTTAAACCATTAAGACTTCTATAGTGTATATCATCACCTGAAAATATCAAAGTTATTTATTAAGGCAGGTTCAGAGATTCAACCCATCTGTCACCTTTATGCAGATAAGTCAAGAGGAAGCCAAAAAACACTTCCAAAAGTGCAGTGAGAGCCGATGGAGAGGTAAAAAGCTGATCTCCATTCAGAACTGCATATTAAGATATTAATGAAATACTTTCACCTCATACTTGGTCCTAGATCCAGCACCCACAGTGTCTGCTGAAACCTCTCAGAAGAGTTTGTTCTAATGTTATTTGATGTTTTTATCAATGAACCATAGGACATATGGTTCATATCATAGAATAAAGCTGCCATCAAGATGGGTGAGGTAGTAAATAATGAGAATAGGGACAAGTTATTGATCACAGTCCAGCAAAATGTACTCTAGTACAGCCAAGTGCTGTGTAGTCCATTTGGGTACAAAGACCACCAGCTGTGCTTACAGGGCGAGAGACTTGTTGATGTAGTCGCTAGAAAAACCCAAGTGCCTTTTCACTGACCTGTTTCAATGTTGTGGCCATGACATTTAATAAGGTTCTTGCACATGCACCAAAAGTAACACTAGAGTAAGGTGGGAAGGCACTTTGCCTCTGAACACAGCTTTGCTAGGACCATTAGTAGAACCCTGCCTCTGACACTTGGCAGTCCCATCCGAGTCATGATGTGGAAACTGCAGAGCTTACAAAGGGGCCCACAAACAACTCCAGTCATGAAAGATGCAATTTGCGATACGGAGAATGAGGAGTACTACTGGATTTTTTTAAGATCTGATCCATGAACAAAGCTTTTGTTCACACGGTGGTGGGTTTTCCAGTCTTGAAGGCAAAGGCATTGGAACATCCAATAGTTGGAACTAAAGATAAGGGGAGAAAAAAATAACTTCGAACCCTAAAATGAAATGTAATTTCCTGGCTGCGAAGGTAAATAAACAATGGATGAGCTTATGAGGAGGCTGTAAATTCATCGCAACCTTAGGTCTTCACAAAATTATTATTTGTCTTCCTATAAAATGTGCTTTAATTCAGCTTCTGAGCAAACGTCTGCAGACAGAGAAGGTCAGACCAACTGATTATACTGGTCCCTACTGGCCGTCACCTCCATGAAAGAAATCTATGAAGAGCAGAGCTGAGATTTAATTAATCACATTTTTAAACTAAGATATTTTTATTCATGTTGAGTTTTCTTCTTTGTTTCATACATAAGAGTGATTGAAAATTCCATACAGAAGAGTTTACAGTAAATACAAATAAGACTTCAGCAATAATAGTTAAAAGCTGAAGTATCATTTTACCATAAATACTTAGTGCGGAGTCTGTGGTGGTATTATGTCATTCGGAACAAGTAATGCCTATAATCCCCTTACTCCCTTCATTTTTTGTTCCTTTTAGTATTAATTCAAATTTTAGTAGTATTTGAAAAACACAGCTGCTTCTTGTTGGGAAGATAGTTATTTTCTCTGTATTTACGGGAATAATTGATTCAGTGAGATGTAATCTATAAATCTGTTTTTTAAAAATTAAATTATATAGTGAACCACGTTTGTCCAAGCTGTTTCCAGGGAAGATGTGTCATTAACCCTTTTTCTCATCCTGTGAATGGTTTTGTTCCAAATGTGATTAAAAGGCTACTGTCAAGATTTAGACAGGAGTATTAATCTTCATACAAATTGCTCAATCTCATTGGGGAAGATTCCCACATTGTGTTCTGTGTGATCTGGAGCAGAACTTCTACTGATAGATGTTCATGCAGTGACTACCAAGGGACATTCAGGAACAAAATTAAAGCCTAAGACAAGAAAGGAAACACATCCATATGCATTTATGCATAGCAGTTATTTTTTCAAAGAAGTTATAAAGAACTTTGTGGTTCAATTTATAATTACCTGTAGTTCAGTACAAAATTATCTGATGGCACATAGAAGTAATATTAGCAGGATTTGGATAGTTATCTACATGTAGGTGGCAAACCATGAATCAGTTATGTAATTCATACAAAACTTATGTCTGCAAAATTCTCAAACCCCCTGCAGAACATATGATGTTGGGAGATGTCACATATATTACAGGGGGAGGAAAAAAGCACAATATTTAACAGTATTTTTAGAAATGCTACTGGAGCTACTTTTCATATCCTTCTGCTTATAAGTTGAGATGATTTATCTGTAACAGTACTGCATAAAATATCTGAAAGCAACCTATCTTATGCCTTCCAAGTGCATTATCTTGAGACCCAGACAGACAACTAGCTATGGGTTCCATTGGTAGGCTGCAGATTTCTTGTACTCAAAAGCATAAAGCTTCTATTTCTGGGCCTATAATGTCATGAGATATTTCACTTTATTAATGAGAAAAATATTATAATTTTACATACAGAAAATCTGTTATGAAGATTATGTTGTTTGCTGAGTATCTTTTTAATGTGTGTTTGTAGGGAAAAGCGTTTGCTCTGGAAAGAGTTGCTGTTAGCTAACACCAAAACAAACTAAAATATGTGTGCCTATATGTTTGATTCTCATACTTACTAAGACTGCAATGTAAGCAGATATGATTTATATTTACAGGTACGCATCTTTGCAATGACACCATGAAAGATTCACAAAATTATTCCCATGCCTAGACGCACCTACATCCACTCTAAACAGAACAAACTCAAAGACAACAAATTTGTTTTGCAGCATCTAATTAGTTTTACAACTTAGTTCCACTACATAGTGGAATGAAACTAAAACCTTTCGAAGAGATTCATTAAAGCATAACTGAGTGAAGATACTGACAATTCCAGAAAGAAGATAGATGTCTAAATGGTTAGGACATGGCCCAGGATATGGGACAATGCTTCAAGTCTAAATCTACATGCAGTGAGTGAAAGTTCTTTAGCACAGATAATCTTGAAGCAATGAAAAAGACTTGGCTGGGCACCTCTCACCTTTTAGGGCCAGTACTTTCTGACCATACTGCTAAAACCTTTCTCTTCCTCTCTCTCTTTTCTTGTTAAAACTGTGTTGATACATCTTTGTATTTGTTGATATATTTGCATTTGACAAATTGTCATTTATTCAGAAATGTCTCGGACAGTTCTAAAGTGAATTTACTTCATAGATGCTATCAAAGCAATAAAGAACTTCCTCTACGCGGCATTAAATATCTCCCCTCCACACTTAACTTACATACATGCCCTGTTCCAAGACCTGCACTAACATCAGTGATACTTGCCCAGGAGCATGAATATTTTGCAGTGCCCATCCTCTTTGAAGACAGACCAGTCATTTCACCTCTTGTTGCAATATGCAGGGAACTAAATTAGAATTATAGAACAGAATCATAGAACGATTAATCTCTGCAGCGTAGATAGGTAGGTGGTAGGCATAGAATACTGTCCACTGTGGCATTGTATACTGTCCACTATGGATTGTGTACAGACTACAACAGACCATATTCTGGTGGAGTACTGTAGAAATGAATGATATCCCACCTACCTTAACCCACCTAAAAGTGGAGATCCAGTCTAAATTAATGATGTAATCTCCCTAAGAAATCGCTGCAGAGAGAAAAATTAATCGATGGCTGTCATAGAAAAAAGGAGGGGTTTGGAGAAGGAAAATAAAACTTTGATTTCTATGACTTTTTTTAAAAAATTCCATCACAGTAGTATTTTAAACGTATCAGATGTATAGGATATCCAAATAATGACTGAAAACTATCTATATCCAAGCTTCCCCATCACAGTGGAACACTATATGAAAACACGGTGATCAATATTGATTAATAAAACCTTACTGCACACAAGACACAAAGCATAACATACAAAGTACAGTAGTGTTATGAAAAATTCATACAAAAAGCCTCTAGAGGCACTTCAAAGGCAAAATGAAAAACCTGTGAAATCTAAGCAACTTTTGCCAGTCTAATTCAATAGGTGACTTTGCTACTTTGCACAGGTCTTAGAGGAAAGCTCCAGAATGTGGGATCTTCTGGTGAGGGCACCTTTCCCCCACCATGCCTCCCATGTGTCTCCCTGTGCTCTGGGCAGTCACAGAAGCAATGCTGGAGGTTTGGGAATCTGGTACAAGCAAGAGCAGCCCTGAGGCTGCTGTGTTGAAAGTAGATCACCACACAGCTGGTCTAGGACCAAGCAGCACTGACATGGCTTACAGCCACCACTGCAAACTGTTCCCGAATTATACTTTTGCCCTTCAGGTACCAGAAGAGGATTTGGGCCATTAGCTTCTATTCCGAGATAATTAAGCTGGTTAATAGATAAACTTCCCAGTTTCAAACACCAGAATTCTTAAAAACATTGTTTTGTAATTAGAGGCTTTTGAAAACAACAGTTTCTACACAAACTGTGTGCATATGCCCTTCCCCTCAGACATGAGAAACATTATTTAAAAGTACCTTTGCATACACTTCAAAGCTATGAAAACTATCTGTTAATAACATTAAATACTATCCAAACAGCTAAACTGCAGTAATACAACTACTCCTAATACGGTGAGATTCCTCCCCTTTAAGCAGCCTTCTTTACTTCTTTATGGTACTGTACCTCCCAGCGTTTGTCTAATAGCAAGTGTATTAGATCTAGTTAAATGCCACAAGTAAGGCTTCAGTGGAAAAAGACAGCATAATCTCACAGTGCCTAAGGGATGAACAGCTTATGCAAGTGGGATATCATTTTGCCCTTGAGTAAATCATTACATTCTTTCAGTGCCCTACATATGTATAGATGCATAGTTATGTCTGGAGAGTGTTGTAAAATACCCTCTTTTAAACTTCAAACACTGCAAAAGCTACAGCCGCATCATTCCTCCTTCGGGACTCTGTTGTGCCATGTGTGCTAATGTGTGGATCTTGGACCACCATTTTCTCTGTTTTCTTTCAACTCCCATCTAATGTGAATACGAACATACTGGCAGGGCTCAGTACTTTATTATCTGATATCTATATGGAATCAATTCTGATGGATCTTTAATGGTGAGCACCTCAGAAAAACTAACAGCTGTTTTGTATACTTGTTCAGTGTACACTGTCAATCTGGTATGTGGCAGGCATTGGATACTGTCCACTGTGGATCATGCATGGACTATAATGGCCCACATTCTGATGGAATACTGTAGAAATAAATGATATCCTGCCCACCTTAACCCACCTAAAAGTGGAGATCCAGTCTGAATCAACAGTGCAATCTCCCTAAGAAATCGCTACAGAGAGACAGGCAGTTGCAGAGGCAAATTCAGATCACGCTAAAACAAGTACCTGAGAGAGATGAGAAGAACTGATCCTGGAGGTACCTATATGCCATCACTGCACATAGAGCTGAAATGATTAGTCAGGACCAAGCAGCATTCCAGATGGTCTAATGTGGGTGAGATAAATCCAACCCTCACCTTCCAATTCAGATGTTGAAATGATTAAAAGAAAAACACTTCAGTGTAACAAACAGAGAGGTACCTCAGATGGCATCTTTAGCTGCTTCTCCTAACTCTGTAGGGTGCTGAGGAACTTGCATGATGGAGTGCTCCTGAATGTTGTGCAGGGAGATGCCAAGGACTAACCTGCAGGAAACCCTGCTGTGTCTGAACAGGTTCTTCTCTGATCTCTTGGGGGAATAGGTGCCAAACTAGGAATAAATTAGAGGATAGGAGGCAGCAATCACTCAGCCTGGTAGGATAAATATTTGATCTGGAGAGAGCTCTATTCTAAGCATTCCTCAACCTAAACTGTTTCTAATCCACCTCCTGACTGTGGGTGGTGGCTCTAAGGATACGATTGTGGTGAGGTTATTTTCCAGCTCCATTTTTAAGCTGGGCCACTGTGCAGCTAGGAATGCTGGATGTGAAAGTGGGAAAAAGAGCCTAAATACGAGGAGTACTGATTTAACTATGTTTCAGTCTTAGCCCCGTTGGTTAAGACGCAATCCCATTCCTGCTCCTCATGCATTTTCTGTTTGTCACTGGCTGAAATACAGGGACAGAACTGGGAGATTGGATCAGAATGGGCAGCCCTGGTGTCTAAGACCAGAAACAAAACAAAAGCCCTCTTAGACCTTCTTTATGCAGCTGGGAGGTATCAAAAAGAAGAATTCTATGACAATTATCATGGACCTAGTAAAATTCTAATAGAATTGACATAAATATTTTTCTCTTATTATTCTTTTGTGTTAAGGACTCAATTTGGGTCCAGTAGCTGGGCTGACAATACCTCTAATAATGACAGGTTTGTGAAACAGGTATATCAGGTGCTTCCTGACATGTAAGTTTTTAACAGTAATCTGGGAAGCACCGAAAATAGTCGGTAGTAAATATTTCCCAGCTGCATTTGTCTGAGTCTTCTCCAATGCCACCTCTTATCATCCTGTCTTTCCTCCAAGCCCCGCCCTGGGAGCGCACAGGCGCTGTAACCTCTGTTTCCACAGAGACTGGCAACAGCAATGGTGCTGTGAGAGCCCTGACAGTCTCCTCGTCCTGTGCCATGGCCCTGTATTCACGGCAAAGCAGAAATTTTTAAAAAGACCCTTTAGGATAACAGAGGAACCGAGAAAGGATTTTGCTGGAAAAAATGTCCTGGAACCTTTCAGAAAAGAAATAACACAACCCAGAAGCAAACTGTTATACATGACAGCCTGTCAGGTAAGTAAAATGGTGCAAAAGATACTAATATAATGAAAGGCAATGGAATGAAAACAAAGCCCCAAGAAACCCAACAACCAGAGCTTAGAGCCCAACTCCTCTGGTGCCTTTGAAGATTCCCCACAATGCCTGTTTCGCAGTGAGTGGAGGTGACAATTCAAGGAGCAACCTTAAGCATCTTCACCAGACTCCCCAAGAGAGTACTGTGGAGCACTAATGACAGTAAGATGGTGCTTTCAGTGACACATCGTGGAGCTTGTGCTTTAGGGTGTTTGTCTTATGCCCTTAACTTTACATTAAGGGACATCAACCAGACAAGGTCTTCAGGGCAAGATGGTATCTGGATGTGTGTTTTATCATGCCCATTGCTCTATGGCCTTAAAGATGACATAGGTCTCTAAAAGCTACTGCACCATAAATCATCTTTGCCATTTTCTTCCCATTATGATCCTCACCTCCTCCTTATAACAGATTGTTATTCGTCTGTTATAAAGTAGCTGACTATTTCAAGCATTCATCTTCCTCTGTTGATGGCTTGCAGAGCTTGCACCCAGAACAGGACCCCACTGTAAACCAGCTCACCCAAGGTAATCTGACCCATTTGAACCCATCTTACTAAACATTACAGATCCGGCCGAAGAACCAGCTCAGATGGAATTATATTCTCAGGATCTAAATGCTACTCATTTTGCTCCTTGCCAGCACAACCAACATAGACATGCTCTGATTCTGTAGCCCTTTGAAAAGCTAATCTATGGAGTAAGCCTAGGTGACTACAATATTTCTTTCAGACCTCTTATCACCTTACTCAAAATAAGAAGTACACTTTGATCTGAAAGATAGAGAAGGTTTCCAGGCACAGGAAGGAAACAACCGAAATGGAACAGTGGGCTTTTAAGTCACATTGTGCTTGAGTAGGACTATAATGCTCTCAGGGCTGTGTTCTCAACCCCTTCTTCAAATACTTCAGCGTAATCAGCTTTTTAGGCCTTTCAGCTCCATGCCACGTGGCAATAATGCCAACGCTGTCCACATGAGTCGAATCACCTCCATATAAGAAATAACAGTATTGTTGTCACACCACTCCAATAACACTATGAAGCAATAGGGGAATCAAGTTTCTTTATCTTGCAATGGAAAGAGAGTCCATCATAATTCTCCTGTTAAAAGCAGGGTTACCAAAGCCAGAGGATGAAAAACCAAAAATGGGAAATAAGTTTTTCTTGTTGCCACAGACCAACACTCCCGTCACAGGAGATCCTGGTGTTTCTGGATACAGTGGTATCACCAGAAGGTTACCGTGTGGCATTACTACGCTCTGGAACTTGCTGTTTCTGCTGTGTGAGTGCATGGGGAACGGACAGAGGCTTTATCCAGAAGGCCTCAGTACAGAGGTAGCCTGGAAAGCTGCTCTGTGATTGCTTCCTGAGATGCAGCAATTGATTATGTTGATGCTTTCAGTCCTTCCAGTGAAATGTTAAACGCTTCAATGGAAACCATGGTGGTGTAAGCTGAGCTGGTAGACTTTTCCCTGGAGTATTCACAGTTAGCTAAGATGTGAAGAGATAAGAAACTGGTTTCTCAGCTATAACTGGGAAAAAATTCTAGTCTTAAAACTTCATTGCCATCTCACTCAGTTGGACGCTGGTCTTGTTTTGGAGGTAGCTACAAAGTCAGTGACTTCTAGTGCTGCCTAGCTGAGGCTGGTGACCAGCATCCCATGCTCCTCTGCTAGGCTGCTCTCCACTGACAGCTTACACTTGCAGGCCATAGACAGCAGTGCTGCACGTAGCTAATTAGCAGCTCTAAGCTGGCAATCAGCTACTGAAATGGAGTAAAGACCAGCAGCCTGAATGTTGCCTCAGCTGTCACTGGGACTTTAGCCATGAACACTTCAGCTGCCAACAGCCATGAATGATTCCATATGTACAGTAAATTTTGGGTGTCAAAGGCTCTGTCGCACCTTAAAACAAGTGTATTACTGGCATCAGAGGCAAGAATGGACCACCTGAGCCATCACTGGTAATACCATGGCTACTCTGATAATTATCATGGGCACTGACAATTCATTGTGAGACGGCAGCCCCCTTACATGGTGTGTGTTGGAGACGTTTGGACTACAGAGCTCCCTCTTTGGATTCTGGGTGAGCACAAGGAGAATATTTAACTGTGACTGTAAGGACAGGCTTCCATGGGTTGCCAGTTATGGATTAAAAGCTGACATGTAAATAGGCATGTTCTGACCAAGTCTGAATTAGAGTCCAGCCTCAAAAGTTGTAGAATTACACACATACAGACTTCAGTAAATCAATATAGATTGATTTTCTCTTGTCTTTTATTTAGATATCTGTAAACAGACCAGCATAGTTGCGCAGGCTGTTTTTTAAGGAAAAAAATAGTCTTTGCAAAACTATCAAATCATTAGAAACTCAACTTTTCATAGGAACATGCCATTTAATTTATTGCTAGAGAAAGTTTGAGTGCTTTTTGTCAAATCCAGAGTGAAATTCCTTTTCAAAACGAGGAAAACCACAGAACTTCCTCAAGACTGTAGCAGTATTAGCCTTTCTGGGACAGGCTGGCAGCCTAGGATCAAGTGTCCCTTCTGCACAAAGCATGGGTCTTCAGCATTAGACTTTGCTGGGATGGTTTAGTTTACTTACACAAAATAGCTTCCAAGAGATTTGAGTTTGTTTTGGTACAGAATAAGAACAATTTTAAAATGTAGAAGAGTTCTGCAGAACGAAAGAACAACTGTCAGCCAGCTCTGCTCCTACAATTCAGGTCAAAAACTTGTTCACCAAAGCACTGCCATGACAACAAAAAATACTGGAAAATGAAAAGCTGGAAGTGACTCTCTCTGAAGAGTACCTGACAACTTGAGCTGAATCTCAGTACAATATCTTTATCATAATACCATCTTTTCTCTCTGAAACTGTCACCGTCACTATAGTAACTACTATATTAAAAAAAAATTCCCCTGTTAATCTTGAAATATGAATATAGACCTAAAATAGCCATGCTTACTGTACCAGTAATATCACCCAATGATTTTGCAGTGCTTTCAGAGAGATCATAAACATAAAAGTTATAATGAAGAAACATTTTGTATTTTATATAGTAAGTTTGCTACCTGTCATACGTGGAGTTACATGGCTTTATCTCCTTAATGAATTAAGATGTCGATATGGAGGAAGAAATGGAAAAGAGAGAAAAGATGGAAATTACTTTAGAAGGGAAACATGGCTAGATCGTGAAAGACAAGGTAGAAATATTCTTCCACTTCACAGCTGTTAAAAAAGCCAGTGGTAGTCATAATAACACGCTATCTCTTTTCATATTGCTGGAAGATAACATAACTACATTGAAGATAACATAACTGCCATGAGCAGACACAACTCACCATGTCTTGCTTGCCATTGTTCTCCATGCTGAATTCCTCCTGGATTCTGAAAATCACTGGGAAGTACTGTGAAAAATTGCATGTCACGTAGAGACAGCCAAGGGATAAGGCAGATCCCTACTGTACAATATATAAGGATCAGCATAAATTAGAGCTAGCACATGATCTGTTCTTCTGTGTGCAAAGAAGGATTTTCTCCAAAGTAATTAGGCTTTACATGCAAAAAGCTTTTTTTACATTACTTGTTTATAGATGCCTGATCAGATACTAATCTCTTTATCATCTTCCTTAACCTAAATTTTGTTGCTGTTTTCTAGGATTTTTAGCGTGGTAGCAGACACAGATAAAAGTCAACAGATAAATGTATCTCAAATGCCTAATTTTTGTTTCTTCCTTTAATTGTTTCATTAGAAGTTGTGATATAATAATTAGTCAGTTATCCTTGTTCAGAATACAAACACGTAAAAATGGTTAAAATTTTGATATATGAAGTATCAAGCTCTGTTTTAAATGTCAATGAACCTACTTTTGTTGACTTATATGCCTATAAATAGTATCCTGCAGGCAATGCTGGACAAGAAATAACTTTTTGTAAGCAATAAATTAGATATATGCAGACACAGAACCAACTTGCCACATTGTTCCTCCAACTCATTCTAAACTACAAGCACACACTATGGAGGCAAGGAGGCAGGCTGAGATCCAGTCTATAAGGGTGAAATGGAAGTTGCTTATTATTTACCCAGCCACTGGTTTCTCAGCTGAGAAGGTCAAACAAAAGGAAGCACCTGTGATGGCTTTATAATAAATGGATTGAAATGGAAATGGATTGAAATCACTCAGCTGATTGAATTCAGGAAATATACTTATTACATGACAATGGCCTTCAGACTACAACTGTACTGAAGACTGGCTGCTCTTTGGATCACACCTGGATACACAGAGCCACATTGCAAACTCTCTGTGAAGTGAGGATTCCTTGAGGCATGTTGTACAAACCTTTGTGTTGCCTTGGCCAGAGCTGTTTGGTTCTTCGTTGCTGCTGAGTTACAGAAAGCCCTGTTTCTTCTTCTGGCCTATGAAGCGAACAGTGGGAAGGCTGTCAGACCTTATGTGGCATTGTGCACATCTGTCCTTGCTATGAAGTGGTTGGGTTACTAGTCCAGGTGAATTCCAAGTTTTAGCCTGATGTCCAGCTGCGTCTGTTGGAATGGCCACTGGAAGGACAAGCAAGAAGCGTTTGTCTGTGGATAGAAAGGGCATGAGCTATATCCCTACCCGTATTGTGATATCCTTTGTGATTTTAGGCCCCTCCTATTTTCTGTACATGATCTGTCCCATTGCCTGCACGTATCTGTGGTCCAGGTTGAGTCTGCTTGCACAGATGTCAGCTGCAGAACTTCTATTGACCTAAATGGCAAGGGGAATGAAGATTTCAGCAAGTGCCATAAGAAGAATAAGCTCTGTATCCCAAAAACAGTGGGCGGCTGAAGGAGAGGAGAAATGAAAATATGAAGCATTCTTGGAAACAAAACAGAAATTCTATATGTTTGTAGAGTGTATTCTCATTTTCTGATCTCTGCTCAAAATATCACTCATGAAATAAAACTAACCAAGAAAAAAATATACCCTTATGATTGTTACAGGCAATGAAACATAGAAAACTTAAGAAACAAAAGAAGATTTTGCAGGATTATGAGACCGAAAGGATGAGGGAAGCCTACAAAATTTGGTGTATTTGTTCAAGAACAGAACTTTAAAAGGGCCTTGTCTGTCTGTTTCAAGACCAAAATAAAAATCTGTCCCATCCCCAAAAAGAGTTCTGAAATGTATTCTGTATCTTTATTGAACAATTTATTGCACACCATAACATCAGCACATACACTTCATTTAAAGTAATATAATGTCAGAACTCTATCAAGAACCTGGGAGATGTTGGCCTGTGTCCCAATTAGTTCTTTTATTAGCTGCTCTTGTAGAATAATCTTTAATGAACTGGGGATGGATTTGATCAGGAACTGATTTAAAAGAGCAGGTTATGAACAGGAAATTGTTGCAGGGTAGGAGATCAGGTTATGCCCCAACAGAATTAGCTGTGTTAGACTAAGACACTCTTATAACCTTATTTGTGTCAGAAGAACTTTGTTTCTTACGTGGATTTTTTAAATGGTTGTTTTTTCTTTGTATTTGCTTTAGACTGACAGAATGATGCATTTTTAAAGATCTTAGGTTTATTATATACTTTGAGGTTTGCAAGAGAAGGACTTAAGTTATAGAACAAAGACTGTCTCAGTTTACCTGAAAACTTTACAAATAGGGGTGTTACACAGAAGGCCTCTGAGAAATTTGGAGTTAATCGGAAAATTTCCTCAGCTTTAAGAAGAAAAAGACTTTAATTCTCTATAACATCACCAATATCTGTTGCACTTCTCCTCTAGGATGGCCTGGCTTGTCACAGGCCCAGTTCTGTAAGATGCTGATAACGTGGGTGGGACGATGAGCACCCGCTGCCCTGGAGGACTTGGTGGGAGGGGAGGGGGTTTCTGGCTTCACCAGAGCACAACTGCACTTCAGGACAGGCAACCTTACTTCTGTTTACTTTATTTTCTGTGAAAACACATCCTAAAACCCAGTTTCAAACTCCAGAGTCAAACTACCATATATCAGCATAACAGGACATGTTCAGCCGTCTCTTACTTTGTATCAAGACCTTACTTCAAAAGAACCAAGAATGCACTTAAAATTAGATAAAAGTTTAATTGTTTTTCTGTCTCAGGGGCAAAACTATCTTTGTTTTTACTAAAATATTTTTTTTTCTTCAACTGTGAACCAAGTCCTGTAAGTCCAACCCGGTATCCGAAGCAACCTGGTCTAGTGGAAGATGTCCCTGCTCATGGCAGGAGGGTTGGAACTGTATGATCTTTAAGGTCCCTTCCAACCCAAACCATTCTATGATTCTATGATTTTCTCACAGAAAGAAGGAAACTAATGTTTCTGCAGCTTGTTTTTTAATTACAAATCATACTAATGACGTATGGACGAGGCAATAGCCATCCCTGTCCCACAGATATTCTAGTTCTCCAGTGCTTACAGGTATGAAAAGAGAACAGGTCTACTGAGAAAAATTGCTCCACTTTTTCTGCATTAGCCATTTTACTGACCACTTCAAATAAGATTACCACATTGAAACTAAGTAAAACACTGCACTTGTTCTATCAAACTTCAGTGATCCACCATGCTTTGAAAACAGCTTTGAAACCTCTTTTGGTTTATTTAAAAAATTTTCCTTTCCAGAATATTCCTTGGAGTTTTGCCATTTCTTTGACAGCTTGGAGAGAGACCCATCAGGCAATATTTCTGGTAATGTATACTGAGAACAAATCCATATAAATCCTGCCTTTCCTCCACTTTTGAGATAGATAGACTTTAACTTATTATTTAATATTACAGAAAAGGTCTACTTTTTGCTTGACTTAGATGATTTAATAGTTTCATGCTGTGGTAAGGAAGAGGGGTTTTTTGTAGGAAACAGATCTAATCCTTAAAAAAATCAGTAGGGCAACTGAAACACCTCCTTTGCTTCTTGAAATCCAAATCATTCTATTTTTGGAAGATCATGTCAGTAATAAAATCTAATTTGAGGGCAGATACATTCAAATTTATTTTGTCCTCCTTTTGGTGTAAGATTTACAAGGCTTTGGCAGAATTTTGCATCTGAGTCAGCCTCAGCATAAATGGGTATTGTTCTACCTACGTAATACAGCTTAGTAGTTCCCACTTTTATATAGCCCCGAAGGAATGATCAGATCACATCTTTATAATGCCACGTGCAGATTTCAAACTAATCCTTATCTTTTCCCTGAGTGAAATGGGATAAAAATACCTGTTTTACTGAACTCGGTCTAATAGATTCACTCTGCAGAGGGAAGCTAACGCTAATGTTCATTTCCATGGAAACGGAGCCTGAAGAGGCATCTTACATGAAATGTTTTGGGTTAAGTGGAGCAGAGTTTGGGTCCCACTTTCCACACAATCTAAATAGATTGCATACTGCAGATATGCCGTGCCAATCTCCACGGTACGACAGTCATCTTCCTTTGAGGACTTGGTCCCCCCCGTGAGCAGCACTCCCACTGAATCTCACCTCTGCGCTTCCCGCAGGCTCTGCCCCACCCGTCCTCGCTGCAGAGCGCCAGCTGCCAGCTTCCACTTGCCTTTTTATCAATGAATTTATTTTTAGTGGGTTTGAAATTAAGGGATGCTGAACCACGTGCTGCCCTTTGTGCGTTGCCTCTGCACTGGCTGGGGTAAGAGGGAGAGGGAGGACACAAAGGCAGGGGAGTTTTTTTTGAGCTTTTTAGCTGCAATTCAGCATTGTGAGCTGGACCACAGAGCGCAGACCAGCTCAGCTACACACGTGGCATTTCAGCATAATAATTTTTGTGAGCAAAGAATGCCTGTCCTGTGCATTTGATGCAGCTTATATTTTGCAAGTGCTCTAATCTCATCTGAATTCCAAAGTTTCTCCACGTGCAAAGAGCCTGAATATGTGAAACCCCCACTGTAGGCAGCTGCTTAGCAATCTCCTATTTGTTGCCATAGTGGTTACTTTGAAAAAAGAGAAAAATTATCAAATTCTGGTACTTCAGTGTGTCTAAGCTAGCCAACAAGGACCTGGTGAAAATCCTGTTATCCTTCAAATAGAAAACAGATTACATTCTTTATCTTTGAAAAAAAGCAGGGTGTCTTTCCTGAGTTTCTTTCTCTTTTTGTCTGTCTGATTTAATTTAGTTTAATTCCTTCAGGCTTTGCTGTTCATTTGTTGTACTGTTTGAGTGCATTATTAGTAAATTCACTTTTCATTTATTATTATTTATTGGCATTATCTTAATGCATAAGGAATAACATTCCTTTTTCTGAAGAGCTATATAAATCACTAAATAAAGCAAAATGAAAAAAAGCATGTGATAGAAGTACAAGACTAGAGACAGCAGACTAATCCAGACAGGCAGAGAAAACCTAAGAAACACCACAACCACATTTGTCAGCATGACAGGCAGGGGTCTTAGAGCATCATCTGCCTAAACATTCAAGTTCTGTCAAGCAGGCTCGCAAAGGAGACTTTGACAGGCAATCTTGCAGGAAAGACCTGTCTGACAGATTAACATCGACCAATTTTTGAAACAGTTTTACCTTTGCAAACATCCAGCATCAGGCCTATACACATTCTCTATCTCAAATCAGCTGTTTAAGTGAAGTGAGTGTGGGAAAAGGAGGAAGGCTGGACTACAGACAGCATCATTAGATGCTTGCATAGGATCTTTGCTTCTTGAATGTACACATGTATGATCATATACAAGTACAAAGAAATGCATATACATATGCAGATAAATGTAGTCCAGGGAACATGTCATTACCTAGAAAAATCTGGATTTTTCAGCTCTTCATCTTTCTTCACTACTCAATAATATAAGAAATCCAGACTCATATGAAAATGCCATCAGCATTGTTTTCCCAAACTGCATTACACTTCACAAAGGTAAATATTTGTAGGCTGAAAGCGAGCATGGTCTATTTTTCCCTGCAGTAATTTGTTGGAGGGGAGAGCTTCCCAATTCAGAGCTCTCAGGCACTTGATGCTGCAGAATACTAAGCACGGCTTCCTCCATGCACTGTTTCCATGGGGTATTGCATAGAGAAAAAGGGGCACAGGCTGACAGAAGAAATATGTTTACGAATGTCAAGGACAATTTATTCTGTCTTTACAAGAAAACCTAAGGAAAAATACGTCAAAAATAGCTCAGCATGAGCAACTGCACTGTAGTTAGTGCCTTGGCTTAATGTATCAGAGAAATATATGCATCTCAAGCTGATCCCACCATGATCTCTCCATCTGTGGCACATCATTTATTCCAGTAGTGTATAAGCTGCATTCATTAATACAATATTCTCCCAGGTTCCTCATAAATGAGTGTTACAGGTATAAACCGAGGGCCATGTTTGAATTTAAATCTGGATAGTCAGTATATTATTCTACCTTTCAAAAAATAGCACTTGACATGGGCACTTTTCAGATTGCCAGGCTGTCACAATTGTATATAGGCTATGTAAGTTTGAATTTTCCTAAGGGTTATGCTTTAATCAACAAGCATTTATAATTTCTGATCCTTCTCACATCCAACTGTATAATGAATTTGTGTTTATCGTATTTCTTACATGTGTCGCAAGATGCTCCCAGCTCCTGAAGGGGCCTTCTGTAGTAGTAGGCAACATACTAAACCTGAGCTAAGACGCAGACTGCTTCAAATAATTGTACAAGGTTTTAACTTTCTTCCTGAAGAAAACTGTATCATCTCCTGCTAACTGTGATGACTTGCATCTGTGTCCCATGAAGCTGTCTATCACAACTGACCATTTAGTTACAAGACTTGAGAAAAATCTATGATAGCCCCAGTGACCAGTCATTCTTAATAGGATTTTGCTATGTATCTTCCTCTGCTTTGCCCAGAGGAAGCTTCATTTCACGTTGCATACAAGCAGTCTTGGTGGTTGCTGCATCTGCAAAGGCTGCCAAAGCAATGGCTGGTGCACTCAGCCCTTGGCATCTGCCTCCACTGACAAATCTATCAGCACTGGCCGCCTTGTTGCCAAGAAGGCCAATGGGATCCTGGGGTGCATGAAGAAGAGTGTGGCCAGCAGGACGAGGGAGGTTCTCCTCCCCCTCTACTCTGCCCTAGTGAGGCCCCATCTGGAGTACTGCGTCCAGTTCTGGGCTCCCCAGCTCAAAAAAGATGAGGAGCTACTGGAGAGAGTCCAGCGGAGGGCTACAAAGGTGATTACGGGACTGGAGCATCTCTCCTGTGAGGAAAGGCTGAGGGAGCTGGGCTTGTTTATCCTGAAGAAGAGAAGGCTGAGAGGTGATCTTATAATTGCTTATAAATATCTTGAGGGTCGGTGCCAGGAGGATGGGGCCAAACTCTTTTCAGCGGTGCCCAGCGACAGGACAAGGGGCAATGGGCACAAACTGAGGCACAGGAAGTTCCGTCTGAACATGAGGAAGAACTTCTTCCCTCTGAGGGTGACGGAGCACTGGAACAGGCTGCCCAGGGAGGTTGTG